>Ga0206915_1046_pt1 | contig 23942 bp, 21 predicted proteins | sample Alteio_BWOrgHeat_70_FD_152945 | JGI IMG/M metagenome (GOLD analysis project Ga0206915, IMG submission 152945) | Enriched cells from forest soil in Barre Woods Harvard Forest LTER site, Petersham, Massachusetts, United States -... | ecosystem: Environmental > Terrestrial > Soil > Temperate forest >...
ATATCCATTACTTTCTTTTTGCTTTGCGGCCGGCTATCCGCACAGGTATCTGCCGGCATTCAGAAATTCTCTATAGGCAAAATTTTAAAAGCTGATCCCACTTTAAAAAGAAAGGAAATTTTAAACAACGCAACCATGCGGGTGGAAGTACAGAAGATAGGGCGCAATGATAAAAGCCAACCCGGAACTTATACCGAAGATGCAACCTATTGTATAATAAAAGGGGAAGCATCAGCCATTTTAGGCGACAGTTTATTGCATTGCACTAAAAGGTCTGTCCTGTATGTACGGGCGGGCACAAAGCTACGGTTCACCGGCATAAAAAAACGCCTGGAACTGCTGGCAGTGTTTTCTAAGGCTGCATCATCACCGGAAGACAATGTATTTAACAATTTTAACCTGGATGAAATTGAAAAAAGCAGAACGCCAAATGACAACGATTGGGAACCTTTTCTTAAAGCAAAAACGATCATTTTAGGGTTATACATGCTTCCAAAAAAAATTGGTGGCGACAGCACACTGGTGCACAAAACAGATGAGCTGAACTTTGTTACAAAGGGCCATTGCAAGTTTACGGTTGATAACACCACTATGGATGTAAAAAAAGGCGATATTATTTTTGTAGGCAAAGGGCGCGGCCACTATTTTCACAACCTGTCAAACGATTTTGATGTATTGATCTGGTGGGAACGAAAATCATTGGAAGGGGTGGGTAAAAAATAACATAGTTGAGCAAACAAGGATAAACACCCACTATCCTGCTAAAACTGCTTCTCTAACATTCCTTTTTTTCAGTTCGACTGCAACTTTTATGAATGGGACATAATAGCAGGTTAGATTGAAGACAATCATTACTGCGGAGAAAAAATACAGCCCCATAAACAAGGCTATCAGCACATGAAAGCTTACAGTTGCCCAAAGCCACGCAGTGCGGGTTTTACTAATGTTGATAAATACAGGGTATAACATTTCAAGCATAATAGTGGCCCAGCCGGTAACCAAAAAGAAAGGTGTAGTGTACAAAAAATCAAGGTTAAAAAAATCATAGTGGTTGTAGCCATGCACCATTTTCCAAATTGATTCGCCGTTGCGCCAGTTGGGGCCTAATAATTTTTCAAACCCCGAAAAAAAGTAGGCCATGCAAATATGCCCGCGGATGACCTGCAGGTATTTTGCATGGCCCCGCAGCAATATCGGTTTTTTGGATAAATAGTTTTGAATTGAATACATATTGCCAACCGGGCAAATAATACAATAAAAAAGTGCCATGGTTGTAAATACATCCACCCCATAATTATAAACATCCATTGAGCTGATAACAACTAATTGAAGAAGCAGGCTTAGCAATGCAGACAGCCGGGGTACAAAGCCAATTAAAAGCGCCGTAAGGCTTAAGGGGTACAATATTCTTACGGTTAGCAATACCTGGCCATAACTTACGGGAAGAATATGTGCAACAAAATGATCAATATCATACACCGAAGGAAAAACCTGGAACCTGAACGTGTTATAAGCATGCAAAAGATCGGGCGGCACAATGGCATTTTGTGAAAATATGGTATCAAAATCTGGCTGAATGGCTATAAAATGCAACAGGCAAATGAGGCTGACGCTGCACCTGAAAAACGCCAGCCACAAGGGGTTTGCTTTTGAATCATCTATGTTGAATAGCCTAATCATTCGCCTTTTTTATGATCCGCAGTTCTTTTGTTTTAAATAAGCTGTAATCATGCATGCCGGACGCATACTGTTTTAAAGTAGGGAACATAATGATGTTATAACTAAGATAAAGGGTGTCCTGCACGCAATTGTTTTGGTTATACATTTTTACGGCAATGGCCTTGTATATTGCGTCGCTGCACTTATCAATGAGGGCTTTAGTTGTATCATTTGCGCTTGTTTGTATAAACATGTCGTCGCTGATGGTGGAAGACAGTGTTGAAAAGCGCATGGCCGATTCAAAGCTGTTGAACTTTGGCATTATTTGCTGCCCATCGCAATCCCCAATAAACAAGCCACTTGACTTGACATTAGGTGCAAAAAAACCATATCCCACTCCCGTGCCAGTTAGTTTGCCATATACGAGCAACGGCGTGTTATATAACAGCATGTTGCCGGCCTTTTGTTTTATAACATTCTGCGGAATATTGTAAAACCTGCAATATTTAACATAGGCAGAATCAGCGCATATTAAAAAAACGAATATGAGGTGCAGTGAACCCCAAATGCTGAATATATTTTGTTTAATACGCATAGCACGGCCGGTATAAACGATTGCCGGCCTTTGTTGGTTGTCAGTAATTGCTTAATATCTGCTGTATATTCCCAAGTATTGAACCGGACGGCATAGGCGGGCAGCCCGAGTAGATGCAGGCCTGCTGCACTTCATCAGGCTCGCTTATCTGGAAAATACTTTGAATAAATGTACCGGAGCCCATTGTGGTTGATGCAACAGCGAAACCTGCATTTTTATTGCCAAGGTATTTTAATATAACATTGCCTGAGAATGATTTGATGTTGTACGATTGCATCATCAACTGCGTAAATTTCGCCTTGTCGGCAGGCTTCATAACAATCGCGGTTTTAGCCTGGTAAAGTTTTGGTGAAAGCCTGATAAAATGCGGGGGTTGGAAAAAAGAAAACAATGCCAGCGACGAAACACACAGCATCGCTATCATTACTTTTTTCATAATATTTTTTTTGGGTTACCCTACTCTATTTTTAACAAGGCAAAGCCTTTTCGGGATACTGCTTTGTATCATTTAAAATTATTCATCGTAGTTATTAATATTACCGGCTTTTTCTACATGGCATTGTTTAGTTCATATATGGCACTAAAAACCGCATAAGTGGGGTAAATATTTCTCCATTAACCTCACTTTGCCTGTTTAATAATTATATTTATACAGAACATACCTAAAACATTGAATGATCGCCTTAGAATATTAATGAAGAATATTAGCAGCAGCAATTTTTTATGCCTGGCAATTATAGCTGCCGGATTATATACAATACTGCCTTTTTTTCTTATAGCGCCCTTTAACCAGCCTTCGGCTGATGATTTTTACAGTGCAGTAAGAGATGGGCATACTGGTTTTGCAGCCGGTTTCAACGATATTTATTTTCATTGGTCTGGCCGTTATTTTGCGATAGTTATTGCAAGAATAAATCCGATGCTTTATCATTCATATACTGCATATAAATTATATCCTGTAATATTGATAATCGCCTTTATAGCTGTATTATGGATATTGATAAGGCAGCTTACCAAAGAATATTTTTCTGGTAAATATGCCATAGCGCTTACAGCAATCGTTGTTTTTCTGTACTTCGCGGCTATGCCATCTGTACCAGAAGGCTTTTACTGGTTTTCAGGAGCGTGTGTTTACCAGTTGGCGAATGTTTTTTTTATGTTATTACTTGCTGTACTTGTAAAAATTAAAACATTAAGCCGGTTGCCTGCTAAACTTTTCTATTTTTCAATAGCAGCCTTACTCTGTATTTGTATTACAGGCCTTAACGAAATTTCGCTTATCATCACCTTTCTGTGTATCAGCTTTTTTACCATAAGCATTTATTTAAAAAGCAGAAAAGGGGATGCATTTTTTATTGCACTTGCTATCGTTAGTTTTGTAGCAGCTGCCTTTGCCATATTAGCTCCTGGCAATTTTATACGGCTAAATACCATGCAGGAATATGCTGCCTCATGGGCATGGGCAATAAAGGGTGCAGTAGCCATCACAGGGTTACATTTAATTGAATGGGCTGTGCCCATATTAACGGCAACGCTTTTATACATCCCTTTTTTTGGAAACATTTTGGCGGAAAAAATAATTGAGAAAAATAAAGTAATAAACATTAGCGCCAGGGCGGCGCTTATATTTTTCATCCTGTCAATTTTATTTGTACAACTATTTACTGTTTGGGTGGCAGGCGGCAGTAATATTGGCCGTATTGAAAATGTTCTATACCTGTATTTTCTGCTGGGCTGGTTTTTTACCCTGCAATTGTTTCTTGTTGAAAAGCAGCGTGCCGGCTCATCATTTACGTTCAAGGCAAGCGCTTCAATGCTATTTGTGATAGTGTTATTATTTTTTGTGAATTTGTTTAACCTAAACAATAATATATCAACAGCATATATTGATATTGTTTCGGGTAAAGCAATAAAATATAATACTGAGATGAACACCAGGATGCAGTCTGTACAACACTGCACAGCCGATACCTGTTATGTACCACCGGTTTCAGATATTCCGCAAACAATTTTTTTTACTGATATCAAATGCACGGCTGACTCGGTTGATCTTTGGATGAACAAAGCTTATGCAGCTTATATGGGTGCAAAGTATGTTTTGGTTACAGCACCATTGCCACCTGTAAAAACAAATATGGAAACAATAAAGGATTATGGCAAAGAAGTGCGGCAAAATGTATTTAACGGGCAAACCATTAAATAGCTTGTACTTAAGCTGTTATCAATTTGACCTCACCGGTTTAACATTATTTTTACAACCCTAACACACAATACAAGTGGCTAATATCACGTTTTGATTAATGTAATTTTCTTGTTAACCTATATTAAAACTCCTGGTTATGAAAACACGTTTCATTGCGTATGCAGTCGTTCTGTTTATGCTGCTTACCGGTATTTTTTATGCCTGCACAAAACAAGGATCGTCTGCTAATAATATACCGGCCAATCAACAAAAAGTCTCATTATATTTAACAGATGGCCCCGGCTTTTTTGACAGCGTTTTTATTGATATAAATACAGTTACTGTTATTGTAGATACCTGCCAGCGCGATAATATTGGCCCTTTTGGAGACGATCACGGCGATGATCATCACGACGGTGACCATCATGGTGATGATAATTTTGATACAGCCTGCTCAATAAGCGATACCCTCAATTTTAATGCTGGTGTTTATAACCTGGCCGGGTTACGAAACGGTATTGATACTATTCTCGCATCCGGTAATATCCCCAAGGGCAGGGTCAGGCGTATTATTGTTACGCTTGGCCCCAATAATTACCTTGTAAAAAATGGTGTAAAATACCCGCTTAATACCTTCTCTGATACCGATACAAGAATAGTTATAAAATTGTTTGGAGACGAGTTTCAAACAAGCAGTAGCAATATAAACGATCTATGGCTTGATTTTGATGTAGAGCGGTCTATCATCCGGTTGTGGGATGGCAAATTTTATTTAAGGCCGGTAATACGCATTTTTGCTGAAGAACGAACAGCCACCATCTCAGGTGATGTTATCCCGCAGGATGCTTTCCCCGTGATTTCTGTTTTCAGCGGCCAGGATACATTGTATGCGCTTCCCAATGATGATGGCCGGTTTATGGTTCGTGGCCTGCCAACAGGAACCTATTCGGTTTTCATAAATTCTTCAAACGGTTACAGCGATACCACTATTAACCACGTTAATGTTACCGTAGGTACAAACACAGATATTGGCACTATAGAATTGCATAAGTAGCGCGGAGTAATAAAACTTTGCCTGCAACTAAATAAATAATCAAGGCCTGTAAGGTTTATACCATCTTACAGGCCTTATTATTATAGGTACTATGCTTATCTCGCGCCCGGCGGGCAGTATTGGTGCAGATATGATGTGTATAATGTTGCTAAATGCCTGCGGGTACCTTCGCCCTCAAAAATACCGTGTGTCCTGTTTGGGTACGCCATAAACTGAAACACCTTGTTGTATTTTATCAGCGCATTCAGCAGCAGTTCCGCGTTTTCATAATGCACATTATCATCGCCTGTGCCGTGAATATATAGCAAATGCCCCTGCAGGTTTTTTGCATATGTAATGGGCGACCCTTTAATAAAATCATCCCTGCTTTCCTGCGGTAATCCCATATACCTCTCCTGGTAAATATTGTCGTAGGTAAGCTGGTAACCCACAGCAGCAATTGCAATACCTGTTTTATAAATTTCGGGATGCTGAAACATTAAATTCAGGGTGGCTGAGCCTCCACCACTCCATCCCCAAACAGCAATACGGCTTGTGTCAACAAAAGGCCATTTTAATACCTCTTTTGCAGCCATCGCCTGGTCGCTGATGTTAAGCAGGCCAATTTTGTGCGAAATACATTTACGCCACTCCCGTCCTTTAGGCGAAGGGGTTCCACGGTTGTCAATAGAAATATATATGTACCCGTCATCGGCCATATTGCCCTGGTATTGCGCATTACGGCTAATGCCGTAAACATCCCTTACGTTTTGCCCTGCGGGTTCTGTATAAACATAAAATAATACAGGGTATTTTTTAGTTGAATCGAAATTAGTGGGCTTAACCATATAGGCGTCCATTTCAACGCCTTCTTCTGTTTTTATTTTGAAGAACTTAATATTCGACTTTCCCCTGTTGGCTTTTGCAAGTGAATCGTTTACATTATCGCCATCAAAAGCTTTATGATCGGGTAAAGAAACCCATTCCGTTACTTCAGGCGTATAATAGTTTGAAAAAGAATGCAGGGCATATTTACCTGTTGGCGAAACCTCGTATTCGTGCGTGCCGGCTTGATTTAATGGAGACAGGCGTTCAGGTTTAGCAGTGCCATCCAGCTTTGTGCGGTAAAGATACTTCTGCGTTGCATTATCAGGCGAGGCGGCAAAATAAACATACCCTTCTTTTTCATTTATAGCGCTTATCGTCATCACATCATAATTACCAACGGTAACTAATGTTTCCTTTTTACCATCCCGGCTTACCAGGTATAAATGCCGCCACCCGTCTTTTTCGCTTGCCCATAAAAATTCTTTCCCGCCCTTCAACCAGTCCCATCCGCCATAAGAGTAATCTTCATCCCACGAGGGCAAAATATCTATCCAGGCAGAATCCGCTTCATGGTATATTGTTTTTGCATCCCCTGTTGTTATATCGCAAAGCATCAGGTCGCTTACATTTTGTTTGCGGTTAAGATGCTGGATGATTAGTTCCTTATCATTGACAGCCCATTCCATACGAGGTACATACGATTGCCATACCGGCTCTGTAGGTATATTCATCCAGGTTGTTTTTCCGCCATCAGCACCAATCACTCCTATCTTATAGGGGCTTGGTGGTTCGCCGGCTACGGGGTACTCAACAGGCTTAACAAAAGGATAGATAGAATCTGTATTATCTATCATCAAATAATCTTTTGTGTTGCGTGCATCTATCTGCCAATAAGCTATCTTTTTACTGTCGGGGCTCCAGCGAAAGCCATCCCTGCAATAAAATTCTTCTTCATAAGCCCAGTCAAAGGTACCATTGATGAATTTGCGTGTTCCGTCAAAAGTAAGCTGCGTAATTTTACCTGTAGCCGCATCTTCATCATAAATGTTATAGTTGCTCACATACGCGATCTTTGAGCCGTCGGGCGAAAATTTTGCAAACATCAGCGAAGATGCGGGCAGGCTTGCCCCTGCCTGCCTTAACTGCTTAGTTGTTAGGTTAAGCAGCCAGTAATCGCCGCGTGTATCATACCGCCATACTTTTTTTGTGTTGGTATAAATAAGTGCTTTAGTGCCATCTTCCGAAAAAAAGAAATTACGGATGCGCAATGGCGTCGCTGCTCCCGGCGGAGTGAGTGCACTTTTCTCAACCACTATTTTTTTGTCTAAAGATGGTAACTTAATTAAAACAATATCGCCGTTTTCGGTATCATAATATGCATCCCCGCTCTTACTCCAGTGAGTGCCCTGCGGCGGCTGGGCGACAGCAGATGTTATAAAAAAAACACTTACCACAAACAAGCAAAACTTATTCATACACATAATTTATTCTGTGAAAATAAGTAAAGAGCAAGAAAAAACGCCTGATTATGTTTGAATAACAGGGAGAAGCCATAAAGCAAGCGGAAGTAAAAAGGCTATACGCTGTACGCAGTAAGCCATACGCCGGTTATTTTCTGCGTGCAGCATGCGGTTTGTAGTATAAAAAACTTTAGTTAACGACGCTGATTTTGCCTACTGCAATTTTTGACCGGGCAAAAAAGCGGTCTTCTTTGCCTATTACATACATATCTTTTCCTATAACCGATGCTAAACGGGGCATTGCGGTGGGAATGCTTTTATTTGAAAAAAAATGGGTTCTTGTATATTTTCCTCCGATTGCATCTAATGTAACATTAAAACATTCCGAACTGCCAAAAGTGCTGGCCATCCTTACATGCTGGCCCATTTGCAATACACCTTCATTTTTAGGATGGTCGTTAAAAAAAATATTAATGGCATTGCCGCTTTGTAATGCCCCAAAACCTGAATAAAAAGGCATGTTATAATTGCCAAAGTAGTTAACACCGATACTGAAACCCATGCCATAGTTATTGGACCCCCCGTAAACTGTTTCATTTTGTTTTTTGGGCAAAACTTGTAGCCAGCTTATGTTGCCAGACGCATCAATTTTGGTCATCATAAGATCGCCCGTTTCATAAACAGTATAAGTAGAACTGGTCCATTGGCCGTTGCTATAACTTTGAGAAGTGTACATATAATGATGATATTTTTCGGCCAGGATAACCAGCCCGTTATCCGCGGTATAAAATATATTCCTGAACTGCATATACCTGCTAAAGCCTTCGCTTTCATCTTTTATCTTCTTCAGTTTTTCCCTTTCCTGTCTTTCCTTTTTGCTATCCTCATCATTGGCATCATCAGCCGGTGTATCATCTTCCTCCACTGTTGTAATCAGCGATGTGTTAATTTCTTTTTGATTGTTAGAGACTATACTGCCGGTGTTAGGGTCAATCCGCTCTACCAGCATGCCATTAATATCATTCCCCTTTTTCTCATTACTGTAAAATGCCGCCAGCACAAGGTCGTTGTCATGTTGCTGCACCACTTTAGTGCTTACCAGCCACTTGCCGTTTATATCAGTATTTATTTCGTTTTGCTGTTTACCTCTATTGTCATAAATGCGTATGTTGTACCTGGCAAAATCAAGGAATTTATCCTTCTTTCTTTTACCTTCTTCGTATTCGTAAATGCGGCCAACTAATACGATTTTTTTATTATTGGTATATAGTACGTCTTCCAGCTGAAAAGTTTTAGGGTCAAACTCATTGCTTATGTTTACGGTTGCCTCTGCAGGCTTTAGGTTTTTATCAAACTCCTGCACCTGGTAACTGTTATTTGCCTTCCCTTCCACACTGCTTACCAATACCAGCTTTGTGCTGTCGGCATTATAGGAAACCTTAAAATGTATATTATCGCTTTTTTCTTCTTTTTCCCAATTTGCCAGTTGCAGCCAGTCGCCCGTTAAATTACCGGTATTCCTGTCTATTTCGGCAGCATACAACACCAGCGTTTTACGGCTGTAATCGCCGGCAATGATGAATATCTTGTTCTGTATAGTAAAAAACTGCTCAAACTCTTTTCCTCTCAGTTCCTTATTAAAATCATTCCTGTATTGTTCAGTTAGGTTTCCATCCAGCTTTATTAAAGTAGCCGATTCCCGGGTTGAGGCTCCGATAACAAAGTAGCTTTTAAGGGCTAAATGGCTTTCCTGGAGATATACGCCTGAATTATCGGCACTAATCACATCAAGGTCGGTACTGCCTTTGTGCATTTTAAATTCATCACCCCAAAAAATATTTGCCTTTTGTGAAAACCCGTTGATGGCGAGTAATATTAAAATAAAGAGAAGAGATATAGTTTTCATATACGACTTTTTTAAAGGTTTTGTGCTGCAATATATAAGGAATGTCTAATATAATTATAGCATGTTTTGTATTTTAACCGTAATTAAAGGTTTTAGTATCAACCAAGATTTGGTATTAGCAAAGTTAAACCGCCTAAACAATAAATGGCCACGATATACATCATGGCCATTTACATTTTTATTCTCTTTAATACTTTTTTGGGTCAGATACCCGCAACCTTATATCATTTCGCTTTGCAGCAATGGGTTTTTAACGGAATTTTTCATTTCATTATGTTTTTTTGCGGCAGCTACAAAATGCACAAATAAAGGCGCCGGGCTTTCTACCGTGCTCTTTAATTCAGGATGGTACTGCACCCCTATAAAAAATGGATGCGACGGTATCTCCATTATTTCAACCAATCCTGTATCGGGGTTTATTCCGCTCGCGATCATGCCGTTCGCTTCAAAATCTTCCAGGTATTCATTATTAAATTCATAACGGTGGCGGTGGCGTTCGCTTACCCTTTCTGTACCATAAATACTTTCAGCCAGCGACCCTTCTTTTATGTCGCATGGATATGCGCCCAAACGCATAGTTCCGCCCATCATTTTTATCTTTTTTTGTTCAGCCATCATATCAATAACAGGGTCCGGTGTTGCAGCATCCATTTCAGTGGAATGCGCATCTTTTAAACCCAAAACATCGCGGGCAAATTCAATTACAGCCATTTGCATGCCCAGGCAAATACCAAAAAATGGCAAACCATTTTCCCGCGCATATTGCACAGCAGTTATTTTACCTTCAATACCACGGTGGCCAAAGCCTGGTGCAACCAATAAACCATCAAGCCCGTCTAATTTTTCCGCAACGTTGTCATCAGTAATGTATTCGCTGTGTACATTTACCACTTTTACCTTTACTTCGTTTATTGCCCCGGCATGTATAAAACTTTCAAGAATCGATTTATAAGCATCCTGCAGTTCAACATATTTACCGATCAATCCAATCGTTATTGTGCCTTTGGGAAATTTAAGCTTGTTAAGAAATATTTGCCAATTCTGCAGGTTAGGTTCAGGAAATACGTTTATGCCCAGTTTTTTCATGCAGATCACATCCAGTTTTTCGCGAAGCATAGCCATCGGCACCTCGTATATGGTAGAAGCATCCATCGCTTCAATAACAGCTTCGGTTTTTACATTACAAAACAGGGCTATTTTGCGTTTTATATCGTTGTTAAGCGGCTCTTCTGTTCTGCAAACTATAATATCGGGGTGCACCCCGGTTTCGCTCAGCATTTTTACACTGTGCTGGGTTGGCTTTGTTTTTAATTCTTTTGCAGCACGCAAATAAGGTATCAGCGTTAAGTGAATTACAACCACATCGTCATCCGGTAACTGCCATTGCAACTGGCGTACAGCTTCAATAAATGGCAGGCTTTCAATGTCGCCCACGGTGCCGCCTATTTCTGTAATAACAATATCAAAAGCGCCGCATTCGCCCAGCAATAACATCCGGCGTTTTATTTCGTCTGTAATATGCGGAACAACCTGCACTGTTTTACCCAAAAAATCACCGGCACGCTCGCGGTTAATAACCGTTTGATAAATTCTGCCTGTTGTTACATTGTTTGCCTGGGAGGTAAAAATATTAAGGAACCGTTCGTAGTGGCCAAGGTCAAGGTCGGTTTCGGCGCCATCTTCCGTTACAAAACATTCACCGTGCTCGTAGGGATTAAGCGTACCAGGATCCACGTTTATATAGGGGTCGAGTTTCTGGATGGTAACCCTGAACCCCCTTGACTGTAAAAGTTTTGCCAGCGAAGCGGCAATTATGCCTTTACCAAGACTGCTGGTAACACCGCCGGTAACAAATATATATTTAGCCATAACAACTTATTTATGGTTTAAGAAGATTTATTGTTAAAATGATGTAAGCCTGTTAAATAGACCAAGCCAGGTTTTTGCAATTCTTTCGCCCAACAGGTGTTTTCCAATCCATTTCATTGATAATCAATAAAAAAACACAAAACAGGTATTATAGTGAACCAATACCCGGATTTTAATTCTTATTAAACATCAATGATTACGACGTGACCGTGCAGAAAAAACAAAAAAACAGATTTTCCTTGTGGTCATGCAAAACTAAGCTTAATTTCCGTTAAATAAAATCTGTATTTTTTGAATGTGGATAAATTGAACGCAAAAACATTTGAATACGAAAACAAAAAATGTATATATAAAATTCATTGTTGCAATAATAATATTTTGCGCTTGCGGCAGCCTTAGGGCACAAAGGCTGGTAAGCATAAAAAATACATGCGGGCTATATTACAGAACCATTCACGACCTTGAAAAACAGCAACGCCCGGTGCTTAAATTTTACCAGTTTCGTCCGCACGATACCATAGCCAGCATAGGCGCGCAGGCTTGCAATTGGGAAGCTGCTTACGCGGCTGTGAGCGACAGCACCTTTTTTTATCTTGAAGATATTGATACAACATACTGCAATTTTCAGCAAGCTTCTATGGCCTGGCAATATTACGGGCAATTGAAAGGCGATAAAATGACATCAGATTTTGCAGTGATAATGGGTGATGAAAAAAGCACACACCTTGCACAACACAGTTGCGACAAGATACTTATCATAAATAGTTTTCATGAATTTACATATCCTGCAGAAATGCTTAAAGATATTGCCGGCAAATTAAAACCTGCAGGCACATTATATATTGACGAAACTCTCGCATCTTATACCGGCGAACTGCATGTTGCCTGCAATAAACGCATGTACACAGAAACAGAATTGATACAATTTGTTGAGAAGAATGGGTTTATTTACAAAAACAGCATTACGCTTGCTTATTATAAACGAAAGCCCGGGCGTAAAATATTTGCCTTTACCCGGAAGAATGGATGAAATAATATTAATTTTAACAAAACTAACGACGATGAAGATCTTTGCGATTTTTAGCCTTGCCTTATTTGCTTATTCAATAGCCACAAAAGCCCAAACCAAAATGAGTTGCTGCGCACCCACGGCCACAGAAAAATTTGCCACCTATGCCTCTGATAAATCATTTATTCTTTCACACCGCAACCCGTTGCCTTTTAAATATAAAAGTGAGCGGGGCCATAACATTACATACAAAGCGCCCGATGGAACCGATGCTTACGGCTGGGAAGTAAAAGCGAGAAATAAAACCAATTATTACATGTTGGTATTTCATGAGTGGTGGGGGCTGAATGATTATATTAAACAGGAGAGTGAAAAATTATCAGACGATCTTGAGGTTAATGTAATTGCAGTTGACTTGTATGATAAGCAAGTTGCCGCAACCCGGGAAGATGCGGGAAAGTATGTTCAATCGTTGAAAACTGAAAGGGCTAATGCTATTATTAAAGGCGTGTACAGTTATATTGGGGCTGATGCAAAAGTATTTACTATTGGGTGGTGCTTCGGCGGCGGGTGGAGCCTGCAAGCCGCCATTGAAGGTGGTAAACAGGTGCAGGGATGCATTATGTATTATGGCCAGCCAGAAAAGGATATTGACAGGTTAAAAATGCTTAATTGCGATGTACTTGGTTTTTTTGGAACCAAAGACAAATGGCTAACCCCCCAGGTAGTAGATGAGTTTAAGGCTAACCTTCAAAAGGCGGGAAAAAAGGGAAGTATTTATGAATATGATGCTGATCACGCATTTGCTAACCCCAGTAACCCGGTTTATGATAAAGTTGCCACCGAAGACGCCTATATAAAGGTGTTGACTTTTGTTAAGCTGAAGATCCGATAATTTTATAAACAAATTATTATAAATGCGGCAATTGCGTTAAGAGCGCTTATTTTTACAGATCAATCCAACCTGATGATCCTCTTACAAAAATTTATTTTTTTAATTTGTTGCTTATTCGTCTGCACTATTTGCTATTGCCAGGAAAACCGGGATACTGATTTTTTTAGCAGCATGCCTGCAGTGCATTTGCAACTTGTAAAAAATGCTAACACGATTAAGGCTGCTTTGCCATTTAGCAACGTTTTAGTAATAGATGCCCGTTTTGATACTTTATGTGTTGGCTTTACCAAGGGTACTATGTCCTCCAAGCACAGGATAATATTTGAAACAACAGCTTCAAACGAAATTAAAAATTATATTACTAAAAATTACGTATTGCGGCCTGAAGGTGACAGCAGTTACAGGCTGGTGATATTGCTGGAAAAATTCTGGGTTAGTTCATCTATTGAAACCGGCAAAGAAGATGGCCCTGGTATGCAAACTATAAGCAGGGGTTTTATAATTAAGGCCAACCTGCTTGCAGAAGTAAATGGTTTATATCATCCTTTATACCGTATTGATTCAGCCTTCTTAACTAACCTTGATACAGATGGCAATAATGTATATACAATTGTTGAAAGAAGTATTGACAAAATGCTCGACAAAATAGTTGATAAAAAAGCAAGCGAATTAAAAATAAGCAGAAAATCACTTACAGATAATGATATAAACAACTACATATCGCAAAAATTATCATTGCCAATACTTACCTGTACATCGTATAACAAAGGTGTATATAATACTTTTGACGAATTTAAAAACAACAATCCTTCCACCACAGATTTTGAAGTAGGCAAAAATTCAAAAACAGATGCATTGTATGTTAAGGATGGCGCCGGAGGCAGTTATCTTTTGAAAAATTTTTGGGGTTACAGTGATGGAAAAAAAATATACATTAATTCAGGAAATAATTTTTTTCAGCTTATAAGGGAAGGAAATACATTTAATATTTATGGGTTTAAATCATTTAAAAAAAGTTCGCGTCCTAATATAGCCGGAACTATTTTAGAAGATGTTCTTATTTTCCCGGGTATTGGAGAAATGTCAACGGCTTCCTATTCTTCCAAAAGAAACCCTTTACAAGTTGATATGGAAACGGGCGAATTATTTTAACTCTTACATATCATTCACAATTTTCTTATAACTGGTTACCACCCCTTTAATAAGTGAAGAACTAAAGCCCTGGTGTTCCATCTCATTTAAGCCTGCAATGGTGCAGCCCTTTGGCGTGGTTACTTTGTCTATCTCCTGTTCAGGGTGGGTGTGTTTAACAAGCAATAATTCTGCCGCGCCTTTAACAGTTTGGGCTGCAATAAGCGTAGCAATGGCAGCATTAAACCCAATTTCAATACCACCCTGTATATTAGCACGTATATACCGCATGGCAAAAGCGGTACCGCAGGCGCCTAGCACAGTTGCGGCATCCATCAGGTTTTCTTCTATAAATACCGTTTTTCCTAATTGATTAAACATATCTTCGGCAAACCCTGCCTGCTCTGCTGCTGCATTGTGTTTACAAATACAGGTTATGCTTTCCTGTATAGCTATAGCAGTGTTGGGCATCGCACGGAAAATTGTAAAATCACTGCCAAGTATTTCCTGTATATCTTTTATCCAAATACCGGTTATTACACTCACCAGGGTGTGTTTGTTTGGTTTAAGATGCGGCTTTAAGTTTTGCAGTATTTCTTTTACCTGGAAGGGTTTTACAGCAAGTATTATCCAGTCAGCATATTCAACAGCTTCAATATTATCATTACTTACAAGCACCCCTTTTTCTTCAAGGGGTTTTAAAGTAGCAATATTTCTTTTGGTAATGATAATATGCTCGGGAAGAATAAATCCGCTGTTTATCAATCCTTCTGCTATTGCAGAGCCTAAATTACCTCCGCCAATGATGGCTATTTTTTTACTCATAATAATTAATTTTAGTTTTTGGGCTTGGTATTTTGCCGCAGCCAAATTACAATTTCTTCAAAGGAAAGATTGCCGGTGGAAATATCAACGAGAAAATTATAGATTGTGTCTGTGTTTGCTTCTATTATGTAACCTGCATCTTCAATTATTGCTTCACAAAGTATAAATGCTGTTCGTTTATTACCGTCTATAAATGGATGATTGAGAATAACACTTTCAGAAATTGCGGCTGCTTTTTCAAAACAGGTTGGATAAAGTTCTTCTGAATCAAATGTTTGCCAGGGCCGGTTTAAAGCAGCGTCTAATCCGCCAAAATCACGAAGGCCTTTCGAACCGCCATATTTTTCAATAGCTTTATCATGATAAAAAATAACATCATCAAACGAAAACATTTAGGCAAGTTTTTTCATTAAATCATCATACTTCTCAAAAATTCCCGGAGCATACTTATGCAAGTCAAGCTTATTTTTATCGTCCGCCTCAACAGTGCTAATGATTTTTGAAAATACTTTTTCTACCTCTTCATCCGGAAGAAGGTCAATTTTAGCTTTCATAATATCCCTCATTTCTGCTACGCTCATAACATTCGATTTCTACAAATTTACCAAATTTTCTCCTTATTCAAATACCCGCTTACGTAATCCGCTACGCCATCTTCCAGGGAGTAAAAGGGTTCGTTATAACCTGCGTTGCGCAGTTTTTGCATATTGGCTTCAGTAAAATATTGGTATTTATCGCGGATATCTTCCGGCATATCTATATATACAATAAAGGGTTCTTTACCCAAACCTGCGTAAGTTGCTTTAACAAGGTCATTAAAAGTTCTTGCCTTACCGGTGCCGATATTATAAATACCGGGTTCAAGATTACAAATTACGCCAGGCGACGATTGTTCATTACAATCAACGGTCATTCCGCCGCTTGACGATTTTTGCATCATCCAGTACATGATCTTTAAAACATCTTTTACATATATAAAGTCGCGCAACTGTTCCCCATCGGCAAATTCGGGTTTATGGCTTTTAAACAGCCGTACCACGCCATCCTTTTTTATTTGGTTGAATGAATGAAAAATAACGCTCGCCATACGCCCCTTATGAGATTCGTTGGGGCCATAAACATTAAAAAATTTCAGGCCTGCCCAAAACGGTGGCTGGTTTATTTGCTGTAATGCCAGTTTATCAAATTCGTTCTTACTTACACCATACGGGTTTAAAGGGTGCAGCTTTTCTATAATATCATGGTCATCATTATAACCCAACTCGCCTGCCCCATACGTGGCAGCAGAAGATGCATAAATAAGCGGCACCTGCTGAGCCGTGCAATAGTGCCATATTTTTTTTGAATATTCAAAATTAAGCTCCTTGTGAATCTCGTAGTTAAATTCAGTGGTATCCGTGCGTGCGCCTATATGCAGTACAAGGTCAATTTTGGGCTTATGCAGCTCAAGCCAGTCAAACAGGCTGTATCTTTCAATTGCATAGGTAAACTTTTTATCTTCCCAATTTTTGCGTTTATCCTCCACGCCAAAATCATCCACTATTATGATGTTCTCATACCCTTTTTCATTCAGGTATTGCGCCATGCAACTGCCTATGAAGCCTGCGGCACCGGTGATAATGATTGTGGATTGAGTATTGATATTAGTATGTTGTTTATCCATTACAATGTTATAATTTCAAACCCTTCGCCTAAAGCAAAAATAAAATCAGAAGGGTTGTTGGTAAGTATTTTGAAAACATTGTTCTCTTTAGCTACCGCCACAATATTTGCATCGTGAATTACTTTTCCCTGGATTCTGTATTTAAAAATAAGTTCTTCAAGAAACAGCACGCTTTTAAAGGAAGGCCAGATAATCGAAAAATTGTGCAGGAGATATTGTACGTCTTCTCTCAATTTATTGAAATCAATCTTATGTGCTATTTTTTGAAGATTGGATTTAGCAACAAGAAACTCCCTTATGATTTGCTCGCTTATAGCTAAGCTATACCCATCTCTTTTTAGATATTGGATTTTTTGCAATGCTTTTCCCTTTACCTCTTCATTATCTATGTTGAGATATAATAAAATATTGGTGTCAATTATAATGGAGTTATCTGCCATCTTCCCCATACATATCTTCCCTTCTAAATGAGGGTACAATATCCAGTTTTATTCCACTGCGCCAATTTTCAAGGTTGTAATCTTTCCCTGGCACAATTTCTCCATTCTCTCCTATCAGCAATTGCAAATCATACTCACCTTCAGGCAAATCCTGTAATTCAAATTCCACCTTTTGGTTGGTTTTAGAAATCTTCACTTTTTTATTAATAGTTATCATACCAAAACGTTTATTTCAAAGTTACCCATTATTTTCTAACACCGGCTCTACACTAATGCACCTCCATCGCCTCTGTTTCAGGGCCAAGTTCAATTATCTCTTCTGAAGAAGCTTTCAATATTTTTTCGATTGCCGTATCGTATTTGTCTTTCCAATCCGCTATGGTACCCCAATCTTCTCCATTCACTTTTACAATTCCATTGGTAACAACGCCTAAAACTGTTACGGGAATATTATTTGATGCTGCTTTGTGTTTTATATTTTCAAGCTCTTTCCTGTTAATGGTAATCACTACCCTGCTTTGCGCTTCCCCAAACCAGAAAGCATCCAGCCTCGTGCCTGTATCTGCAGCAGAAACATCAAAGCCCAGGTTTCGGTTAAACCCTTTTTCAAGCAATGTAACCATTAACCCGCCTTCGCTTATATCATGTGCGCTTTGCACCAGTTTTTCTTTTATAACAGAAGACACAAATTTTTGAACTGCAAACTCCTCATCCAGTTCAAAATACGGGGCAGGGGAATATTCGACGTTCTTTATCTTATGAAGGTATTCTGATGACGCAACATCGTCCTTTTGTTCCCCTATTAAAAGTATTATATCGCCTGCCGCTTTGTAATCAAGCGTCATACGGTTAGTAAAATCATCAATGATACCTACCATGCCAATAGTAGGCGTTGGATAAACCGGGCCTTCGGGGTTTTGATTATAAAAACTTACGTTGCCCCCTGTAACAGGCGTATTAAATTTTCTGCAGGCATCGCCCATGCCGGTAACCGCCTTCACAAACTGGTAATACACTTCAGGGTCGTAAGGATTGCCAAAGTTTAAGCAATTGGTTACACCTATTGGTTCTGCACCGCTGCAAACCAGGTTGCGCGCAGCTTCTGCCACTGCTATCATTGCGCCTTTGTATGGGTCGGCAAAAACATAACGCCCATTACAGTCTGTGGTGATCGCCAGCGCCTTACCGGTGCCCTTTGCCAGAACAATAGAAGCATCACTGGGTGCATTGGTGCTTGCATTTGCTGCGCCAACAGTGCTGTCGTACTGCACAGTAACCCATCGCTTGCTGGCTATATTCGGTATTTGTATTACCTGTTCTGCAACATTTTTTAATGCAGTTGTACCTGCTATATCATCTATTTCTTCAATAGAAAATTCCTTTATTTTCTCAAGGTATTTTGGTTCTGCATATTCCCTTGTATATTGAGGGGCACCCCCACCCAAAACCAGCTCATACGCCGGAATCTCTGCTTCCAGTGTGCCATGCATATAAAACTTCAACAAACCATCCCCGGTAACATGGCCTATTTCGCTGCAGGGCAAATCCCATTTTTCAAATATTTTCAACACCCCTTCCTCTTTTCCCTTTTCCACCACTATAAGCATTCGTTCCTGGCTTTCACTCAATAGCAGTTCCCACGCCTTCATATTTTTTTGACGGGTTGGTACTTTATCAAGATCAATATGCATCCCCACTTTGCCTTTAGCGCTCATTTCGGCAGTGGAGCAAATAATGCCCGCGGCACCCATGTCCTGCATACCAACAACGGCACCCGTTTCAATCACTTCAAGGCATGCCTCCAGCAATTTCTTTTCCTGGAAGGGGTCGCCCACCTGTACAGCAGGTAATTCTTCTGTACTGTCAGACGTTATATTTGCCGAAGCAAACGATGCCCCGCCAATACCGTCCTTACCTGTTGCACTACCCACAAAAAATACAGGATTGCCAAGACCTTCTGCCGTGGCACTTATGGTTTTGCCCACCTGCACAATACCCACACTCATAGCATTAACCAGGGGGTTTGTATGATAACAATCTTCAAAATATACTTCACCGCCTACGGTTGGCACGCCAAAACAGTTACCATAGTGCCCAATGCCTTTAACAACACCGCTAAGCAGGCGTTGTGTTTTTTTATCTTTCAAATTTCCAAAACGAAGGCTATTGAGGGATGCAATAGGCCTTGCCCCCATGGTAAAAATATCCCGTTGAATACCGCCAACGCCCGTTGCTGCCCCCTGGAAAGGTTCAATAGCACTTGGATGGTTATGGCTTTCTATTTTAAACACTACACCAAATCCATTACCCATGTCCATAAGGCCCGCATTTTCTTCACCGGCTTCTACCAGCATGCGCCCACCGCTGCGGGGGAGTGTTTTAAGCCACTTTATTGAGTTTTTATAGCTGCAATGCTCGCTCCACATGCCGCTGAATGCACACAACTCAGTAAAGTTGGGTGTGCGGCCAAGCTTTTGTTTTATAAGTTCAAACTCTTCTGCTGTAAGACGAAGTTCTTCGGCGGTTTTTGCGGTAATTTCCATTGCTCGATTAAGAATTGACGTTTGAAAGAAGCCGCAAAGATAAGGAAGCAGGGGGAGGGAGGCAAACGAAAAAAAGCCCCGCAACCGGCGGAGCTTTAACCCAAAGTACAACTTACTGCTTGATGAGAAAAGGGTTGGATATAAAATGTTTTTGAAGAATTACAATGTAAAAATAAAAGCAGCTTTTTGTTCTGAAAATGTGAAAAACCACATTGGGGGGTGTGGTTTTTCACGGGGTGATATCAGTCGGTATGTATCAACCATTATCCTTTACCTCTGCCTGGTGGGGGTCTACGTTATTATTTGCCGGCAGTCTTTGTTTGTTTTCCGTTGCCTTTAATGCCACGTAAGTGCCTGAACTAAGGCCCAGCAGGATAAGATTGTTATCGCATATTTTTGGTATAATTAAATTATACACTGAAGAATGGTCTGTTGCGCAATCTACACATTTGGCAAGGTCTGTATAAACATAAGGATCAACCATTCTAAGATTGTGACAAACCGTAATAACGAACCATAAACCAAATACTATATTAAATATAACTACCTGCAACCGGGAAATGCTTACCCCATTTTTATCAGATAAAATATCAAGAAAAAAATTAACGCCTTTATCATTCTGGCTTAATTTCAATGCGGGGTTTGATTGGTCAGATACATCAATCATAGTAGCAACCGCGGTTGTACCTACGCCTATGCCTAATAATACCAGCGTTGACGAATCAAGCGTAGGTATTTGATGCTTTGTAAAAATGATGGTTATAAATGCAGCGAGTACAATACACGTCCACCAAGCCAACTGTACCCGTGAAAAGCTGTATGGTTTTATAGACGCGGTGCTAACATCCCTTAGCAATGAATATTTTCTGTCACATATCCATACCACGGCGAAAAGTACGATAAGGACCAGCAAAAGAATGACTGTTGAGGTTTCCATTTTTTTAGTTTTAGTTGCTTACTCTTCTATCCCCTTTTCGGCTTCCGGGGTAGCAAAATTTTTATTTATTTTCAATGGCTAATTTAAAAGCGACACTATTTGCATGCATCCGGTGGAAACCGGTTTTGATACCGTTATTTTTCCCTGTTAGCCCCATTGCCATCATCATTGGATACATCAAAAAAAATACAACGCCAAAAAAATCAAAAAGACCGGGTGAAGATTATATGCTGATACGCCATAAGCAGAATGCACAAGGACAAACACAGCAGGCTAGCTGGTTCCACACCTTAAATTTTGCAATTATTTTTTGTATTTGCAAGCGTTTGTGTAAATATTTTTTTCTGTATTGGGTGGAGTTGTTACATTGTTGGCAAACAATTGCTTTTGGCTATCGCGCTGTTTATATTATACCTGTTGGGGTTTTGCTGGTTAATAACCCGCATACGTTTTTTTACACAAGCCGGTTTAAGCAAGCCCATACTGATAGCTTTGTTTATTTGTAAAATTGCGGCTGCAATTGTATATGCCTGGTTTTATAATTTACCCCAATATTATGCCGGCAGTGACACCTGGCGTTTTTTTGAACAAAGTAAAAGTGAAACTGACCTGCTGCTAACAAACCCCGCGGGCTTTGTATCGGATATTTTTCATCATGGCTATAGCAGCAGCGGTAATATTTTTTACGGCCACAACACATACTGGAATGACTTGAAAAGCAATGTTGTAATAAAGCTTATGGCAATATTTAATGTTTTTACATTTAAAAGCTATTATGCCAATATTATTTTCTTCAATTTCATTTTCTTCTTTGGCCCGGTTGCATTTTACCGCGTAATGAAAGAAGTATTTATCCAAAAAAAAATATTGATGACAGCAACTATATTCTTGCTGCCCTCTTTTGTTTTCTGGTGCAGCGGCGTACATAAAGATGGCCTCATCTTTTGCTGCTTAGCCCTTATTATATATTATTTTTACGGGCAGTTAAAAGCCAAAAAGATCATTCCAGTCCCGTTTATTATATGTATTTTTTGCTTTCTTCTTTTATTTGCTCTCCGCAATTTTATATGCCTGCTCCTGGTGCCATCGTTAGTGGTTTGGTGCATTTGCCATTTTTGGGGGTCGCAAAAAATCCTGGCCGTTGCCGGGGTGTACGGCTTGTGTATTCTGCTGTTTTTTGTATTGCCTTATGTTAATTCTTCCCTTAACTTTCCTCAATACGCAGTAGAAAAGCAAAATGAGTTTAAACAGTTGGAAGGTAATGCCCAAATACCGGTAAAACAATTACAACCCAACTTTGCAAGTTTCGTTAAATTCTTGCCCTCGGCGCTGGATATTGCATTACTAAGGCCACACATTTCTGAAATTCGCAATGCCAGCTACCTGCCGGCTATATGCGAATTGTTTCTGTTATGGTTTTTAACCGGCTTATTTTTTTTCAGCAAAAAAAACCTGCCTGTTAACGGCCAGCATATTGCCTTAGTTATTTTTTGTTTCTGCTTTGCATTTTCATACCTTTTATTATCCGGCTATACTATTACTAATTCCGGCGCCATAGTAAGATATAAAAGCCTTGTTCTTCCATTAATTTTTTGCCCTTTGATCTGCATGGCCAATATTACAGACAGGCTGATTATCAAGAACTCATAAAAAGAAAATTTCTTTTGGACAAAAAGAATGATAAAGAAAAAATTGAGTTTTTTTCAACAAAAACCAAAAAATTGTAAAAAAACATCGGTAATTTATGTATTCATTGTACATTTGGGCTTCAAAATTCTATATTTCTTATCAAAAACCACATATATATATTTTTTAATATAATAAACCAAAAAAACGATGTCTGTATCAAAACTCGAGTACATTTGGCTTGATGGTTATAAGCCAACCCAAAGCCTCCGCAGCAAAACTAAAATTGAAAAAGATTTTAGCGGTAAACTTGAAGATCTTCCAAATTGGTCATTCGACGGGTCTTCTACAGAACAAGCGCCCGGTGGTTCTTCAGACTGTGTATTAAAACCAGTTTTTGTTGTAAAAGACCCGCAGCGCAAAGATGCTTATCTTGTAATGTGCGAAGTATTAAGTTCTGATGGCACCCCCCACCCTTCAAATGGCCGCGCACTTATACAAGATGATGACAATGATTTTTGGTTTGGTTTTGAACAGGAATATTTCTTGTGGGATACTAAAACCAATAAACCACTCGGCTTTCCTCCGGGCGGGTTCCCTGGCCCACAAGGCCCTTATTATTGTTCTGTAGGCGCTTATAACGCTTTTGGCAGAAGCATAGTTGAGGAGCATTTAGATGCCTGCCTTGATGCGGGGTTAAATGTTGAAGGCATTAATGCAGAAGTTGCTGCAGGACAGTGGGAGTTTCAGATTTTTGCAAAAGGCGCTAAAGAAGCAGGCGACCAAATGTGGGTAGCCCGTTATTTGCTTGAAAGAATTGGCGAAAAATCAGGCGTTGCAGTTAACTGGCATTGCAAACCATTGGGCGCACTTGACTGGAATGGTTCAGGCATGCATGCCAACTTCTCAAACGGTATTTTAAGAACAGCAAACAGCAAGGAAACATTTGAAAAAATATGTGAGGCTTTCCGTCCTGTTGTTAAAGAACATATTGAGGTATATGGCGCTGACAACCATTTACGCCTGACCGGCAAACACGAAACTGCCTCTATTCACGACTTTTCGTTTGGTGTTTCTGACCGTGGCGCTTCAATCCGCATCCCACTATATGCAGTACAGCATAACTGGAGCGGTTACCTTGAAGACCGCCGCCCTAATTCTGCCGCTGACCCGTATAAGGTAGCTGCACGTATTGTTAAAACAGTAAAGTCTGCAGTAATTTAAATGTTAGTTTAATAATTTCCTGATCATGGTCCCTCAGGCAATTAATTTGTTTGGGGGATTTTTTTATTATAAATAGCGTGGATGCCTTGTACGCAAAGGAATACCCAGCCTGTAAGC
>Ga0206915_1079_pt1 | contig 23910 bp, 20 predicted proteins | sample Alteio_BWOrgHeat_70_FD_152945 | JGI IMG/M metagenome (GOLD analysis project Ga0206915, IMG submission 152945) | Enriched cells from forest soil in Barre Woods Harvard Forest LTER site, Petersham, Massachusetts, United States -... | ecosystem: Environmental > Terrestrial > Soil > Temperate forest >...
GGCGCCGTGACCGAGGCGTCTTTCGACAGCGATCTGGCCGCCGAGTGATTCGACCAGCCTGCGCACCAGTGCGAGGCCGAGGCCGGTGCCTTTTTCAGAGAAGGTCGCAAAGCGGTCGAAGATGGTCTTCAGCCGTTCGGCTTCGATGCCCCGGCCATTGTCGCGCACGGAGAACTGCACGAAGTCTTTCGACTCCTCCGCGGTCAAGAGGATCTCTCCGCCCTCAGGCGTAAATCGAATCGCGTTCGAAAGCAGATTGTCGAGGATCGACCGCAGCGCGCGGCGGTCAGCGCGCACAAACGAGAGGTCAGCGTAGGCCGTGATATCGATCGTGATGTGCTTCTCCGCCGCCGGATCGCAATAGCGGTCGCGCGCTTCGCGAAGCATGGGGAGGGGACGGAGGTTTTCGAGGTTGAGGTCGCGTTTGCCGACATCGATTTCGGCCACCTCGATCAGATCGGCCATGAGATCATCGAGCTTTTGCGATTCCTGGCTGGCCGCGGAGACAAGCTCGGCTTGCAGTGAAGTGAGTTCGCCCCCGAAGCCCTGGCCCAGGGCGTAGAGGCCGCGCCGCAACTGGAGCAGAGGATCGCGGAGCTTGCGGCTGGCAACGCCGATGAACTGGGTTTTGAAACGGTCGGTGTCCTGCAGGCTGGTCACGTCTTCAAGCGTGGTGACGGTGCCGAGCAGGCGGCCTTCAGAGTCGCGCATGGGAGTGGTGCGCAGACGAAAGCTGCGCGCCGAATTGCCGATGCGCAGGGGAAGCATGGCCGCTTCGCCCTCGGCGGCAACGGGTTTTTGCATGGCGATGGCGTCGCGAATGGCGCTGAGAATCTTGTCGCCTCCGGGTGTATTGGCAAGGGCCATGCGATCTGTAGCGGCCTGGCCCAGTAACTCGGCCGCGGCGGGATTGACTTTGAGCAGATGTCCTTTGCCGTCGGTGACGATGATGGGCTCAAAGATGGACTGAAGGACGGCGTCGGAAAGCTGGAACTCCATCTGGCGGCGCCCGGCTTCGGATTCGCGCAGATCTCGCAAGCGAACGGCGATGCGGTTCATTTCCGCGGCGATGGTGCCGAAGCTGTCACGGCTGCTCCATTCGACGCGATGCTCGAGGTTGCCCTGGGCAAGCTTGCGCGCATCCCGGGCCAGCGACCGAATGGGCGACAGGACGAGAGCAATGGTCGTGATCGCGAGCAGCACAGCGATGACGCTAAAGGCGACGCCGAGCGGGGCCTGGCCGGCGGCGGCGAGGGCGCGATGCGCAGCGGCCGCCAGTCCAATGGTGAGGCCGGCGAGCACGACACATCCAAGGATCAGCCGCTGGGAGAGATTCAGCATGGTCCGGCCCCCGTGCCGGGGATACCAATCCTACTCATTTTCGCGGATACAGCCGCGAGGTGCAAAATTGCAAAATTGAAAGGATCGAGAGGTTGACAAAATGGTACTGGCGAGTTCCATTTTCGAAGGGGCTATGGCGCTGCGGCTGGTCGGTTCGTTTAGCGTCGTGGTCTCCCGCCCTAACGGCAAAGGGCGCCGTCAGGATGGGACACCCAGAGGTCGTGGTTTCCGACCCTAACGCCGTCGGACGACGCCGTTAGGATGGGCACCCAGGAGTGGCATCAATTCGGGATCTGGCAGACGGCGTATCCGTCTTGCTGGTCAGGGCAGACCATTCCTGCGGGAGCAGTGCCGTGGATTGTTGTCCAGGAGATGGCCGAGTATTCGGATTTGAGTTTCCTAAAGTCATCGGCGCTGAAGTGATTCAGGCCATAGGTGGCATTGCTCATCTGCTTCCACTCGTCGGCGAGGCCCGGAAACAGCGAGACGACACCGCCGTCCTTGAAGTAGTCGGCCAGAGAGGAGCGTTCGGAGATGGAACGAAACCCGTGCACGTCGGTTCCGGTATCCATGAAGTAGCGGGAATCGACGGCGAAGACGGCGTCCTCAGGGGTGTGATTTCGCACCCAGAGCAGCGTGTTCACCCAGGCGTTGGAACTGGTTTGCGAAGGCAACTCGATCCGGGGGCTGTTGGGATAGGTTTCGTGCGCCACAAAGAACATGCCGATGGCGAGAGGCACGGCAAGAGCCGCAGTGACCCAGGGGCGGTCCTTGGAGAGATATTCGCCGACGATGCCGCTGAGCAGAAGAACCAGAACGAGAGTGATGAGATGGAACGTGCGCAGAGGCTGCAGGCGCGCGAACATGTCCAGCGACGGAGAGCTGGCGAGAAAGACGCCGGCGGCAATGGACACGATTCCAAAGGGAAGCATGGCAAAGCTGAGGCGCCCGAAGGAGGGCAGAGTTCCGCGCCAACTGCGGCGCCAGAACAAGGCCAGGATGGCGAGGGGAGCCAGCATGCCGACCCAGTGATACCAGGTCCAGTTGTAGAGGAAGAAGTAGTCGCGGGAGTACAGGGCCTCGCGGTAGGGTCCGCTCGCGGGGATCAAATAGAACCCGGTGGGAAGCAGGGCCGCGGCGCCGGCCAGGGCGGGTACCCGTTCGCGTACGCGGGTGCGGCTGCGTTCCACCACCCAAAGAACGAAGGCCAGGAAGATGAGGTAGGCGACCATCTGGGGATGGACGGCCGCGGTAAGCACGGTCGCGATTCCGGCCAGCATGTACTTCCGCTCCAGAAGGCCGGTCAGGGCAAACAGGGTAAGCGGCGTGGAGAACGAACGGGCCGTGATATAGGGGTCGATGAGCAGCAGTCCGGTGTTTGTTGCCGGCATGGCCAGAACCGCCGTAACCACCAACATTGCGCACCATCGGGCCCGCGGCGATGAAAAGCATGCTTTCAGCAGAAACCAGCACGAGGTGAGCATGCCAAACAGGGTGAGGATGTACCAGACAAAGATCGTCCAGTCGATGGGCAGATGCGTCAGCCGCGAGGTCAAGGCCAGAATCGGCCCGAAAAGCGAAAGGTGGCCGTGAGACAGAAAGAACTCGGAGGCGTAGGGATAGAGTGCGGGATGGAGAAGCTTTTTGGCGGTCGGGACGTAGATTTCCGCATCTTCAACGCCGAGATGATAGCCATGAATGAACAGGGCCGCCGCGGTAAGACCTCCCAAACGCAGGATGGGTAGCTTTCCACCCTGGGATTGTGTCATTGAACCTCCTTGAAGGAGTGTGACACGGAGAAGGATTGCGGCTTCAACTGCAAGGGAGGGAAGTCAAAGATGGGCTTGCGGTAGAGACCGAGGCGCGCTGCCATACAATCGGCTGTTGTTTTAAGGACACCGAACCCGTAAATCGTGCTGCGGCGAAAATTGATGGAAGATGCCTCCGGGAAGTAGCGCGTGGGACAGGAAACCTCACCAATCCTGGCGCCGAGATAGATGCACTGTGCGAGCAACTGGTTGTCGAAGACGAAGTCGTCGGAGTTGGCCTGGAGCGGCAGGGATAAAAGCATCTCGCGGCTGTAGGCGCGAAAGCCGGTGTGATACTCCGACAGCTTGGCGCCGAGGGCGACATTCTGAATGAGCGTCAACACCCGGTTGGCGACATATTTGTGGCGCGGCATTCCACCCCGAAGCGCGTCTCCGCCCAGAATTCGGGAACCGAGGACCATGTCATAAATCCCGAAGGCGATCATGCTGGCCATGGGCTCGACCAGGCGCGGGGAATACTGATAATCGGGATGCAGCATGACGACGATGTCGGCGCCGGCTTTGAGTGCCGCCGCGTAGCAGGTCTTCTGGTTTCCGCCGTAACCGCGATTCTGTTCATGGACATGAACTTGGAGCCCCAGCCGTTGGGCAAGCTCCACGGTTGAGTCGGTACTGTGGTCATCGACCAGGATGCAGTTATCGACCGTGGCAGGGATTTCCTGGACGGTCTGTCGCAGTGTCTTTTCGGCGTTGTACGCCGGAAGGACAGCCACAACCTTTTTGTGGTTGATCATCGGTTCAAGTCCAAATTCTGTAGCGTCTTCTTAATCATACGACGCCACTTAGCGCGCAAAATAGCAAAATAGACGTATTTGCCGTAATTCAAAAGCTGTGACCCAGCGATGCGTCCTCAATCTGACACACCGAGAGCCTGTCATTGTGCCATATGCAGGTTAGACGGGCAGGAGGCGGATTGGAAACCAGGAGCCAGCCGACGCCAAACTGCGTTCGCAGTTGGGCAAAATCCGCGAATTGGAAGCGTTCCCATCCGGCCTGGGCATCGACCTGTTTTGCCCAAACCGGTCCCAGCTGGGGAACCTGGGTGACTACGGCCGTATCCTTGATCGCATCGGCGAGTTGGCTGCGCTCGGCCAAAGCGCGAAAGCTGTGGTAATCCTCGCCGGGAAGGGCCAGGTAATTGGGGTCCAGCGCAAAGTAGGCATCTTTGGGGGTATTACCTCGAATCCAGGTGAACGCCTCAAGCCAGGGATTGGCGGATTCGCGGCCGGGGAACTCGAGATGCTTCGAACTCGGGAAGATCAGGCGCTGGGAGAGAAACATTCCCCCATTGAGGGCTATCAGGAAGAGGACCCAGGGGCCGATGCGTCGGCCCAGGATGTGACGGCCGAGAAGGCAACCGGCGATCAGGGCCAGAAACAGGTAGACGAGATGGAGATAGCGCATGGGCTGGAGCGGGGTGATGCGGATGAGTGCCGACGGCGCCAGCAGGACCATCGCGACCAGTTGTTGAAACGTGCCATAGAGCAGGAGGGCGAGTGCAAAACGGGCCAGGAGGCCGTCGCGGCGTTTAAGGGCATAACGGAGGAGAAGCCAGAAAAGCAGGAGAGGGGCGAGCGCTCCCAGCCACTCGTACCCCGTCCATTGGTAAAGAAAGTAGTAGGTGCGGGTGCCGAGTGCACGGCGCCAGGTCGGGGTAGGAGGTTCGAAGATCCAAGCGAGCGGGGGGGCGGCTGCAAGGGAGTTGGAGGAATTCAGAATTCGCGAAAGATGGGAGCGTAGCCCGACGTAGAAGCGGTCGTTCAGGGCAACGGCCAGGAAGCAACAGAACGAGATTCCGAAGACCGCCATGATGGGGTGTACCAGCAGTGCGAGCAAGAGCAGGAAGACGGGGAAGGCCCACTTGTTCTGAAGGATCCGATCGATTGCCAGAAGGATGAGCGCGGTTGCCATGGTGCGCGGGTGCAGATGCTGGTCGGCAAGGTTCAGGGCAGTCCCGGCAACCGGAAGCGTGAACATCGCGGCAAGCAAGGCGATTCCGGCCGGCGGAGATCGTCGCTCGGAAAAGAGCTTTTGCGCGATACGCAGGGCTGACCAGAGAATGACGTATAACGACAGGAATTGCCAGAGAAGCTCGGCCCATGCAACCGGAATTCGAGTAACTCGAACAAAGAGAGCCATCCACCGGTCGAAGATCGTGGCTTGCAATTGCAGGCGGAAAAAATCAGAATCGTAGGGATACAAGGCAGGGTCCAGGTCGGCTTTGACCGCGGACAAATAAACTCCGTCATCTTCGAGGCCAGGGTGGTAACCCATCGCCAGAAAGCCGAGTAGGGTAAACATTAGAACGACAATTCCGTCCACTACCTTACGGGGAAGACGGATCATAGTGGATTTCAAAAGTCCGAACTCCATCCGTCAACGGTAAGAACCGAACATGTCATCGGCAACGACGATATCATCCTGCAGTTCGTTTGAAAGAGCGGCCGTGCCTTTGACAAGGCGGGGCGCCGGCTCCAGCGCTCCCCAGGAGAAGCTGGCGCTCGTTATTCCCGCTCTGCGCGAAGCCGGGAATCTGCGCCTCCTTCTGGGCCGCGTTCGGGCCGTCCTGGCGCAGCTCGAGATTGCCTTTGAAATTCTGGTCGTCGACGACGACAGCCGCGACGGCACCCATGAGATTGTTTCGGCGATCGCCGTCGAAGATACCCGGGTGCGGCTCCTGGTGCGCACGGGTGAAAGGGGCCTGGCGGGCGCCGTGGTGCATGGGTGGCGGCACACGGACGCAACCATTCTGGGAGTGATGGATGCCGATGGGCAGCATCCGGCGGAGGCGGTGCCGGAACTCGTGACCGCAATTCTCGGCGGACGGGACCTGGTGATCGGCAGCCGGTACGTCCAACCGGGTGGTGGAAAGGGCTGGCATCCGTTTCGCGGGCTGCTCTCGGCGGCGGGGATCATGGCCACGCGCCCGTTACACACCGGAGTCAGAGATCCGCTCTCGGGTTTTTTTGTGGTTCGCCGGCAATGTGTGGAGAACATGTTCTTCCAGCCAACCGGTTTCAAACTGTTGCTGGAGATCCTGGTTCGAGGGCGGATCGGATCGGTGGAAGAGGTCCCGTTTGCCTTTGGCGGCCGAATGGCCGGGCGCAGCAAATTGAGCATACGGGTGGTGTGGGACTACCTGGCGTTGTTGTTCAGGCTCTATTGCGCGCGATTGGGCATCGCTCGAAGTCCACAGCCAAGCTCCGGGGACTAAAGAGTCGGTAGAAGCAGGCGAAGCAGCAGGAAACCGAGCACGCCGAGGAAGAAGACCAGCGCCATCCGTATGCCTGGCTCGCGATTGACTTCGGGAACCAGGTCGCTGGCGCCGACGTAGAGCGCTACGCCGGCCGAGACTGGAAGTCCGTAGGGAAGCCATTGCGGCACCAACTGGATGACGAGCACTCCGGCAAGAGTGGCTACGGCCAGAACCACGGCGGAATAAAAGGCGGCGGTGCGGCTGCGGCCGCTTGCCAACATGACTGACGCCATGGTGAAACCTTCCGGAGCCTTGTGAAGGAAGACAGCGAGAAAGATCAGCCAGCCAAGCGAACTGGAAACGACGAATCCGGAGCCGATGGCGACGCCGTCGAAGAGAGCGTGCACGCTGAGGCCGCCGAGGACCGAATAACCGGTGTGGCCGGAGACGAATTCACCTTTGTGAGTTTCTTCGCCGTAGTGGAAATGGGAATTGATGGTGTGCTCGAGCAGATGGACCACGCAGTAGCCGGCCATGATGAGAATAGGGCCGAGCCGCGGGCTCATGCGCAGGCTCTCGGGCGCCATCTCTACCACGGCCGTGGCCATGAGGAAGCCGGCCCCGAGGGCCACGAAGTAGCGCAGGAAGCGTTCGATGCCGCGAGCGCGAACAAGGACAAGGCCGCCGGCGATGTCGGCGAGCGCGGCCAGCAGTCCCAGCAGAAGCGAGAGCTTGAGCATGCTAGCCGCTGTGCCGGATGTGCATTACGTCGCCGTCCTGAACGACGTATTCCTTACCTTCGAGGCGCAGGGTGCCGCGCGCGCGGGCGGCGGCTTCCGAGCCGGCTTCGAGCAGGTTGTCCCAGCGGATGGTTTCGGCGCGGATGAAGTGATGCTCGAGGTCGGAGTGGATCGCTCCCGCAGCTTGGGGAGCCTTTGAACCCACCGTCACCGTCCAGGCGCGGCATTCATCCTCGCCGGCGGTGAAGAAGCTGATCAGGCCGAGCAGTTCGTAGCTCTTGCGGATGAGCCGTACCAGGCCGCTCTCGTGGAGGCCGTAGCTGGAGAGGAAGTCAGCTGCTTCGGCATCGTCCATCTCCGCGAGCTCGGCCTCGACCTTGCCGCAGATGGCGGTGGCTCCGGCGTTGGGCCGGTGAGCCACTTCGTCGAGCTTGTAACGGCTGACCGCCTTGTCGAGGTCATCGCCGAGGGTTGTGCTTTCGCCGATGTTTACCGCGTAGAGGATCGGCTTCTGCGACAGGAACATGAAGCCCTTGATGAGTTTTTTCTCTTCCGGCGTCATGTCCAGTTCGCGCAGAGGCTGCTCTTTTTCGAGGGCCTCCTTGGAGCGCAGCAGAAGGGCCTGTTCGCGTTCGAGCTCGCTGGTGCGGCCCTTCTTCAGGTCTTTTTCGACGCGCTCGAGACGCTTCTCGACCTGCGTGAGATCGCTGAGCATCAGATCGAATTCGACGTTCTTGATATCGCGCAGCGGATCGATGGGGCCGACATGAGGAATGGAATCATCTTCGAACGCGCGCAGCACGTGGATCAGCGCGTCGACATTGCGCAGGCTAGTGAGGAAGGCGGTTTCCTTGAGTGCTTCCTGGCCGATGGCGGCCACATCGACATATTCGACGGTGGCGAAGGTGGTCTTCTTTGGCGAATAGAGGGCCGACAGTTTCTCCAGCCGGTCGTCGGGCACTCGGGCCACGCCGATGTGCGCCTCGCGAGGATTGGAGTAACCGCGCTCCTCGAGCTTGGCCTTGGTAAGAATCTTGAATAAGGAGGTCTTGCCTACCTGGGGCAGGCCGATGATGCCAGTTTTCATGCACTTCCTGTGGGGCCCGAGCACGATGTTCTATGAGCTGACGGGCCTCTACGATGATACAAGACCAGGGATCGGAGATCGTCGCGGCGACGGACGAAGCGCAGCGCAGTGAGGGTAGAGGAAACGGCCGCAACCTTGGTGTCGACGATGCCTGCCGCGAGGCCGGTTGAGCGGACATCGTTTTCGTTCAAGGCATGACCTCTGCCCTTCGGATAGATGAACCAGATGGGCACTCTGGCGGCCAACTGGTTTGCCGTGACCCGCAGAGCCCCGGCGAGTTCACTCGTCGTGTTGACGCGCGCAAGAATCAGATCGGCACCGTCGTCCGCGACCGCCTTCGCTGCGGCGATTGCCGACCGGAGGGCGTCATCGTCCACAGGGCCGACCATCCTGACCACCGTGGATTCAGAAATGCCGAGCTTCTTTGCCAGGGTCGGTGGCGGAGTTGTCAGCGCCCGCGCCCACTTCCGGGGCAAATCGCCGCCGAGCCGGAGCGCGAAGGCCTCGCACTCACATTCGAATCGCAGGATTTCTCCATCTGCGTGGATGCCCGTTAACTGGGAGAAGGGAAGACGTCGGCGGAGACCGCCTCGCAGGATGAGGTCTGGCGGCTCGAGAAGCGCTTTGACCAGATGTATCGAGCCGTTGCACTCGCATGTGCATTCGGATTCGCGGCCCATGCGTCCTCCTGCGCGGACATGTATCTAAGCGCGCGCCGTCTCCGCTTTCGCAACGAGCACAACGGTTAGCAAGCCCAGGAGCAGCACGACTTCTTCCACGCGTTCACTTAGGACGTGGAGCTTGTTGAAGTGAACGCGGGAGGGATTGCCAATCTCGGCGGCGTTGATATCACCCCCGGCGGCAATGCGGTCGCGCTCCATCGCGGGAATGATGCCAAACTGTGAATAGCAGGTCGAGGCAATCATCAGGATGAGGAGGCTCATGGGCGCCAGCACCGTTTTCGGCTTGTAGACGCTCCACGCAGGAGCCAGCGCAAGCAGGGCCAGAGCCACCAGACCGGAAACCAGTCCCATGCCGTGAAGAATTCGAAGCAGCTGGCCGACGATAGTGCCGGCGGTGTGGGTGTCCGGCTGCAGCGTCATGAAGGTGATGGCGGCGACCACGGGGAAGAAAACTTCGGCGCCGAGCCACACAATGAGCGCGAGGTAGAGCAGCGTGCGTAGAACGATCTTCATGGCAGTGAACAGTTCTCAGTTGTCAGTTCTCATTTTTAGCACAACGAAACGCAGGCAGAAGGCTGACCGTTAGCGTGGATGCTCAAACCAAACAGGTCTGAGACAGTTCGCCGGCGTGCTGGAGGAAAGATTCAAGGCAGGGAACAGGGATCAGGGCAGGAGACTTCCGTCTGATTTTTGTTGTTAACCGGGGAGCGTACCCGTAGAATTCTCCCCATGTCTAGTCCAGGTAAATGGCTTCCCCCACACAAGCGCGCGGGTTTCACGGGAACTGGCGCATCGATGCCTAAGGATTTCCAGACGCCAAAGGATGCGGCCGCGAGTGAGCTGAAGGCAATTGGATTCGTGGAAGGCACAGGCGGGCAGTTGTACTATCCCGAGAAACATCCTCACGTTCACATCGGCATTGGTACCGATACATTCATGGCCTACAGCGAAGGCGAGCAACACCTGGGCGGTTACGGAATCAGCATGTACAAGAACAAGGCCCTGCAGAAGGGCTACACGACTGGTGTGGCCAAGATGAAGCAGAATTACGGCGATGATGTCGGAGCCAAGCTGTCCCAGGCGGCCGGTATCCTGCAGCTTTTCGACAAGGGATAAATAACGGTACAGAAGACCCGGATCGCCGCGGGATCGGTCTTGCACCCGGTACGAGAACATTTAAAGCTATCGCAATTCCAGATTCGCGGTTCCCGCGGCCGGAGTCAGGTCGCGCGACCCTGCAATTACTTAACTCGCCTGCTTCTTCAAAGCGCGTTTGAGCACCACTTCGAGCGCGGACTTCTGTTCCTTGTACTCGGCGGCGGAGAGAGTACCGGAGAGCTTCTCGCTCTCGATGGCGAACATCTCTTCCTTCAGAACCGTGAGCAGACTGGCGTTGTGGGATGCGGCCGAAGGCTGCGGAGCGGAGTACGTCGAAGCGCCATACACCGGCGCGGCTGCCGGTGTGGGAGCCGGGCGCGTTGCCGCGACGCTTGTGCGACGTGGCGGGGGCGTGGGGTAGGTCGCGGGCGCCGGAACGTTGACGGGCCCAGCAGCCGCGCCGGCGGGCTTACGCAGCAGGAAGCCGGCGGCCGCGGCCAATGCCAGCGCCAGCCCGGCGAGAATCCACCACTTGTACTTGGTCAACGGGTCGGGAGTGTTGATGGGCTGGCCGATGCCGCCGCCGGGCCCGGTGCCGGGGTTGCTGGTGTCTTGAGAGCCGCCGGTATTGGCGCTGGGCTGCTGGGCCTGGTCTTCGCGGGGCATGGAGCCGGTGCCGGAGACGCTGGCTGACAATTCCTGACCGGGCTGCACATTCTTGGCCAGCATGGTCTGGATGCCCGGATCCTGGGGCACAGACGTAAAGCCAGCCCCTTTGAACGCGATGCTTTTGGGGAGCAGGAAGGCGACGTTGTCGGCGGGCATCAGCATTTGAGGCTTGAACGTATATTGACCGCTCGAGTACGGGAGGTGGTAGGTGATCTGGAACAGAGTGTCTTTGTCGCCTTCGTCCGGCTGGATGGGAAAGTCGAATGTGAAGTGATTCTTCTCGGAGGCGGGCTTCAGGCTGGTGGACGTGGGCAGGCCGGAGGGGCGGCGAGCCGCTGTCCCGTCCACAACCGCGTCAGGTGGGAGAACGATCTCAAATCCGTGGTTGGGGTTGTACTGGGTGCGCGGCGGCGAGCTGGTGTTGTGCACGAAGTAGCGCTCATTGACGCTGAGCTTGCCGTTTTCGGCTTCACACTCGACGACGTCGGCTTCAATGCGCACTGCACCTACATCCGGGGCGGCGTCGTAAACGCTGACATCTGCGGGTCCAGCGCCGTCGGGAGCAGCGATGAAATAGGGGCTGCCCTGATGAATCACGCGCACCAGGTAGGGACCCGAGCCGGGCTTGTTGAGTGAGAAGTGGCCGCTCGCGTTGGTTGTTGCGTTGGCGGCTACGCTCATGCCTGCCTGCACATCCACCAGTTCCACCTTGTCACCCGCGGACGGCTTGCTCGTGGTCTTGTTGGTGACGGTTCCTGCAATGGTGGCAGCATGCGCGAGGACGGTGGACAGAAGACAAAAAAATGCGGCAAGAAATACGGAGGATTTGAACGATCTCATTGGGTTCCTGGTGCGTCGATCTCTAAACGATTAAGCAATCAAGCAGGTCTTTACCTTGTTCAGGATGACAGCGGCTTTGTGGGAGCAATCCCAGGTCTCAGAAGCGAGGCCTGGGATTGCTCCCACAGTATCGAAGCTTGGGTTTATGCGTGCTGGAGGATTTCGATCTCAGCGAGCAACTCCGCGGTTTCATTTTCGAGAAGGCCCCGTTGGTGAATAAAGTCCTCCTCGGGGTATTTGCCGGCGCGGTACTCGAAGTTCAGGTCGCGCAGGTTTTCGTAAAGCTGGTCTTTGCGCTCGAGGAGATAATCGAGACGCGTTTTCTGGCGCTGGCTGGCGAAGACGTTCTCCGGCCAGAAGGTGTAGACCGCGAGCGCCAAAGCCATGAGAATGCCGGCGATGAGTCCCTGAGTTCCGGTCATGATTCAGAAACCTCCTTCGTTGCCGGTTTCGTGGCGGATTCGGTCGCGCAGAGCGGCCATTTCTGAATTTGGTTCAGGCTCGGCGGCCAGTTCCGACTTTCCGACCGACCAGTGCCGGACCAGCAGGATGGTGCCGAGCAGCGCCGCTGCGAAAACCGCGAACGGCGCGATCCAGGCCACCAGGTTGAAACCTTCGGTGGTGGGAGCGGCCAGCACGGTGGCCCCGTATTTGGCCGCGAAGCTGTCGAAGATCTGCTTGTCCGTCTGGCCGCCGGCGATGCCGGTGCGCAGCTCGTCCAGCTCGCCTTCAGAGCTTGGGCAGCCCACGTGATTGCATTCGCCGAGGATTTCAGCGCAGCCGCAGGTGCACATCAGGCGATGGTTGAGGTCGTTGTAGCGCTTGCCGGCGTCTGTCGCACCAAGGGAGAAGCACACTGCGACAGCAAGGGCGAGGGCCTGGGCCGTTTTGAGCCAGAAGGTGATTCGTCTGGAAGCGCGCATGTCAGTCGCCCCCATGGAGCACGGGCTCGGTAGGCACGGCACGAGTGGCAGGGACGCGCAGGGACGCGGTCGCTGGAGTGAGGCTCGGGACGAGGGCGATGAAGGTTCCAAACGCTACCAGCGCGACGCCCGCCCAGATCCAGCTGACCAGCGGATTAATAATCGCCTTGATGATTGGCTGGTTGGTAGAAGGGTTGGTGCCCTCGTAGATCACATACAAATCCCAGAGGATGTTGGAGTGGATGGCCACCATGGTTTGGGGCTGCTGGCTGGCATGGTAGACACGCTTTTCGGGCAGCATCTGGAATTGCTTCTTGCCGTCTTTGTAGACGTCCAGCATGGCCCATTCGGAATCGTAGTTTGCGTTCGAATCCTGGGTGGCGCCGACCTGCTCCAGCGTGTAGGGCGGGATCACGAGCTTGTCGTGGATGGACATCTCGCTTTCCTTGTTTGTGTTGAAGGCCGAGCCGGCCAGCCCGATGACGACAATGACCACGCCGATGTGGATGATATATCCGCCATAGCGGCGGGTGTTGCGCCGGGTGAGGAGGTACATGGCCGAAAACAGATTTTTGCCCGTTTGACGGGAAATGACGCCCGCGCCACGGAAGAACTCAGACAAGATCGCAGCCATGACCCCCGCGGACAGGGCGAAGGCGATAAGCGCGTAGAAGTTGCCGTTGTCGAACTGGCCGTCTTTCATCGGATTGACGCCCAGCGCAAGGGCAACGATCACAGCCGCCCAGAGAGCGATGATGGGGATGATGAAATTGCGCCGGATGCTGCGCAGGGAAGTGGCGCGCCAAGGAAGCAGCGGGCCGACCCCGGTGAGGAAGAGCAGGAACAGGCCGATGGGGATGGCCACCCGGTTATACCAGGGGGCGCCCATCGTGACCTTGTTGCCTACCACGTATTCGCTGATGACCGGGAACAGCGTTCCCCACAGAATCACGAAGCATGACGTGAGCAGGACCAGGTTGTTGAAGAGGAAGCTCGATTCGCGGCTGACCAGGGATTCGAGGTGATGTTCGGCCTTGAGATGGCTGCGCTGCAGGACGTAAGTGAAGATGCAAACGGCCAGCACAATCACCATGAAGGCAACGAACCAGGTGCCGATCGAGGACTGCGCGAAGGCATGGACGGAACTGACCAGGCCGGCGCGCGTGAGCAGCGTGCCCAGCATGGTGAGCAGGAAGGTGGAGAACACAAGCCACACATTCCAGCTCTTCATCATGCCTTTCTTCTCCTGCATCATCACGGAGTGGAGGAAGGCGGTGCCGGTGAGCCAGGGCATGAAGCTCGCGTTCTCAACCGGATCCCACCCCCAGTAGCCGCCCCAGCCGAGCACCGCGTAAGCCCAGTGCATGCCCAGGAAGATGCCGCAGGTGAGGAACAGCCAGGTAACCATGGTCCAGACGCGCGTGATCTTGATCCACTTTTCGCCGGGATAGCGCATCATGAGCGCGCCGAGCCCGAAGGCGAAGGGCACCGAGAAGCCCACGTAGCCGAGATAGAGCATCGGCGGGTGGATAACCATCTCGGGATACTGAAGCAGGGGATTGAGGCCGTTGCCGTCCTCGGGGATGGCGCCGCGCATCAAGGCGAAGGGCGGGGCAGCGAAGTTCAAAATGGCGAGAAAAAAGACCTGGATGGCGGCCAGGATCGTGCCGGCGTACGCGTACAGCTTGACGTCGGTCTTGTGGGTGAGCCGGAGGACGAATCCGTAGGTTGCCAGAAGCCATGCCCACAGAAGCAGGGAGCCTTCCTGCCCGCTCCAGAGTGCGGAGAATTTATACGGACCGGGGAGGGCGCGGTTGGAATGTTCGAGGATATATGTAATCGAGAAATCGTTTGTAAATACCGACCATATCAGTGCAAATGCTGCGGCACTGATGGCCACGAAACCCGCGATACCGGCGCGACGCGCCGTATCAGCCAAGCGCTCTGGGGAGACGGGTGCTGGCTGTCCGGTAGCCAGCAGGCGCAGGGCCAGCGCTCCTGCCAGGAGATTGTAGGCAGCCAGCGCCAGGGCTATAAGCAGAGCAAAACTTCCAAAGGTTGCCATAGAGCTCCAAAATAATTGTCGCACGTTGGCTGATGGCGAAGGGGAGCGTGCCAATAAGCCAATCTTCAATCATCTTAGGCTCTAAGGGAGTGATCTGGCTCACACAATCGATGGAGAGTGTACTGGCCTACTCGTGGGACGGTACTGGGGAGCCGCGCTGAAGTTTGCTGGTGTTCAGGCTACTCGGGGGGTGTACTGGTCCATCATCTGGCGGGAAATGGCCAGCATCTGGTCGGTGGGAACCGTCCGAAGCAGGAAACGCACATTTTCCCCGGGAAAAAGAGACGCGTCTTCGCGGTTGCAGCCGAGTACAAGTACCGGAATTGCGGGAAGGCGCGATGTCAGTTCGGCCACGAATGCCGGACTACCCATGCCGGGCCGGTTAAGCCCGACGACGACCAAGCCCAGTTTCTCAGCAAAATGAGGCTCTTCCACCATGATGAAGGCTTCTGCCACGTCTGCTGCGCGCTCAACAGAGCGGAACTGACGTTGCAAAATGGACCTGCGAACGTGCGCTTGAAGAGGATCGTCGTCCACCAAAAGAACCATTGTCATTTATCGGGAGCCCGCGCAGCCCACGCCAGAAGGGGAGTAGACAGCAATCCTCTCGTTTTTTTCGATGGGTCATCGGAACACAGGGTTGCTTGGTTGTCAAATTTTGTAAAGAACAGCCCGAAGGAACGTCGATTCGCGGTGGCGATGGCGACACAGAGATCCAAGCCGCGCGATTTCAGGCAGATGGCTTGCTTCTAGGTAAACAGGAACTCTTTTCCACGCAGTTCCTTGATGGTGTCGCGGAGCTTGGCGGCCTTTTCGAACTCGAATTTCTTTGCCGCGTCGCGCATTTCAGTTTCTAGCTGGGCGATGTAGCGATCCACGTCGCCCTGGGAGGTGAACTCGGGCATGCCGGCAGCTTCTTCCATCATGAGTTCGCCGTATTCGGCCTTGAGAATCTGTGCCAAGCCCATGTCGACAGCGCTGATGATCGACTGGGGCGTGATGCCGTGTTCTTCGTTGTAGGCTCTCTGGATTGCGCGGCGGCGATCCGTTTCGTCAATGGCCCGGCGCATGGAGTCGGTCATTTTGTCGGCGTAGAGGATGGCCCGCCCTTCGATGTGGCGCGCGGCGCGGCCCATGGTCTGAATCAGTGAACCGGAGGAGCGCAGGAAGCCCTCCTTGTCGGCGTCGAGGATGGCGACCAGCGAGACTTCGGGCAGGTCGAGACCTTCGCGCAGCAGGTTGATCCCGATGAGCACGTCGTACTCGCCTTTGCGCAGGCCGGCCAGCAGCTTGACGCGTTCGAGGGTTTCGATTTCGGAATGCATGTAGCGGCAGCGAACGCCCACCTCGGTGTAGTAGCCGGCGAGGTCTTCGGCCATGCGCTTGGTGAGCGTGGTGACGAGGACGCGCTCGTTGCGCTTGGCGCGGTCGCGGATCTCGGCCAGCAGGTCGTCGATCTGTCCCTTGACGGGGCGGATCTCGACTTCAGGATCGACCAGGCCGGTGGGCCGGATGACTTGCTCGACGACAACGCCGGCAGAGCGTGTCAGCTCGTAGGGACCGGGCGTGGCGGAGACGTAGATGGTCTGATGGACGCGGGTCTCGAATTCCTCGAACTTGAGCGGGCGATTGTCGGTAGCGGAAGGCAGGCGGAAGCCATAATCGACCAGGTTCTGCTTGCGGCTGCGGTCGCCATGCCACATGCCGTGTACCTGGGGAATCGTGGCATGGCTCTCGTCGACGAATACCAGGTAGTCGCGCGGGAAATAGTCCAGCAGGGTGGGCGGCGGTTCTCCCGGCAGGCGGCCTGAAAAATGACGCGAATAGTTTTCGATGCCGTGGCAGTAACCCATCGACTTGATCATTTCAAGATCGAAGCGGGTGCGCTGGTTGACGCGCTGGGATTCGACCATCCGGCCCTGCGATTCGAGGACCGCGGTCCATTCGGTCAGTTCGGCAAGGATGGAGTCGATGGCCTGTGATTTGCGCTCCGGCTGCACCACGTAATGGCTCTTGGGGTAAATCGGCAGGCGAGCGTACTTCTGCTTCACGGTGCCGAAGAGGGGATCGATCTGCGCGAGCGATTCGATCTCGTCGCCGAAGAGCTCGATGCGATAGGCGGATTCGTCGTAGGTGGGAAAGACTTCGATTACGTCGCCGCGCACCCGAAAGGTCCCGCGCCGGAAGTCGTTATCGTTCCTCTCGTAGAGAATCTCGACAAGGCGGCGCGTGATGTCCTTGCGGGAGATGTGCTGGCCTTTTTCGAGCAGAAGCAGCATGCCGTAATAAGCCTCGGGCGACCCCAGACCGTAGATGCAGCTCACCGAACTGACGATGATCGAGTCGCGGCGTTCGAACAGGGAGCGTGTCGCCGAGAGACGAAGCTTGTCGAGCTCTTCGTTGATGGTTGCTTCTTTTTCGATGTAGAGGTCGCCCGCGGGGATATAGGCCTCGGGCTGGTAGTAGTCGTAATAACTGACGAAGTATTCCACCGCGTTACCGGGGAAGAACTGCTTGAACTCGTGGTAGAGCTGGGCGGCGAGGGTTTTGTTATGCGCCAGGATGAGGGCTGGGCGATTGGATTTCTCGATAACCTTGGCCATGGTGAAGGTCTTGCCGGAGCCGGTGACGCCGAGGAGCACCTGGTGTTTTTCTCCCGCTCCGAGGCCATCCATCAGTTCTTCAATCGCGCGGGGCTGATCGCCGCGGGGCTTGTATGAGGTGACCAGCTGGAAATCCATTTGGGAATTATACAGGAGAAGCGAAGATGAGGCGAAGATCTGCGCCCCAACCTTTGAATCCGGAGGCCGCGCATCGTCGATTTCTTGATGGAAACAGGCCGCAGAATGTAAGCCGAGAATGGCTCGAATCGAGGCTGCCTTGCGCTTTATTGTTCGGGTAACACGCCAACCGTGAACCTTGCGCATCGAGCGAGGAGGAAGAATGTCAACCACTTTACTGGGTGTGAGGTCGGACGAAATTCGGCATTTGAATCGAGGGTTCGGCGGGACGATTGAAATGAACAGTAACCTGGACACGGTCTTTACTTCAGCCAACTACGCCAAGAGCTTCTGGCAGAAAGTCGCAGTGGTGGTACGAAGCATCGCCGGCGGCCATTTATTTGATAACGGCAATAAGCGGACAGCCTTCGAAACTGTCAAATTATTCAAGTCTCGAAACCAGGTCGTAACCGGAACCAATGACACGCAGTTACGGGAAACCGTCCGATTGGTAGCGATTCATGAACTTACCGAGATCGATGAGATTGCCAGGGGTCTGAGAGGCTTTTGACTGCATGCACGTGGATGCGCGATGCATTGCCCTCCGAACGCTTGCTGGATCGCATCCGTCTAGCGAGAATTAACGCCGCTGTAATGTTTTCGTAACGAATTGATTGATCTCCGACCCCTATAGTTCTCTGCGGATAAGAATCTCCCCTGATTCCCGATTCGCAACCGATTCTTCATCCGGGCCCATTCCAACAACGGGCTATTCCGTCAATCCGACGTAGCGCAGCGGCGGAGTTGTATCCGTTACCGGTGCCTCGATGTGTGTCTACGCGTAAGAACTTTTGTCCCCATCCGGAGAGGTTGAACGACATGAACCTGAAGAATGCAGCGCTCGTGCTCGGCACCGGCGCATTGTGCGCCAGTTTTGCACTGGCACAGGAAGACCACGTTCCCAGCGGAATTCCGCGTCTCGATCACGTGTTCGTGATCATGATGGAAAACCATGGTTATCAACAGGTGATTGACAACCCCAACGAACCCTATTTGGACAGCATTATTTCGAACAAGAAGGTGAATTTCGCCACCAACTACTTCGCCGTCGGGCACCCGAGCCTGACCAACTATTTAGAGATTGTTGGGGGATCGAACTTCGGAGTGCGCAGCGACAATGCTCCGGCGTGGGGCAGCACATCGTGCTCGCCGAATATCGAATCCGGCCTCGTGAACGCGGATAACGGCGGCGGCAATGCCCCGGTTCCAATCGAAACGGGAACTGTATGTCCCATTGGAGGTACCGGCAAAGACGCGGACACTCCGGCGATCGACACCTGGAATGAGGTGGGAGGTCCGTTCGTCTCGCTCGCAGATATTGATGGAGTCAAGAGCGTGCCGGCAGCGCCTACGGTCGGAAAGACTATCGGGGATCAACTTGTAGCCGCCGGTGGAACCTGGAAGTCTTACCAGGAAAGCCTGCCGCTCGGCCCGGCGTACGGCGTGAATTACAGCAACGGTACTGTGTCACCTGAATTATGCAGAGATTGAGCTCATGGCGGGTGCGCGGCCTGTTGATCGGCGGTGTTGTGCCAGTAACGTGAGACTCTGAATTTCCCCTTGTTTCCGATTTCCCAAGACCAGTGCGATAAGTGTTTGAGACGGTTGACCTGCGTATGCATAAAAAGCTATGCGCAATTCTCGATCTCGCATCAGGCGCGTAGCGGCGGGGAAAGGACGGGAGCAAACCCATCCGGTCCGCAAGCGACTTTGCGCAGACGGCCCATGAGCGTTTGAAACGCGCCTTTCTCCTGATAATGGTCGCTGTAGCTGACGCCCACCCTCCCGGCGTGGCGCCAGATTCGGGCGGCCAGGAACAGGAAGCGCAGCCGTGCCGTGGCCAGCGTGGTGTGTTTTATGGTTTCCACGGTGACGTTCTCCTCGCGGCTGAACAGTTGCAGCCAGCAGTTCAGGTTGTAGGCCAGCATCGCGATCTGGAACCAGTTGGCGTTCATGATCCAGCGGTTGGAGGGATGCGCCGCCAGGCCCGCATCGTTGTTGGCCTCTTTAATGAGGTTCTCGGCCCCGGCACGCTGGTTATAGAACCACACCAGCGTGTCCAGCGGCCCACCCATGTCGGTCACGAAGACCCTGTAGGTGTACTCGGGCGTGTCGAACAGTTGATATTGCTCCGGCTGCGCTGCGTCTTTGGATTCCGCGGGCTTCTCGTAACGCAACGCCAGGAACCGGCAGGCTTTGCCCCATCCCTCGGGCTGATAGAGGAACTCGCATTGGCCGTCGGCATCGGTAAGTGGAGAGCGCTTCCACTTCCCCGCCTGCAACTGGTCTACAAGACGTGAGGTCTTACGCGCCACCACGATGAATCGCCACTTCAACTTCTCGTAGGCTTCGACAGCCTGCCAGCAGTAGAAGCCCGAATCGGCCCGCGCGTACACCATCTTCACCGTGGCGGGCAGGCCCTTGGCAACACTCTCCAGATGATCGGCGATCTGCTGGCCGCTGGGACGGTCGCCCGTGCGCAGCGCGCCCGCCGCGTATTCTCGCGTCTCGGCGATAAAGCTCAGGATCGGCTGGTAGCTCTTCTTGCCCTTGTTCTTCGGGTTATAACTCTTGCGCCCGCCCATCTGATTTCCGAACAGCGTATGCACCGTGGTGTCGGTGTCCACCGTGATTTCGTCCAGGTGCACGTTGGCCGCAGTCCAGACCCGTTCCCGCATGCGCCACTGGACAGTCAGCAGTTGCCGCGCCACGCCCAGATGCAGCGAAGCCAGAAATCGCCAGAAGGTGCTCTGCGGCGGAAGTTCGGCCACGCGGAGAATGCCGGTCAGCATCGGTTCACGCTTCAGAAAGCGCAGATGGTGCAGACGCGAGAACCCCACATAGCAGGCCAGAATCATTCCCAGGATGAACCTGAACATCGGCATCGAGCGCGTCTGCCGATTCACCGTCACGGTTTCCTCAACCAATTGCTGGAATCCAAGTTTCTCCAGCATCGTGGCCACCGGGAGCAGTCCTCCGTAGGCGGTCAGATTCCGCGCTTCGAAGTCATAGGGCGTGGAAGCCCCGATTTTATTAGGCCCCGGAGTATCTGCGTGGACCCCTTGATTCACGGCCTTGCCACGTTTAATCTGAACTGCATTGCTCACCATTTGGGTGACCTCTGAGAATCGGTTCGCGAAGCTGCTAACTTCGCGCCCCTACTGTTCTAAAACAGGATTCTCAGAGGTTCCAAATGGCCCTGTGCATTATTCAGGTGTCAAACCTGTCGGATTTCTCGACACTGGCGCCGCTCACGTCCGACAGCGTGGTTCAGCTTTATGCTGTGAAGCACAATCCCTTCGCCTATTTCCGCAGCGTGCAGGAGGGCAACAACGAAAAGAACAGCATGTCTAATACTGTCGGTTTCGCAGGACCTCGCGGCCTGTTTGAGGACCTGGCGAAGGGCACTGTTCCCAGTCTTGCTTTCGTCGTGCCCAACCAATGCGATGACCAGCACGGAAGGGGAAATGCGGACGCTTTTTGCGCGTTTGATTACGGTCTGAATGACAGCGGCTACACCTATGGAACGCAGGTGGGACTGAACCCGGGGCTGATTCAGCAGGGCGATGTCACGATCGAGGGCCTGGTCAACGCGATCCATGCGTCTCCGACGTGGACGTCAGGGCACAGCGCGATTGTGATTGTCTGGGACGAGAACGATTACAGCGGGAGCACGTCTCAAATGACCGGGCTGTTTCCATCACAGAATCAAAACCGGGTGGTGCTCACGGTGGAGACAAACTTCCAGTCGCATCATGGCGTGCAAAGCGGAACTTACTACAACAGCTTTTCGCTCTTGAAGTCTCTCGAGGCTGGTTTCGGTCTTCCATGCTTGAACCATGCCTGTGATTCCAAGGTCCGTGTCATGTCGGGTTTGTTCGGGGATGAATAGAAATTAGCAGGCGCGGATGAAGATGGATTTCACGCCATAGGATGAAAAGCCTCCTGTGTCCGGGGTGTTCTGCAGGAGTCGCAGTTCGTAGATGCCATAGCGAAGGCCGGCCCAGTCACGATGGCGGGCCGGCTTTTCGCACTAGACGCGTTTCTTACTCTTAATGACCTCTAACGATTCCCAAACCGGTCGCACGAGATGTGACTATCACTTTCTGTATAAGGAGAATTTATGAACAAGCGATTTTCCCTTGTTGCGGTTATTGCTGCTGCGTTTTTGGCGCTGAGTGCTGCTGCGAGCGGCAACGGCGGCGAGGACGAAGGCTCAATCAAGCACATCATGCTGATCAGCATCGACGGCATGCACGCTGTTGACTTCAAGAATTGCGTACACGGTGTTGCCGGGGTCAACAACGGTGAGCCGTACTGCCCAAATCTCGCCAAGCTGGGCAAGACCGGCGTGAGCTACGTCAACGCCAGCACCTCAAAAACGTCCGACTCGTTTCCCGGATTGATGACGATCGCGACCGGCGCCACGCCCCGCACCATGGGCATTTACTATGACGTGGCTTACGATCGCTCGCTTGATGGCCCGGCCGTCGCCACATGGTATGGAAATGGCCCTGGGCCGTGCACACCGGGTGGAGCCCCCACCGGGTTCACCACGGAGTATGAAGAAGCCATCGACATCGACTACACCAAGCTGAACGGCGGCGCGCCCGGTGCGAGCCTCACTGACGGTACTGAGAAATCGCTGGATACCACGAGGATGGATCGCGATCCAGCCAGGGGCTGCGCTCCGGTGTTGCCCACGGAGTTTGTTCGCGTCAACAGCATCTTCGGCTTGGTTCACGCTGCCGGCGGCTACGTGGCGTGGTCTGACAAGCACCCGTCCTACTCGTCGGTTGCCGGTCACGGCGGCACGCTCGATGATTTCTATGGGCCCGAGATCAACTCCCTCGTAGTCGCGCTTCCCGGCGTGCAGACGCCGGATGGCGTGAACTGCTCATCGATCCCGGATACGGCGGCTGATCTGACTGCCTGGACCAACAGCTTTACCAACATCAAGTGCTACGACACGCTGAAGGTGAACGCTGTCCTCAACTGGATCAACGGCAAGAAGCACCTCGGCGGGCCGGCGCCGAAGACGCCGACCATCTTCGGCATGAACTTCCAGGCGGTCAGCGTCGGCCAGAAGTACATTGAGAACGGCCTGAAGGGCGGCTACACGGATGCGGCAGCAACGCCGACCGCAAGCCTCGTCAGCGACATCGTATTTGTAGACGATTCCATCGGCGAGATGGTGCGGAACCTCAAGAACCGCGGCCTGCTGGATTCGACCCTCATCATCATCACGGCGAAGCACGGTCAGTCGCCGATCGATCCCAACCAATACAATGCGGTGCCCGGAAAGACTGGGAACGGCATGTCTCCCGCAACCTTGATCTCCGACCAGCTTCACGCTGCCATGCCTCCGTCTGAGGATCCGAATGGAACCGGGGTTGGCGCCACTGAAGACGACGTCTCGCTCCTGTGGCTGACGAACTCCTCCTACACCGATGCGGCTGTATCGCTGCTCGAAGCCAACCGCACCACCTGGGGCGGCGGCCAGATTTTCTATGGCGCGACCCTCGCTCTCAACTACAACGACCCGACCAAGGATCCCCGCACGCCAGACATCATCGTCACTCCGACGCCGGGCGTCACTTACACGGGCAGTAACACCAAGCAGATGGAGCACGGCGGCTTTGCGCACGACGATACCAACGTGATGCTGCTTTTGTCGAACCCGGCATTCTCGCCTCGCACCATATACACCGAGGTAGGAACGCTGCAGGTGGCGCCATCGGTTATGAAAGCGCTTGGCATGAATCCAAACCTGCTGGACGGCGTGCGACTGGAGGGCACGGGCGTTCTTCCAGGCGTAGACCTCGACTTCAGCCACTAGTCAAAACAGGCTAATGGCGAAAATGCGCGGGCGGCCTGGAGGGGCCCGCGCATTTTACTGCGCGCGCGTTTTCGCCGGATGAGATGCCTACTTCGCTACGTACGGCCCCTTCCGGATCCAGGCGGTATCGCCGAGCTGGCGGAGCATGAAGTCGGCCACATCGGCGCGGTTGATCGCGACGCCGCCGGGCGGCAGGCCGTCTTCCTGCACCCGATAGTGTCCGGTGAAGGGACCGTTCAGCAGGCGCGGCGGGCGGACGATGGTGTAGTCCATCGCGCTGGCCTCGAGCAGACCTTCCTGCTCGCGCTGGGAGCGGAAAGGCTCTCGCAGGATCGTGGCAGAGATGAACTTCAGCAGCAATCGTGTGCCCGCTCCCTGGTGCTGCGCAGCATCGGCGCTCGCCCCGGAAGCTCCCAGAACGATCATGCGCCGGACCCCGTGAGCCGCCATCCCGGCGAGGATGTTTCCCACTCCCACCGCAAGCACGTCCGATCTTCCCAGGTTTCTCGCGCCGAGCCCCGACAGCACCGCATCGTTTCCGGCGATGACCGCCGAGACTGCCGCGGCGTTATGTACATCCCCCTGGACGACGGTCAGGCCGGGCGACGGAGCCGCCATAATCGACTCGGGACGGCGGGCGAATGCAGTGACTGTATGGCCTTGCGCGAGCGCCTGTTGCACAAGGTGCTGGCCAGTTCCGCCGCTGGCACCAAAGATCACCAGCTTCATTGCAGCCTCCCTCGCTGGTTTGCAGCGTACCGACGCGCCGACCGATTCCGCTCCCCACGATTCCTTCAAAGCGAACGGTCAACAGGCGGCG
>Ga0206915_1038_pt1 | contig 23630 bp, 19 predicted proteins | sample Alteio_BWOrgHeat_70_FD_152945 | JGI IMG/M metagenome (GOLD analysis project Ga0206915, IMG submission 152945) | Enriched cells from forest soil in Barre Woods Harvard Forest LTER site, Petersham, Massachusetts, United States -... | ecosystem: Environmental > Terrestrial > Soil > Temperate forest >...
TAATGCCTCGGCCAACAATAATAATGTCGCTTTGCTGTTCGATAATCACCTGTTCGGGCGTTAAATATCGCTGTCCTAAGGCATCTACTTTTTTATCACCTAATTGCACCCCGGGGGTAAAATAAATCCATTGCGGCGCGGCAGATAATTTTTGTTTCGCAATGAAACCCACCACAAAATTAGAATAATGCTCAGCCATCTGTAAGGTTTTTTGTGTATAGACTGAATCAATTAAGTTATCTGTTGAGCTCATTTCAGCTAAAAGCAATAAAGCCCGCTGTTTTTTTAAGCCAACATCGGCTAATCCTTGTATTATCCCGGGCCCTGGCAAACCATGGGCGTTAATAAAATCTGCCCAATTTGCAATTTCATACATTCCACCTTGATATTGTTGTTTAACAGTATTGCCAATATCGGCAAACTTTCGATCTTCAAAAATATAAAAAGCATGTTTTCTACTGAGTGTAATTAATTCATGGGTAAGGGCAGGGGTAAAATCAGTCAGAATATCAATATGGGTTTTAAGGATGCAAATTTCAGGCCCTATTTCATTGGCTAAGCGAATTAATTGATCCGCATAGATGACATCTGCTGATAAAGCTAAATTAGTTTTTTTATTGTCCATTAATAATAGCAGTTGCTGAGCTAATGGATGTTGGCAAAATGAAGCGCGTTGAGAATAAGGAATACGAGCGCTCATTTACATATAACTCTGCGTAAGAAGGTGGGCTGCTAATGTTCGTTCTGTTTCAGGTAAATCAGTGCTATGGATTAATGTATTTAAAATTTCATTTAAAGAAATCGCTGTATATAAAGAAAGATGATTATCTTTTAAATTTTTTTCTCCTCCTTGTTCGCGGCTAATGACAGCACTAATGTCTTTTACTTGTAAGCCAGCTTCTTTTAAGTCATGAACGGTTTCAATGATGCTGCTGCCTGTGGTGACTACATCTTCAATGACAAGACAGGTTTGTCCTGGGGTAAAGCGACCTTCGATGGTTTGTTTTGTTCCATAATTTTTTTTCTCTTTGCGGCGCATAACCATAGGAATATTATATTGTAGAGAAAGGCACGTTGCGATAGGCAGGGCTGTATAAGGTACGCCACAAATTAAATCAAAGTGGCAGGGCTGGATTTGCTGCCAAAGAAGGTTTGCGATCGTGCGTAAAATAGAAGGATAAGAAATAATTTTTCGCAAATCGAGGTAAATATCGGAGAGGGCGCCATTTTTAAGTGTAAATTTACCAAATTGAATAGCACCAATTTGATAGAGAGAGGGAATCAGTTGTGGATTATTCATATTCATCTTTCCAAGGGTAAAAAAATCCCCCGCAGAGCTCGCTCTGTGGGGGAGTGAATAGATAGCTTACGCAATCAGTTTTTCTACTTTGGCCGATGCCGCAGGGATGAGTCCAGCTAAGTTCATGGCTCGTGCCAATCGTGTTACACCTATGCCGCCACCAAAACGTGGGAACATCGGTAAAGCGAGATATGCATCTAACTCTTTTGTCACGCGTTCTTTGCCGAAGGCATTGAAGAGTAATTGAGCATATTGGCCGTTGGATAGTGTAAAGAAATAATCGCGCATTTCATTTACGTTGGTTGAACGTTCTGCTGATCCAATGGTTTCCATGCCATAGAGAATGACATCCACTTTATTGAATATTCCTTCTTTATCATGTTTCATATTCCAGAATGGATGAGTGTGTTGAGGAAAGTGTTCTAAGCTGACGACGTTGCCGAATTCTTTCTGCAATGTCAATTCTTGCTCTGCTTTAATTTCTTCAACTCCGTAGCGGTTGCAGATGTCTTGGTAAAGGCAAGAAACAGGAGCAGGGAAGCCAAGATATTCGACTAATTCTGCTTCCACTTTCTTTAAGACATCCAGCCCACCCGCTGATTCAAATTCAAACATGGGGAAAATTTTGTCATGACGTCCTTCAATAGGGAAGGGTTCATTTCGATAGCTGGTGGTGATACAAAAAACCCCAGGAACGCTGGGGTTTTTTAATATCTCTGCTTCTAACCACATTTGGCCGGTTTGAGGAAGAGGATAGTTAACCCCGCTAAAAACAAATTGACTAATTGTTTCTGGATCTTCACAGGCAGCTAATATAGATAAACGTGGCTGAGCAGGTACTTCTACATAGCCCTTTATCTCTTGAAAAAAAATGGCGCAACTTGCGAATAATATGACTGTAGGCGAAAATATCTTGCACGATTAAACTCTCCTCATAGCAAAGTTAAAAAAAGTAGCAACTGACTAAAATCGATAATGATAATAGCAAGCCGACCATATATGTATATAATGTTGCGCGCAAACCTTCGGATTATTTCACGATGTCCCCATTCTGTCAATGGGAAATTTTGATAAAACCGTTTTTCATGCTAAGATTGGATAATTAAGTGGATTATGCCAGGGAAGGAAGTGCAAAAATGATGAAAGGCCATCGATTTTTTCAGCGAAACTACCTATTTTTAATTGGTTTTATTGTTTTTATTTTTTGTTATCCCATGGTGTCAAAATCAGCGGATGCAATAGGAAAAGTCGTATGGGTTAATGGTTTAGCAAAGGCAACCGGCTTAAATGGCATCCCTCGCTCACTAGAGCGTCGTTCCCCTATTTATGAAAAAGATACGATTTTAACCACTAAAGATAGCATGATACAGTTTGTATTTAATGACAATACGTTGTTGACGTTGCGAGGAGATACGACCCTTACGCTTGACCAATATAGTTATCATCCGAATGGGAGTTCTTCGACAGAAAAGAATTTTATGAGTTTAATTAAAGGGGGATTTCGAACGGTAACAGGGTTGATTTCCAAGCGTAATCCTGATAACTATCAAGTCACTACGCCAGTTGCTACGATTGGGGTGCGGGGTACAGATTATACTGTCTTTTATGAGAAAAAATCGGGGTTAGAGTTACAAATTATCAGCGGTACTATTGCGGTAAGCAATGCGGCAGGGAATATTTTATTGTCGCAAAATTTAGGTCCAGCATTTGCTCATGTGGCTTCTGTTGAAAAACCACCGGTAAAACAAAGTACCCCACCGGCAGAATTAAAAACTCTCTTACCGACGACGACACCCGTGACCTCGAGTGGGACAGGTTCTCCTACGGGTACTGCTCCCTCTTCTAATAGTTCTAGTTCTTCTAACGGTTCAGCTTCTTCAAGCAGCTCGAATTCTACGACGAATGCAAGTACGTCAGGGAGTACAAATATATCCGGTAGTACCAATACAATCAGTACTTCAACGGATACGGCACCTGCGGCATCTGCTCCTAAATCGACGACCCCTATTGGTAGTTTCTGTATCCAATAAACGTTTATTTTTCTGCATGCGTATACACGCCATCCCAATTTGCAGGAGGGGGTGTATGCTCAAACTCAGTAATTCTATCGATATATAATTTATAAATTTTCGTTTTGGGATGTTGGATATGTAAAGAATGGAATAATTCTTTAGCTGATTGCCATTGTTGATTGAGATATTCATTTAATGCTTTATCATGCTGTTCTAATTCTTCTTCTAACTGTGATGTTAAGTTAATCTGTGGGCAGATGACTTCATAAATCGTGATGGCTTGTTTTTTTCCTTTTACCCGCACGTTATCCAATTGACGAAAGATGAAATTCTTTTGGTGATGGCGGGTATTTTCTGTCAGAATAATGTTTACGCCATAGTATTTCGTTAAACCTTCTACTCGCGAAGCTAAATTCACTTCATCACCTAATACGGTATAGTTGCGTCGAAATTGAGAACCCATATCACCTACATTCATTATTCCACTGTTTAAACCAATTCCTATCTTAATGTCTGGCCAGCCGTGTAAAGCAAATGCCGAGTGTAAATTGGCAACAGCAAGCTGCATGTCTAACGCAGCATGAATAGCATGTTCAGCATGATGTTTATCTTTTAAAGGTGCGCCCCAAAATGCCATGATTAAATCACCCACATATTTATCAATAGTACCTTGATATTTAAAAATAATTTCGGTCATTGGGGTAAGAAATCGATTTAACATATCTTTGAGTTGAGATGCGGTCATATGTTCTGAGAGCGTGGTAAAATTGCGAATATCCGCAAATAATACCGTCATTTCTCTTTCTTCTCCCTGTAATCCATAATTGCTTGATGTTTTTATCATGGCTTCAATATGTTTCTCCGGCACATACTGGCCAAACATTTCTTTTATTCGCTCTCGTTTGCGTGTTTCAAAGAAATAACCATAACCCATATTGGTAATGGCAAGAATCAGTGTCATCAATACAGGGACTAAAGTAGAAATCAGTAAACCGGTTTTATTCCAAAGCCAATTATTAAAAAAAGCTAATAAACAAGGAATAAAGATCATTCCTGTGATTAAGCTACGCGGCCCTAAAAAAGGAAAAATACCTGCTAATAAAGTACCTAGTACAATCGTGAGTGAAATTTCTGCTCCTAAAGCCCAATCCGGTTTATAAGAAAAGCTATCCATGAGTATGCCTTCCGCCATGGAGGCTTCAACTTCGACCCCAGGAAAGCTAGTTTGGATAGAGGTCGTTTTAATATCCCCTAATCCGGTTGCTGACGTGCCGATAAATAAGATTTTTCCTTTAAATGTTTCAGCAGGAATGCGATCGTGTAACACATCGCTGGCGGAAAAGTATGGGAAAGTAAAGCTCTTGCCTATAAAAGGGGTAATGGCTTGCGCTTGTATATCCGTAGGAATAACGTGATTTCCGACTTGTATTCCCTCTAAGCGAACCGAATTATCATAGGTGGCGGTAATTAAAGAGATATTACTCAATAAATAAGTTCTAACTGCTTCAAGAGCGAGAGAAGGATAAAGATCATTTTGATAGCGAATCAATAAGGGAACTCGCCGAATAACGCCATCCTCATCAGGAAAGACATTAATAAATCCCATGTTTTTAACTACATCTTTTAAAAAAACATTGGCACCGATATAGCCGCGAGCAGTGATAAAGCTCAATTGGTGTGCCAGAGAATCGGAGAGATGTAATATTGGAGCAGGCAAAGTTCCTTGTGTTTCAGGACGAGGTAAGAAACTGATACCTAAGACATTATCGCCTTGTAATAAACTCTTAGCGAAAACTGCATCCGTATTAAAATAGGGAGTAATTTTTTCAAACGTGGATTTAATATTGGGGGTAACGAGATTTTGATGAGCGATTTCTTGAAAAACGGAATCGGCAATGTTTTCTTCTGTTTCAGGAAGTATGATATCCAGTGCAATAACGACAGCACCTAACTGATGTAATTTATTAATCAACAAAGCTAATCGAGTGCGGGGCCACGGCCATCGGCCTTCTTCTTGCAGTGCTTTGTCATCAATATCAATAATATTAACCGTGGGGTTATACGAGAGTGGGTGAGTTAAGACATAGGCGCTTAACCGGATATCATAAGCCATGCTTTGTAAGCCGTTGAGCACATGTTGGATGGCGCTTTGGGAAGTCAATTGTAGCCAGCAACCGAAGCTGACTAACAGTAACCCCAGAATGATAGGAATGCGTTTACCCATGGAGAATCCTTTCTCTATTGCACTATTACAATTTACTCTTGCAATGATAGCCATGTTATCTCATTGCATCATATTTTATATTATTGTCTGTGGCAATTAATTACCGTATATAGTTATAATATAAAGCGATAGCGTAGGATTGCGAGTTAGGAGGAAAAATGGATTTAACGAAAGCCAGGGAAAAGAGAAAAGACAATGCAACCAAGCAGGCTTTCCTCTTTTTATTGGCAGTTTGTTTAAGTAGCATAGCCCAGTTGGCATTTGCTGTAGTTTCTCCTACGGTTATCCCAAGTACGGCTCAACCGGGCCAAATTAATGAAAACTTATCAAAACGCCCTCTTTATAAACCTCAATCATTACCAGCAATCACGCCTCCACTTGAAAAAGCAACCAATAAGCTCGGTAGTGAAGCAGAAAAAATTACTTTTAAGTTAAATCAAATTATTTTATCCGGGAATACGGTTTATTCAGATAAAGAATTGCGTAAACTTTACCAAGATAAATTGCATAAGGTAATACCTGTAGCCCAATTACAAGAGATTGTACAGAGTATAACGAATTATTATCGAAATAATGGTTATATTTTATCAAGAGCTATCTTGCCACCGCAAAAAGTTGCTAATGGAATAGTGCATATTCGTATTTTAGAAGGATATATCGATAAAGCCATTATCAGTGGCGATGCAAAGGGTGCTAAGCAAATTTTATTAGCTTATGGGGAGCAAATTTCAAAAGTCAGACCTGCGCGATTGAACGTGATCGATCGGTATTTGCGTTTAGCAAATGAACTTCCAGGCGTCCAAGTCAAAGGGGTGTTAGAACCCTCAAAGACCAATTTAGCCGCATCTAATCTTAACTTAGTCGTTAAACAAACAGTGTTAAGTGGGTATGTTTCTTACGATAATTATGGGACGCGTTATGTCGGCCCTAATCAGTTAACCATGGGAATGAATGGAAATTCTTTATTTCGTTCAGGAGATACCACGCGTTTAACGTATGTGACGACGTCTCGTCCTCAACAATTAAAATATAAAGAAATTGCCCATCAAACGCCCCTGGGAAATCGAGGCTTACAACTCACTGTCGGGGCAAATAACTCATTGAGCTTACCGGGTATGAGTTTGGCGGCTTTAAAAGTACAAGGTAATGCGGATACGTTTTATACTAACTTACAATATCCTGCACTACGTTCTCGGGATCAAAATTTAACGCTCGATGGCGGATTTAATTACCTGGATAGCCGGGTGATGATTGCGCCTGATAATATTCCCTCCCTTTTGTATGTAGATCATTTACGTACTATTAAAGTAGGGGGTAGCTACGATTTTGCGGATCGTTTTTCTGCAGCGAATTTATTGGGTTTGCATGTTGAACAAGGGTTGGGAATTTTAGGCGCAACGCATAATGTAGAATCCACCACCACATCCCGATTTGGCGGAAGAGGGCTTTTCACAAAGCTTAATCTACAATTAACTCGAGTACAGCCAATAAAAGGGCGTTTTTCTTTAATGACTCAATTAAGTGGACAATATGCTTTTAATCCATTGCTCTCTTCTTCGCAATTTGCATTTGGAGGTAGTCAATTAGGTCGAGGATACGATCCTGCTGAAATTACGGGTGATAGAGGTGCTGCGGGTAGTATCGAGTTACATATGGATATGGCGCCGGGTTGGTTTATGTTGCAAACCATGCAATGGTATGCATTTTATGATGCGGGTATTGTATGGAATATTAAAGTGATTTCGGGTACGCCGAATAAACAAAGTGCGATATCGACTGGGATAGGGACACGATTTACCTTAGCTAATTATATTTCGGGTAATTTAATGATTGCTCAACCTTTAACGAAAACAGTGGCAACACAAGCTCTAGTTAGTCGAGCGCGTTCACCAAGAGGATTTTTTAGTATTACGGTATCAGTTTAATATTAAATAAAGTAAAAGTATGGGTTAACACCGTTAGAACAACTGTAGGATAAAATATGCTACTCAAGTTGTTACATAAGGTAAGTGTTACAGGAATTGCTTTTGCTTTGGCAGGGAGTGCGTATGCCGAAATTTTAGTTTCTCAAGCGAATATCCCGACTGTTTCTGACCCAGGACGAATAGAAAGAAGCTTGATGGGGCAACCTGGACCAAAATTTAAACCGGCTCCGGCGGTACGTGAAACATCATCACCTCCTACTAAATTAGGAGCAAAAGCGGCGAAAATTCGTTTTAAATTAACCCGAGTCCTATTTCAAGGAAACCATCTTTTTAGCCAGACAACGCTTAATTATATTTTTCAACCTTATTTAAATAAAACGATTTCATTACCGAATTTAGTTGCGTTAACGGAAAAAGTGACGAAAAAGTATCGTGATATGGGTTATATTCTATCGCGCGCCTTTTTACCTCCTCAAGAAATAAAACAAGGGGTGGTGCATGTGCAAATTGTAGAAGGCTATATTAGTAAAGTTATTATTAAGGGTAAAAACTTAAACAAAACCCGTTTTTTATTGCGAGCCTATAGTAAAAAGATTTTAGCGTCACGTCCTTTGCAAATTCATAAGCTAGAGCGCTATATGCTGCTGGCGAACGATACGCCGGGTTTAAATGTACAAGCTATTTTAACGCCTTCAAAAAATATTCCGGGTAGTGCTGATTTAACGTTAGTTGCTAATCAACAACGAGGTACGGCCTATTTTATCTATAATAATTATGGGACGCGTTATATTGGACCTAATCAAGAAACAGTGGGTGGAAGCTTATATTCTTTATTAAGTCCGGGGGATAATAATTCGGTTCGTCTTTCTACGACAAGCCGTTCGCGGGAATTACAGTATGCTGAATTAGTTCATAGTCAACCGATAACGGCCAATGGGGTGAATTGGTCAATGGGTGGTAATTATGCGCAAACAAAACCAGGTTTTGTTTTGCAGCCACTCAACATTATCAGTCGAAGTGCCGTATTGTTTACGGATTTTTCTTATTCTTTACGACGTACTCGCAGCGATACGGTGTTCTTACATAGTACATTAAATTATCAAAATATTACCTCAAGTTTGTCTGCTCTTCCATTTTATGCAGATCGAATTCGTTCAGTGATAGCCGGTGCCAGTTATCAAGGAGTTGACCGTTGGTATGGAATCAATAACGCATCTTTGGATATGAGCCAAGGATTTAATATTTTAGGCGCTAACTTTCACGTGAATCAATCTCGCCCAGAAGGGCATAGTCAATTTACTAAAGCATTGATGACATTATCTCGTTTACAAGAATTAAATTCCCGTTTTTCTTTATATGCGGCTTTGCATACGCAATATGCATGGCAAGCATTGTTAGCAACAGAACAATTTGGTTTTGGTGGACCGGATTATGGTCGAGGTTATGATCCTTCTGAAATTGTGGGGGATAAAGGATTAGCCGGAAAATTCGAAGTTCGATTAAATTCACCCTTGCAATGGCGGGCATTACAATCTATCGAATATTATGCATTTTATGATGCGGGTGTTATTTGGAATATTGATAATGTTGATTTACCGGGCAAGCAAAGTGCGATGTCAACGGGCTTGGGAGCGCGCTTTAATTTTATTCCGCAACTCTCGGGAGAATTTTTTATCGCTAAACCGTTAACCCGTCAAGTTGCAACCCAAGTGATCTTAGGTCGTAATGGTAATTCAGCACGGGCATTTTTCCAATTAGCGGCACATCTTTAATTTAACGCATTGGCCGGACAACAGTGTGGTAAATCCAGCTACACAGCATCACTGTCACGATAATACTTAATCCACCTGCTAAATCAGCATAGTGAGCGGGCATGATTTTTAATGCATCGGCACTTTGTTTCAGGGCAAAGGGGATGGCTAAAACGACTCCCATAATAGAAGCCCCTGCAACAATGCCGCAGGCGAGTAATAATCCGCGTTGTTTGTTTGCACTGATTACATTCTGTTTGCGTAAACTAAAATCAATAAGATAAGAAAGTAATCCTCCAATGACCACAGGGGTACTCGTAGACATGGGTAGATAAATCCCGAGTCCTACGGCGAGTACTGGAAGGCGCATCGAATATTTTTTTAATTTTTCATCGATGATGATACAAATAATAGCAACAACTGCACCTGCTTCGATCATTAACCACGGTAAATGATGAGTATAAACACCTTCTGCAACCGTGGCCATTAATCCGGCTTGAGGAGCCGCGAGCATTTGTGTTTTACTCATGCCGGGATGGGGAAAAACACCGCCAATCCCGTAAGCGTTATAGAGTAATTCTAAAATAGGTGGTACGACAAATGAAGACACCACTACACCAATGATTAACATCACTTGCTGTTTCCACGGCGTTGTTCCTACAATATAGCCTACTTTTAAATCTTGCATCGTATCATTGGAAATAGCGACACCCACTGCCAAGATAACACACGTGCCAATGCCCAGTACGACACCGATTAATTCTTTATTTTGTATACCTGGAAGTAAATTAAAAAATGCGAGTAGGGATAGACATACGATTAATAAAGCGGATACTAATAAGCCAGAGACGGGGGTGTTAGAAGAACCAATTAAACCCGCAAAATAAGCAGAAATTGAGCAAAATAAAAATCCGCCAATCAATACATACAGGGCACTAAAGCCACAAAGAATGGTACGAAAAGGAAGAGATAATCCAATGTGTCGCGGGACAATATAGCCGCTAATTAATAAAAAAATCGGCACGAGCATTAAGATAGCGCCCCATACAATAAAATTAATTGGCAAATCATATTCGGTGCGAATATTGGCTGTTGCCCCAATTTTTTTTCTTTCTCGGAGTGCTACAAACGAATTTACAATACTTTGGCTAATTGGTTTAGCTAAAGTGATTAAGGTCCAAAGAGATCCGATTAACATGGTGCCTACACCAATATAACGAATATGGGAGCGATAAATAGCCATGGCGGCTTCATTTGCTGTTCCCATGTCCGTTGTTCCATAGAGCCAACTTAAAGTAGGAATACCTCCCACCCAGCCAATCACAATGCCTATCGTAAAACTAATGGCTACATTGACGCCGACAATATAACCTGCTGCGAGTAAGGCAGGTGATAATCCCAAGCTAAAACCAAATACGAGAGTCGGTGTTTCTCGCCATGCATTAAATGTATCGGTTAGGATTTGAAACCCATTTTGAAATAAAGAAATCATAGCGCCGACAAAGCCACCTTTGACTAACGTTGTTAAGTCTTTCGCATCTTTATTGACACTGGCTTTCAAAATATTACTAATCGCAATACCTTCAGGATAGTGCAGCGAGGTATCTAACAAGAGTGCGCGTCGCAAAGGAATCGTAAATAACACGCCTAATATTCCACCCAATAAAGCAATGAACACCGTTTGCCAATAATAAAAATTTTGCCAAGCATGTAAAATAATTAAAGCCGGTAACACATATGCAATTCCAGCAATCAATGATTCCCCCACGGACGCCATTGTCTGGACCATGGTATTTTCTAATACATTAGAATCGCGAAAAAAACGCAATACACTCATCGAAATAATCGCAGCAGGAATCGAGGCCGAGACCGTTTGCCCCACTTTTAATCCTAAGTAAGCATTAGCGGCGGCAAGCAGAATGGTTAAAAAAACACCTAATATCAGTGCACGGAAGGTAATTTCTGGTAGAGATTGGCTGGCAGGAATAAGAGGGGAAGAATCAGTCTGGCTATTCTCTGCTTGCATAGTGACTCCCTAAATTTGTATTTATTTTAAATTAGCAGAGTAGGATAACGATAAAGAGACTTAATATCAACTCACCTATCGTGTCCGTTCTCCTGCCAGCTGTCGCCATATGCCTATTGATTATTGCTCGAACAGAGTATATACTTAACGTATATACTTCGATAGGTGAGAAAATAACCATGAAATTTGCCAAAATATTTAAATCAGGGAATTCTCAAGCGGTAAGATTACCCAAAGAGTTTCAATTTCATAGTAAAGAAGTTGAAATTTTTAAACGTAATGATGATATCGTTCTTCGCGAAAAACCGAAGAATTTGAAGCGTGCATTTGAGTTATTAGCGAGTATGCCAAATAATTTTTTCGAACATGGACGGGAAGATCGTTTACCACAAGAAAGGGAATCTTTTTAATGCGCTTAAAATACCTGCTAGATACCAATATATGTATTTACATTGCTAAAAAAAAGTCAGAAACCCTACTGAAAAAGTTCGAAAAATTAGCGGTTGGCGAAATAGGGATATCGGTGATTACATTTGGCGAGCTTTTATATGGGGCTAAAAAAAGCCATTTTCCTGTTCAAGCGCATGAAAAATTAATTGAGTTAACTACCTTAATCCCCGTTTTGCACTTAACGAGTGATATTGCTGAACATTACGGTGATATACGAGAAAAGTTGGAAAAAAAGGGTAAGCCAATAGGCAATAACGATCTTTGGATTGCCGCTCATGCGCGTTCCTTGAAGGTGAGTTTGTTGACCAATAATGTGAAAGAATTTAATAGAGTACCTGATCTCCATTTAGAAAATTGGATTTAAAATAGGGTGTAGAGGTTATTTAGAAAACGATTACCTGTTATTATTTGAAGGGGAGCTCGACGGCGTAGAAACTGGTTTATCTGCTAAGGTTGTTGTCTGCTTTTTGACGCGGAATAAGTTTATATACTTCTTGAAGTTATCCCTCTGATCAACGGAGAAATTGGTTGGATAATACATTCTGCTATCGCTTGTATAACATGAAGACTTTGGATTTGAATTGTCATTTAATAACTCGTTTAATGTTTTTTCATCAATTTGTGTAGCCTGTTTTCTGCTGTCTGCTTTTTTATATTTTCGATATAATTCATAGCGTATGGAGTCTGCGTATTCAGCTTCTGTAACTTCTTCAGCCTCTCTTTGCGCCACTTTTAATAAGGCGTCGCCTTTTTTCACTAATAATTGGATGCCTTGGTTTTCTTCTATGAGGGGAGTACGACCTTTTATTGCTGTTATAAGTCCCCTAAGTGGCATTTTAATAAACCAGGTTAATGGTGTTGTAATAACTTGGGTAACTCCGCGGACTATACTTGATATTCCATCCAAGTACCATGAAAATGTTAAGCTAAGATTATTCCGCAGCTTATCTCTATCATTTTCAAAACTTATAAGAGGAAACAGCAGAGGCACTCCTATTATTCCTATTACGCCTACTATTAAATTTGCAACACCTTTGGCAATATTTCCAACCCCCCTTATGGGTTGCAAAAAATCTCGTTGAGCATGATATCTCGCTTTGTATGGTTTAAAGGTATCAACAAAATCTTTGCCTATATCCGCAATAGGTTGTAAACCACCTAAAATTTGCTGAACCTTAGAATTAGGTGCTGGGCTCCAGCGCCGCCTCTTTTTATTATTATTGTATGTGTTCATTAGTGGTAAGTCGAAATAAGACTCGTCTTTATAAGAGTCAGAGTAAAATCGATCTTTAAACCATTCAGAAAATGGAAATTTCTCTTTAAGAAGATAATCGAAAAGGGATGTATAACCGGTATCAATTTTTGGCATTTTGATTTTTCCATCGCTAAAGTTGGCATGATTATATGCAAATAAACATTAAGAAAGTATTAAAAGATCATTTTAAATAGGTGGCTAGAAGAAGTTAGTACCAAATTAGCCTATACAAACAAGATTTAACCTTTTGATTTTTAAAGTTAAGGTTCTCATGAGGCCAATAATTGTACAATTGCCTGCAGTGGGAAAAGGATAATGTTTCAATCGAAAGCGGATTGATTGGATTCGTGTTGTTGCAAATAAGCTTCCGCTGCTTTTTGTAGAAAAGTAGAACGTTTTAAGCCTTTGATAAGAAGCCATGATTTTTTCATTTATCAATATCGGAATCAACTCTTTTTTACCAAAAGTAAGGCAATCTGGAAGGTCAGGGAATTCGACTTCGATCGCTTCATTTGTTTTTTTAAAGATAGCATAATAATGTTTCATTATTTTTATCCGGCTGCTAATTTTAATATACTTTTTAAAGTAGGGTGGATTAGATGCGTTTTTTGCATCGTAATCCACCAAATTATCGGTGGATTACGGCAAAAAGCGCCTAATCCACCCTACCATGCTTATCTATTAAAAGAAACGTCGAACCAGCTATCCATTTGTTTTTGCAACTCTTTTATCCCTTCTCCCGCCAATGCCGAAAATAATTGCACCGTCATCATAGGCGAATACGCCGTCAGTGCTTGAGTCACTTCTCGTAATGTCTTTTGCTGTGATTGATAACTTAACTTATCCGCTTTATTTAATAAAATATGCGTCGGCAATTCGCATTCGTTAGCCCAAGTTAAAAATTGTTGATCAAAAGGCTTCAGTGGATGGCGAATATCCATGACTAAAATTAAACCCTTTAAACATTCGCGTTGGCGTAAATAGGTATCTAATAGATTTTGCCAATGTTGTTTTATTTTAGGGGGGACTTTGGCATAGCCGTAGCCGGGTAAATCAGCTAACCGGCGTTCTTCGTCGATTTTGAATAAATTAATATGTTGCGTGCGGCCTGGGGTTTTGCTGACGCGGGCGAGGTTTTTATTTTGAGTGAGTTGGTTTAGTACGCTGGATTTACCCGCATTTGAACGGCCTACGATCGCCACTTCAATGCCTTGGTCAGAGGGTAATTGATTAAGATTGGCGACGCTCAAGAGAAAAGTGGCTTGATGATAATAATTTGATTTAGTCATGAAAGTGAATACTATACAATACAGCGCTATGAATGACGCTATCTTACTTGATTCTTTAAATGACGCCCAGCGCAAAGTAGTGGCTGCGCCTTTAGTTCATCAACTTGTCTTAGCCGGTGCGGGTAGCGGGAAAACACGAGTCTTGGTTTATCGGATTGCTTGGTTGATACAATCAGTAGGCTTATCGCCATTTAATATCTTAGCCGTTACATTTACCAATAAAGCGGCTCATGAAATGCGTTCGCGGATTGAGCATTTGCTAGGTATGAATGCGCGCGGGATGTGGATTGGAACGTTTCATAGTTTAGCTCATCGATTATTACGCTTGCATTGGAAAGAAGCTCAATTACCTGAACAGTTTCAAATTTTAGATTCCGATGACCAGTTGCGTATGCTAAAACGCATTATTATTTCATTTAATTTAGATGAAGCGCGCTGGCCGGCAAAACAAGCGCAATGGTTTATTAATGCAAAAAAAGATGAAGGGTTAGAATCGCATCAAGTCCCTGATTATGGTGATATCACGACTAAAACATGGCTTAAAGTGTATCGTGCTTATGAAGAAGCTTGTCAACGCGGCGGGTTAGTTGATTTTGCTGATTTATTGTTGAAAGTTCATAAATTAGGGTTATCCAATCCCGATATTTTAAATCATTATCGTACACGTTTTCGATGTATTTTAGTGGATGAATTCCAAGATACGAATGCGATCCAATATGCCTGGATACGATCATTAGCCGGAAATGAAAATCATGTGGTGATCGTGGGTGATGATGATCAATCGATTTATGGCTGGCGAGGTGCGCAAGTCGCAAATATTCATCGATTTTGTAAAGATTTTCCCAATGTAGTGACTACGCGGCTCGAACAAAATTATCGCTCTACTGGCGTTATTTTAAAAGCAGCCAATGCGTTAATTTCTCATAATGATAGCCGATTAGGTAAAAACTTATGGACAGCAGGGGATGAAGGAGAGCGTATTACGTTATATGCCGCTTTTAATGAATTAGATGAAGCGTGTTATGTCGTCAATCGGATTCGAGATTGGCAACGAGAAGGTAATTTATTGCGACAAGTGGCTATTTTATATCGTTCTAATGCGCAATCGCGCGTATTAGAAGAAACATTAGTCCGTTTTAATTTGCCGTATCGTGTCTATGGCGGGTTACGCTATTTTGATCGGGCAGAAATTAAAGATGCGTTAGCTTATTTGCGCTTGATTGCAAATCGGCACGATGATGGTGCTTTTGAGCGCGTCGTGAATACACCGACGCGTGGAATTGGCGATAGGACGTTACAATCACTTCGTGAACATGCTCAACAGCAACAACTCTCCTTGTGGAATACGGCGCTGACGCTATTAGAGCAAGATTATTTTTCTACTCGAGCAGCGCATGCATTGAATCATTTTTTAAAATTGATTGATATGTTAGCGCAAGAAGGGCAAGAATTAGCATTACATGAACAAACCGAGCTTGTGATTCATAAAAGTGGATTAATTGAACATTATCGAAAAGAAAAGGGTGAAAAAGGATTAGCGCGCATTGAAAATTTAGAAGAATTAGTGAATGCGGCACGGCAGTTTTCAACCGAAGAAACCCCTCAAGAAATGCCACCTTTGGCTGCCTTTTTAGCCTATAGTGTATTAGAGTCGGGCGAAAAAGAAGGTGACGTATCCCAAGATGGCGTGCAACTCATGACCTTGCATTCTGCTAAAGGATTAGAATTTCCTATGGTTTTTTTATGTGGATGTGAAGAAGGATTATTTCCTCATTATATGTCAGCCAGTGATCCTTCCAAGTTGGAAGAAGAACGACGATTATGTTATGTCGGAATGACGCGGGCTATGCAAAAACTTTATTTAACTTATGCTGAATCACGTCGGTTGCATGGCAAAGAAACGCATTCACGGTCTTCGCGGTTTGTTAGAGAAATTCCTAAAGAATTAATTGAAGAAGCCAGGTTGAAGACAACGGTTTCTCGGCCGCAAATGGCCAGCCAGCCCATTTCTTATGGTTCAGATTCTCATGAAGGTGATTTACGCATCGGCCAGCGCGTGATGCACCGTCAATTTGGCGAAGGAACTGTGTTGCAATTTGAAGGAAGAGGTGAACATGCTCGGGTACAAATTCAATTTGCTAAAGAAGGAACAAAGTGGTTGATCGCAAGTTTTATCAAAGCAGAATAAGATATGATTTATCCATTGCTTAGAAAGTGTTTATTCCAATTTAAACCAGAAACAGCGCATCGTATTAGCTTAACTGTTTTGCAGCTGCTTTATAAACTTCAACTCACGCGTTTATTTCCTCAGGTTTCTGCTCCCTGCAACGTCATGGGTCTTTCTTTTGCAAATCCGATAGGTTTGGCCGCTGGATTAGATAAAAATGGTGACTATATTGATGCATTAGCATCACTTGGATTTGGTTTTATTGAAATTGGCACGGTGACACCTCGACCTCAGCCGGGAAATTTACCGCCCCGTTTGTTTCGGTTGTCTGAACAACAAGCATTAATCAATCGCCTGGGATTTAACAACAAAGGAATAGATTATGTCGTAGAACGATTAAAGCAAACAAAATATCAGGGCGTATTAGGCGTCAATATAGGAAAAAATAAAGATACGCCCTTAGAAAAAGCAGTAGAAGATTATGTCTTTGCTTTTCAGCGAGTCGCGCCTTATGCAAGTTATGTCACCCTTAATATTTCTTCTCCGAATACCCCTCAATTGCGACAATTACAGGAGAGTGAATTATTAAAAGTTTTATTAAAAACGCTTAAACAAGCACAAGCAAATGTGTTTCAAATTCAAAATAAATATGTCCCCTTGGTGGTGAAGATTTCACCGGATGTCAATGCGGAAGAATTAACGACCATGGCAACTATTTTCTTAGAAGAAAAAATAGATGGGGTTATTGCTACAAATACGACTTTGACACGGCCCAGCGTAGATGGTTTGCCATATGCTGGAGAAGAGGGTGGTTTAAGCGGCCCTCCTTTGAATCATCTATCAACAAAAATCATTAAGCAATTACATGCGCTTTTAAAAGAAAACATTCCCATTATAGGTTGTGGTGGTATTGCTTCGGCGAGAGACGTTATCGAAAAAAGACAAGCGGGCGCTAAATTAATACAGGTCTACACAAGTTTAATCTATCAAGGACCTGGATTAATTAAGCACCTCTATTCAACAGTAACCGATTTTGCTAGATTCCGTGGTTGATCAATGTCTGTTCCTTTTAAAACAGCAACATGATAAGCCAATAATTGTAATGGAATCGTATAGGCAATCGGTGCTAATAAAGGATGTAGGCTTGGCATTTGGATGACATGCATATCGGGATCAGCAGGGGTGACGCAATCGGTGAAAACAAATAACTCTCCACCTCTTGCTCGGACTTCATGCAAGTTGGATTTAATTTTTTCTAATAACTCATCATTAGGGGCAATAGCGACGACAGGCATATTTTTATCGACCAATGCGAGGGGGCCGTGTTTTAATTCGCCAGCAGGATAACCTTCTGCATGAATATACGAAATTTCTTTCAGCTTTAAAGCGCCTTCTAATGCGATAGGATAGAGTGCGCCTCTTCCTACAAATAAAGCATGATTTTTTTCTAAAAAGTTTTTAGCTAAATTAGCGATCAATGGATCTAATTGCAAAATAGTTTCTACGAGAGAAGGTATTTGTTTTAATTGTTCTGTCAAATGTTCTTCTGTTTTATCGGTGAATGCATTTTGTTGTTGGCCTAATAATAAAGTCAATAAAAGTAAAGCAGTTAATTGGGCAGTGAAGGCTTTCGTTGATGCGACGCCAATTTCAATGCCTGCCCGAGTCATAAAATGCAATTCAGATTCTCGGACTAATGAACTTTCAGGGACATTGCAAATTGCCAGTGAACTTAAGTAGCCAATTTTTTTAGCTAAACGTAACGCAGCAAGCGTATCGGCTGTTTCGCCCGATTGAGAAAGAGAAACAAATAAGCTATTTTTAGGGACAACGACTTTTCGGTAACGAAATTCGCTTGCGACTTCGACAGAACAGGGAATATTAACTAAGGCTTCTACCCAATAACGCGCTACTAAAGCAGCATGATAACTGGTTCCACAAGCAATAAATTGAATATGTTTTGTTTTCTTAAAGAGATCGATCGCGTTTAATCCAAAAGCGGTATCGAGTACGTGATTTTTCTTAAGTCGTCCTTCTAAGTTGTTCGTAATGGCAGCAGGTTGCTCAAAAATTTCTTTTCGCATGTAATGACGATGTTCACCTCTATCTGAGACATCATAGTGGATGGCGAGGTTATGTATTTTGCGTTCGACACGCTCTCCCTGGCTAGAATAAATGTCGATGTGATGGGCAGAAATATCGGCAATATCACCTTCTTCCAAATAAATAAATTGTTTTGTAACGGGCAGTACAGCTAAGGGATCAGAGGCGAAAAAGTTTTCATCCATGCCTTTACCGACGACGAGAGGGCTGCCATGACGGACGGCAATTAAATGATGAGGATAGTGCAACGACATAATCCCTAATGCATAAGCGCCTTCCAATTCAGCAACGGTTTTGCGAGTCGCTAATAATAAATCCTTTGTTTGAGTGAAATGCAAATGCAATAAATGCACAATGGTTTCTGAATCTGTTTCAGAAGTAAAATGGTAACCTTTGCTAATCAGAAAATTTCGGAGCGTCTCATGGTTTTCTATAATGCCATTATGAACGAGCGCAATTTCATTATGAGACATCAAGGGATGGGCATTTTGTTCAGAAGGAACGCCATGCGTTGCCCATCGCGTATGCGCTATACCTGTATTACCATGTAAAGGAGATTGGAGCAGTGTATTTTCTAATTCGCGGACTTTGCCAGGCGTACGTACTCGTTCTAATTGTAATTTTGAATTAAGAATAGCTAAACCTGCGGAATCATACCCTCGATATTCTAAACGTTTTAAACCAGTGAGTAAGATTTTTTCTACATTTCGTTCTGAGGCAGCGCCTACAATCCCACACATACTTTTCTACTCCTCTTTGACTTTCTTCTTGGGTCCGCCCCAATTTTCAATGCTTCGCTGTTTGGCGCGCCCGATTGTCAATTGATGCGCAGGCGCGTGGCGCGTAATGGTCGAACCGGCCGCGATGTAAGCGCCTTCACCGATTTCAACGGGTGCAATTAAGGTCGTATTGGTACCAATAAAAGCTTGATTGCCAATCAATGTTCTATGCTTATTGATACCATCATAGTTACAGGTAATCGCGCCTGCTCCGATATTGACTTGTGCTCCTATATCACTGTCGCCTATATAACTTAAGTGATTTATTTTACTGCTTTGATGGATGGCGCTGTTTTTGATTTCTACAAAATTACCAATATGGACATGCGATGCGAGTCGCGTACCAGGACGAAGCCGAGCAAAAGGTCCAATTATACATTCGCTCTCAATATCGGCATCTTCAATCACGCAATTAGATTTAATTGTTACTTTATCGCCGAGGGTAACATTGCGTAATAAAGTATTAGGTCCAATGCTGCATTGATTACCTATTTTAACGTGTCCTTCTAAAATGACATTCACATCAATGATCACATCGCGACCGATCGTAACATCGCCACGGATATCAAAACGCTGGGGGTCACGCAACGTGACACCTTGGCACATCAATTTTTCTGCCATCCTGCATTGATAATAGCGCTCTACTTTGGCAAGCTGTAACTGATCATTGACGCCTAATATTTCTTGATAATGTAAGACTTGCGTACTGTGAATAGGAATATTTTCTTCAGCAGCTATAGCAATGAGATCGGTTAAATAATATTCTTGCTGAGCATTTTTGTTGGTCATTTTGGGAAGTGATTTTTTTAAGTAATCTCCTGGGATCAGATAAATCCCTGAATTGATTTCATTAATAGATTGTTCACTTGAATTAGCATCTTTTTCTTCTACAATGCGAATAATATGATGATGCTTGTCGCGAATAATTCGTCCAAATCCTGTAGGATCAGGTAAGTTGGCGGTCATGATGCCAATGCTATGAGCAGGTGTCGTTGAGATAAAGTTTTTTAATGTTTCATACGAAATCAAGGGAACATCGCCGTATAAAACTAATACATGACTGTCCGTGGGAATGGAAGAAGAGGCTTGTAATAACGCATGACCTGTTCCAAGCTGTTGCGATTGTTTTACCCAAACAACGTTGAGATGAGACAATAGATGTTGTACGATATCACCTTGATGGCCGTAAACAACAATAGGGAGTTGAGAAGAGTATAATTTTGATGCGGTTTGAACCACGTGTTCTAGCAAGGGTTTACCGGCTAAACAATGTAAAACTTTAGCTAAAGAAGAGTGCATCCGCTTGCCTTGACCTGCAGCTAGAATAACGGTAGCTAATACCATACAAATTATAACCTTTTCCTATTTAGAATTTGCGAAGTATACATGAATTAGTAGAAAATGCGTATCCTCCGTTTTTTGAGTAGATGTGTTTATTTTCTATTGCTTCGCTTTTCCTCGGTAGTAAAAAAGGATTTACCATGGATGAAAAAGATAAAATAATAGAGCGATTGCAAAATCAAGTATCTGAATTAGAAAGTATTATTGCTTTGATGCCTGGTCACGTGTATTGGCTAGATAAAAATAATGTTTATCAAGGCTGTAATGATTTACAAGCGAAGGCATATGGTTTGGCTTCCCGGCATGAAATTATCGGTAAAACAAATTTGGAAACAATCGGAAGGGTTTTTGGCAAAGCACGAGCTAAAGCTGTAGATAAATTAAATACTAAGGTCATGGAATCTGGAGCTCTCCGCGAAGTTGAAGAAAAAGGGACATATGTTAATGGAGAGTTAGCTTATTTTTTATCTCAAAAAGTTCCCTTAAGGGATAAATCAGGAGGGGTTGTTGGTTTAGTTGGGATATCATTTGATATTGCTGAACGTAAACGTATGGAAAAAGAATTGCAAGAAGCAAAACGTAAAGCCGAATTAGCTAATCAGATTAAAACAGATTTTATTCGTAATATGGAACATGATATCCGTACTCCGGTGGCAGGAATGATTAGCGTTGCTTCTTATCTTCGCTCTCTCGATTCCCAACCTCAACAAAAGGAATTGTTAACTGATCTTGAAGTTGCATCAAAAGAATTAGCTGAATATCTTAATAGTATTTTAGATTTTACCCGTACTAACACGGCTGCTATGCCTGTTATTGTAAAAGATTTTGATCTTCAAGATGTAATCAACAAAGTGATAAATGTAAGTTTGCCAGCAGCAAAGATTAAGCGAATTGAATTAATTGTTGATTATCCTCACGATCTTCCAAGGATATTGATTGGAGATAAATTTCGTGTTCATCGAATTTTGCTTAATTTAGTAGGAAATGCGATTAAATTTACTCATCAGGGCTATGTGAAGATGAGGGTATCGCTTGATCAGCAGCTTAAAAAAAATAATATAAAATTAAAAATTTCAGTCGAAGATACAGGTATCGGTATTGCAAAAGAGCATCAAAAAATGATTTATAATCGTTTTACCCGCTGTATTCCGGCGAATAAAGGAATTTATAAAGGGAGTGGTTTAGGTTTATGGATAGTAAGCCAATTTTGTAAGGATGTAAGGGGAAAAATTCAACTTAAAAGTAAATTAAATGCAGGCTCTATTTTTAATTGTGTCTTACCTTTTAAAGTTTCGCAAAAATCAGGAGAATAAATTATCATGGCAGATAAGAAGATTTCCGTTTTGTTTGTAGAAGATAATAAATTAGCAAGAAAAATGGCTCGAATTATTTTAGAGCAGCTTAATTGCATGGTCGATCTGGTGGAAACAGGGCGAATGGCAATTGAATATGCAAATAAAAGTAATTACGATATTATTTTTATGGATATTGGATTGCCCGATGTGGATGGATTAACGGTTATAGAATATATTAGAAACACAAAAGGGAAAAATCACTATTCCCCTATTATTGCCTTGACAGCTCATTCTGACCAAGAATATGTAAATCAGTCGTATGAAGTAGGTGCTAATGATTATTTAGTGAAACCGCTAGATGGGCAAGTGGGGAAAAAGATTTTAGAAAAATATGTTCCCTTTTGCCTGTCGATGTAGAGTTAAATTAATAATTTTCATTTAACGCATTTTTTACCTACTTAAAAAACAGTAGAGCGACAAAGAGGATTTTTAGAAGTGGCATCTGCAGCAGCATTTTTGTTGCTTTCATCTTGTTTTAAAATAGCGATAGCTTTATAAAGAGCGCGAGGAGAAGCATTAAAAATTAAGCAGCAAGCTTCCATTACTAGTTCGTTATCGCTTGTTTTTTTATTCTCCTTTTCTTCTGCAAATGGAATTTGAGGAAGATTGGTAAGGGACTGGCTTCGTCGCGATAAAGAAGGGGAAAAAATGCTAAGCTTGCTATGAGAGGTAATGCATTGATTACTGGGAGCGAGAGAAGGTGCCTCTTTCTTTTTTCCTCTCACGTTGATAGGTATCCAGCAAAAGCTTTTCTGTTCTTCATCTGTTAGAAAATATTTTAAAGATTCTGCAAATGCGGGCGTCATTTTTTTATCGCGATAAGCAAAAGATAGATATTTCTTCTCTTTTGCCCAAATAGGAGCGAAAATGGCGCATTCTTCTAATAAGTAATTGCGACTTGCGTGTTTGGCAAGTTCAATAAAATCAATATCTTTAAGCGTAGGAATATGTTGTTTTATTTTTTCTGCAACAGATGCGATTGCTTTTGCGTGACGTTTCATTAAAAATTTTTCGATGGTATCTTCGATGCCTTTTTTAAATTCAGGATTATTTTTATAGCGGGTGTTCACCTGTTTTCTATATTCAGCATAAGAGGAATGGTTCAGCCAGTCATCCCAGCGAGTAATATCAGAAGAAGAAAAATGTTTTATCTTCCTGTGAAGGGTTTTTTGCCAATTTTTTATCCAATCTTCTTCACGTTTTTCTGCTAACTTTCTAAATTTATTTGCCAAAAATAGAGCAAGCTGTTCCTCATTGATTTGCGAAGGAAGATCATCAAATATCTCTTTAATTTCTTTTTCGTCGAGAGAATTTATAAATAGCCACCAATTATGACGTTGGAGAGTTCCACATACACTTACTTTGATGCCCAAAAATTTTTCTTCAGCAATCCTATCGATTATGGCTAGAATTTTTTTTTCTTCCCGCTTATCTTCTTCGATATTGACGCTAATGCCCCAATTTAGCATAGTTCTTTTGACAGGAAGATTAGATAAGGAGGCCTCATAAGAGCGAATTTTTTTTGAAGACGTTTCTTTTGTGTTTTGGAGGGTATGCATCGGTTTTTTAGAAGGAGAATTGTTGGACTGTCTGTCGCGCATGAGTACTTTCCTCACAATTATAGTCATCTAATTTATTTTAAATTAAAATTGT
>Ga0206915_1080_pt1 | contig 23621 bp, 17 predicted proteins | sample Alteio_BWOrgHeat_70_FD_152945 | JGI IMG/M metagenome (GOLD analysis project Ga0206915, IMG submission 152945) | Enriched cells from forest soil in Barre Woods Harvard Forest LTER site, Petersham, Massachusetts, United States -... | ecosystem: Environmental > Terrestrial > Soil > Temperate forest >...
AACATTGACATAAATAAGGAGTTTAAAGAGGATAGTAAAAGCCTGCTGCACAATTATATTACCGAAGAGGAGCTTCGCGCCTGCACTACCTGTAATGCCTGCGTGGAAGAATGCCCGGTAAGTATTTCGCCACTTGATATTATTGCACAATTGCGGCGCTATTTAATTATGGAAGAAAGCAATGCCCCGCAGGAATGGAACGCAATGTTCAGCAGTATAGAAAACAATTTCGCTCCATGGAAACTTGCACCCGATGACCGGGATAAATGGACTGAGGTTAGTTGATCAGTTGGTTAGTAAACAATGTTGATCAGTTCGGTTGAGTAAAAAAATCAACCGGCTATCACCGGCTTAAGCGTTCCGGGTAGAATATCCTGTACAATTGTGCAAGTGCAGCAATTACAAATACAATGCTCATGATAATATTCATTATTTTGGTGTTCGCCTTCATTTTAACGATAAGCCAGTTACCACCATACATATATACCGCCAGGCCTGAAAGAGTACCTATACCACAACCGGCGCTAAAAATATTAAACTCTGTAATTTCCGGTTTAAGTGCATGGATATTTATCAAATAAGAACTCCATATAAACCAAAAAGGAATTTGTGCAGGGTTTAAAGCGCTCATTGTTATCCCAAGCCAAAACCTGTTGATCTTATTTTTAAGCAGCAAGGCCTTCTTTTCACCCTTCTGTTTAAGCGCGGATATAAATGTTGCCACCCCCAAAGCAAGAAACAAAACCACAGTTAACCAGTTTGCTATTTCAAAAAAAACTTTGTGCTGCACTATCCAGTCAACCCCCGATAGCGTACCCCGCACATACATGACCTCTATTATAAAAACACCCACAGCATATTTCCAGGCATTGATAAAATTTTCTGAAACAGCTATTTGGGTTGCTGTAATACTCATTGTTCCCAGGGGTAATTGCCCAAGGAAACTTACAAGCCAGCCAAGCCAAAATATGATGAACAGCGCCATGAAAATAAAATAAGCTGCAATGATAAGGTAAACAGGCGAAAGATGGCTCTAACTGATTGACCAGGATTATTTTGTAGCGGTCATTAACCCGTAAATGGCCATCACAAATACCTGTTTTCATATTATTTTGCTGCTAAAGCTCCGGGTGAAATATCCTGTACAATTGAATTAGTGCTGCAATGATGAAGATCCCTCCCATAAGAGTATTCAAAATTTTGTTGTTGGCCCTCATTTTTTTATTAGCCAGTTGCCCCCATACATATAAAGGGACAGGCCTGAGATTGTGCCTAAAGCCGCACCCGCAGTAAAAAAATTAAACGCCGCAAACCCGGCAGGCAGTGCATGTATTTCTACCAGGTAAGAACTCCATATAAACCAAAATGTAATTTGGCCGGGGTTTAAAGTGCTCATTAAAATGCCAAGCAAAAATCTGTTCAGCTTATTATTAAGAAGTACAGGTTTTTTTTCTTCTTTTTTGCCTTAGCGCAGCTATGAATGTTGTAACACCTAAGAAAAGAAATACTATTACCATGATCCAGCTCAATATTTCAAAAAAAAACATTGTGCTGCGCGATCCAGGCAACACCCGATGCAGTTAAACGCACATAAACTGCTTCGGCAATCATCACCCCAAAAACATATTTCCATCCATTGGAGAAATTCTCTGAAACCACGATCTGTGTGGCGGTTATACTTAGAATACCAAGTGGCAACTGCCCCATGAAACTTACCAGCCAGCCCAGCCAAAATATGAGAAATAGTGACATGAAAAAGAAAATAGGCCACAATGATAAGATAAAGCATTGAAAATAACAGCCTACATATTATGACTTGTGCAATGCTTAATTTGTATTCCGTAAGCAGGAAGTATTACAAATAAAAAACCTGCGGCATCAAAGCGCCACAGGTTTTTAATATTTTCAACCTTTTATTTAACCTTTATCAATTTAAGCGATGTAATATTTACATCATCTTTTACTGTTACAATGTAGAGGCCTGCCCCCAAATTACTAACTGGCAAAAGATATTGGCCTGCCATCTTATAGTCCTGGTATAAAGTTTTCATTGTCATTACTCTGCCCGTCATATCTGTAACAATTATTTCCACTTTTCCCTTGTAACCGCTTACTTGTAAGCTGGCCATATCCCTAGCCGGGTTAGGGTATAATACTGCATTGAGGCCTGCTGATACAGATACCGAATCGGTAACAGGCTCCGATGCACCGCAAACGTTAACGGCCCTCACGGTAACTAATCCGCTTTTTATGCCCCAGGTAACCAAAATGGAATTTGTTCCCTGCCCCGATGTTATAAAAGATGTTGTGGGTACTGTCCATGCATATTTAACACCGGCGATTTTTGTTACACTATATTCAACATGTGCCAGGCCTGGTTTTACAATGTGTTGGCCAACAATTGCCGATGGTTTGGCGGGTTTGCCATTTTGTACAACAAAGCCAATGGCATTACTTATAGCAGTATCCGGTACGCTGCAGGCAGCATCGCCGGTTAACTTACATCTTACTAATTGCCCGCTTTTAAGCAGGCTGTCTATAAAGATGCTGCTGTTGGTACCTACATTATGATCATTTATTTTCCATTGAAAAACAGGATGCGTGCCGCCGTTAACAACAATCGCTGTAAATCTTACAGGGGTGCCCACGCAAATAACTGAATCCTTATTCGCCTCAATTGTGGTGGAAGGCTTAACCCTTTCACTTACTGTGAATACAATTACATTACTGGTAACTCTGTCTGCAACACTGCAGTCAATATTAGCGGCAACTACTACTTTTATCGAATCGCCTGTTTTAAGTTCATCAGTTATATATACGTCACTATCAGTACCCACATTTATACCATTCTTCTTCCACTGATAAAAAGGGTGTAAACCGCCATTAGTTAAAAAAGCAGTAAACTTTACCCTTGTACCGGCGCATATATGCTCACCAATACTGTCCCTGATAATTACAGCAGGAGTAACCTTTGCAATAACTTTAAACACGAGAACATTGCTCTTTACGGTAGTTGTTGTGGCACATGGCGCATCGCTGTTGAGCAATACCCATACAGAGTCTCCGGTCTTCAAAAGGCTGTCAACATATATATGACTATTTGTGCCGACGTTTCTGCCATTCTTCTTCCATTGCCATTTGGCGCTGTCACCAGTATGCAAAGACATCGCCTCGAACGTTACCTTAGTGCCCGCGCATATTGTTAAAGAAGTTGTGTTGCTTTTAATAGTTACTGAAGGGGTAACCCGCGTACAGTAAATAAATCCTGGTTTTACTGCGCTTCCGTGTGGTGTTATTACCTTAATTGCCCCGGAAGCACCGGTGCCAACTACTGCCCTGATAACTGTATCTGATAATACTTTAAATGAAGCTGCGGCAATACCGCCAAAACTCACGCCTGTTGCCCCTGTAAATTTTCTTCCTTTAATAATTACCCCGGCCCCATCACCCGCTACAGCAGGGGTAAAAGAAATTATTCTAACCGTATCATACTCCCATTTCTCATATACCTGGCGTGTATATGTATTTTGACCATCGGTAGCCGCACCTCCTCCGTGATACCCGTAATGCATATAAAATGTTTGCGTTGCGGGGTCGTAAGTATTGTTATAGACGGTATCATTAAATCCGGGACCGGGGTGAAGGTATCCGTAATCAACACCACCAGGGTTATCCAGCGTCATAAAACCACTGCTTAAAGGGGTGCTGTCTACAGGAGCCCAATCAACTAAATGGTTTGATGTATTTAAACCAAAATCAAACTGGTAACCTGCTCCGCCAATGTTGGCAAGGTGAGCGTTGTATTTATCTGTGCCTGTTTTAGTTAAAGTTTTAACCAGCGAAAGCGGGCCACCTAAAGGTGGAACAGTAAAGAAAAACCCCGTCACAATATAATTACCAACGGGCGGTGTACTTTGGGCTTGTGTTACGCTTTTACTAAAAAGTAAGCAGGCAAGCATTAAGAGTTTTAGTAGATTTTTTCTCATGTAAAGGGTTTTATTTATCTATTTAATAAAAGGAGTTTAACGCTTTTATTAAATAAAAACATGCAGTATTCATTTTATCCTGCTTAAAAATACAATAATTATTTGTTTCGGTAATTGCTAAAAGTGCTTTTAATAAAGCTTAACTGAATTTTATGTATGATTTATCTCACCTAGGGTCACCTGTTATTCACAAATTCGACAAGGCCGTCAAGGGTATTGCTGTCGCCGTCAATAGATATATCTAATCCTTCGGCAGGAGTGTTTTGACGGTTAACCCAATACACGGGGTAGCCAAACCATTTAGCACCAACCGCATCCCAACCTGAGTATGCAACAAATAATATTTCGCTTTTTTTAAGTTTCAAGGTATCAATGCATACCTGGTAAGCCGCAGGGTCCGGTTTAAATGTACTGACGCTGTCTGTGCTTAATACCCGTTCAAAATAACCATTGATCCCCGAGTAGCGCAGACAGGCATCAAGCATTGATGGCGTAGCATTGGATAATAAGGAGAATCTTATTCCTTTTTGCTTTAATTTATCAAGCGCGGGTAATACATCAGGCCATACGCTAAGCGTAAGCCACGCATCCATCAATTTGTTTTTTGTATCTTCCGTAAGAGGCAGCTTTAATTCGTTAGCGGAATACCGCAAAGCATCCTGTGTTACAGCCCAGAAATTTTTGTACCGGCTGCCAAGTGTGCGCATCGACGTATATTCAAATTGTTTCGTTCCCCATAATGCAATTAACAGATCTCCTTTCCCCGCAAATAATTTTTCAGCCAGGGCAGATACCGGCTGGGCATTGAAAATGACTGATGCATCAAATGCAATGGCCTTAGTGGTGTTATCGCCGGGAATGAATGTTTTAAGAGACGAAGCCGATGCCCCTGCAGCTACAACCCCGGTTAGCGCGGTAGTTATAAATTTTCGCCTGTTTTGAATATTCATATTCTCTCCCGCTTTACATTTTGCCTATTATTTTAAAAACCTTGTTTTTAAATAAAAGGTTGCCCGTAAAAAGAAATTATAAAAAACTATTTAGAATGAATCCCCTATTTGGGTTTTACATATTGCGGATATATGGTGAAATTGCGGCTGCACATGATGTATTATTTTGCGCTACTTTTGAATAAACTGAATACATGAAAGTTCCGGTAATGGCAGAAATGATGGCAACAGGCGAAACGCCTGAAGTATTGTTTTGGGTAGGCTGCTCGGGAAGTTTTGACCAAAGGGCGCAAAAAATAACGCGTGCATTTGCGACGATTTTAGATAAAACAGGTACAAAATACGCCATACTCGGCAAGGAAGAAGCCTGCACCGGTGACCCTGCACGCAGGGCCGGCAATGAATTTTTATTCCAGATGATGGCTTACAACAATATACAGGTTTTGAATAATTATGGCATCAAAAAAATTGTAACCGCCTGCCCGCATTGTTTTAATATATTAAAGAATGAATATCCTGAACTTGGCGGCAATTACGAAGTAATACATCATACCACCTTTTTGCAACAACTGATTGATGAAGGTAAAATTAAATTGAAAGAAGGCGGCAGTTTTAAAGGTAAACGAATAACATATCATGACAGTTGTTATTTAGGCCGCGGAAATAATATTTATGAAGCGCCGAGAAAAGTATTAGAAATACTGGATGCCGAACTGGTTGAAATGAAACGCTGCCGCAGCAAAGGCTTATGCTGTGGTGCAGGCGGCGCGCAAATGTTTAAAGAAGACGAACCCGGCGATAAACGGATAAACATAGAGCGAACTGATGAAGCCCTTGCCATTAACCCAAATGTAATTGTTTCCGCCTGCCCTTTTTGCAATACAATGCTTACTGACGGCGTAAAAAACCGGGAGAAGGAAAGCGAAGTACAGGTGCTTGATGTAGCGGAAATGATAGCTGCAAGTATGGCCTGAGTAAGCGCAAATATTACTTCCCTCCTACATAATTGATTACAGCTGCTTTATACCCAATACGCATAGCATTTACTCTTAAGGTATCCCCCGCCTGGATAGAAATTGTTTCCCCGTTATATACATTCCATACCGGCGCTGCAAGTAGCTTATCGCCGTTTTTAATTTTATTAGCTACAAATCCAAAATCCCATGATTGCACCGTGTGTAATTCAGGTTGTGGCGGAATACCCTGCTTTATAACGCGGTAACCTATAGAAGCGCCTTTTGTTTTACAGGTAAGTTTTATACCGTTGCCGGTATTTATTACCTCGGGGGTATCAGTAACAGGCGGTTCGTTTTTACCATTCCACATTTGCTTTATCATCTCCTTTTCAGGAATACTGCCCATATCACCCACGGTTTTCGTCCATGTTTGAAAGGCAGTTCTTAACTCAATAAGTTTATTTTTATATTTTAAGTCATTGGCAAGGTTGTACAATTCATGAGGATCATTTACTACATCATATAATTCTTCAACGGGTTTGGTTTTAAACCATGCCGCCTGAAAACTATCTAACTTCCCTTCATCCCTAAGCTTTAAAAATTCTCTCATCATGGGGATGCTCAAACGGTATTCAATGTTTTGATAGTATGGTTTTTCCGGCATATAGTTGTACAAATATTGAAACTGTTTATCTTTAACCATACGCACGCGGTCGTATTCTGTATCCATCCGGTCTCTCGCTGCAAAAACATATTTGCGCGGTGTTTTTGCTTTTTGCGTGCCTAAAAATGCCTGCCCCTGCATATACGCCGGTATTTGAACACCAGCTAATGAAAGCACTGAAGGAGCAAAATCAACCGCGCTGATAAGATCATCATTTACTGTTCCTGCATTTTTGCCGCCGGGAAAGTGTATAATTAAAGGTATATGAGTGCCCCTTTCCAATATCTCCCGTTTCATCCAGGGCAATGCTCCGCCATGGTCGCTGAAAAAAAAGATAATAGTATTATCATATAAACCGTCATCCTTAAGCATTTGTATCAATTCTCCCACCTGGCTGTCCATTCTCTCAATATTAGTGAAAAGCCGGTCCATATCATGCCGCACTATTTTCGTGTCGGGATAATAAGGGGGAACATTTAATTTATTGGAGTCCAGGAGCAAGCTGTCTTTACGGCCAAACAGCTGCGACTCATGAGTAATAAACAAATTGTAGATGGCAAAAAATGGCTTGTTTGCAGGGCTGTTGCGGAATGATGCTGCAGGGCTGTTCTCGTCCCACACTGTCACGGGGGCCTGAAACTGGTAATCCTGCTTTTCGTTGTTGGTACAATAGTAACCTGCCTTACGTAAAAATTCGGGAAAACATTTTACATAATCAGGAATTACTGCCGAATACACAGGCACAGGCAGGAATTTGGGGTCTCCACCAGTACGCATATGTTGCGTGCCTATGGATGTTTGGTACATGCCTGTAATAATAGCGGAACGGCTTGGGGCGCAAACACCGGCTGTGGTATAAACATTGTTGTATCTAACCCCATCTCTTGCTAACAGGTCAATGTTCGGGGTTTTAACTAACTTATCGCCGTAGGCGCCAATAAACGGGGAGATGTCTTCGCACGTTATCCAAAGTATATTCGGTTTTTGCTGTGCATTTATTTGCAAAACATTCATTACCAAAAGGCAGCCCAATAACAGCTTTGGTATAAAATTTTTGATACTCATATTATACATTGATGTAAATGATTGCAATCTGTATTGGAAGTTAGGTATTATTTTAAAGTAAGCATTCGAGATTGTTACTTTAATTTTATTAAACACTTTCCCTTATCCCGTAATGCTAACTTCATACTTATTAACAATCCCTCTTTTGCGAATTCCACCCCCTGCCCTACCTTTGCATTATGAATTTGGAATACGCTCAATTTATACCTGCAGATTTTAACCCATCATCAAGGGTGTGGATATACCAGGGCAGCCGTTTATTTACCATAAGTGAGGCTTTGCAAATTGAGCCTCTTTTAGAGAATTTTACAGAGAACTGGAAAAGCCACGGTGTGCCCGTAAAAGGTTTTGCGAGCCTTATTTTTGGGCAATTCATTATTATAATGGCTGATGAAAGTGCAACCGGCGTTAGTGGTTGCAGCACCGATAGTTCGGTAAGGCTGATAAAGCAAATTGAGGAGATGTGTAAGATAGATATGTTCAACAGGCAATTGCTCGCGTTTTATGTAAGAGAAAAGATACAGGTATTGCCGTTAACACAATTGAATTATTCCTTTGAGAATGGTTTTATAACACCGGATACTTTATACTTTAATAATCTTGTAGCTACTAAGGACGAACTGTTAAACAACTGGATAATACCTATAAATAAAAGCTGGCTAAAAACAAGATTAAAACCAGAACATACAATTTGATCACAACCACATAAAAAAAGCCCCGCCTAAGCGGGGCCTGCATAATCCACATAAGAAATAATCGCATGCTCATAAACAGTGGCCTTGCAATCGAAGAAAGCGCTAAGTAACTATAAAAACCAGTAATCTTCTGCATCTTTTGGTACTGGCTTTTCAACCAGTACTTTAGTAATTTTATTCAGTTCCTCTACTTTATGTTTAAAATCGCCCTGTAATTGTTCCCTTATGTTTTGCAGGTTATTCATCACTTCATCCACTTCGCCCGGCAGCATATCATTAAACACTTCCTTTAACCGTTTTGCGAGAGTTGGTGATTTACCGTTTGTAGATATTGCCAGCTTTAAATTTCCTTTTGTAACAACAGAGCCTAAATAAAAATCACATAGTTCGGGTTTGTCGGCTACATTAACCAATTTGCCTTTTAATTTTGCATCATCGCGAATTTTAGTGCTTAACTCAATATCATTCACAGCAACTATCACAATATCGGCACCGTCAATATAATTAGCCGAGTATTCCCCCTTTACAATCTCCACATTTTTGTAGTAGGAAGCAGTGTGTACAAAATCAGCATGAAGCTCTTTTGCAACAACAAGCAGCCTGGTATTTGGCGAGTTGGTAACAATAGTATTTAATTTTTCAAGGCCAACATTTCCTGCGCCAACCAATAAAACTTTCATTTGTTCCAGCTTTAAAAAAACCGGGAATAGCCTGTTGATGCTTCTATCTTCCGTCGCGCCATTCGATGCCTTGTTAATAAAACCGTTTGTATCTTTTGTTTCACTCATTGTTATAACATTTAATCAAAACTATCCATTGCTATATCATCATACCGCTTTCGCTAAAAATAGCTTCGCGCATTACAAAATCGCCAAATGCTTCTTTCTTCTTACGCTTCTGAACAAATATTTTTAATAACCCATCCAGTTCTTTCAATATTTCATCTTCGTCCAGGTTTTCCCTGTAAAGCTTATTTAGCCTTGTACCTGCAACATTAGCGCCAAGGTGCATATTGTACCTGCCATAGCTTGTTCCTACAAAGCCAACTTCGGCCATAAAAGGCCTCGCACAACCATTAGGGCAGCCTGTCATTCTTATGATGATGCTTTCATCATTTAGTTTATGGGTACCCAGCAGCGCTTCTATCTTTGTTATAAGGTGCGGCAGGTAGCGCTGCCCCTCAGCCAATGCCAGCGGGCAGGTATTAAATGCAACACATGCCATAGACTGTTTGCGTACATTGGATGCTTTTTCTGTATGCTCAATTACGCCATATTTGTTAAGAATTTCTTCAACCTGTTTTTTATCCTTACTGGCAATATCACTCACAATAAGGTTCTGGTTTGCAGTAAACCGGAAAGATGCCTTGCGGGTTTGGGCTATTTCTAAAAACGCCGATTTTAATTTAACCTTTTCATCATCAAGCACGCGGCCGTTTTCTACAAAAACAGTGTAATACCATTTGCCTTCATGGTTTTTTTGCCAGCCATAATCATCGCTGCGCTGTGTTAATTCTGCCGGTTTAGCTTCAGTAAATTTTATACCGCTTCTTAGCTGTACTTCCGTTTTAAAGGCATCTATCCCCATCCTGTCAATCGTATATTTTAGGCGGGACAATTTCCGGTCGCTGCGGTTGCCAAAATCGCGTTGAACAGTGGCAATCTCATATACTACTTTTAATACTTCATCTTTTGACACAAAGCCTAATACCGTACCCAGCCGGGGATAAGTTTCTGCGTTGCCATGTGTTGTACCAAGGCCACCACCTGCGGATACATTAAACCCTGTTAAAACATTGTTTTCAATAATAGCTATCAGGCCAACATCATTGGCAAAAACATCCACATCATTGTAGGGAGGTATCGCAATAGCAATTTTAAATTTTCTTGGCAGGTAACGGTCTTCGTACAAAGGATCTTCCTCCGTTATTTCCGACAGTTTTTCCGCATCAAGCCAAACCTCGTAGTATGCTTTTGTTTTGGGCAGCAATAATGAGCTTATCGTATCTGCATAACCGAATACTTCTTCGTGTATGGGCGATGTTTTTGGATGCGCTGTTGCAAGTACATTCCTGTTTACATCGCCGCAGGCGGCAATGGAGTCAAGATGTATCTTATTAAATTCACTTATGGTTGGCTTAATATCAGATTTTAAAATGCCGTGCAGTTGTACCGTTTGCCTTGTAGTGATCTTTATAACCCCTGTAGAATGTTCACCTGCTATATGATGCAGCGCTTCGTATTGTTGCGCTGTTAAATAACCGCCCGGCAAACGCAGCCTTATCATAAAAGAATATAGGCGTTCCAGTTTTTTTGCGGCACGTTCTTCTCTCCTGTCACGGTCGTCCTGCATATACATGCCGTGAAACTTTATCAGGCTTTGGTCATCTTCCCTTATGGCGCCTGTATGTTCGTCACCCAGGCTCTCTTTAAGTGTGCCGCGCAAACCTTTACTTGCCTTTTTTATTCTTTCTGTTGGAGATTCGTTTTGTTGAGACATTTTATTGTTCTAAGTTCTGTATTTTAAGTTTTATGTTTTTGGGAAAGGCTTTGTAACCCGTTTCATCTTTTGTTGCCTGCCCGACTGCGTCATTCAGGCGGGTGTCACTCACTTGTACATTTTGTTGTTTGTACATCTTTTCGCCTCACCTTCATTTCCTCTCCGCACGGAGAGGAATGCCCCAAATCAATTATTTCTTTATATTCAATTCTTTACACCCAAGTCACTTTGTTTTCATTCTTCAACTTGAACATTGAATGTTGAATATTGACTATTGAATATTTCTTCTTTGTTTTCCTATCTTCTTCCCCCTTTAGGGACGGGGCTCCATAGGGGTTCTCAATACACATCTTTATGGTATCTTCCTGCTTCCTTTAAATTTTGCAAATATGTTTTTGCCTCGCTTTTGTCAACATCCTTTTGCGTTGCAATTATATTGATAAGCGTATCTTCTACATCAACACTCATCGGTTCTTTCGCGCCGCATATATAAATGTTCGCACCATTTTCCAACCAATTGAACAATTCATTTGCCTGTTGTTTCATTCTATGTTGTACATATACCTTGTGCTGCTGGTCGCGTGAGAAAGCAGTGTTCAGTTTGGTCAGCACGCCTGTTTCAATAAAAGTTTGCAATTCTGTTTGATATAAAAAATCAGTAACGAAGTGCTGATCGCCAAAGAAAAGCCAGTTACGCCCCGAAGCGCCCTGCGCCTCTCTTTCAAAAAGAAACGAGCGAAATGGCGCAACACCGGTTCCTGGCCCAATCATAATAACATCCGTTTCAGTTGAAGGCAGTTTAAACGAACTGTTCCTTTGCACATAAAACTGAATTTGCTGCCCTTCATTTAAAACAGATAAATAATCTGAACACAAGCCATACCGTAAATGCCCGTCCACATTAAAATTACTCCGGCAAACCGTAATATGTACCTCATTTTGGCCATGTGCCGCAGCAGAGGACGAAATAGAATACAGCCTTGGTGAGATATTTTCGAGGATAGATAAAAACTGTTGTATGTTAAGCCTTCCACCATCGGAAGGATAAATACGCAAAAGGTCGGCAAGATCCATTCTTATCGATGGTATTTCTTTATTTACCAGTTTCGCGTATTGCTGAATAACGCGCTCGGGTAAATATTGAATGTTGATCTTTTTTGTAAACAGGTCAATCGCAGTATATGATTGGTCTTTATACCGGAGCACTTCATCATTTGTTAATTCTAACAATTCAAGGATCTTTGCAACGGTTGCGGCATTATTTTCTGCAATGATGCCAATGGAGTCACCCGGTTCATAAATTATCTCTTCCTCTGCAGCGATCTCTATGTGATAAGTTTCTTTTGCAGAGCCTCTGTCATTGAGATCTATACTTGTAACAACTGTTCCGTCATAAATTCTTTTGCCGCTTCTTGCAGGCTTTGCTATTACCGCAGCCGGCGCTGAAATAACCTCGCTACCTGAAGATAAAGCAGAACCAATTAGGCCGTCAATCCAGGAATGTGCATCCGCTTCAAAATCCGTATCACATTTTTTCATGGGTATTAACCTTTGCGCCCCAAGTTTATTAAGGCGCTGATCAACATCCTCCCCAGCCTGGCAGAACAATGGATAAGATGAGTCACCCAGGGCCAATACTCCATATTTTAAATTGCTTAATGAAAGTTCAGTCTGCAGAAGATAATCGTAAAACTTTTTTGCAGCCGCAGGTGGTTCGCCATCACCCTGTGTGCTGATCACTACAAGCAGGCATGATTCTTTTGTAATATCAGCAACCCTGTATTGGTCAAGGCTTTTTATTTTTGATTGTACACCTTGTTTTTTAAGACGGTTACTAAAATCAACCGCAACCTTTTTGGAATTGCCTGTTTCTGTTCCATAAACAACAGTACAACCTGCTAAAGCCGATACGGTAACACTTTTCCCATTGGTTGCCGGTACCGCAACGGGTGTTGCATCGCCAATAAATGCACTGATAAAGCCATTCATCCAAATAAGCTCATCTTTGGAGGCATCCTTCACAAGATCACGAAATGTTTTTAATTTAAGCTCGGCTAACATGAGGCAGATTTTGATACGCTGTTAATAATTCTATTGATTCACTAATTTTTTTCAGAGGCTTAAAGTATGCAGACCTATCGGCACTACCCGGCAGCCAGGCAAATTGATGATACAGGGCCGCTACCCTGCCCATAATAACCAGCGACGGGCTTACAAACGATGTATCGTAGTTTTTTAACACATACTCTTCTAACGTAAAAGCATGTACATATTGGTTAGGGGTTGTAGCCTGTTCAACAACAATAAACGGCATAGTTGGCTCTGCGCCAGCCTGCAATAATTTGCTCACAACATTTTGCAGGTTGTTGCCCGACATATAAAATACAAGTGTGTCTTCAAATCGCGCCAATTCATTCCATGCTTCACTGCTTACAGCACTGGTTTGATAATAGGTTAATAAACGAACACCTGTAGCATAGCCCCTCGCTGTAAGCGGAATTCCTGTGTATGCAGCAGCGCCGGAAACGGCAGTTATGCCAGGAATAATTTCGTATGTAACACCGGCAGAACGCAGCGCGGTTAGCTCATCTAATATATTTGAAAACATTGATACATCGCCACCCTTTAACCTAACTGTATTTTTAAACCTCTTTGCCATTTTTACAAGCAATGAGTTTATCTCATATTGAGGTTTTGAGGCATCTGACCCACCCTGTTTACCTACCGGTATAATATGCGCTTTTGGATTAACAAATTCAGTAAGAATATCTTCACTAACCAGGCGGTCAACAATTACCGCATCAGCTATTTTCAGGATATTGGCTGCCTTTACAGTCAACAAAGATGGATCGCCCGGCCCAGCACCAACAAAGAAAACTTTACCCGCAAACCCCTCTTTCATTAGTCTATAAATTTTATAGATTTATAAATTAAATAAAAATCATCTTAAGAACGCACATGTAAACCGCACTCTTTTGCATTCTTATCTTCCCACCACCATCTGCCTGCCCTGAAATCCTCGCCGGTTTTAATGGCCCTGGTACAAGGTGCGCAGCCTATGCTTACAAAGCCTTTATTATGTAACGTATTATAAGGAATGTGGTTTTGATAGATGAAAGAAGTAACATCTTCGGTGCTCCAGTCTAGTATAGGATGAAATTTGATGATCTGGTTTGATTCATCCCATTCAATTTGCGGGAGATTCTGCCTTTCAGGAGAATGTTCTGCACGCAAGCCTGTAATCCATAATTCATTGCCGGCCAATGCACGTTTTAAAGGCTCAACCTTTCTTATATAGCAACAGGATTTACGCAACTGTACAGACTCATAAAAGGCATTAGGGCCATTTTCTGCAATATATTCCTGCAGGTCTTCATGCTGGGGATAATAGGCTTTAATATGTGTATTATATTTTTCATTTGTCCTGCTCCACACATAATACGTTTCATCAAACAATCTCCCTGTATCAAGGGTGAATATTTCTATAGGAATATCATTGGTTAGTATCATGTGTGCAATTGCCTGGTCTTCCCAGCTAAAGCTTGTAGAAAAAACAACCTTACCCGGAAACTCAGAAGCAAGCACTTTTAAAGCCTCCACTTCGTTTAGTCCACTAATTTTAGCGGGTAATCCGTTTGCGTAATATTTGAGTTCCTGTGCCATGTATTTTTTAGTAAAATTTGAGTAAAAAGAAAATGAAATAACTAATGGAAAGTTGGTGTGTGCATCATTGTATTAACAACAACAGGCACACATACAAATTAGTTTACAACAACAGGCGTTGTTTGCGGAAGTGATATTAGAAAGGACACTTTTCATTAGTCTACTAAATTAATGGTGTAAAATTAAAACACAAACCCCAGTTCACCAAATAAATGAAAAAAAATTATTATATTAATCCCTATTAAAATGATAGACTTTTAGATTGAGGGTGTAATATTAAAATTCAAAATAAGAGTTGAGAATGATCTCTCACTTTTATTTATAAAGCTAAATTTCAGTTCTGCTTCTTGTGTTTCCATGCACTATTAACCATGGGCCACGTGTAATAGTAATTTCCTAATTCGATTCCTTTTTGCTCCGTATCTCTAATGAATTGCTCAAATCTATCAGGTGTACTTAAATTCAGGCCGGTAATGCCTGGTTTCATGCTAAGAGCTACTGCTTTTATCATTTGCATAAAAAGAAGGGCTTTAGTAATAATACTGCTTGCATCCGTCCCGTCCGGGCTGCCAATACCGGCCTCCTCAAAGTAAATGCTCAAATGCATACCTGCTTCGGGGTCTTTTCCTGTCTGTGTGAATATTTTTATCAGCAGGTCACGAAAGTAATCAACGACCCCAATTGTTTTTTCATTAACCTTTATACTAGCCATATCGTAATCCTGCACCAATAAAGTTCCGCCAGGCTTTAAAGCATCATAAAGTTTACGAACCATAGAGACTGGGTCTGTTTGATGGATCAAAACAAAACGGGTATAAATAAAATCATAAGTACCTGGCTCAATAGCGCCGGGTATCATAACATCTTTTGATTCGAAGTAATAAACAGAATCGCCAATATTGTTGAGAATGTTTAACGCCTCATTACCAACTTTTTCGTCAATGTCAATGCCTGATACACTCCCACCCTTACCAACTATACTGCCCATTAAACGCATTACGTTGCCTGTGCCGCAACCGACATCCAGGCATTTCATTCCCTCCTTCAACCCGGTTTCCTTTATCATGCGTAGTGCGAGTGGCTGCCACAACATGGCCTGCCGTTCAAGGCGTTGATATTCTTCCGATGTGCGTCCCAACAAATACTCTTCTGAATTTAACATATAATTTTGGCTTGGTGAAATAGACTAATGGCTCTATAAGAAAGAAATTATTACCAAGATAACATAATCATCCTCAACGGTTTTTCTTTTCTCAAAAAAGATCAGCTTATAATTTAAATAATTCTCTTACTTGCCAAACTTTTTCTTCAATAAACTCAACGCGTCATTCATATTTAAACTGCCACTGTCTTCTGGTTTTTTGAGTTTATCATTTTTTACCGGTTGTTGTACACGCCCGGGCTTTACCTCTTCACTTTTCACTTTTAACTTTTCTCTCCCCGACACTTCCTGCGCTTGCTTAATTGATAAAGCAATGCGCTTACGTTCTTTGTCAACTTCAAGCACTTTTACCTGCACCTTGTCATTCAGCTTCAACACTTCATTAGGGTCTGTGATGTATTTATTAGCTATTTCGCTTACATGAACAAGGCCATCTTGCTTTACGCCTATATCAATAAAAGCGCCAAACCGGGTAATGTTGGTAACGCTGCCTGGAACCACCATTCCAACTTTTACATCTTCCATTGAATAAATATTGGCAAATTCAAATTGCTCCAGTTCGCTGCGCGGGTCAAGGCCTGGTTTATTTAATTCCTTTAAAATATCTTTTATGGTTAGCTCTCCTATCGTTTCTGTAATGTATTTTTTTGGCTCTATCTTTTTTAATAATGATTCGTTACCTATTAATGCCTTTACCTCAACATTATGGTCGCCTGCAATTTTCTCCACTATTTTATATGCCTCAGGGTGAACGGCGCTTTCATCCAAAGGGTTATCAGCATTTCTTATGCGCAAAAAGCCAGCGCATTGTTCAAATGCCTTACCGCCAAGCCGTGGCACTTTCATTAATTGTTCCCTGTTGGAAAAGTTTCCAATTTCGCTCCTGTATTTAATAATATTATCTGCCAATGTTGAGCCTATGCCACTTACATAGGCAAGCAGGTTTTTAGAAGCAGTATTTAAATTTACACCTACCTGGTTAACACAGCTTATCACTGTTTGATCAAGCTTTTCTTTTAAGCGGAATTGGTTTACATCATGCTGGTATTGGCCAACACCTATGCTTTTGGGGTCAATTTTAACAAGTTCGGCAAGAGGGTCCATTAACCTTCTGCCTATGCTTACCGCCCCGCGAACTGTTATATCCTGGCCAGGAAATTCTTCCCTCGCAATTTCTGATGCTGAATAGATAGAAGCCCCGTCTTCATTCACTAAAAAAACAGGCAGGCCGAGGTTTAACTGTTTGATGAATTGTTCCGTCTCTCTTCCTGCAGTGCCGTCCCCAACGGCAAAGACCTCAATATTATATTTTGCGACGAGTTCTTTTATTTTATATTCACTATCATGCTTCTTGTTTGCTTCATGAACATAGATAAGATCATTATGCAGAAACCCGCCATTCTCATCAAGGCAAACAACTTTGCAACCTGTACGGTAACCGGGATCAATGGCTAAAATTCTCTTACTCCCCAAGGGTGAACTCAATAACAACTGGCGAAGATTTTCAGCAAAAACATTGATGGCTTCTTCATCTGCTTTTGCTTTTAAAGCTGTCCTGAATTCTGTTTCTAAGCTTGGTTGCAGCAATCTTCTGTATGCATCTTTGGCAGCCTTCTTAACCTGTTCAACTGAAGCATTTAAACTACCCTCAACATATACTTCTTCCACTAACTGTAATGCATCCTCTTCAACAGGGGATATGGCCACACGCAAAAAGCCTTCGAGAAAACCACGCAGCACAGCAAGTATTCTGTGTGAAGGTATTTTATGAACGGGTTCACTGAAATCAAAATAATCTTTATATTTTATTGCTTCTGCTTCCTTATCAGCCAGCACTTTACTTTGAAACGTTGCTTTATCTTCAAATAACTTACGCAGTTTGGCGCGTACTGTTGCATCTTCATTTACGGTTTCGGCAATGATATCCCTCGCACCCTGCAAGGCATCTTCAGCAGAGATTATTTTTTCATTTATAAAGGCGGCAGCTTCAATATTTATATCAATATCTTTTTGTTCCAATATTAACAACGCAAGGGGCTCAAGGCCATTTTCCCTGGCGGTTTGTGCCTTGGTTTTTCTTTTTGGTTTGTAAGGCAGGTATATATCTTCCAGTTCGGCAAGTGTAGTGGCTTTATTAAGGCTCTCTTGCAGTGCTTCCGTCATTTTCTCCTGCTCTGTGATTGTTTTTTCAATAAATGTTTTTCTTTCCGTGAATTCTTTTAACGTTTTTGCTTCATCCTGTATTTGTTGTATCTGTACTTCGTCCAAAGCGCCCGTTTTATCTTTCCGGTAACGTGCAATAAATGGGATGGTCGCGCCTTCCTCTAATAATTGTAGTACCGCTTCTACCTGTGAGTTCCTTATATTAAGCTTGCCTGAAATGGCTTGTACAAATTCCATAGTAATAATAATTTATGCTATCATTTAAAAAAGGATTGCGAATGTAGGTGTGCAGATTGAAAAGAAAAAATTGGTTAGATATGGATATTGTTTTCTAATTATCCCCCATCATCAAAACCCTTGACGGGTATTTTTGTGCATAGCTGCTTATCATGGATTTTATCACCTCATTTTCAGGATAAGGCGTAAGATGAGGCTTTAGGTTTTGAAGTTCTGTAAAGTTTATATTCTCCGGTATCAATCCCATTCCATAAAATTTACCGCTTTCAACAAGTATGCAGGCGTTTTTTTTATCAAATGCCGCTTGCTCAAATATGGCATAAGTCCCCATTTCTTTTTTCAACCCCTTCAGCGCGGCTTCTACCCTCTTGTTATAATGCAGCGGTTCAGGGTATGCTGATGTGTCACTTATATTGCCCGTTTTATCTAAAAAGCAAAGGCCGGGATGCAGTTCATGCTCCTTCACCACTTTCCACAACATGCGGTGCGCATCCGTCATTAAATTGAATGAAACTATTGGTTCGTAATACTTGCGTTTCTTATCAATGGCAAGCCGTCGGTAACCTCTTCCGTCTTCAAATGAATAAATGCCATACGCCTGCGACGGCCTTTTCTGGCTAACGTTGAATATAGGCCACAAACGTTTTATTTCTACACTTTCAAGAATGCAGGCTGTTAATTCCGTAGGGCATTCCTTATAGGTAACAGAGTGGATAACTCTAAGAAACTCCTGCCTTTTTTTGCCGGTGTTCAATCCTGTAAAATGGCTTACCACCCTGTTCTTCAGGTTAATAGCTTTTCCCACGTACACTACTTTTCCTTTCTTATCATGAAAATAATAAACGCCGGGAGTATAAGGCAGGTTGTTCACCTGTTCATTAGGCAGGTTTGGCGGCAATATCTGTTCACGGTTTTCTTTCTTCAAAAAGTCTCTTATTAATTTCTCCCCGCCCTTTTGTAATATCTTTCCAAAAAGCATCGTGGTAGCGTCAGCATCACCACCGGCACGGTGCCTGTTGCTAATGGGAATTTCAAGGCTGCGGCATAAATGCCCAAGCCCATATTTTGGAATGCCCGGAAAAGCCTTGCGGCTCAATTTAAGCGTGCATAGTTTTTTTTGGCGTCCAGTCAAACCCCGCACACCGTAAATGATATTTCACAAAAGAGAAATCAAAATTCACATTGTGCGCAATAAATATGCGGTTATTCAGCAGCCGGTAAATATTTTCAGCTACATCTTCAAATGCCGGGGCCGCAGCTACCATATCGTTGGTTATACCCGTGAGATGAACAACATAAGGCGGTATCGGATAACCGGGATTAATGAGCGTTTCGTACCTGCCCTCTATTTCCGTTCCGTTATGCAATACAATGGCAATTTCGGTAATGCCATTACCATCCGGCTGGCTTCCTGTTGTTTCTATATCTACAATTGCATACATCCAAAAGCAAACTACTTAATTTTTTCAACGCTAAAAAGTTTATTGCGCGTTTACAGCAAATGAAATTTTATGTTGAATGTTTTTTTAATTATTTCGTACATCAAAATTACCTGAAATAATAAAGCAATAAAAACAAATAGGTAAAGTAAATAACTTAGCAGCCCAAAACACTTATAGAGAAGACGTTAGGAAACAAAAAATAATAGTAAGATGAAAGATGGAACTGGGCAATCATCAATAATAAAAACAACGGCGGAAAAAACAGTTTTTCCCATACTTTTTGCCATTAGCTTTTCGCATATGCTTAACGATACGATACAATCGTTAATTCCTGCTATGTACCCCATACTTAAAACATCTTTTCAGCTTAATTATGCTCAAATTGGATTGATCACTTTCACTTTCCAGTTGGCGGCTTCATTATTGCAACCGTTCGTAGGTTCTTATTCTGACAAGAAACCGCAACCCTATTCACTTGCAGTTGGCATGTGTTTTACACTTATCGGGCTGTTGCTGCTGTCCATAGTCAACCATTATTATTTGGTACTGCTTTCGGTGTGCCTTATTGGTATTGGTTCATCCATCTTTCATCCTGAAGCATCACGTGTTGCCTATATGGCTTCGGGTGGTAAAAGAGGTTTGGCGCAATCCATATTCCAGTTGGGTGGTAATGCCGGCAGTTCGCTGGGGCCGTTATTGGCTGCCCTTATTATTGTTCCCTTTGGCAGACTGAGTGTTTCCTGGTTTTCCATTCTTGCAATAATAGCTATAGGCGTATTGTACAAAATAGGGCAATGGTATAAACAACACCAGGTTGCAAGAAAAGGCAGAGCCGGTTCTGCCGGAACAAACAGGCCAAACCTGTCAAAAAACAAAATTGTTATATCTGTTATCATACTCCTGCTGCTCATATTCTCAAAATATTTTTATATAGCAAGCATTACCAGTTATTTTACTTTTTATTTGATTGATAAGTTTCATCTGTCTGTTCAAAGCGCTCAGTTTCACTTGTTTTTGTTTTTATTTGCTGTGGCTGCGGGAACGATTTTAGGCGGCCCATTTGGGGATCGGTTTGGCCGTAAATATGTTATTTGGGCTTCTATACTCGGCGTGGCCCCCTTTACTTTGATCTTGCCTTATGCCGGCTTATACTGGACAAGCGTTCTTATTTTTATTATAGGCGTTGTACTGGCTTCTGCTTTTTCGGCCATATTGGTCTATGCACAGGAGTTGCTTCCCGGAAAATTAGGGTTGGTATCCGGCCTTTTCTTCGGGTTTGCTTTTGGTATGGGTGGCATTGGTTCGGCACTGTTAGGCAAACTTGCAGACCATACAAGTATCAGGTATGTCTATCAATTGTGCGCGTTTTTACCTTTAATTGGCATATTAACCGCTTTTCTGCCCAATATTGAAACCAAAAAGAAAAGCGTGCAGGTTTAGGCACAAAGCTTTGCTGCTTTTTCTTCTTCCCCCTTTAGGGGGCAGGGGCATAATAATATATTAACATCATTTAACCTTGATATTCAAAAAAGTTGTTATTTTTATGGTGTTAAAACGTAAACCAATGCGCCCTGCACTTTTTAGTTTACTGGTTGCCATCATCTTTACCGCTTGCAGCGATAAAGTGCAGCAATTAGAAAATGCTGGTGAATGCGTTAAGCAAGCGGTTTCAAAGTGTTCGCTTTCTACGACTCCTGATAAACAGATCAATAAAGAGGTCAGTGGCGAAGGTAATACCGATCAGAAAAAGGGAGACATAGCGCACGATATTTCAAACGGGCTTAGCAACCGTTTAAAACTCTGGTAAAAAATTACAATATACCATATTGATGATGCCTCCTCAACCGGGAGGCATTTTTATTATTACTTTTGCAACCCCAATGTAAAGTACGAAGTGTGGGGTACGAAATACGAAGTACCAGAACCAGAACTGGAAACTATAAACTGGAAACCGGAAACTAATTATGGAACTGACTAAGAACTTTGATCATCAGCAGGCAGAACAAAAATGGTATCAGCATTGGCTGGATAAAAATTATTTTCACAGCGAGCCCGATGGCCGCGACCCCTATACTATTGTGATGCCGCCACCCAATGTAACAGGTGTTCTTCACATGGGGCATTGCTTAAATAATACGATACAGGATATATTAATTCGCCGTGCCCGCATGATGGGTAAAAATGCCTGCTGGGTACCTGGCACCGACCATGCTTCTATTGCTACCGAAGCTAAGGTAGTGGGTATGCTGCGGGAAAAAGGTATTTCAAAATCATCCTTAACACGGGATGAATTTTTAGCGTATGCCTGGGAATGGAAAAATAAATATGGCGGCATTATTTTACAACAACTAAGAAAGCTGGGTTGCAGCGCTGACTGGAACCGTACAGCCTTTACTATGGACCCGGATTATTACCAATCTGTTATCAGGGTGTTTATCACTTTATATGAGAAAGGCCTTATCTACCGCGGCAAACGCATGATAAACTGGGATGTAAAAGCAAAAACCGCTTTGAGTGATGAGGAAGTGATACACAGAGAGGTACAAAGTAAGCTGTACTATATCCGGTACGCATTAGATGACAGTTTACAGATGACAGATGACAGTAAGAAGTTAGAAGATAAAACTGTTTCTGTCAGCTCTCATCTACCAACTGACAACTTCCTCACCATCGCTACCGTTCGTCCTGAAACCATATTGGGCGATACTGCCATTTGTGTTAACCCAAACGATGAGCGTTATAAACACCTGCATGGCAAGTTTGCTTTTGTGCCGCTTATTAACCGGAGGATACCCATTATTGCCGATGATTATGTGGCTGTTGATTTTGGCACAGGGGCATTAAAGGTTACGCCGGCACATGACATGAACGATTTTAACCTCGGGCAGAAATACAATCTTGAAGTGATTGATACGATGAATGATGATGGCACCATGAGCCCGGCGGCCCAATTATACATTGGCGAAGACAGGTTTGAGGTGAGGAAAAAAATTGTAAAAGACCTTGAATCAGCGGGCCAACTTGTAAAAGTGGAAGATTATACAAACCAGGTAGGCTTTTCTGAAAGAACAGATACTGTTGTAGAACCCCGCCTCAGCATGCAATGGTGGTTAAGCATGAAAAAGCTTAGCGAGCCCGCGTTAAAAGCCGTGATGGATGATGAAATAAAGTTTTACCCGCCAAAATTCAGAAATACCTACAAGCACTGGATGGAAGGCATAAGAGATTGGTGTATCAGCCGGCAATTGTGGTGGGGGCACCGTATTCCCGCATGGTATTTACCGGATGGGAGTTTTGCAGTTGCTGAAACGAAGGAAGAAGCATGGGAGAAGATAGTTAAAAGTGAAAAGTTAAAAGTGAAAAGTGAAGAGTCAGAAGTGAAAAGTGAAAAGTCAACTATCACAGAAACAAACATTGAAAATACGGGTGACGCCTTTCACGTTTCACGTTTCACGTTTCACGATTTAAGGCAGGATGACGACGTACTCGATACCTGGTTCTCTGCATGGCTTTGGCCTTTTGAAGTGTTTAAAGGTTTATCAAATCCGGGTAACGCCGATGTAAAATATTATTATCCTACCAACACATTGGTTACCGCTCCGGAGATCATTTTCTTTTGGGTGGCGAGGATGATCGTGGCCGGTTTTGAATTTATGGATGAAAAGCCTTTTAGCGATGTATATTTTACAGGTATAGTGCGTGATAAGCTTGGAAGAAAAATGAGCAAAAGCCTCGGCAACTCGCCTGACCTGCTTGGCCTGATTGATAAATATGGCGCGGATGCTGTACGTTTTGGCATCATGTTCTCCTCTCCCGCTGGTAACGACCTTATGTTTGACGAATCATCATTAGAGCAAGGGCGCAACTTTAATAACAAATTGTGGAATGCATTAAAGCTGGTGAAGATGTGGGAAGGAAGACAAGTTGCTATAGATGGCGAACAACTAGAAGTAAGTTCGGTTCGGGTTTCAAAAGGAGTTTTACGTCATACAGGTTACTTCCCTGTAATATGGCTTGAAAGTCGAGTAATTGAATTTAGATGGAAAATAAAGAACTTATACGAAGATTTTAAGCTTAGTGAAGCTCTTAAACAATTATATTCTTTAATATGGGATGATTTTTGCGGATCCTATTTGGAA
>Ga0206915_1083_pt1 | contig 22302 bp, 20 predicted proteins | sample Alteio_BWOrgHeat_70_FD_152945 | JGI IMG/M metagenome (GOLD analysis project Ga0206915, IMG submission 152945) | Enriched cells from forest soil in Barre Woods Harvard Forest LTER site, Petersham, Massachusetts, United States -... | ecosystem: Environmental > Terrestrial > Soil > Temperate forest >...
GAAATTAAATATGCTAATCCTTCTGCTTTAAAAATTTTGAAATACGAAAAGAATGAACTAAACAACACCAACATCAGGGCGATTTTCCGCTATCCCGAATTGTTTACAATGTCAAACCTTAAAAACAAAGAAATTGATATCGAAATTGTTGATTCGGAAAATTTGTTTTCAGAGGTGCAAATAAGTACATCTGAAATAAAAGATGACGGAAAGGTTGAAGGCTTTATTTATATGGGAAAATTAATAGAAATAATTGAGAATAAAATTGCGCCCAATATTATTAACGAAAAAAGCATCGTCGAAAAAATAGATTGGAAAAAACTGTTAAATGAGGTTAAAAAAAGTGTTTCGGCTTATCCTAGTTTTGATATTTTCGATTTTAAAATTAATATCAATCAACGTAAACCATTTTATAATAATAAGGAGCAGCTGAATTTAATTTTGAGAAACTTATTTACTTATTCACTGTTACTTAGGAAGGGCGAATATCTAAAAAAATATTATCCCAAACCCATATTTGAATTGACAGTCAGTGATTACGAAAATGGTGTACTGATCAAGGTGCTTGATAATGGTGCAGGCATAGATGTAGAGGGAAAACCGGCCGTACTTTTAGATGGTTTATGTAAAACGACCATTAATGAAGACAAGGATATTGCTCTTTATTTGGTGAAAGAATCTGTCAAGTTTTTGAGAGGAAATTACGGCGTAGAAATGAGATATAACATTGTACTACCAACTGTACAGCATTAATTTTGCTGATGATATCTAAATAATTCTAACCAACGCAGTGCTTTCTCTTTATCTGTAAATAGCATCGTTTTTACTTTAGGTTTGTTAAACTTCAAATAGAAATTAGCGAAAAGATTTTGGATTGGAGTATTAGTTAAAACCGCCAATGCTGTAATAAGTTGACAGGCTTCTTCCCCTGCAAGATATTCTCTGGCATCATCATTCACACGTTTTAAGTTCCGTATATCCGCTAGACAAGGATATGAAACGCCACTTGAAACCTTAAGCCGGTCTTCAATAATTTTTTTTGCAACTTGTAAAGTAATATGCAAATTCGGGCTGTATTCAGAATCAATGATTCCGGAACGAAGCCATATTTTTATGTGTTCATTTTCAATAAAATCAGGCATATCTTTGTTTTTACTTAACAAAGATAGTGAATTTGCAATCTGAGTATACTGAAACCAGCCAGAACAACCCACCCCGAAATCAGGGGTTGAATTACTTGTTCACTGAAACGACAGGCACAGGCAAATTTGTGAAATAATGGGGCTTTTTGTTTAATCCTTTTTGTATGAAAATATCGGCTCGGTTTCAATTCCTGTCCATTTAACTCCCATAACGCAAACATCGTCTATCTGCTCAAAATCTCCCTTCCAATTTTCAAAGGTCTGCTCCAGGATATTGCCTTGCTCTTCCATTGATTTCTCCCGGATACTTAAAATTAATTTCTGGAGGGCAGAGGATTTAAACTTTTTTCCCAACTCTCCTCCAAATTGATCCTTGTATCCATCGGAGAAAATATAAATTAAATCGTTGTTTTGCAATTCAATCCGCTGGGAGGTAAAAGGGCTTGTATTGATGTGTTTCCCTATCGGACGCTTATTGGGAGCAGATGTGAGCAGTTCGCCCCTCCTGATAATCCAAAGCGGGTTGTTTGCACCACACCATAAAAGAGTTTTGTTTTTCGGGTCTAAGGTGCAAAGCGATATATCCATTCCATCGTTTACCTGGTCTTCACTTTTTTCAAATTGTTCCAGCACCAGTTGGCAGGTTTTATTTAAAATCTGCCCCGGGTCGGAAAGATAATATTCATTCACTGACCTGTTCAATGCGTTCGAGCAAATTACGCTCACTATTGCCCCGGGAACCCCATGGCCGGTACAGTCGGCAACCGCAAAAATAATCCCCTCTTTCGTTTTCTCCATCCAATAAAAATCGCCTGCCACCACATCTTTAGGTTTATAAAAAATAAAGCTATCGGGCAGGCAGGCTTTTATCGCAGTATTGGAGGGAAGAATGGCTGTTTGTATTCTCCGCGCGTACCTTACACTCGCCTCCAGTTCGTCCAATGCACTTTTTAACACAACATTTTTAAGCTGAATCATTTCTTTTTCTTTCTGCACACTCTGCATTTCGTGAAGCATATTTAACTGCTTTATTTTTCGGGCATTTTCCTGGTGCAGCACCTCGTCGTTGCTTTGATGAAATTTTTTATAATAGACTAAGGAAAGTGCGGTATCGTCTGTCGCCTCGTAAATAACTGAAATTACATGGTAGGCCTTATACAGTTTAATAACAACATTCAGTTCCTTGGCTAATTTTTCAGCCATCAGGGCGTATTCCAAAGCTTCGGCATGCTTTTTTTGCTCCAGTAAAAGTTCGGCAATTTCAAGGTAGTTGGTAATGAGGGCATTGCCGAAATTTTGTTCCTTTCGTATCTTGATGCTTTTTGTCTGATACTCCATCGCCTGCTCATAGTCGCCCTTCTTAAAAAAGTAATTGCCTATATCGGCAATTATTTTCGACTCGAGCAGGTGATTATTTCTTGTTTCAATTTGTTTCAGCGCTTTCTGATAATATTCAAAAGCAAGCTCCAGCTGATTCTTGTCCCGGTAAACAGTTCCCAATGCATTCAGCAGTCGCGAACTGGTATCGGTAAGGGACACCGTAAGAGGAAGCCCTTTATTATAAAAATCAATGGCAGCATCGTACTCTTTCATTAATTGGTGTATCTCCCCTAACTGGTAATAAGCAATGGCATGAAACATACGGTACGTTTCATTACCATTGATATTTAAAATAGAATTTTGAAGGTATTCCAGCGCCCTATCGAGCTCCCCGATGTTTTTAAAATATAGCGAAATCATGGTTTGTGCAGCTCCTTCGCCGGGCTTATCGTTGATCCTGCGAAACGATTCAATGCTTTCCGATAATTGTTCAAAAACGTTTCCCAGGCTTGGATAAAAGGTACTGGAGCATCCTTCCGAAAAAATGTACCAGCACTTGGCTTGGTCGGACTCATTGCTTATTTTTTTCAACCGGGCCAAAATTACCTTGTGTTGATCGGGAGGTAACAAAACAGCATTGTTCCAGAATTGGTTGTAAAACGTCAAAAGTTCTATCTCTCCTTTTTCAACGAGAGCCAGTTCTTCAGTAATTTTTTCAAAAAGACTCCTGGTTTTTTCCTGCAGCATACGTTCAAAGATAAAAAAGAGAATATCATGTATACTTAAGCACATTTAAAAAAATACTTAATTTGTCTTAAAATTTTTTCTTAAATAATGAGCGAAATAATAGAAACATCCACAGCACATATCTCACTCCTGGAAGGTAATATTGTGAAAACACAATTCAAGCAGGACATCGAAGCAGGTATTGAAGACATTAAACAAAATCACGAAGTAGCGCAGAAAATTGCCAAAGGCAAAAAACATTTTGTTCTCTTGGATGTACGAGGTTTTGCAACAGGCAGTGATAAGGCAAAAAAGTTTTGCGCTTCACAAGATCCGATGAACTATCGCATAGCAGTTGCTGCATTGGTTGATTCCCTCGCAGTGCGCATCCGGTGCAACTCATTCATAAAAAACAACAAACCTGAAGTACCCACCCGTGTGTTTTCCAAAGAGCAGGAAGCAATCGATTGGCTGAAAGGATTTTCAGAAAAAGAAAACAATTTGTTTAATTACAATAAATAGTGCCGTCTTTACTGTAAAATAATTTTTCGAATGGTGAATTGGGAGTCTTGATTATAAACCTTCATAAAGTAAATTCCTCTTTGTTCCGCGGATAAATCAATTTCTGTTTTCAGGATATTTAACATTTGTGATAAAACCTTTTGTCCAATAAGATTATAGATTTCAATTTGCGTTTGCTTTTGGTTGTTAATACTGATACTAAATTTACCATTATTGGGGTTGGGGTAAATGCTAAAAAATTCTTGAACCATCAAATTTAAGGCTATCATATTTGATACGGTCGATTTATCATTAAAATCTGTTTGTTTTAGAAGGTAATAGGTTGTTGAATCAAAGCATGGATCAGGGTCAATGATTGAATAACTTAATTGCGTTGAACTATTCCCGGCTCCTTTTACTTTAGCTATATCAGTAAAATCAATTCCATTACAACTTCTTTCGACCGTAAAAAAATCGTTATTGGTTTGAGTAGCTGTAATCCATTTTAAAAGCACTCCCCCCCCTTTATCAAGAACAGTTGCTTCAAAACTCAAAAGTTCAATAGGCAAACCGGTAGAACCGCCCGAATATAATGTAATAGGACCAGAAGTCGGCGGCCCTCCTCCGGAATACACACCTGTACCTCCAATATTTATTTGTGACCCTCCATTACCACCTGTCAACTGTCCACCTGTATAAACATTTACCACAGAATTTGCGTCCATATTTATTTTCTTCCCGTTTTGAAAATCTAAGGTTCCGTAAACATTTATTGTCATACTTGTATAGGTTCCACAATTACAATCAACGGTTACAGTAACATTTGCAGGAACTACTACTACATCACTATTGGTGGGAATATGACCACAACTCCAAGTACCCGATGTATTCCATACTCCTGTGACGGCTGTACAAGTTGCAGCAGAAGAGGTAAAAAAAGAAAGAAAAAAACCTAAAATTAATACATACCGCATGGTTAAAATAACCACAAAGTTAAAAGTTTTATGCAGTCAATTAGGTATTTATACCTAGTATTAAAGACTTAGTTGTAGATGTCATGAACCGGTGGAAATACCAACCACCGGGAAAAGTCCCGCCAGAACATATAACTGACGAGACTTTCCTAAAAACCTACGAAGTCGAATCTTATATACGAACAGATCGAGAATGTTTCGATGTACATAAGAGTGGGAAAAACCTTTAGGGATTGAATGAATCATAAGACCAGAAGTGAAAGTTCTGGGTGATTAAAATGGAGGCTATAAAAAACAAAAACCCTTTATTTTAGAGGGTTCTACTATTAAAAGTGGTCCCGGAGAGAGTCGAACCCCCAACCTTCTGATCCGTAGTCAGATGCTCTATCCAGTTAAGCTACGGGACCTTATTTAGGCTGACAAAAGTAGCGATAATTTGGAAAAATGCAGCATAATGTTTTCGTCTGCCAATTTTTTAATTTTTTTTGGTCTTTAAACTTGCAAAAATTTAACTGTTAAACAACGTTAAATTATATAATTCCAATTTTTTGGCACGAGTATTGAATAACATCAAGTGTAAACAATTTAAAAAACCAAAGCCATGAAAAAGTTAGCCCTATTAGCAGCAGCAGTAATATTTACCGCTTCTGTATTCGCAAGCCCGATTGCTAAAACAACAAAAGCAGTAAAACAAGAAAAAACTGCAGCGCCGGCAAAAGAAAAGAAAGCCAAAAAAGAACACAAAGCAAAGGCAAGCAAAGAAAGCAAGCCTAAAACAGAGAAAAAATAAGTCTCTTTTTGGTTAACCAAATTGCAAAGCACTCAACAGAAATGTTGGGTGCTTTATTTTTAATATCAATAGTCCAATAATAAACCTGTGAAATTGCAGCTTTTTATTCTTTTCTGTCAAAAGGATTTGTTAATGCTAAACGACAATACAAAACACAATCCTGTGACAATACTATGCCTGTTGTTTTGATTGCTCAAGTTCCGAAATCAACTCCTTGATATCGCTTTTAATATCTTCAGGTAACCCTTTCTCATTAATCCATTCATAGCGTTTATAGCCGGTATTAAGGTTATATACAATCAATATATAATCGCTGAGGTTTTTCCCTATAGTAAAAAAATTACGATGGTTAGCTTCAATTGCTTTTTCCTTTTGTACAAATTCTTCGTATGTCATAAATTAAATTTTATTGAACTTTCTATTGGTAAACATTATACAAACATACAAATATTCGTTATTTGAAAATAACCTCTCTATCATATTCAGTACTATTTTAATTCAACAATTCAATTAACAAGCCTCAATACCAATATTTTTAAAGCGAGAGAAGGGGTTTAATGTTACGATTCTATAATGCCGAATAGCAATAACTGTCTAAATTCGCAGATATTACCTGGCATGAACTCCTATTTAAAAGCAGATGAAATAAAGCTTGTCCATAGCGGCCATAATTATTTTGAAATCCTTACAGAGCTTATTGAAAATTGCAAGGAAACCTTGCATTTGCAAACGTATATTTTTGATTTAGATGAAATCGGGAAATCCATTATCTCTGTCCTTAAAAAAGCGGCTGCCAGGAATGTTAAAGTTTATATACTGGTTGATGCCTTCGGCTCCAACTCCTTTCCATCAGAAACAATTAAAGAGCTAAATCAATGTGGAGTTCATTTTCGTTTGTTCTCTCCTTTGTTTTCATCAGAAAGCATCTATTTCGGCCGCAGACTGCATCACAAAATTGGTGTAGCCGACAAAAAAACAGCGCTTATAGGCGGAATAAATATCGCCGAAAAATATTACGGGAGAGCTATTTCATCTTCTGCCTGGCTGGATTATGCCATACTTATAGAGGGAGATGTATGCGAATATTTACATTTATTATGTGAACAGTTTTTTTTCAAAAGGAGATTCAGCGGTATCAAAAGATGGGAACGTAAAACTTCAAGAGAAATCAATGTTGCTGATCCAAAACTTATCAGATTCAGGCGAAATGATTGGATAAAAAGAAAGAATGAAATTTATAAAAGTTATATAGAAGCGATTCGTAAGGCCGAAAAGTCAATTATAATTGTGGCAAGTTATTTTCTTCCGGGATACAGGCTCAGGAAATTATTAAGAGCTGCAGCACGAAGGAGCGTAGATATAAAGATCATAGTGGCAGGAAAATCTGATGTAGGCTCCGTTCGCCTTGTAGAGCTCTACCTGTATGACTTTTACCTCAAAAACAACATTCAAATTTACGAATGGACCAATTCGGTAATGCACGGAAAAGCCATGGTAGTAGATAATAAATGGACAACCATTGGCTCTTATAATCTTAACTACCTGAGCAGGTATATCAGTATAGAGTTGAATGCCGATGTGGTTGATCAGGAATTTTTGGACGATTTTTCAAAACACCTGAATAATATAATAAAACAACATTGCATTGAAGTTGATTATGAAAATAACAATAAAAAAAATGGAGCATTCATGAAACTGAAAATGCTTTTGGCGTATTGGTTTTACAAAATTTTAAAGGAATTTGTCCTTTTGGGAAACGAATCGCGTAATAGAAAATAAATAGCATATATTAGCATTTGAGGCGGAAACAATGGATACCTTAACACATATGGTTTTAGGAGCCTGCCTGGGTGAAGTAATTGCGGGGAAACAGCTTGGCAAAAAAGCAATGCTTTGGGGAGCCTTGGCGAATAATATACCTGATGTTGATGTCGTTTCCTCATTGTGGTTGAACCAGGTTGACTCAATGCTTGCTCACAGAGGAATTACACATTCCATTGTGTTCGCCGTAATTTTTTCACCCGTTTTGGCTATTACCTTCAAAAACTTTTTTGCGAAAGAAGAAATAACTTTTTTGCGTTGCGTACTTTTATTCGGAAGCGGATTGTTCCTACACATTTTTATTGACGCATTTACGGTTTATGGAACTGGTTGGTTCGAGCCTTTTAGCCATAACCGAATAAGTTTCAATACCCTATTTATAATTGATCCTCTTTTTTCTTTACCAATGATAATAGCTGTTATTATTGGAATAACAATGGGAATGGATTCAACTAAAAGAAATAAATGTTTGAAAGCAGGGCTCATTATAAGCAGCATCTATTTTGTTGCGACAATATGTAATAAATATTTTGTTGACCGTACCATTGACAAGAATCTCAATTCTCAACACATTACATATACTAATTATATGTCTACACCAACAGCATTGAATAATTTTTTATGGTATATAATAGTTAACAGCGGAACTAAATTTTATATAGGGTATTACTCAGTATTTGATAAAAAACCACTTATTGATTTTGAGATTGTAAATAAAAACGACTCTTTATTCCATGAACTAAAAGATGCAAAAAACACTTCTGAATTGATAAAGTTTTCGAAAGGATATTATTGCTTAGCTAAAAAAAATGATTCAATACTATTTAATGATATGCGTTTTGACAGGGATGGCGGATGGTTCAGGAAACAGGCATCTTTCGAACTCAGCTTTAACCTTCAAAACATCGACAACAATACCATGACCTTGCAACGAGGAAGATTCAAAGCATTTAACCCGGAATCAATTACTAAGTTATTCGAAAGAATAAGAGGGAATTAGCAAAAAGATTACAGGTTATTATTTTCTTTAGCTGCTTTCAGCGACAAAAACATTTCATTGAACCTGGCAGTAATTTTTTTCATAAAATCTTCGTCAAGCAGTTTTTGTATAGACTCCATCCCTCCTATTTCGGTTTGATTAATTTTATAAACCTGCTCCATCTGCCCCGCCTCAAATTTTATTACGTATTTATCATTCATGGAAAACACTGTAATATGAACGACCGGATGCGGGATATTTCCAATAATTCTCATTTGCGGTTAAAGCTAATCATTGTTCCCTTATCGCCTTCACTCCTGATTTGTTTTTGTATTCTATATGCAAGAGTGATGTAATGATCCAAACCATTTTTATGGAGCCAAGCAGGGGCCTTTTCATCACCGTTGATAATGTTTGAAACGGCAGCCCAATGAAATGCTTTGCTTTTAATTAATATCCTGAGTGCCGTTGAATCATCCCATATTGCATTGGCAAATGCCGCCAAAATAACATGTTTGCTTTTGATAAGCACTTCAATGGCTTTTGAATCACCCAGTGCAGCTTCTCGAAGTATAATCAATTCCTTATAACCGAGAGCCAACAGCCAATCGAATGCCGTGGCATCATCGTCTACCCATGCAGTTAGTTTTTCGATTGTTTCTTTTGAATAATTCATTTTAAAATTTTGCTGTCAGTTTTAAATTCAACTGCCGAGCAGTAAGATAATTGGGAACGGCATATTGCCTTCCTGTTACATCTGTAACCCACAAATACGAAACTGTGTTATTGATATCCAATAAATTAAATACTTCTATGCTTGCCCAAAGTGATTTTAAATAATTAAAGGAATTATGTTTTGACAGTTTATGACTTTCTTTTACAATCTGGTAGGAGAAACCAATGTCAACCCTAAAATAGGGCGGCATACGCAAAACATCTTTGTATAGTTCGTTACCTGGCGGGCCAAAAGGAGTACCTGTTCCAAAAATAAAATTCAAGTGCATTTTACAATCGGGAAATTTTGGAAGATAATCCTGAAAAAACAAACTTAATGTAACTCTCTGATCAGTCGGGCGTGGAAGATAACCCGGATTGTGCTTTACACTATCAACCTTAATATTATTTGAAGTATATCCGGGAATAATTAGCTGACCTGCACTGTTGTAATAATCGTAATAAGAATAATTTTCTATTTCTGCCTTCGTTTGCAATACAGACAAACTGAACCAAGATTCTAAGCCGTTTACAAATTGTCCGTTTACTTTCATGTCTATACCGGTTGCGTATCCGTGAGAAATAAGTGTGGGAAAATAACGTATCCGGACGTCCTCTACTTCATATGGAATCAAGTCATTCAATTGTTTGTAATACAGCTCGGAGACAAACTTAAAAGGACGATCCCAGGCTTTAAAATTAAGATCGCTTGCCAAAACATAATGGATAGACTGTTGTGCTTTTACATCGGTATGAACAGCACCGTTTAAATCAATTAATTCACGAAAAAATGGGGGCTGATAATAATATCCTGTTGATGCCCTAAACAAAATATTCTTTTTCCAGTGCGGCCTGTAAGAAACTGTTACTCTGGGGCTCGTAACTAATTGTTGGTTCAAATCCCAATAGTTTGTCCGCACACCGGCTGTTAAAGTAATTTTAGAGGTATCCTGTAACTCCTTACGCCATATTTGTTCTGCATAACCCGATAGCCGGTTGGATGATAGAATATCCTGCGACTTTACTACATTTTTCAAATTAACCGTAGATGAGGGGTTTTGAGGCAATGAATAACCGGCAGAATCAACGTATTTCCATTCACTCAGATTGTAATCTATTAGTTCATGCTGGTATTTAGTACCCCATAAAAATTCATTATTGCCATTTATAACAGAACCTTTGTGTTCAAAATTAAAAACGGTAGCATTCAGGTTATCGCGTGAATGGTCTAAAAATGTTCCAACACCAAGGTTAGATATGACCTGTCCGAAATTAGGTTTGCCCAAATCAGTTTCCAGTTGGTTAATATAATATTGACCTTGTATATCAACTGCCTCGTTCTCAACCGTTCGGAATGCTGAAGTAATAAATTTAAGTTTGGTTTTTTCATTTGGTTTGTAAGTAGCCGACAAAGCATTTGTAAATGTCTCGTACGAATCAATTTCCTGCCCGTCAAAATATATCTTTAGTTGATATGCCTGGTTAACGGTTCCAAAACTGGTTAATCTATCCTGGGGAATTAACTGGTATTTATTGTTTCCATAATTGGTTAAAAACCCCAATTCCCATTTTTCATTAATATCGTAAGTCATGTACGATTGTATATCAACAAATGAAGGCTTGTAATCTCCTTTTGTATCAAGGCTTCCAAGAATATATTGGCTCGTTTTATACCTTGATCCAAATATCCATGTAAAACGATGGTCTTTTGAACAATCTTCTGCATGAACGCTTGCACCAAGTAAACTTCCTGAAACAGTTGCTGCAAACTGGCGAGGTTTTCTGTATTGAACATCCAATACAGAGGACATTTTATCGCCGTACTTGGCTTCAAATCCCCCGGCAGAAAACAGAACCGAAGAAACCATATCAGAATTGACAAAACTTAAGCCCTCCTGTTGTCCTGAACGGACTAAAAATGGACGGTAAACCTCAATATCGTTTACGTAAACTAAATTTTCATCGAAATTCCCGCCGCGAACAGAATAAGATGAACTCAGTTCATTTCTGCTGGCAACCCCAGGCTGAGAAAATAAAATAGCATTAAAGTCACCCGAAGACGATGGGATATAATTAATTATTTTGGGGTCTAGCTTTATAAGATTGTTATCTCTTTCCTGGTTTCCGGAAATCTCTATATCTCTGAGCGTATTTTTAACCGCATCTTTTAAAGAAGCATTAATTTCATACCGTTCGCCCGGTTTAAGATTTACTGTTTTTCTCTCTTGACCAAAACTAATGTTGGAGAATACAACAGTTATTTCTTTTCCCGCAGGGATTTTATATTCGTATTTTCCGGTACTGTCAGTATAAACCGGTGGCTGGGATGAGCCGAGGATAGAAACAGCAACTTCTTCAACAGGCTTCTTTTCCTTATCAAGTATTTTCCCATAAATAGTTGCAATAGGTGATTGAGAGTAAATAACAATAGGAACTATATAACAGGCAGTTAATAATAAAATTTTGTTTTTCTTTTTGATAATCATCAAACTGTTGATTTTTCAGATTATCAAATTATTCCTGATCGCTGTTATTCTTTTTTTTGAAATCTCCGTTTTGCCATGCTTGTATAAACTTAGCCCAGGCGATAGGATTAAGAAGGTTATTGGGAGGATATTGTCCCGCATAATAAAGTTTACTGTACTGCTCTTGCATAGCATTTTTGTAATTCATGCTTGCATCCATCGGCATTCCCTCTGCTCTTTCACGCATTGCTTCATGTGCCAGATTTTTCTTGGCTCTTGCCAAATCATCATCCGGAATATTGAGCCTCAAAAAGGCTTCTTTAAACTGCTCCTTTGTCGGCCAGGGATATATAACGGTTTCTTTAAGGTAAATAGTATCCTTTCTTAAAACTTGTATCAATGAATATTTATTTCCTGATAAAGTGTCAGGAATAATGTAACTACCCTTTTTTAATCCGACAGCCGAAAATTCTATAGTATCTAATGTTTGAGCAACGAAAGAAAAATATCCGTAATAATCACAGACAGTACCCCTGTGCTGCCCCTTAATAATAACATTGGTAAAAGGGGCAGGCTTTAAACTGTCTCCTTCAACCACAACTCCTGAAAACTGAATTAGTTCACGTTCTTTGCTTTTTGAGCCAAGGGCTTTCTTTTCAACATGGCTATTCTGGGCATAAAACGAAAAATATGTAAATAAAATAAGATACACCGTTATTAATAAGTTTCTGGTCATGTAATGTTTAATAATAATCAAAGATAGACAAGTCTGTCAAAATTGTAATTATGAATCGATTTTATTAACGCAGGGTATATAATATTATTATTTTGATATTTTCGACTAAGCTCGGGATGACACTTCCGGGCCAAAATAACTATCTAAAAAAAATTGCCTGGTATTTAGTTGTATTTCCTCTTTCATCAGTGACTTCAAGGGAAAAAATATGCTTACCTGGGGCAACACTTCCATCGAAATCATAAAATAACATCTTTTTCTTTGGCTCATATTCCATTAAAATCCAATTACCGTCAATGGTGGAAGAATATGTTTTAATACCCGATAAATTATCGTCAATCAAAATTTTTATGCTTTTCTGTAAACTTAAGTTCTTATTATTCTGGATATTGAATGGTTTAATTACAGGAGGTACTGTATCAACAGCAATTTTAAAATCGCCGAACACACGAACCTTGCATCTTACGCAGTTATTGTCATAAATACAATCTTTAACGTTTCTTATTCCATCACTGGTATTCACAATCAATAATTTATCCTGTATAGGTTTTGAATCTTTTTTAACCTTAATAGACATATCGTAATAATCATGTACGGGAATATTTTTTTTAAGTACATGGTGTACGCCTGAAAAAGTATTGTTTAATGAATCAGAAACGGAATATTGAAAATTCAAATCACCATACAAAACATTGGCAGGCAAGTCAATTAAAAAGTCCTGGGATTGGTATTTGTTTTCTTTTCTGCAATCAAAAAAGGCATTGCCTTTTCCGTCAAATTCCTTTTTTAATGAACCTTTTTTCGAATCTCCTACCCTGCCCTTTACTTTAAATTTAAGAACGGAGGTATTGCCGAAATAATCTTTTGCACGAATTATTATTTCATGTTCTTTATTATCAGAAAAATTTATAATCCCCCTGCTCACAACATCTTTATATATACCCAACCTGTTGTTGGGTTCTACAAAAAGCCGATGAATATCTTTTCCTGATTTTAATTTTTCAGGGTAATCAATGTGTGAGTTTATATAACGGCTTTCAGTAAACGGAATTTTATCCATTTTTAAAAAATAATGCCTGTTACTATCCAACAGCAATTCAATCGAATAAACTCCATTGTGGTGATTGGAATTATTTTCTGAATCGTAGGCTTCTATTCCAAAACCAATATTGCCATTTACTATAGGAGTTTCAGCTATTTTATAATTTCCTTTTGCCCTGATAATTTTAATTTTTTTTGAAGAAGTTAATCCATCCACCATTCCGGTTTCATCAACAGGATAAATTGTCAATCCATAAATAACAGGTCTTTCGTTGTCTTTCACATCAAAATCAAATAACAGCGGGTTATTAGCAATTTCTGTTGTTGTATCCCTGATTTCGAAATGCAGGTGAGGCCCCTGCGAACTCCCTGTATTTCCTGAAAAAGCAATGAGATCACCTTTTTTTACCGGAAATTCACCGGCTCTTGGATTTAATTCTACTTCAAAAGATTTGTTGGCATATTGTGCCGCTTTCACATACTTAGCTATTGTATCATTAAAACCCCGCAAATGCCCATAGACAGAAATGTATCCATTTGAATGCCTTATTTGTAAACTCTTTCCATAAACATAGGGTGATACTTTGATTCTTGAAACATATCCATCAGCAACGGCATAAACTTTCATTCCTTCATGATTGCCGGTTGCAATATCAAGCCCTGTATGAAAATGATTACTGCGCAGTTCTCCGAAATTACCGTTAAGCTTTATAACCGTGTCTATCGGCGAACGGAAATAATTTTGAGGGTACTGAACCTGGGAAAACAAGGAAAATGATATCGAAATAAAAAACAGGTAACAGATCAAAAAGCAAACTTTTGTGTCATGCCGATCGAAGCCTACTTTTATAATAAATCGAATAGCTTTAAATAGATTCTTCAATCGTTCAGAATGGCAATCTCTTAAAATCATTTGGAAATCTGGTTCAGCCACTTTTTCGCTTCGGCATGGTCAGGCTTTATCTGCAACACTTTTGTCCACATTTCACGAGCTTTGGCAAGATCACCTATACTTAAGTAACTTCCACCAAGATTATACAAAGCATCCGTATTTTTATCATTGTATTTGAGAGATTGCTGGTAATAAGCTATTGCTTTGGCTATATTTTTTTGCTGGTAATATTTCAATCCTTCATTATAACACATATTGCTTAGCACCGAAAAATAACCAACAAGCAAAGGATGGTTGGGGCTTAACTCTTTCGCCTTCTCCCAGGCCATAGCCGTATTATCAACGTCCTTCATCATGTAATAAGTCGCGCCCATATTGATATAAGCATCCGCAAATTTGGGATGAATAACAATGGCTTTTTTAAATTCTGATATTCCCTTTTCAAAATATATTTTCTTTTGAGTAGAATCAGATTCTTTGTTTGCCAGATTAACATACGAAACGGCACTATTCATAGTAGCATGGGCACTGTTAGGACTCGTTTTTCCATCAACTATGTATAAAACGTCTTCATTTTTCCAGTCAAAATTACGATCAACTGTTTTAAAAATTCCTAAAACGGCTATTAATGCAACAAATGTCCCAGCAATTGTCCTGCGCAATTTTAATGTGTTCCAATTTATTTTTTCAGTAAAATAAAAAATTGAATACGATAAAAACACCGAAAAACCAATGGAAGAATGAAATAAAAATCGTTCACCCATAGGAGCTCCGATATCGAAAGCAAAGTTGGAAGCAATAGATATACCGATAAAATAAATAAGTATGCAGAAAGAAATAATGTTTCTGTCTTTCATTGTTTTAAATGCATAATAAATAAGGCCGCCGTTAATCAATAATGACATTAGAAATTTTACGTTCGCTATTTTCACATAAGGTATTTGATTATAAGTATAATCATAACTTAATGAATATGGAAAAAACAAAAGCCACAGGTAACGCAGCAATACCCATACCTTAGTTGCGAAAGCTTCTACGCCGGAAGCATACAAATAGGGGGAGTTTAAAATATCATTGTTCTGACTGGCACTTAAGCCCGTTATCTTGAAACGCATTATCAGGAAAACAATTGTGACAGCAATAAAAGGAAAAGCTTTATAAATTGATTCTTTAAGCTCCTTACCCTTAAAAAAATAAAATACCAAAGGAATAATGGCATTGTAGGTAAGCACGCTTTCTTTTGACATAAGCGACAGAAAAAAACAAAACAAGCTCAATGCAAACAATATTTTTCTATTTTGTTTTTGCCGGTAATCAAAAAATAATTGCATGGATACAATCATAAATATTGTAGCCATAATTTCGTCACAGCTTTTTATATTGGCAACAACTTCGGTATGGATAGGATGAATGGCGAAAACTAAGGCTGCCAATAATGCTAGCAAAGGATTGTTCTTAAACAGATGATCTTTCATGAATTTGAAAAGTAGAACAATCAAAAAAGCATAGAGCAAAACATTAATAAAATGAGCAATTGCCGGATGTCCCGGTCCGAACAAACCAATTTCAATGGCAAAAGTAATTACCGACAATGGTCTGTAACGGCCACCTGCCACCAGATTTTTTACATTGGTATATCCGTCGAATGTATCCTTGGTAAGAATGTCTTTAATGCCCGCAAAACCTTTTTGAGTAAAGCTGTTTTTTGTAATTACAATTACATCGTCGAGCGTATAATCATGTAATATGGTATTGCTGTATATAAGAAACGTAAGAATGAAAAGAAATAAATATTGAAACCATTTTTGAAAAATAAGATGCTTGGCATTAAAACCATTCAAAATAGGATAATTTATTACCAGTGGTGATACTACAGTTTTTTTATTTTTCTGGATTTTAGACACTTCTTTATATTAGATCAAACCCCGTATAAGAAATTAAACATTTCGGGATTTTTATCCCTTCTTTAGTTTGATTGTTTTCTAATAACGATGCTACTATGCGGGGTAAAGCCAATGCACTGCCATTAAGTGTATGAGCCAGTTGGGGTTTATTGCTTCCTTCTTTATAACGCAACTTTAAACGGTTAGCCTGAAAAGTCTCAAAATTAGAAACAGAACTCACTTCCAACCATTTTTTCTGAGCCGCAGAAAACACTTCCAAATCATATGTTAAAGCGGATGCAAAACTCATATCTCCTCCGCAAAGTTTCGCAATCCTAAAAGGCAACTCAAGGCTTCTCAACAACCCGGAAACAAATTCTCGCATTTCTTCCAGCGTTTGATACGATTTATCCGGATGCTGAACTTGCACAATTTCTACTTTATCAAACTGATGAAGGCGATTTAGGCCTCTCACATCTTTTCCATAAGAACCGGCCTCCCTTCTGAAACAGGGAGTATATCCGCAATTTTTTACCGGCAGGTCTTCTGCTCTTAAAACAACGTCCCTGTATATATTGGTGATTGGCACTTCGGCCGTCGGTATCAAATAAAAATCGTCAATGCTAACATGATACATCTGCCCCTCCTTGTCAGGCAATTGTCCTGTTCCAAAACCGGAATCTTTGTTAATTAATATTGGGGGTTGAATTTCTGTATAACCTGCTGCAGTTGCTTTGTCAAGAAAAAAATTAATGAGTGCTCTTTGCAGTTTAGCTCCTTTGCCTTTATAAACCGGAAAACCCGCACCGGTAAGTTTAACACCAAGTTCAAAATCAATAATATCATATTGGGCAGCTAAGTCCCAATGAGGTTTCGCTCCATCGTAAAGTTTAGGTACCTCTCCCTCGCTGTGCACAATTTCATTAGCGCTTGGGTCCTTGCCTTTCGGAACTTTTGAATTTGGCACATTCGGAATCTGTACCAGAAGTTTTTGAAGTTCTTCTTCATCAATTCTCAAGGCATCTTCCAGTTTTTTAGCATTCTCTTTCAGGGCAATACTTTTATTTTTTAAGTCATTGGCCTCTGCGGCATTCCCTTTTTTAAACAATTCCCCCACTTGCTTGGCAAGTACATTCGACTCATTAAGCAAAATATCCAATTCGTTTTGCGTTTTTCTTCTTGCACTGTCCAGTTGAATAACCTCTTCTATGATTTTATTTCCATCAAAATTTTTAACCGCCAAACGATTAATAACATCTTGCTTATTTTCCCTGATATAGTTTAATTGCAACATAACGATTGTCTATATAATTAACATCTTTCTTTAAAAAATGCCGATACAAATTTTATACGAGCAAATATAATGAAGTATCTTTGAATGTAATCAGGAGCAATTATTCCTATGATGTGGAAAATAGAGAAACAGGGATTTAAATCATTTCTTCAACTTGAAAAATCCTTGTCCCTAAATTCAGTAGCCGCTTATCTCCATGACATTGAAAAGTTCACCCAATTTCTCGAATACAAAAAATATTCATTTACTCCCAAAGAAATACAATTAAATCACTTCCAGGAGTTTTTGAAATGGGTAAACGAGTTAGGTATGAATGCCAGAACCCAAGCCAGGATAATTTCGGGCATAAAATCGTTTTACAAATACCTGCTACTTGAAAATTTAATTAGTGATGACCCGACTGCATTATTGGAAACTCCAAGGATTGGCAGAAAACTTCCCGATACGTTGACTATTGAAGACATCAATAAACTCATTAATGCCATTGATCTTTCAAAGGCCGAGGGTGAAAGAAACAAAGCCATGCTTGAAACACTTTACAGTTCAGGATTAAGGGTTTCAGAATTAGTACACCTGAAGATATCTAACCTCTTTTTCAATGATGGGTTTATAAAAGTAATTGGTAAGGGCGACAAAGAACGACTAGTCCCGATCGGAAGCGTAGCAATTAAATGCATCAATATCTATAAAGACAATATCAGATCGCATATCGAAATAAAAAAAGGGCATGAAGATATTTTGTTTCTAAACCGCAGAGGTTCAGGCCTTACAAGAGTGATGGTTTTTACAATTATTAAACAACTGGCAAAAAAGACAGGTTTAAAGAAAAAAGTAAGCCCGCATACGTTCCGACACTCTTTCGCTACACATTTAATTGAGGGGGGAGCAGATCTAAGGGCTGTGCAGGAAATGCTAGGACATGAATCAATAACCACTACCGAAATATACACACACCTCGATAGGGACTACCTAAGAAATGCCATTCTGCAATTTCATCCGAGATCATGATTGAATTGATTATTTCGCTTTTAATAAATCGTACGCTACAGGATAAATTAAATTTTCCCATATAGCATATTCCCTTGCTGAAGGATGAAGACCATCATTAGCAATTAGGGCAGGATCGTCTTTCATTTTTTGTGATACTGGAAAGATATCTACAACTTTTAAATTACGCTTTTGAGCCTCCGAAATAATTATCCTGTTAAATTCCGAAATTCCCTCCGAAATATTTCTTCCGTTTCCATATTTCGAGCCACTGGGAGTGACGCCAAAATCAGGAATGGTGATAAGTAATAAATTCTTTTTGTTCGGAAGATATAAAAGCATTTTATCTAAAATAAAATTCAGGTTGCGATGAAATGTTTCCGCATCAACTCCTTGAACCCAGTCGTTAACACCAATCAATAAAGTAGCGAATGTTGGATTTGATTTTTCATAAATGGGCAATTCATTCTCTATTAAATCCTTCGTTGTCCATCCTGTTCTTGAAGGATTGGCAATAAGTTCCGTTTCAATTCCGTTTTTGTCCAAATGCTCTGCCAATAGTTTCGGCCAAGATTCTTTATAATCTGCACCTTCACAAATAGTATATGAGTCACCCAAAGCAACGTATTTGATTTTGTTCATACCGTTTTGTGAAAAGTGAATAGATAGAATGATAAGCAGAATTTGAAAACAAATCTTCATTTAACAAAAGTACTATTTTGTTATATTTTACTAATTTCAAATTTTAATCGCGGAATTATTTTATGGAAAAATACGATATCTGTATAATAGGAGGTGGTCCTGCCGGCTATGCGGCGGCAATGCGGGCGATAGATTTTGGAGAAAGAGTCCTGCTCATTGAAAAAGATAAAATCGGCGGAGCGGGTTTGTACAATGGTGTTATGTCATCAAAAACCATGTGGGAATATTCCCAAAAAATTGCAGCAATCAGAAGTGAGATTCCTGATTATGAAGCATCCTTTGAACATTTAATGGGAGTAGTTAATGATGCTATTTTTGAAAGGAAATTCCAAATGAATACCCATATAAAACTTTTAGAAAATGAAACGCATTCCAAATTGTTCAGTCATGAAAAAGGTTTTGGAAAACTTATCGGTAAAAACGAAGTGTTGATTAAAAAGGGAGAAGAAGAAAAAATTATTTATGCAGATAGAATTATCCTGGCAACAGGAAGCAGACCGAGAAAACTACCTAGTATTCCTATTGATGAAAAAATAATTGTAACAAGCGATGGCATATCTAATTTTGAAAACTTTCCCAAAAGCATGGTCATTCTGGGGGCCGGGGTAATCGGTTGTGAATTTGCCACTATCTTTTCCAACTTTGGAAAAACAAAAGTTTATCTGATTGATAAAGCAGACAGGATCCTTCCATTTGAAGATGATGATATATCTTCTACAGTTACTGAAAATCTTGAAAAAAATGGGGCTATCATCCATAAAAATTCGAGTCTCGTAAGGATGGAAATTGTTGATGGACAGGTAGAATATGAATTAGCATACAAAGACGGGACAAAGGAAGTTCTGAGGGTAGAAAAAGCCTTAGTTTCTATTGGAAGGGTTGCCAATACAGAAGATTTAGGATTAGAGAACGTAGGCCTCAAAATAAATGAACGAGGAGGAGTTGAAGAAAACGACACGCAATCGGCCATTCCGAACATTTATGTTGTTGGTGATTTGTCAGCCGACATTGCTCTTGTAAATGTCGGGGAGCGAGAGGGAAGGCATGCAGTTGTAAAAATGCACAAACCCGATCTCAAGCCCGTTCCATATCGCAATATTTCCACCATTATGTTTTTGAATCCGGAGGTGGCTTTAGTAGGTATGGGCGAACAAGAAGCAAGGCAAAAAAACATACCTATAAAAGTAGTAAAGATGGACTACTCATGTATTGCCAGGGCAATTGCTATGAGAAAAACAAATGGTTTTTTTAAAATAATCGTCACAAATGATGATGAAATGAAAGTACTTGGAATGCGAGCTGTTGGTGAACATGCTTCAAGTGCTATACAAGCTGTTGCCTTATTGATTTCCATGAACAAGGGTATACAGGAATTGGCAGATATGGTTCATCCACATCCCTCTATTACGGAAGGAGTACAAGAATGCCTCAGGATGTTGTTAGGGAAATCTATCTACAAATCTTCTGTATTCAAAGACAAATTAAAATGTTATAAATGCGAAAACGGTGTATGTACACCATTGGAAAATTTATAATTCCAATATCCTCATTTTGGCTCGATTATTGTGGTATTTCGACAAAAAGTACCATGAAAGGGTTTAATCTATTGGCTGTTTTTCTTTTGTTTTTTGTTTCAACGATGTACGGAAGCACCCCCGAAGATGTAGCAAATGCAATAAAAACAGGAAATGCAGGGCAAATATCGAAACATTTTTCTGATAACATTGATCTTAAAATTTTGGACAAAGAAGAAGTTTATAGCAAATCTCAAGCCGAACTTATTATAAAAGATTTTTTAGCTAAGCATGTTGTCAAATCTTTTACCATTACGCATAAAAGCTCTGCTAAAAACGATTCTGAATATGCTATTGGTTCCTTAGAAACATCTTCCGGCAAATACCGTGTTTACTACCTGATGAAAAAGACTGCGAATAAACTTTTAGTGAACCAGTTCAAGATAGAAATTGAAAATGAATAGTTTTTCAATTTTTAATACTTTCTTACTATTTCTTCTATCTACTTGCTGTTAATTTTTTTAACTTTGAAATTATAATAAATAAAGTTAAAACTAAACCTGTTTAACACCGATAGATGAAATCAAAACTACCTTCAGTAAGAATTTCAAATGTTCTCTTTTGCTGTTTATTCTATATTATATGTTCAAGTGCCAATGCACAAATCATAAATACCATAGCAGGAACTGGAGCTGCAGCTTATAGTGGCGATGGGGGACCTGCGACCTCCGCAAATTTAAATACCCCAGCCGGACTCGCTTTTGATGCAGCAGGAAATTTGTACATAGCAGATTTTAGCAATAATTGTATCCGCAGAATAAACACAAGTGGAAATATTACGACTATAGCAGGGACTGGAGCTGCAGGTTTTTCCGGGGACGGAGGATCTGCGACCTCTGCAAAATTGAATAATCCTATTGGAATAGCTTTTGACATATCAGGAAACCTTTATATAACTGATGCTGCTAATAGCCGCATAAGGATGGTTAATACCAGTGGTAATATTACTACTATAGCGGGAAATGGAACAGCGACTTTTTCAGGTGATGGAGGACCTGCGACCTCAGCTGGACTCGATTGGCCCTGGGGAATAGCACTTGACGCTTCAGGAAACATATATGTAGCAGATCAATTCGATCATCACATCCGAATGATAAACACAAGTTGCACAAAACCAGAAGGGCTATAACTCTTAAGCAATTTATGTTTTAAACCGACAACATTTCCGGTAATATTAGAGATAATACTAAACTCATAATTACCGGCATTGTTGTAATTAAGAATTGTCCCGTAGGTAGATGTGTTTGTGGTATCAATGAAGGCTCCTTTCATTTGAATTAATAATACCGTATCTCCTACGTTGTATCCTACTGAGGAACTTAATGTAAGTTTAATCGGACAGGCACTGGAATCGATGGTAGTAACTTTCGCATAAGTATTAATTACAATACCCTGCCCTGTTATTTCCCTGATTCGATTATTATTACCATCTGAGATATAAATATTTCCTGATGCGTCAAAAGCCATTCCGTAAGGACGATTCAATTGTGCGGCAATGGGGGGGCCTCCGTCACCACCAAAAGCTGCAGTTCCGGTTCCGGCTATGGTGTTAATAGTACCACTGGTATTTATCATCCGGATACGATTATTGACCCAATCTGTAATATACATATTTCCATATTTATCAAACGTTATCCCAACAGGATTATTCAAATTTGCTGATGTAGCCGGACCTCCATCTCCGGAAAAACCCGTAGTTCCAGTTCCGACAACGGTTGTAACAATACCACTGGTATTTACTTTGCGAACGCGATTATTGGC
>Ga0206915_1084_pt1 | contig 22047 bp, 19 predicted proteins | sample Alteio_BWOrgHeat_70_FD_152945 | JGI IMG/M metagenome (GOLD analysis project Ga0206915, IMG submission 152945) | Enriched cells from forest soil in Barre Woods Harvard Forest LTER site, Petersham, Massachusetts, United States -... | ecosystem: Environmental > Terrestrial > Soil > Temperate forest >...
ACAGAAAGACACGAATCTCGTCGTGTCGACAGGCAGTTGCGAGGTCGTTCGGGTCGTCAGGGAGATCCGGGTTCTTCACAGTTTTATGTTTCCCTGGAAGATGAGTTGATGCGTCTGTTTGGCTCTGCTCGTATAGGCAAGATGATGGATACATTGGGGATTAAAGAAGGAGAAGTTATTCAACATCCGATGATCACCCAATCAATCGAAAGAGCGCAGAAGAAAGTCGAGGAAAACAATTTCGGTATTCGTAAGAGATTATTGGAATATGATGATGTAATGAATTCCCAAAGAGAGGTTATTTACAGCAAAAGAAAGCATGCTCTCTTTGGCGAACGCCTTGCTCTGGATATTGTTAATTCCTGTTATGATGTCTGCGAATCTATCATTACCAATTTCCAGGAACAGCGAGATTATGCCGGATTCCAGTTAGAGATTATTAAAGAATTCGCAATGGAATGCCCTATTCCAGAAGAAATTTTCCTTAAAGAAAATCCTAATACTCTTACGCCAATGCTATTCCAAAAGGCTCAAGAGCATTATAAACAAAAGTCTAAGATGATTGCCGAGAAGGTATTCCCATTTATCAGTGATGCATTCCACAATGGAGAGGGAAGATTCGAGAATGCACTTGTTCCGTTCACAGATGGGGTTAGTCATATTCAAGTTATTGCGCCAATCAAAAAATCATATCAAAGTAAGGGCAAAGAAGTTATTACTACTTTTGAGAAATCAGTTTCTCTTTCACTTATTGATGATAACTGGAAGGAGCATCTTCGCGAATTGGATGAATTGAAAACCTCTGTACAGAATGCTGTCTATGAGCAAAAAGATCCTTTATTGATTTATAAATTTGAGTCCTTCAAATTATTCCAGGAACTCATCGAAAGAGTGAATAAAGATACCACTTCTTTTCTATTCAAAGGGAACCTTGAAGGCGACAGACCTGATGAAATAAGGGAGGTTAAAAAGCCACAGAAGACCGATATGAGTAAATTAAAACTCGGCAGAGATGAGACGGATCCTGATAAACCTATTGAAAAGAAAGGCAATAAGACACAAGCAGCTCCTCCACCTCCAGCTCCTCGCGAAAAAGTTCAGCCCGTGAGAGCAGAGCAAAAGATAGGCAGGAATGACCCATGTCCATGCGGCAGCGGCAAGAAATACAAGAACTGCCACGGTAAGGAAGCTTCTTAAAGGCATTGCGAATTAGGGTATCTTGAATGTCAGTCCCATGATTTCGAATTTGAGCCTGGTATCCTCGATAACCGAACTCATAATCTCGATAACCGAACCCATTATCTCGATAGCCGGACCCATTATCTCGATTACCGAACCCACTATCTCGATTACCGAACCCACTATCTCGATTACCGAACCCATTATCTCGATAGCCGGACCCACTATCTCGATTACCGGACCCATTATCTCGATTACCGAACCCGCAATATCGATTACCGGTTCCGCAATATCGATTACCGGTTCCGCAATATCGATTGTGAAGCTTTTTATGTCTCTGGCGAGTTTTAATGCCCTTCCATTTCCTCATGAATCAATTGAAATTTCCACGCGAAACTAATTGAATAAAACTTCCTTAATTTTGCCCCATGTTGATACGCTTTTTTAAGTCTAACCAATCGGCAACATTCATTGCCATTCCCATATTGGTTATCGCCCTGTGGATAGAAGGATTTATGAAGCAAGTGCCATTAGAAATTAATTCGTCAATGCCTGTTTACAAATTAGCGATATACTTTTATTCAGCCAAGACAGCGATAATTTATCGAATTATAGCATTAGGGTTAATAATCCTGCAAGCCATTTATTTAAATAATATCATCAATAAGCACGAAGTTCTTTATAAGAAATCACATTTGCCGGCATTGCTTTATTGTATTTTGATGAGTCTTTTTATTCCATTTTTAAACTTCACTCCACTTTTATTAATCAATATCTTATTGATAAAATTGCTGGATACTGTTTTATCATTTTATAAAAGTACAACCAACGATCTTGCATTTAATTGTGGCTTTTTGATGGGAGTATGCGCACTCATTTATTTTCCATCCATAATCATCTTCTTTCTTATCTTGTTTGGGTTAATGATTCTTCGTCCGTTTTATTGGAGAAACTGGGTTGCTTCCATCATTGGAATAATTTTACCTTTTTATTTTATCAGCATTTATTATTTCTGGACTGATAAACTTGAAAAGTTCTGGGGACTAGAAATACCAGGCTATTTCATTCATTTGATAAGAATTGACTTTAGCTTTACCAGACCTGTAAAAATTCTATCCATTGCTATTGCTTTTATCGTATTGCTTTCATTATTAAAACTGCAATCCAATTTTTTCAAGAACGTTATCAGGACCAGGAATTTTCAAATCGTTCTTTTGTTTTTTTTCGTTATCAGCGGACTGTCTTTGTTCCTATGTCCCAAAATTCAATTGGAAGATTTTTCAATAATAGCAATGCCCTCTGCCATTTTTATTTCTTATTACTTCCTATCTTCCAAGAAGACTATTTTGGTGGAATTTCTGATGCTGCTGCTGCTCTTATTACTAATTTATAATCAGATCGTATTTAAACCCTGAAACCCTCATTTTCCTATAAATGAGAAAAGCCTCTCTCCAAATATGTTTGGAGAGAGGCTTTTCAATAAAGCAAAAATATTTTCTAATAACTTATAACAACAGATTCTGTGCTGTTAGCTCCCTGCCAACTTACTTTAAAGCCATAAGCACATTTGGAAGTGGAAGTGTTTCCTTGTGGATCAACTCCCGCGGTGAAGGTATAATTATTACTGTTCACATTACAAACCAAAACCCCTGATGTGGGACTCCATAATCCGCAATAGGTATTAGACAGCCAGGGGCTTTGATAATAATTTGTAAAAGGATAACCATATCTGTTCGTCCCCCAGGAATCAGTGTTTTGATAACCATTCACTGTGGTATCCCCATTGGAAGTGAATGCCCAATATATGGACGGAACTCCCAAAGGATTTCCAGTGGCTCCATAGTAATTCCATTGTGTAATGCGGGCACTATTCCAGGTAGCAGTAGTGGTCGTAGAATTGTCAACGAAGGTAACCTGTACTCCCAAAGCGCGCTCTTGATATTTCAATGCGACTCCATTAAAATAAAATCCTATCCAGTCGTTTCCATTGATATTCTTCAGAGTTTTGGTGCCGTTGAATTCAACAGATCTATAATTAGTCGAATTTGCAATCGGATAAGTAGCCCTGAAATTAATATAAGTAAGGGTAAGTATGGAACCTGCATCATTCCAATGGGTACCTGTCGTTAATTGAACTTTTATAGAACCGGAACGAAGCCTTGAAGGGCTGAAGCAATAGGTAGTGGAATCAAAATGAAAGATCACAATCTTATTCGAGATTTGAGATGAATCAATAGTAACGCCGCACAATGGACTTGAGGCAATGCCTGCTATCCGCCCACCCATACTGGAGGTGCCAAGGGAATTATTAATGTCCTGATCGGCTTGATCGGATTCATTTTTGACATTATTGTTATCCGTGTTTTGTTGTTGAACTTTGGCATCCAGTGTTGGAGTAGTTGCAACTTCTTTCTTTTTACAGGAGATGATAGTGCTGCCTAAGATCAGGGCTGTTATCATCATTAGACTTACAATTTTAGTTTTCATTTTCTAATATTATTTTAGATTATTTTTTACTGAAACGCAAAATTACAAAAAAAGTTTAACCTGAAAAATCAGAAGGGAAAAATTTAACAAAAATTCCCACAACAAAAAAACCCGAACAAATTCTCATCTGTCCGGGTTTCGTAAATTTTATTAGTATTAATTAAACAGTCGGGGGAGGAGTCGTAGCGGCAGGGGTTTCTAAAATTGTTGTTTCTGTCGTTGTTGTTTCTGTTGTTGCTTTTGCTGCTTCGAGGATGGCATCTGCTTTGGCTTTTGCTGCTGCTTCGGCTACTGTGAGGGGAACCATTACGATATGGCGTGTAACGGTGGTGTGGAGTTTTATTTCTACTTCTGTAAGGGTTATCGGTACATAGCCTTCCATCGTGATGATGATGGTGTAGGTCCCTGCTGCAAAGGCTGGTGAATGAAATTTGCCTTTTGCATTGGCTTGAAAATTCAGATCTAATTCGACAATGTAAATATTTGCTTCGAGTGGCAAGTGTGCAAGACCATGCGTGGTATCGCCTTTGAAGCCGGAGAGTTCGGCACGACCTCCGCTGGCTGTTACATTGCGTGACCAGGTATATCTTTCTTCAAAAGTCTTTACGCCACGGGCTATGGCTATTCCATCGGAATTGAATGCAACAATCTTTTCATAAAAACCATTTTCGGCATCTACTTTATCGCTGTTGCCTATTTTGCCATCGCCTTTATCGGTGGTATATTCTGAATATTTTTCGCTGTATGGTGTGATATCATCTGTCACCTGGGTAGGGAAGGTCGTAGGCATATTGTCGTCGGCTTCGAGAAGGGTGGTATTGTTAGATATATAAAGAGCCATCGCGCTAATCATAGAAGCCACGGCTGACCATTTGTAATGGCTGGCTTCTTCATAATATGACTGACCGGCAGCGATGATCCTTGCCTGATAAAGTTCTTCATTACCGCCTGCTGTGAAGCGGATATAATTCTTGAGATCGTTGAAATCGAAACACAACTCATCTACCATCGGTATCATCAGAATACGGTCTTCTTTGGAGACGGAAATATTCTGGATACTGTCCGGCATGAGCTTGATACCGGCGAGTTCAGCTTTTCGGGCATTGATAAAAATGACGGTATAATAACTTTTATACTGAGCGAATCGGACTTGATCTTCAAGGAGATTATTGAGTTCTAATTCTGCCGCGAGGTAGAAGATGGAGCGGGGTGTGTGGTACTTAGCAAAAATATTCATGTGTATATATTTATTTGATTCGGGGGCGAAATTACGAAAAGTTTATCAATTCCAAGTTACTGGAAAAATATTTTGAAAAGTTTTTTTGAGATTATTCCAAAAAATGCCTTGATTTTTCAAAGAAAAGTTTTGATTATTTTTCTTGGAAATTTATTTTTTATGAGGGTTTTTATTGGGGCAAAACTGGGAAGGCAGATAAAAAAGATTGCTTATGACAAGATATGATTTCTTAAAAATCTGCTCATTTCATAAGCAATCTTTTTTATCTGCGTTCCCAGTTTTCTTTCAATTCAGAGCTTCCAAGTCTTTCTTCAAAGCCTCTAAGGTCATGGGGTGGAAATCGAAATTTGATTCTTTGAGGGTGGCGGTATTAGAGGTCTTTAGGGCATAGTAGGTTTGGTCGGGGCGGTATTGGATGATGAAGATTTTGATGTTTAAGCCCTTGGGGATATTCGAGAAAACATAGTCGGAACTTAGACTTGGAGAGGAACTTGTGATACTCTTGAAGTCCGTTATTATCAGTTTAATATCCGTTTTATAATAGGAATTGGAATTGACGGCGAATTGGATTTTATTTGTTTTAATATCGGGGTAGCGGTCACAATTGATGAGGCCTAATTTGGAGATGCTGAAGATGTAGTAGTTGAGTTCTGTTTCATCGTAGGTTTTGTTGTTGAAATATTTTTTTTCGAAGGCGAGGTTGTAATCGTTATTATTTTTAAATTTAGAAATCTTATCTGATTGAAATCGTATTCCATTTTTTGAATGTCCTTGATAAGGATCATTTAATAGAGGAACATTGACAAAGAAATCCCTTACTTCTTTCTCGAAATTTGGATTTGCCTTAGTTGTATCTTTAGTATTTTTATTTATTGAATAAACTTTTACAACATGAGATTTCCCTTTTTTATCAATGGTAAATTCAGCATTCATTTCATAATTTTTACTTAAAAATTCAGCCATGTTCTCATCTTTTGGATAATATTTTATAAAATAACTAAATAAATCAAAAGAGCTTTTACTCCCAATAAATGAACCATATACTATGCTTGTATCATATACATTTCCACCAGACCATGCAGAAAAGGCTATACTTTTTTCAAACAAACTCGCCGTATCCTTCACCCAATTAATTCCTTTGCTATCATTCTCGGCATAGAAGAGATTCATGTCTTTAGTATTTTTCTTTTTTGGGAAATGAACAATTAAATTTTTATCTGGCTTTAGAGAAATTTCATGGTCATTGAAGAAGGCTTGAATATTTATCATGCCGCCGGTTTCTAATAATTGCCCATTGGAAGTGGTGGTGAGAGTTGCAAATACAATATCCGAGATGTCGAGATATTCCTTTAATCGGATAGTGATATGCGTTTTAGCAGCAATAAAAGAACTTTGGTCGTATTGGTCGAACGCATCCTTCGGAATATAAATCATAACACCCTTTTTGCCGATTATAACAGTATCGTGTGATGGGTTTATTGTAAAAGTTTCCATATCCAATTGCATCATTTGCTTGATTTTAAAGAGTTCGGCATTCCTTTTTGTTATTATTGTATTTGATTTCGCAGCTATGGAATCAATATTCAAGATCCTGGGGGATTGATTTGATGTGCGATTTACATTATTAGAATCAGACCTTGTGGGAGAAAAAGTCGTCAAGATGGTGTCGTGAGTTTGTATCGCATCGGTTTTATTAGCTATTAATGATGAATCTTTAGTTATAGAATTCGATTGGGCATTTGGGGTTTTACTATTCTGGCAGGCAATGCTGCCTATAATAAGGAGTGAGGCGGAGAATTTGAGGAGATTTTTCATGGGATTAGTAGTTTAATATTCTATAAACTGATTTTGGTTTTTATTATTGTAATGCTAATCACTGCCTTTTGAATGGGTGTGGCTGTAATCAGGACGGAATATTTTGATTTTACAGTTCAGTTGAAGGGTTTAGCAGAAGGGTTTATGGGTTTAGCAGATGAGTTTAAGGGTTTAGCAAAGGGGTTTATGGACTTAGCAGAAGAGTTGAAGGGTTTAGCAAATGGGTTTATGGACTTAGCAGAAAGGTTGAAGAGTTTAGCAGAAGGGTTGAGGGGTTTAGCAGAAGGATTTATGGACTTAGCAGAAGAGTTGAAGGGTTTATCAGAAGGGTAGAGGGACTATGCAGAAGGATTTTTACAAGGTTATTAAGATTTTGGAAGGAAGAAATTTCTTGAAAAACGGACTTCAAAAGGAAACTTAGGGAAGGGTTAAATCGTTAAAAATTTTTCTTCATATTTGGTGATTAATAAAATTAATCTTAATTTTGTGCTTCCAAATTAAATACCGGGGTTGATATTCTATACCAGAAAATAAAACTAAGATCATGATAAAAAAATTTCAAGGGATTGCGAAAGCCTTAATTGTAGCGGCTTTCATGATCTGTACTACAAATCATTCGGAGGCGCAATTGGTCGTCAATCATGCCTATACGCCGACACAGTTGGTATCTCAGATTTTGTTGGGATCCGGAATTACTGTTAGTAATATCACTTATACCGGCGATACGGGTGCCATCGGTTATTTTATCGGCAGCTCTTCAAATATTGGTCTGCCTGCAGGGTTGATGATGTGTACCGGAAATATTTATAATGCGGTGGGACCTGTGGGGACTAATGTTGGCGGCACCTGCTTGAGTCTTCCGGGCGATTCTGACTTGACAAATTTATGCGGATGTGGTGTTACTAACGATGCTTGCATTTTGGAATTTGATTTTGTCCCTACCGGAGATACTGTGAAGTTTAATTATGTTTTTGGCTCTGAAGAATATCCTGAATTTGTGGGTTCTTTCAATGATCTTTTTGCTTTTTTCATCAGCGGTCCTGGAATTATCGGAGCGCCTAATATTGCTTTGATTCCAAATACTACTACTGCTGTTTCGATAGACAGTGTGAATAATGGAGTTGGGTATTGCCCGGGAACCAATCCTACAGGTCCTTGTCAGGATTGCCAGTATTACATTGATAATTGTAATGGATTGACGGTTAATTATGGTGGTTTCACAACTCCTTTTACTGCACAGCATTGGGTCATTCCATGCCAGACTTATCATATCAAGATCGCTATTGCCGATGCTGTGGATTGTGTTTATGATTCAGGAGTATTTCTTGAGCAAGGAAGTTTTTCGGGAGGGACTGTTTCTGTCAGTTCTCATATTCATAATACTGGCTCTACCAATGATACGATGCTTGTGGAAGGATGCACTACCGGTTCGATTCTGTTCAGTCTTGGCCAACCACAAAATACCCCTTACACTGTTCATTTTACAATTGGTGGCACGGCAGTCAATGGTGTGGATTATCCTTTAATACCTGATAGCCTTATAATACCTGCCGGGCAGACTGTTGATTCTTTTGTTATTGCTCCTTATCTTCATAATACCCCTGGACCAAATCTAACTGTAACAATTATTATTTCAACTTCTACTGTTTGCAGTAATTCGGTTGATACCATCACACTTTGGATCAGGAACGTATGTCCGATCCAGTTATCTATAAGCAACGATACTACGATATGCCCAAATCAAACCGTGCCCTTGACGGTCCTTGCAACTAATGGGTATGGAACTTATACTTATCTTTGGAATAATGGAGGAGGCGTTGATAGTGTTGCTATGGTTTCTCCCGCTAATACAACGACTTATACGGTTACTGTTACTGACTTGTGTGGAAATACTGCTGTTGACTCTGTGACTGTAATTGTTACCTCGCCTGAATCTATTGCTGTAACTAATGCAACCATCACGAGAGGCTGTGGAACCTCTATTGTTACATTTTCTTTGAATACTGCACAAGCGACTCCGACATTAATAACTTATAGTATCGGAGGGACTGCCTTGAATGGAGTTGATTATGCAATGCTTCCGGGAAATATAACTATTCCTGCCGGTCAAACTTCAGTAAGTATTAACATAAATGCTTTTTACAATGGTCAAACTAGTCCTCCTCAAACAATTATTCTCACGCTTACTAATACCTGCTTACCAAGTTTTATAACTATTAATATTTTGAATGAACCTGCTATATTCCTTAATATTACCGGCTTTGATATTTGCCAGGGACAATCAACCACTCTTGTTGCCACTGCTACCGGTGGCACTGGTCCTTTGAAATATTCCTGGAGTAATGGTCTTGGTGATTCTACAATGGTTACTACATCCCCTTACATTACAACTATTTATTATGTTTCAGTAACTGATACCTGCCATGCTCAAGTAGGTACTGATAGTATTATCATAACTGTTTATCCTCTTCCTCGGGCTTATTTTGGTTTTAATTATTTAGAACAGACAAATGTAAATTTTATAAATCTTTCCACTAATGCGGTAAGCTATTCCTGGCAATTTGGGGATGGCGGATTTTCTACTACTGATCAGCATTCTTTTGATCATCTTTATCCTGATTCTTCAGGTTCTTATTATATTACTCTGACAGCTTATAATCAGGAAGGATGTCCTGATACAACTACTGCGCAACTGTCTTTCACTGACAGGTACAATATTTTTGTTCCGACATCATTTCATCCGGGCTTTGATTTAAATCCTACTTTTGGAGCATATAGTGTTGGAATTTCATCTTATCAAATGGATATTTTTGATCGTTGGGGAGAGCATTTGTTTTCTACTTCTGATTTAGCAAATCAATGGACTGGAACAAATAGTGATGGCTCTCTTTTGAAGCAAGATGTTTATGTCTGGATTATGAAAGCGATCATGAAGACAGGGGAGAAAGTAGAAAGAACAGGAACAGTATTTTTGATTAGATAAGGATTAAAATATATTTTGTTTTAATAAGTGATTTTCTTTTTAATTTATATATATTTTCATATACGTTTAGTATCTTTGCGCCCTTAATGGATTTAAATATGTTAAATGAATATGATGTAATTGTTGTTGGAGCTGGTCATGCTGGTTGCGAGGCTGCTGCTGCTGCTGCTAATTTAGGTTCTTCAGTTCTTTTGATTACTTCCAATATGCAAACTATTGCCCAAATGTCTTGCAATCCTGCTATGGGTGGAATAGCAAAAGGGCAAATAGTTAGAGAAATTGATGCTTTAGGTGGGTATTCTGGCATTGTAACTGATAGAGCAATGATTCAATTTCGTATGTTGAATCGTTCTAAAGGTCCAGCAATGTGGAGTCCAAGAGCACAATGCGATCGCCTTCGGTTCGCTGAAGAATGGAGGCTGATGTTAGAAAGAACCCCAAATGTTGATTTTTGGCAAGATACCGTCAGCTCTTTAATAATAACTGGAAAGATAGTCATTGGAGTTAAAACAACAATGGGTATTGAAATCAAGGGAAAGTCAGTAGTTTTGACCAATGGAACTTTCCTAAATGGAATTATTCATATTGGTGAAAAGCAATTTGGTGGTGGTAGAACAGGGGAAAGGGCAGTAAAGGGAATTACCGAACAATTAATTTCTCTTGGTTTTGAAAGTGGAAGAATGAAAACAGGGACACCTCCTCGCGTTGATGGGCGTTCTTTGGATTATTCGAAAATGGAAGAACAGTTCGGGGACGAAAATCCAGGGAAGTTTTCATTTTCAGATACTCCAAAACTGCTCAAACAAAAAAGTTGTTACATCACCCATACTAATTCAAAAGTTCATGAGATTTTAAAATCCGGCTTCGATAGATCTCCAATGTTTAACGGAAGAATTCAAGGCGTTGGTCCAAGATATTGTCCATCTATTGAAGATAAGATAAATAGGTTTGCTAATAAGGATCGCCATCAAATATTTGTTGAACCAGAAGGGTGGAATACTGTTGAGATTTATGTTAATGGATTTTCGACATCATTACCTGAAGATGTTCAAATTAAGGCTCTAAAAGAAATCAATGGTTTTGAAAATGTGAAGATGTTTCGGCCAGGTTATGCTATTGAATATGATTATTTCCCCCCAGTTCAGCTTTATGCATCTTTAGAAACAAAATTAATTGATAATCTCTTTCTCGCTGGTCAAATAAATGGAACAACAGGGTATGAAGAAGCCGCAGGTCAAGGGATTGTTGCTGGAATTAACGCGCATTTGAAGATTATTGATAAACCAAGTTTTGTTTTAGGTCGATCTGAGTCTTATATAGGTGTTTTAATAGATGACCTTGTGACAAATGGAACTGATGAACCATATAGAATGTTTACTTCTCGAGCTGAATATCGGATATTATTAAGACAAGATAATGCTGACATACGTTTAACTTCTAAGAGTTTTGATATTGGACTGGCTACTAACGAGAGTTTAGAAAAAGTAAAGGGAAAAATTACCAATGTCAATGAACTGATTAAATTTTTTAAGGGCCATTCTGTAAATCCTAGTGATTCGAATGTATTATTATCTAGTTTAAATACTGATTTGATCATTCAAAATACCAAACTCTTTAATTTATTATCTCGCCCCCAAATTACATTTTGCGATTTGACTAATAACTTTTCGGAATTACAGAATTTTATAGATGCTATGGATTCTTGTAATTTGGAAGAAGTTATTGAACAAGCAGAAATTTTAATGAAGTATGAAGGTTATATTAAAAAAGAGAAGGAAATGGTTGAGAAGGCTTTTCGTCTTGAGAATGTCGTTTTGCATGAAGATTTTAATTATCTTCAATTAAAATCTCTTTCTACTGAAGCAAGGCAAAAACTTTCTTTTAATAAACCTCAAACTTTGGCACAAGCTGCAAGAATCAGCGGAGTTACACCTTCAGATATTAGTGTACTGATGATTTATTTAGGTCGCTAATTATTGTTTCACGTGAAACATAAAAATATCAATGGAAAATATTAATACCTGTTTTGTTTGTGGAGGGGCGGATTTTGCGCCTTATAAAAATTGTACTGATTTCACTGTTAGCAATGAAACCTTTTCGATTGTAAAATGCAATAATTGTGGATTCAAATTTACGAATCCTCGCCCTGACATATTTGAAATCGGGAAGTATTATGAATCGGAAGAGTATATCTCTCATTCCAATTCGGGAAAGGGTATAATTAATTATTTATACAAAGTAGTTAGAAATTACACGTTAAATAAAAAAGTCAATTTAATAAATAGTCTTTCTAAGGATAAAACAATTTTGGATATTGGATGCGGTATTGGTGCGTTTTTAAATAATTGTAAAATTACCGGATGGTCTGTAGAAGGAGTTGAACCAAGTGATAATGCTAGAAATTTTGCAATGCAAAATTATAAATTGGATATTAAGAAAGAAGGGAAACTCCTCTCCTTTCCCGATAATTCATTTTCTATAATTACAATGTGGCATGTTTTAGAGCATATTCATTTATTAAACGAAAGAATAGAAGAATTAAAGAGATTAATAAAAAAGGAAGGAACCATAATTATAGCAGTACCAAATTGTGATTCCTTGGATGCAGAATATTATTCTGGGTTTTGGGCCGCTTATGATCTTCCTAGACACTTATATCATTTCACTCCTTATACTATGAATAAACTATTGGATAAACATGGTTTAAAAATCGTTAATAAGTTACCAATGGTTTTTGATGCATATTATGTTTCAATGTTAAGTGAAAAATATAAAAAAGGAAGCAATCCAATAGTTAATGCACTTTTGAATGGGTTTAGGTCAAATCACTTAGGGAGCAAAGATATAAATAGATTTTCTTCTATAATTTATATTATCAAAGTAAAATAGGGACTTTTAAAGGGCATAAATGCCTTAATATGGCTTGGATGGTATGCGAGTATCAAAAATTTATTTTCTCGCTTTTTTGAGCATTGTTTTTTTTAATTAAAAAATCTAAGGAAAAGTTATTATAAATAACTGATATTCAATGTTATCTATGGATGTCCCCCCCTATTAATGCTTATGATCAAACAAATTGTATATTTTTTGTTCTTATATTTCGTAAGTTTGCGGGCTTATTATAAATTTAAGGCAACTTTGCGAAATTATGAATTCCTTTAAGAACATAGAAGAAATCTTCGAAGCATACAATAAGCTTAGAGTATTGGTCATCGGTGATGTAATGATTGACTCTTATATTTCAGGGGTTATAGAGAGAATGTCCCCGGAAGCTCCCGTGCCAGTAGTGCTTATAAAAGGAAAAGAAGATCGTCTTGGAGGTGCTGCTAATGTTGCTCTGAATATTAAAGCAATGGGTGCTACACCCATGCTTTGTTCTATGATTGGAGATGATAAACATGGTGAATTGTTTCTTGGATTAATGGAAAATCAAAATCTTTCAAAAGAAGGAATCCTATCAAGCAAACATAAAATTACTACTGTCAAAACAAGAGTTATGGCAACCAACCATCAGCTTTTACGAATAGATGAAGAAGATATTCAGAGCCTTAATAATCATGAAAGAAGCCGTCTGATAGAGAGAATTAAACACTTGATTGACGAGAAAATTGATGTTATTATCTTTGAAGATTATGATAAAGGAACAATAGATAAAACACTGATCGCAGAGGTTGTCGCAATAGCTGTAGCTAAAAATATTCCTGTGGCAGTAGATCCTAAAAACAAGAATTTTAATGACTATATCGGAGTAACTCTTTTCAAACCCAATCTGAAAGAATTAAAGGAAGGATTGCAAACAGAAATAAATAAAACTAATGTTGAAAGTTTAAGACTTGCAGGAGCCATACTTCATGATGAAAGAGAAATAAATATGGTAATGATAACCCTTTCTGAAGAGGGAGTTTTCATGAGTAATGGGCAATTACAAGAAATCTTCCCCGCTCATATTCGTAATATTGTAGATGTTTCCGGTGCAGGAGACACTGTCATTTCTGTAGCAGCACTTTCCCTTGCTTTAGGGCTTAATGCCAGGCAGATAGGGGTACTTTCTAATCTTTCAGGAGGACTTGTTTGTGAACAGGCAGGAGTAGTTCCGATTGATAAAAAGCAATTGCTGGAAGAAGCAAAACAAATGTCTTTATTTGATTAATAAATGTCTGAAATAATAACTCCTTATGGTAATTCAAATGCAACAAAAAAGGAACAGGTTGCAACGATGTTTGATAACATCGCGGGCAATTATGATTTCCTGAATCATTTTCTTTCTTTTGGAATAGATATTGTCTGGCGAAAAAAAACTATTCGTTTATTAAAACCATACTATCCGAAATATATTCTTGATGTTGCCACAGGTACCGGAGACCTTGCCATTACTGCTCTTTCATTAAATCCGGATAAGATAATTGGCATAGATATTTCTGAGAAAATGATAGAAGTAGGTAAAGAAAAAATTAAACAAAAGAAACTTACTGAAAAGATTCAACTACTTCCCGGCGATTCTGAAAAACTAATCTTTAATGACAATACATTTGATGCCGTAACAGTAGCTTTTGGTGTTCGGAATTTTGAGAATCTTGAAAAAGGATTAAGAGATATTCATCGTGTTCTGAAACCAAATGGAGTGGCAGTAATACTTGAATTCTCTATGCCTGTAAAGTTTCCTGTGAAACAACTTTATTCCTTTTATTTTAAAAGAATTCTCCCTATAATTGGGAAGATGATTTCCAAGGATTACGCTGCTTATACTTATTTACCAAGCTCTGTAATGGCGTTCCCACAAGGAAAAGAATTTGAAGGGATATTAAACAGTGTGGGATTTAATACAACAAAGTCTATTCCTGTAACGTTCGGAATAGCAACAATCTACTTTGCTCAAAAGAATTAATTAAACCAATAAGAATTAATGAATTTATTTATAAAAGAAAATCCCTTTTTGATGTACGTCCGAAAGTATGTATTAGGTTTTATTCTTTTATCAATTACTCATGGAATAATAGCTCAGGTTCCTGTGCTAAATATGCCGACTTATGACCGTGCCCCGTGGCATCCGGGCTTTACCTTGGGATTTAATTCTACAGACTTTGTGGTAAAATTAAATCCTTCTTTTAATAATTCAAAAGACTCACTTTATCAGCTAACCTCTCAAAGCAATGTCGGTCTTAATCTCGGCATTGTTACGGATCTTCGGCTGGGAGACAATTTTGATCTTCGGTTTATTCCAACACTTGTTTTCGCTTCGCGAGATTTGATTTATACATTTCAGGTAAATGGTGTGGTTACTCATCAGATTACCAAATTGGTTTCCTCTACCTTTTCAGATTTTCCTTTGATGCTTAAATTCAAATCTGTTCGTATCAATAATCATCGGATATATGTGATCGGAGGTATGAAATATGACATAGATTTTATTGCTCAAAACAAAGTTACGAATGCTACTTTGCAGATAGTAAAACTCAATCAATATGATTTCGGTTATGAGATGGGAATAGGTATTGATTTCTACTTTGAGTATTTCAAATTCTCCCCGGAAATAAAGGTCTTTCATGGTCTTCACGATCTTCTCTTTCATGAGGATACACCTTATGCCAAAGACATCAGCAGACTTTTCTCGAAGATATTTTATTTCCAGTTTTACTTTGAATAAAATCTCTGCATAATGAACAAAACCATCGAGTTGGTTTTGATGCCTGAAGAGGCTTCCGACGAACTCATCATCAAAGATTATTGTGCCAGACAATTTGCGGTTTCTCTTGATTCAATTACTTCATTCCAAATTCTGAAACGCTCTATTGATGCGCGTTCCAGGCAAGTGAAGATCAGGCTTCTGGTGGAAATTTATATTAATGAAACACCACCTGAAGTTATTTTCTCTAAAGAACAATATAAGGATGTTAGTGAGAAGCCGCCTGTCTTGATTATCGGTGCAGGTCCTGCAGGTTTATTTGCTGCATTAAGGCTAATTGAATTGGGATTGAAACCAATCATTATCGAAAGAGGAAAAGATGTACGGCAGAGGCGCAGAGACCTTGCATTGATCAATAAAGAACATGTCATTAATCCTAACTCCAACTATTGCTTTGGTGAAGGCGGAGCGGGTACTTATTCTGATGGCAAATTATACACTCGTTCTACCAAGCGTGGCGATGTCCACAGGATATTAAACATCCTGGTGGCGCACGGGGCATCGCGCGATATTCTCATTGATGCACATCCTCATATTGGCACTAATAAATTGCCGGCTGTGGTCATTGATATTCGTGAAACAATCTTGAAAGCTGGTGGAGAAATCCATTTTAATACCCTGCTTACCGACTTCATTATTCAAGATAATTCTATCCGAGGAATTAAAGTCAGAAATATTAATCCTGACTCTTCTTCACAAGAATATTCCATCGAAGGAAACGCTGTAATCCTTGCTACCGGGCACTCTGCGGCTGATGTTTATGAGTTATTAAACAACAAAAATATCCTCATTCATCCTAAACCTTTTGCGCTGGGAATAAGGATTGAGCATCCACAAGCATTGATTGATTCTATTCAATATCATTGTGAAAAACGGAGCATGTATTTACCTGCGGCATCCTATAATTTTGCGCATCAGATTGAAAGTCTGGATTACAAATCCCGACCAGTGAGCGTGTATTCTTTCTGTATGTGTCCCGGTGGTATCATTGCGCCATGTGCTACTGCCACGGGCGAAATCGTAGTCAATGGCTGGTCGCCAAGCAAGAGGAATAATCCTTTTGCGAATTCAGGAATTGTGGTGAGTGTGGATGAAAAGGATTTCAAGGAATATGAAATAAATGGTGCCTTGATGGGCTTGAAATACCGCCAGGAGATTGAACAAAAAGCATTCCTTGCCGGAGGCTCCAATCTTAAAGCTCCTGCCCAGCGAATGATGGATTTCATTGGTAATAAATTCAGCAGCACTCTTCCCGAAACCTCCTATATTCCAGGGGTTCAGAGCATTCAGATAAAAGAAGTGCTGCCTCGACCGATCATAAATAGTTTGAGAATTGCTCTCAAAGAATTTGGTAATAAGATGAAGGGATATGCTACGAATGAAGCAGTGGTAGTGGCTGTGGAGAGCCGAACTTCTTCTCCGGTACGAATTCCAAGAGACAAAGAAACGCTGGAGCATCCGCAGATAAAAGGGCTGTATCCCTGTGCCGAAGGTGCGGGCTATGCCGGCGGAATCATTTCTGCGGCAATAGATGGGGAGCGATGTGCGGAGCGTATTTCCAATGGAAATTACCAAAAAAGTTTTTAATGGCGAAAGGGCGCATCATTAATTTAGCCTTAGCCTGAAAATTTTTATCTTTGCATTATGAGTTTCTTCGACAAATATCCGAAATTAAAAGAGCAGTCATATCTTGTAGATGTGCTTGCCAGTAATGTCCACAGAGGTTATTCTACATAAGAATTTATATCTCTTACCGATGTATTAATGTCGAATCATTCATATTGGAAACAAGGGTGCTATTGAAATAATATTGAATGCTTTGAATAATACTTTGGTCATAATAATTATCACCAAAGACGCAGGTATTACAGCTTCTTTCCCTGACCGTCCCCATCGTGATATCAATCCCCGAAACAGTATCTATGACATTTGCCTTTCTTATAACTATCAGGAAGTTGTAATCACTAATATCTAAGCTATTTTTTGTATGTTCTGCTATATATTCTCCACTTAAAGGAATGTCAACGTTATTATGAATGTTTAAATACTCCGTATCTTGGGGGAAAAAATAATAAAAGGAATCTATAGGCACAAAGTTGTTTTTAGCAGTCCATATAATCTGTAGATTAAGTAATTGTTCATTGGTAAAACCTGTTAATGAATCATTAGTAGCATAAAAATGTAATGTTGGAAGTGGCGGTGCAGTAACACATTTCTTCTCGGTGCAGCATGATGCCACAAAAAGAATAAGACAAATAACTATGGCTTTTTTCATTACAGCAAAATTACCAAAAATGTTTGGAATGGCAAAAGACTTCATATAAGGAGTGGGCAAATTCAAGGAATTATTCCCAAAAAAAGTTCAAAATCTCCCTTTTCAGTGTCCGGGAAAATTTATTTTCAATTATTTTAAAATAAATTTTTGAGGGAATAATTGCCATTCTCCAAAAGTGAGTTTGATGCCTGATATCAAGCCTCTCCGTCTTATTCCAAGAGAATTATTGTGGAAGGAAAGGGATGATAAATCGCTCAAAACGCCCGATAATTCTGGGTTTTCATCTTGGAATACTAAAAATTAAATATATCTTTGCCGACCCAAAACGGGAATTTGAAAGGATAAAGATGAAAAGGTCAGCAGATTATAAAATGGAAAGCAAAATTTTGAAGCCGGTATCCGGCTTGAAATTGTCTTTTATAAGTTTGAAGTTGATGAATTCAACTTTGAAGATGACGTATTCAACCTTGAAGCTGATGTATTCAACTTTGAAGCTGACGAATTCAACCTTGAATCTGTCGAATTCAACCTTAAATTTGTCAGATTCAACCTTAAATCTGTCAGATTTAAGCTTAAATCTGACGAATTTAAGACCACAAAAGTATGCTATAAGTATGAATATCATGCTATTAGCTCTCGCCCCCATATTAAATTCAAAAATTAAATAATTATATAAATAAAAAATTAAAAAACTATGTTAACATTTATTGAAACGAACGACGGAAAATTCGTCCTGCAACTTAAACAATTTAACGACAACGTCGGGGAGGTATCGACTTTGCTTGGTCTTGATCCAACTAAATTGTCCCAGCTTGTTACGGACCAGGGAAATTTTAAGTATGTAATGGATGGATTGCCTACTTATGAACAATACGAAAAGAGTGTTCTTTCCAAGAAAAAATCTTTGCGTCATAGCAAGGATCAAACGGTATTAATCAGCCTGGTGCAGCCTGTTTTGTGGCCTACTACCATCCTGGTTAATATGCCTGCCGGCATTCAGAGCCGTTTTGAAGCGATCATTCAGGATTGCATGAACTCTACCAAAATGACCCACGAAATTGGCGTTACATTGGGATTTATGAAGGCGATTGTTCCTTTCGTTCCGGGCGATGGCACACCTGATGCCGAAGGAAAAGTTGCTGGTGGTGGCAGTCCTCATTTGGAATGTGTGATTGGCGAATATTCCGGTTATGCTATCTATAAGGATAGTGGCGCCGGTTATGGCACCAGCAAATATGATTCGTCGAATTATCACGATTATATTGATGTCAAACAAGCCATGCCAGCCAAGAATGTTTCGCAGGTTTTGAAATACAAATTAAAGTTTATTTATCAAGGCGAGGAAGTTGGGAATTTCAGTAATGAAGTTACCGTAGTTCTTCTCGGAGTTATTTAATAGAACTGGGAATAGGGCAAATGTCAGAGGGCAGATGGATCGGTGATTCATCTGCCCTCTTTGTTTTGGTTAAGGTTTAAAGTCTAAAGTTTAAGGTATATACCAAACTGAATCCAAAATCCGAAACAAGAAATCCCAAATAAATTCTAAACAAGAAACTCCAAATAAATCCTAAATCTAAAATTCTATCCGAAACCAATAGATCAGCAGTTTGAAATTTATACATTTGAGATTTATTTGGAGTTTCTTGTTTAGAATTTATTTGGGATTTCTTGTTTAGAATTTCGGAAACCTGCTTACGTTTAGTATAGCAAAAATTAAACTTCCTAAGAAGGGCGGAAGTAAATTGATTACTTCCGCCCCTCTATTTAATTCATAATATTTAGGATTTATTACATTTTATTTTGCTACTTCTTTCTCTCCCTGCGCAAACATCCATTCGCTGGTTACAGAGCCTGGACGCTCAAGAGGCGTGGCAACCGCCCTGTCCCAAAGCAATGAAGAAAGTACGCCGAGAGCACGGGAGACGCCAAACATGACGGTATAGAAATCATATTCTACCATTCCATAATGAATCAATAATACGCCGGAATGAGCATCAACATTGGGCCAGGGATTCTTGATCTTTCCAAGTGAAGATAAGATCGGCGGCACCACTTCATAAATCATCTGGACGATTTTGAAGTTCTCATCATCAGGCATGTATTTTAATGCAAATTCTCTCTGGGCAATGTATCGTGGGTCAGTCTTACGAAGCACCGCATGACCATATCCGGGAACTACTTTGCCCTCCGATAAAGTCTTTTTGACATACTCCTCAATCTGTTCTTTGGTAGGAACTTTGTTATCATAATGAGCTTTCAAATCTAATATCCATCGCACCACTTCCTGGTTTGCCAAGCCATGCAAAGGACCCGCCAAACCACACATTCCGGCAGCAAAGGAATAATAAGCATCACTCAATGCAGAGCCTACCAAGTGCGTGGCATGTGCGGAAACATTGCCGCCTTCATGGTCAGCATGAATGGTAAGATAGAGGCGCATCAGGCGTTTGAAATCATAATCATCGAAGCCAAGCATGTGAGCGAAGTTGGCAGCCCAATCTAATTTTGGATCCGGCTCTATGTGAATATCATTCTTATAAACTCTTCGGTAGATATATGCTGCAACCCTCGGCAGGCGGGCGATAAGGTTCATCACATCCTCATACATCGGGTCCCAATAATCTTTTTTATTAATGCCCTTTCTATATGCTGCCGCAAAAACGGATTCAGTCTGCAATGCAAGAACCGCAGCACTGAATTGAGTCATAGGGTGTGTATTCTTAGGCAATGCATCCAGCATATCGAAAACATGCTTCGGGACATTGCTGCGGCGCGCCCATTGATTGCTTACATCAGTTACATTTTCATCCGTCGGCAATTCGTTCATCAGCATCAAGTAGAAAATTCCTTCTGGCAGAGGTTCCGCGCCACCCGCGGCTTTCGGGAGCTTCACCCTTAAATCCGGAATGGAATATCCTCTGAACCGAATGCCCTCTTCGGGATCAAGTTTAGAAGTTTCGGTAACCATACCAATCATTCCTTTCATGCCGCCATACACCTGGTCAATGGTATATTGTCCGATAACTTTGTCTCCATGAGACTTGATGAATTCTTTTAAATCAGCAGAAAAAGGTAGAGCCCTCCTCGCAAATTCTTCTTTTAACTTGTCCATTATTGATTAACTTTATTATGAAATTTGGAAATTCTTATAGCTGCAAATTTAAGCATTCTTTGGGTTATAAATATGATTTATGATATTAATTTTTCATTATCTTTCAGACCCAATACTTAGGATAGAAATAAATTATTAATTTGACTTTCTTTAATAATAATTTCTGATTTGTTTCTTCTGTCTTTCAATGGACTTCCAGGAGTCTTGCTTAACTCTTCAATCAAAATATATATACTAAAAATAAAAAGTAAAACCAAAATCACCCAAACAACATATGTGGCATATTTCTTAATTTTCTTCTTTACACGGGGGTTGCCACTCTTAACTTTTATTTTTTGCCTGACCCTTATCCTATGCCTGTGATGACGACGATGATTAGGAGTAAATTCTTCGGTTCCTTCTCTTTCAGCAATTAAATCATTATTTCCCTGTCCTATCATCTCTTGATAAACTTAAATTCTTTACCCGAATATCTTGCATTGTCTCCCAATATTTCTTCGATGCGCAATAACTGATTATACTTGGCAATCCGATCAGAACGAGAAGCAGAGCCGGTTTTAATTTGCCCGGTATTTAAGGCAACTGCAAGGTCAGCAATGGTAGTATCTTCGGTCTCCCCTGAACGATGACTCATCACTGATGTATAGCCATTTACTTTAGCTAATTCAACGGCATTAATTGTTTCTGTCAAGGTACCTATTTGATTAACTTTTATCAATATCGAATTCGCAACTCCCATATCAATTCCCTTTTGCAGTCTGTTTACATTCGTGACAAATAAATCATCACCTACCAATTGAATCTTTTTACCTAATTTCTCTGTTAAAAGTTTCCAACCATCCCAGTCATCCTCTGCCAAACCATCTTCAATAGAGATGATAGGATATTTATTACACCATTCCACCCAATAATTTACCATCTCGGCAGATGTAAGCTCCTCGTTAGATGATTTCTTAAAGACATATCTCTTCTTTTTATCATCATAAAACTCTGATGCGGCGGGATCTAAGGCGATATAGATTTGTTCACCTGCCTTATAACCTGCATCTTCAATGGCTTGAAGGACGGTTTCTATGGCTTCAACATTCGATGATAAATTTGGAGCAAAACCTCCTTCGTCCCCAACATTTGTGGACATTTTTTTACTCTTCAAAACTTTCTTGAGATGATGAAAAACCTCCACTCCCATACGCAATGCCTCCGAAAAAGAATCAGCACCTACAGGCATAATCATAAACTCCTGAAAGTCTATAGAATTATCAGCATGAGCACCACC
>Ga0206915_1085_pt1 | contig 21990 bp, 21 predicted proteins | sample Alteio_BWOrgHeat_70_FD_152945 | JGI IMG/M metagenome (GOLD analysis project Ga0206915, IMG submission 152945) | Enriched cells from forest soil in Barre Woods Harvard Forest LTER site, Petersham, Massachusetts, United States -... | ecosystem: Environmental > Terrestrial > Soil > Temperate forest >...
AGTTAATGCAGTTAATATTTTCAATTTGCTGCATGCTGTCTTCATTGCTTATTTCACGCAGGTTTGCCTCCAGCGTACTTTGTGCAAAATTAAGCCCGTAAACAAAACTTGTTTCCATGTCTGTGAAGGTTAAATATTTTTCTCAAAAAGCAGTTTACTATCACTTATAATTTTATAGCAACGCTAACATTCTTTTAAGCCAAGCGGCACATGCACAGCCAAGCCGGCCTCTGCAGTTTCCTTATATTTGCTGTTCATGTCAACGGCTGTTTCCCACATTGTTTTAATTACCTTATCAAGCGATACTTTCGCATAATCGGGTGCACTTTGCAAAGCCAGTTGCGATGCTGTTATCGCTTTAATGGCGCCCATGGTGTTGCGTTCTATGCAGGGTATTTGTACCAGGCCGCCAATGGGGTCGCAGGTTAAACCCAGGTGGTGCTCCATCGCGATTTCCGCAGCCATTAAAGCCTGCCTTTGTGTACCACCCATATTTTCTGTTAAGGCAGCAGCGGCCATGGCGGATGATACTCCTATCTCTGCCTGGCAGCCCCCCATTGCCGCAGAAATGGTAGCTTGTTTTTTAAAAATGCTGCCTATTTCTGATGCGGTAAGTAAAAACCGTATGATCTTATCTTCCTCGTTGCCATTGCAAAATACGATGAAATACTGCAGCACCGCCGGAATAACGCCGGCTGCACCATTAGTAGGTGCTGTAACTACCCTGCCGAACGAAGCGTTCTCTTCATTCACAGCTAAAGCAAAACAGCTAACCCAGTCGAGAATATATTGAAAATTATTGCCACCCTGTTGTATGGCTTTTACCCACGAATTATAATCATGGTAAGGCCTGTTGCAAATAAGCTTTTTATTAAGATCGAATGCCCTTCGGCGTACCTGCAAACCGCCGGGCAACTCGCCTTTGCTGTGGCAACCCCTGTACATGCAATCGCGCATGGTTTCCCATATTTTCGTAATGCCCTTTTTTGTTTCAGATTCGTTTCGCCATGCAGATTCATTCTCCATTACCACTTCACTTATTGATAACCCTGTTTTCATGCACCAATGCAGCAGGTCATCGGCTGTATTGATGGGAAATGGAAGATCAACCGAATTATTTTTATTATTTTTCTCACCTTCCTTCACAACAAATCCTCCACCGATGGAAAAATATGTTTCACTGATATTTTCACCATTATCTATGTCGGCAAGAAAAGATAATCCGTTTGGATGAAAAGGTAAAGTTTCATCAAACAGGAATTGAACATTTTTCAAAGGGTCAAAAACAATAGCCACCTCGTTGTTCAGTTTCATCACTTTATCTTCATTTATTTCCTGTATTTTTTTACCAATTGAATTCACATCAACTGTTACGGGGTCGTCACCACATAAACCAAGTATAACTGCTATATCAGTGCCATGGCCTTTACCGGTTTTTGCAAGCGAGCCATACAATAACACCGTTACCTGCTTAACATGAGGTAACCCATATTTTGAACTGAGTGTGCTGATAAAACGCATAGCTGCACGCCACGGCCCCAATGTATGGGAGCTCGATGGGCCAACTCCTATCTTTAACATATCGAAAACGGAAATACTCTCGTGGGGCATAGCCATTAATTGTGGGGCAAAGCTATGTGCAAAAACGCAATCATACCTTGACTTCCTTCTTTGGAATTTGGTATTTTCTTTTGGGGGTTTGATTTTAAATTTCGACTTTGGAATTTACTGTTTGGAATTTCTACATAATATTTAGGTTTTTTTCACACTCCTATTGTTTACTTTCGAGCAAATTATGAATAAACCGCTTATCATATTTGTTATCGTTTTTTTTATTGTTGCAGGTATGAGCAATTGTACTAAAACTACTACATCTATCCCATCAGTATTGCAGGTTGTAAATGTTTATCCAGGTTCACCTGGACAAGATATATACCTTAACAGCAGCCTCATAAAAACCCCGATAGTGTATGGAATTGACACTGATTTTTTTAGCATACCAGCCGGAAACTACAATATAAAAATTGCGCCAACAAACACCACTAACTTTACTATTAACAATAATATTGACTTTAGCACCTCCAAAAATTATATAATGTTCCTGGTGAATGAAGGCGGGACTATTAAACCAGAGGTAGTACAAAATAATTATAGCCCGCTTGGCTTTGATACATCGGAGATACGCATTTTGCTGTTCAGTCCCAATTCGCCGCCATTTGATATTTGGGTAAGAGATACCGTTGCCACAGACACAACGCAGCCAATTTATTATACGAGGTATTTTAACGACCAATACGCTAACAGAACCTATTCTTCATATCTCGTATTACCTTCAGGCCCCTACAACCTGAAATTCCGGGCTACAGGCACAACCACTACATTAGATAGCATTTCAGTAACCTTAAACCCCGGTATATCGTACACCATCTATACCCGGGGCTATTTCGACAGCAGCAGAAATATACCTGCTTTTACAATTGATACCCTGATACATAATTAGCTGCCTTAGCAGGTTTTACAGTTACTATTAACCGGCTAATGTGTAATAAATGGGGATTATGAAAATATTTTATTTATTACCTTTGCCTGCTTTTTAAAAAATTAAACCAGATCATGCAACTATCTTCTATTCTCCAGAGATTTAATGAACCTGAAACATTGAAAATGGCCAAATTAGGCCGTGAATTAAGGGCCAAAGGAATTGATGTGATTGATTTAAGCCTTGGCGAACCCGATTTTGATACACCGCAACACATAAAGGATGCAGCAATAAAGGCTATAAACGATAACTGGAGCCATTATACGCCTGTGGCCGGCTTTCCCGACCTTAAAGAAGCTATTTGCACAAAGTTTAAGCGCGACAATAACCTTGATTATAAACCGGAAAATATTGTTGCCTCTACAGGTGCCAAGCAAAGCCTTGCAAACGCCATTTTAGCCTTAGCCGATGAGGGTGATGAAGTGATAATACCCACCCCTTACTGGGTAACCTATTCCGAGCTGGTAAAAATTGCGAAAGCAAAGGTGGTTGAAGTGCATACATCCCTTGAAAGTGGCTTTAAAATTACTCCTGCCCAATTAGAAGCGGCTATTACTGCTAAAACCACGGTTTTCCTGTTTTCCTCGCCTTGTAACCCGTCGGGCGCTGTCTATAGCAAAGCGGAATTGGAAGGTTTGGCCGGCGTTTTTAGAAAATACCCGCATGTTACCATTCTTTCTGATGAAATTTACGAATACATCAATTTTGTGGGTAAGCATGAGAGTATTGCTCAATTTGCCGATCTGAAAGACCGTATTGTTATAATTAATGGATTAAGCAAAGGCTTTGCAATGACGGGCTGGCGTTTAGGTTACATTGCGGCACACCCCGATATTGCCAAAGCTTGTGAAAAATTACAGGGGCAATTTACAAGCGGCACCAACTCAATTACTCAAAAAGCAGCGGTTGTTGCCTTAACAACTGACCTGAAGCCTTCTTTAGAAATGGTGGAAGAATTCACCCGCCGCAGGGCGCGCGTATTGGAATTAATTAAAGGGGTACCCGGAATAAAATGCTTTGAACCTGAAGGAGCATTTTATATTTTTCCTGATGTTTCTTATTATTACGGTAAATCTGATGGCGAAACAACTGTAGAAAACTCTGCCGATTTCTCCATGTACCTGTTAAATAAAGCGCATGTATCTTCCGTTATGGGCGATGCTTTTGGCGAACCAAGATGTGTGCGTTTTTCTTTCGCAAACAGCCTGCCGAATATTGAAAGGGCCTGGGTAAGAATTAAAGATGCACTTGCCAAATTAAAATAGTAAGCGCCAATATATACTTTTAAAAAATACTCCGCATCGTAAAAACTGCGGGGTATTTTTTTAGATATTACGCAGAAAAGTTATGTTGGTTCCGCTTCCTCAGAAACAGGTTTGGCCGGAAAAGGGTTTTTTATCTTCGGTGCATACCAGTATAAAAATATCCCCCCTACCACAAGGCCCAAAGAGATCAATTCCGCTTGTGTGGGATGCAGCCCTAAAAACGAATACTTTGTGTTAACGCGAATTTGCTCAATTAAAAATCTTTCAACACCATTTAGTATAAGATAAACAGCAAAAAGCCTTCCTGCTATTTTAATTTTTTTTCGTAAAGACCAAAGCAAGGCAAATATCAACAAGGCCATTATTACTTCGTACAATGGGGTGGGAAAAACAGGAAGGGGCAGGTGATTACAATATTCATCAAAATTACAGTTTGTAGTAGGCACACCGGCTTTAAGCGTGTTATGCGGGTAACTGTAAGCAAATAACCAATCGGGCAAGCCGCCAAAAGCATCTACGGTTTTGTGCTGTACCGGTTGCGCGTTAGCACCGGGGTATTGGTATATGTAGCTATACATATTTAACGCCGTGTTCAATTTATTAGGGTTACAATCTCCTAATCCACCGTTTGGCTCTGCTAAATAAGCGCTGTTTATAATGCCCCAGTCGCCATCCCCCGAAATATGGCAACCAATTCTGCCGATGCCATAGGCAAGCATAAGCGAGGGTGCGGCCGCATCGCACACATCTATAAATCTAATTTTGCTTTTATAAAAATAATACCAAAGGGCAAGTGTTGCAATAATAAGGCCGCCATAAAAAGTTAACCCGCTCCTGGAGAATAAGTTGCCAACAGGGTCAGCTACAAACCTGCTCCAATTTTCCAGGTTATCAAATATTTTCGCACCAATCAATCCTGCGATAACTGCAATAACAGTGATCTCCCCTACCCTGTCCCCTGGCCAAATATGTATTTTTCTTTGCTCGGGCGTAGGTAATTTTTCCCTGTTCTTTTCCCACCACAGCCATCCGGTTAAAAATATGCTTAAAAGTAATCCAAATACAAAGCTGCCTTTTGCTGAAAAAACAAATCCTATGGGGTCATCCATTGCGTGGTCGATAAATAACAACCCCAGTACTTTGTACCCGACAATAAAGGTCAAAATAAAAGTCAGCAATAGTTCGGCAATGCCTGCAGGTTTGCCAACGGTAATAACTCGTTCGGTATAAGTAAAAATGCCTTCTGCCTGTTTTCTTTTCAGTTCCTTATCCAGCAACAATGCTGCCGCAAAAAAGGCTACTGCCATAAAAAAACCAAAAGTACCTATGATCTTAAAAAAAGGCCAGTTTACACCAAAAAAATCTCTGAGAACGTAATATAAATTAGGATACATGAATGCTTTATGTTAAGCCTGCAATGTTATACAAAATGTTGCACATGCCGCACAGAGTTGAAAACCATAACTCCAGTTATGCTCACACAAAGGAATGTGTTAAAATGTTTAAGTAGGTTTAGCCTCTTCTGTTGCCGGCCTTGAATTAAAAGGGGGTTTAAGTTTGGGTGCGTACCAGTATAAGAACAAACCTGCAATTACAAGAAATAAGGATATCAATTCAGCCTGTGTTGGATGAATGCCAAAGAAAGAATATTTTGTATTAACCCGTATTTGCTCAATTAAAAAACGTTCTATGCCGTTAAGCATAAGATAAACGGCGAAAAGCCTTCCGGCTGTTTTGAATTTTTTACGAACAGACCATAACAGTGCAAATATTAATAATGCCATCACTATCTCGTATAATGGCGTAGGGAAAACCGGTAATGGCAAATGGTTGCAGTAATCATCAAAATGACAATTAATAGTAGCAATGCCTTGTTTATTTACATTATGCGGATAGCTGTAAGCAAATAACCAGTCGGGCAACCCGGCAAATGCTTTTACCGGTGTATGGTCGGCAACACCCGTCATACCGGTTTCCATATACATATTATTGTACATAGCTAAGGCAGAATCTGCTTTGGCAGGTGTTGTAAGAGCTACAGTGCCATCGGCATTGGACAGGTAAGCGCTGTTAATAATACCCCAGTCGCCGTCACCCGCCACATGGCAACCAATCCTTCCTAATCCATAAGCAAGTATTAGGGATGGTGCAGCAGCATCGCAAATATTAATAAATCTTATTTTTCTTTTACGGAAATAATACCAAAGAGCAAGGGTAGCCACAATAAGGCCTCCATAAAAAGTTAACCCCTCCGGCGAAATAAGATTACCGATGGGGTCTTTCACAAACCTGTCCCAATTTTCCAGGTTATCAAATATTTTAGCGCCCGCAAAACCGGCTATTGCCGCTATAATGGTCACGTCGCCCACTCTGTCGCTTGGCCAAATGCGGATAGTTCTTTCTTCAGGTTTGGCTAATTTTACTTTGTTCTTTTCCCACCATTTTAATACCGCAAAGAATAAACCAAGCAATAAACCTGTAAGAAAACTGCCCTGGCTTGAAAAAATGAAAGATTGAGGATCATTCAAAGCATTCTTTACCAGGAAAACACCAATTATTTTATAGCCTAAAATAAAGCCCAAAACAAAATTTAACAATAACTCAGGAAATTCTGCGGGTTTGCCAACGGTAATAGTGGTTTCAGTATAGGTAAAAATACCTTCTGCCTGTTTTCTTCTCAATTCCCTTATCAATACCCATGCAGCTACAAGAAAAGCTACGGCTACAAAAAAACCAAATGAGTTTATGATCTTTAAAAATGGAAGGCTGATGCCAAATAAGTCTTTGAAAAGATAATATAAGTTTGGATACATGAATGCTGTTCTGTTATGCTGCAATGTTAGGCAAAATGTTGCAAATGGGGTAATGTAAATGAATACCACTGCCCACCAGCCTTATTTATAACATACCTGAAGGGGATAGACCTGTGACTTTGTTTCTAAATAATTCGCTTTTATTCCTCAAACCTAAAATACTTAATACCCGCACTGCTAATCATTTTTTTTATATGTTAGGGCAATTACCTTTGCCCTTTAGGATAATTAAATATTTTCAGCTTGCGCTTTATGCTCAATTTACACTTATGAAAAAATTATTATTGTATATTGATGGTCTTAACCGGATATACAGGCTGGTTATTTCTTTTTTGGCGGGCATCATCGTTTTCTTTTGTATGTATAACCACCATCCTTTTGCTATTACATTTATGATATCGTGGATCACTTTTGCCGCAACCACTTTATTCATCACATGGTCAACAATTTTATATTTTCATCCGCAGGAAATATCAGCTGTTGCAAATGAGCAGGATACAACCCGGCTTGTAATGTTCCTGTTTGTAGTAGGTGCAGCTTTTATAAGCCTTTTTGCCATCATCCTTTTGTTACAAACATCACCCGGCGGCAAAGGTATAAACAAGCACATTTTTTTAAGCGCCACTTCGGTTTTCTTTTCATGGGTATTAATACATACCGTGTTTACTTTGCGGTATGCCCATATTTATTACACTTATCCGGTATGCGGTGAAAATGAAACGCCCAAATGCGACGGCGGCCTTGATTTTCCTGGCACACCCCACCCTGATTTTTTAGATTTTGCCTATTTTTCTTTTGTACTAGGAATGACCTTCCAGGTGGCAGATGTAAATATAACGGGACGCAAAATACGCAGGCTTGCTTTGCTCCATGGCTTCCTTTCCTTTGTTTATAATACTATAATAGTGGCATTAAGCATAAATATCATATCGGGCATGATAGCTAAGTGATAAGCCGTTCACGAAAAATTATTCTTTTACTATCTCCATATCTTTAATAAGGCCGTTTTCAAAAGTGTAAACATGCTTAACAAAGCCATCAAATAACAAATTGCCCCTGTGATCTTTTACTATTTGTTTCACCAGCACTTCCATACGTCCATCTTCTTTTTCAGTAAAGGCAACAGGTTCTACCCGTGGGTTTAATTCCAGCCATTGCCTCGTCCAGTAATCCCTTACTCCTTCATGGCCCTCTACATAACCGCCCTCCCATCCATTGGGCCAATGCACGCCCGGCTGCATCAGCAACAGCACCGCATCTATATCTCTTGCATTAAAAGTTTTGTATGCCTGTGTTAATATTTCTTCTTTAGATGTTAACATGATTTTTTGTAATTATATGGTCACCCCGCCGCCTTTAAACTAACCGTAAATATACTGCCTACGCCCGTTTCGCTGCTAACAGTAATAAACCCGCCCTGCCCCTCAATGAAATCTTTACTGATGGCTAAACCTAAGCCGGTGCCCTCCTGTTTTGATCCGGGTATTCTGAAATAGCGGTCAAAAATTTTATCAATATAAACCGCATCAATGCCCTTGCCAAAATCCTGCACAGTAAATTGTATATTTTCATTTACTTGCTGCACATTCAGCAAAACCCTGCTGTTTTCGTGAGAATAATGAATGGCATTTGAAAGCAGGTTGGTAATCACCCATGCAGTTTTTTCTTTATCGGCCATTACAGCAGGCAAGGTTCCCGGTAAAAAAGTATCAATGGAAATATGTTTTTGCTCAGTTTCCGTTTTTACAGCTTCTACAGCATACTCCACAATATCGCGGGGCATTCGAAGGCTGAAGGTTTAATTGAATTTTGCCGGTTTCAACTTGTGTCATATTCAGCAGTTCACCTGTTATCTTTAATAGCCTGTCAGCTTCGTCTGCAATATTTTGTATTAATTGTTTCTGCTCGCCGTTAGCGGTTCCTATACGCTCATCCTCCAGCAATTGCAGGCTCATTTTTATTGCAGAGATAGGCGTTTTCAATTCATGGGATACCGTGGCTATAAAATTGGTTTTCGCAAAATCAAGCTCTTTGAAAGGAGTAATATTTTTAAGCAGTATCACATAACCAATTTGGTATTTTTCTTTCTCGCCGGTGGGTGTTGAGAAAATCTGGAGTATATCTTTTTCAAAAAAACTCTCTTTGCCGTCTGCATAAATTTTTAAAGGCTTTTTTATATCTTTTTTATCATTTCCGTCCGTTTCCATCAATTCCCTTATCAGCGAACGCATAAGGTCGTTTGTAACGGCAATATCCTGTACTGCCTTTCCAATAAGGTTTTTTTCCGGTACTCCCAATATCTTTACTGCTTCATTGTTAACAAACAGCACTTTTTTATGCTCATCAATACCTATTACAGGGTCGTGCATATTGTTTATGATCGTTTCTATACGTTTTTTCTCAAATAAAATACTTGCCAGGTTGCTGCTTTCATATTCTTCAAGTTTTGCAGCCATGATGTTGAATGAATTTGCGAGGTCGCCAAATTCATCTTTCTGTGTAAGGTGAATACGGCTGCGGTAATTTTTATTGGCAATATCTGTAATACCTCTCGATAGTGTATCAATGGGCGTGGCTATAACCGAAGGAAAATTTACTACAAACGAAAAAGTAATAAGCGCTATCACCGTAAAAATAACGGTAAGCCAAACCGTAGCGTTATCAGCCGTGTTTTGGGCAACTCCATTTTTTGCGGATGATCGCCTGTTCGTTTAGTTCATTTATTTTAAACAGGGCTCTCCTGATCACCGGGTACTGCGCTGAATCGGCAGCATTTTTCTTAAGAATATCAAAATGGTTACGAACGGTTTGTGTCGCGTCTCCTTCGCCGGGTTCTGTAATATTATGCTCCTGTTTTTCAAGGTTTTGTTCAAAAACTGTAATTGTAACAAATTTATTAGGGATGTCTTCCAGTGCGTTCAGCATGTTGTTTGAATACAACAGCGTTTCCTGGTTGTTCTTTAATATCTTTTCTTCATCGCTGCTTAACCTGTTGATGTAAAAAATAGCAAGCCCCCCAAAAAACAGGATAAGGGCAAATAAAAAAAGCAGCCCCAGCGTAAGCTTATTTTTTAGTTTCATTTTAAGATAGTATTACAAGATCAATATTTGACGCGCCAAGTTTCTTCAGCAATTCATTAAAAATAGCTGTGCGCAAAATAATATTGGTTAAAGTTAAGTGCGGTTTGCCTATACACAAAGTGGTTATCTTCTTTTCCTCTGCTGATTCTAAAATACCTTTGGCAACATTTGCATTTTTTACCCGTATAACATCGGCGCCCATCTCAGTGGCAAGCTTAAAATTATTTATCAGGTGTCTTTGGGCTGCAAGCCCAATATTATCGGCGCTTTCTTTTGGCGTTTGCACATATAATACAAACCATTTAGCGTTATAGTAGGTTGCCAGCCGTGCCGTTTTACGAATTACAGTCCTGGCAATTTCATCGTTGCTGCTTATACAACACATTAATCGTTCCTGCCTTGACTGGATATTTCTTGGTATCTCTATTTCAATTTTTCTTTCTACCTGGCTTGCTACTTCTTTTAACGCAAGCTCGCGCAACTGCAATATTTTTTCCGATTGGAAAAAATTGTTCAGCGCTATTTGTATTTTTTCGGGTGCATATATTCTTCCTTCTTTTAGCCTGGTAATAAGCTCATCGGCAGTAAGGTCAATATTCACCACCTCATCCGCCATACTTAGTATATTATCGGGTATGCGTTCAGATACTTCAATGGCTGTAATTGCTTTTACATCCTCATTCAGGCTTTCAATATGCTGAATATTTACGGCGCTTATAACGTTTATGCCGGCATTTAAAATATCTGTAACATCCTGCCAGCGCTTTTCATTTTTACTGCCCTCAATATTTGTATGCGCAAGCTCATCCACTATAACAATCTCAGGTCGCAATTGCAGTATAGCGGGCACATCAAGCTCTTCAAGCTCCTTTCCTTTATAAAATAATTTTCTGCGGGGAATAACCGGCAAGCCATCTATCAGCGCTTCAGTTTCTTTGCGCCCATGCGTTTCAATATATCCAATTTTAACATCAACACCATTGCGCAAAAGCGTTTGCGCTTCCTGCAGCATGCGGTATGTTTTGCCAACACCCGCGCTCATGCCTATATAAATTTTAAACTTTCCCCGCCGGGACTGGCGGATAAGCTCTAAAAAATGCTGTACGCTATTTTCTTTTTCTGTTGGCATAACAATTTTTTGTGCCGGCTACTGTGCAGGTGGCATCATCTGTTGTGTCACTCCCTTGCGCTTTCGGTTATTTATTCAGCAAACCGCTTTATTAAATATTTCGCTCCTACGGAGCTTAGAACATTCAATGTCGCTTTTTTACTAACGTTTCGCCACTCTGTGGCTTAGCCCATTTATCCATTCACACCTTTTCTTTACCGGGATATTGAGCTCGCCCGAAAGGTACGGGCAGGTGTTGATTATTGAATATTTTCAATCCAATAAGCATTCAATATGTTTTTGATCCTATACAAATGTCATAAAATAAAAATTATGCTGCGCTCACCCATGTGAGACGCAGCACTTTTTGAACTTGAACCACACATCATTAAGCCAACAGCAGTAAGTTCACTAAATACTATAGGCCTTATATCTTTTTCAATTCATTTATTCTTTTATATTTATTTCATATTATCTAAATCCACATTCAGCTTCAGCACATTTACTTTTGATGGGCCTAATAACTCAAGAAACGGCTTTTCAGTATGTGCATCAACAAGGGCGTTTAACTTGTTCTCATCTATACCGCGTGCAGCAGCAATACGCTTTACCTGCACTTTAGCCGCGGCAGGCGATATATCAGGATCCAGCCCGCTGCCGGAGGAAGTAACAAGCTCAGAAGGTATATCCGCTTTATTTATTCCGGGGTTATGCACTAAAAAACTATCAATAGCAGCCTGTACAGTTTTTAAATAATCAGGATTTGACGGGCCTTTATTGGTGCCTGAACCTGCCGTAGCATTATACCCTGCCGCAGAAGGCCTGCCCCAGAAATACTTATCTTTTGTAAAGCTTTGCCCCTCTAAAGCATACCCCACCACCTTGCCGTTTACTAAAACAGTTTCACCACCGCCTTTGGTAGGGGTAGCCTGGGCTACAGCCCAAATGGCCAATGTGTAAATGCCGCTAAAGAAAACGATACAAACTATCGTAAGCCTTATTGCGGGAAGAATATGTTGTTTCATAATTTAAGTTTTTGCCCGCAGCCCCTAAAGGGGTGTGGGGGATTAAAATATTTATTATCACATCGTTTTTAAAACCACACCGATACCAACATGTCAATTAATTTAATACCGATAAAGGGTACCACTATACCTCCAAAACCATAGATCAAAAGGTTTCTTCTCAACAGCGCGCTTGCACCTATTGGCTTATATGCAACCCCTCTTAAAGCCAGCGGAATTAACAATGGTATGATGATAGCATTAAAAATAATTGCTGATAAAATAGCGCTTTCAGGGCTATGCAAATTCATGATGTTAAGGCTTTGCAGTGCCGGTATAGAAACGATGAACAATGCAGGAACAATAGCAAAATATTTAGCCACATCATTGGCTATTGAAAAAGTGGTGAGTGTACCTCTTGTCATCAATAATTGCTTTCCAATTTCAACGATTTCAATCAGCTTGGTCGGGTCGTTATCAAGGTCAACCATATTGCCTGCTTCCTTTGCAGCCTGGGTGCCACTGTTCATGGCAACACCAACATCAGCCTGGGCAAGTGCCGGGGCGTCATTTGTTCCGTCGCCCATCATGGCCACAAGCTTACCGCCTTGCTGTTCGGCTTTTATGTAGTTCATTTTATCTTCAGGCTTTGCCTCGGCTATAAAATCATCCACGCCTGCCTTCTCTGCTATGTATTTTGCCGTAAGCGGGTTATCCCCGGTTACCATTACGGTTTTAACGCCCATTTTGCGCAAACGTTCAAAACGTTCCTGTATGCCCGGTTTAATAATATCCTGTAATTCAATTACACCCAACACCATGTTGTTCTGGCTTACTACCAATGGCGTTCCGCCGTTTGACGAAATGATCTTTACTCTCTCAATAATATCATCCGGGAAAATGTTGCCGGCCTTAATTACCAAATTCCTGATGGCATCAAAAGCGCCTTTGCGAATTTTTAAATTTCCATTCATGTCAATCCCGCTGCTTCTTGTTTCTGCAGTGAACTTAATAAACACAACTGCATCTTTTTGAAGTACTGGCGCCTTTATCCCTTTTTCTGCAGCCAGTTCAACAATTGATTTTCCTTCAGGTGTTTCATCAGCCAAAGAAGCGAGCAAACAGGCCTCCATAAAAATATTATTGTCAATATCTTTTGCGGCCCAAAAGTTTGTGGCTTTACGGTTACCAATAGTAATAGTTCCGGTTTTATCGAGTAAAAGCGTATCAAGGTCACCGGCAGTTTCAACTGCCTTACCGCTCTTGGTAATTACATTGGCCCTTAATGCCCTGTCCATACCGGCAATACCAATGGCGCTTAATAAACCGCCGATAGTTGTAGGTATTAAGCACACAAAAAAGAGAAATAAAAGCCGCAATGGTTATAGGAGTATTGGCATAGTCGCCAAAAGGTTTTAAGGTAACGCAAACAATTATAAATATAATAGTAAAGCCTGCGAGTAAAATTGTTAAGGCTATTTCATTAGGTGTTTTTTGCCGCGATGCACCTTCAACAAGTGCGATCATTTTATCCAAAAAGCTTTCTCCGGGTGCCGTTGTTACCCTTACTTTAATATGGTCGCTCAATACTTTTGTACCACCAGTAACAGATGATTTATCACCGCCTGATTCTCTTATAACCGGTGCGGATTCACCGGTAATGGCGCTTTCATCAATAGTGGCAATGCCTTCTATTATTTCACCATCCATGGGGATGATATCCCCGGCTTCGCAAATAAAAATATCCCCTTTTAACAATTGTGATGATGGAACAACCTTTACTTCATCCATAAAAATTTCACCAACAATAAACACTTTTTTTGCCGGGGTATCCTGCCTGGTTTTACGCAGGGTATCTGCCTGTGCCTTACCTCTCGCTTCGGCAATAGCTTCTGCAAAGTTTGCAAACAACACTGTGAGAAAAAGTATGAGGAATATAAGAAAATTATAGATAAAGCTTCCCTGTGACTTTTCGCCATTTAAAATCCAGATACAAACACACATCATTATAACAGTTCCTATTTCAACCGTAAACATTACGGGGTTGTGTACTAATATTCCTGGATTAAGTTTTACAAAGGATTGTTTAAGCGCCTCTTTAACCAAAGAAGCTTCAAACAATTTATTAGTTCTTTTATGTTTTGACATTGTTGTAGTTTTAATTGACTCTTGCCTTCTAATACCCCTTTAGGGGAAGGGGCATTTATTTCATACCAAAATATTCTGCTATTGGCCCCAGCGATAAACCCGGGAAGAATGATAATGCGGTAATGATAAATATTACTGCAAATACCATAACAGCAAATGTGGATGTATCGGTTTTTAAAGTGCCTGCACTTTCAGGTACATATTTTTTCTTAGCTAAAATACCCGCGATGGCAATGGGGCCGATGATGGGCAGGTAACGCGATAACAACATTACGATACCATCGGTAATATTCCAGAAGGGTACGTTGCCCCCCAGGCCTCCAAACTCCGACCCATTGTTAGCAGATGCCGAAGAATACTCATATAACATTTCAGAAAAGCCATGGTTACCAGGATTATTGAGCCATCCCGCATTGGCTGTTGGGTTATGCGCGTATAAATATGAGGATATAGCCGTAAAAGATAAAATAAGAAGCCCATGAAGCAACGCTATGATGGTTGCTATCTTCATTTCTTTTGCCTCAATTTTCTTTCCTAAAAATTCAGGCGTTCTTCCTACCATCAGCCCGGAAATAAATACGGCGATGATTATAAAAATATAGAAGTTCAAAAAGCCAACGCCCACGCCACCGTACAATGCATTTATCTGCATACCAAGCATAGTAAACATACCTGTTAGCGGCATAAAACTGTCGTGCATAGCATTTACAGAGCCATTGGAAGTTACCGTTGTGCTAATACCCCAATATGCGGAGGCGGCAGAACCAAAACGGACTTCCTTACCCTCCATGTTTCCCAGGTTTTGCGATATGCCCATGTGTGCAATAGCAGGATTGCCTTTCATTTCATAATAAATGGAAGGCACTACAAATAACAGGTAGCCGGCCGTCATTACAGCAAATACCATCCATGCAAATTTTTTGCGTTTCAGCATATAGCCCAACGCAAAAACCAGCGCAATGGGAATAAGGATAATGCAAATGCATTCTACCATGTTGGTAAAATAATTCGGGTTTTCAAACGGATGCGCAGAGTTAGTGCCAAAAAAACCACCCCCGTTAGTACCCAATTGCTTAATGGCTATCATGGCAGCAGCAGGACCCCGGCTTACATTAACTGTATCCCCCTGCATAGAAATATATTGGTCTTTCCCTTTAAACGTCATTGGCATGCCATTAAATAATAATAGTAGTGCCACTACCACAGATAAAGGCAGCAATATTCTTGTACAGGACTTAATAAAATAATTATACATGTTGCCGAGCTTATCGGTCATCTTCTCTTTCATGGCTTTAAACACCACGGCGCATGCGGCCATACCGGCCCCGGCGCTTATAAACTGGAACAGCATTAAAGTAAGCTGCCCTAAATACGAAACAGCAGTTTCACCTGAATAGTGCTGAATATTAGTGTTTGAAATAAAGCTGACGGATGTATTGAAAGCAAGGTCGGGCGTCATAGACGGGTTGCCATCGGGGTTTAAAGGCAACCAGCCCTGGTTCATAAGAACCAGCATAGATAATAAAAACCAAACTATATTGATTGTAAGAAAAGCAATTAAGTGTTGCTTCCAGTTCATTTCCTTTTCGGGCTTTATACTGCTGAGCTTAAAAAACAATTTGTCTACAGGGTTGAGTATAGGATCCAACCATGTTTTTTCCCCGAGGTAAACTTTACCAATGTAACGGCCAAGAGGTATTGCTAACAATACCATGGCAGCGTACATGGCAATAACACCGAGAATTTCATTGTTCATAAATATGATTGTTTAAAATGTTTTTAGAATTTTTCGGGTTTTACAAGTACATAACACAGATAAATAAAAACCAGGATCGACACAATGAATAGTATAAGCATAGTATTAAATTTTATCAAAGAAGTTTATTGACCTGAAGAATAACACAAAACATACAAGTGCCGCGATTATTAATATTGCCGTCATCATAATGCTTATTTTTATTTCGAGAATAATATTTTGATCTTTATTAAAACAGCCATTGCCAAAAAAATTGCCGTAACCCAGGCGAACACTACTATCGCTATTCCTTTAATATTGTCTTTCTTTATTTGCATTACACTGTTCAGTTATTGTGATACACTACCTCAACATTAGATCCGCTATAATTTTTTGTTTCGCGTACCAATGCCAAAACAAATGCCATGGAAGAAGAAAGCACTATAAATATTCACATGTATAAGAATATCAGCATGTTAAATGCGATAACTAATAGCCGTTTGTTTTGGTTCAAAATGAAAAAAGCCTTCCGTTTTGGAAGGCTTTTTTCATTTTGAAAAAGTGACGTGGTTTAACTTCTTATGCTAATTTATATTCTTCTATTTTTCTGTATAGGGTAGTTAGCCCTATATTCAGCAGCCTTGCGGCTTCGGCCTTATTGCCTTTGGTATGATTAAGTACGCGTTGAATATGCAATTTTTCCACACTCGCCAATGAAAAGGCGGATAGTTGATGATTGCCCGATAAACTATTATCAGGGTTTTGAAGTTCCAGCGGTAAACTATCAACAGTAAGTTGTTCTGTTTCTTCCAAAATAACCGACCGTTCCATTACATTCTTCAACTCACGGATGTTGCCTTTCCAGTAATGGTTTACCAATGCTTTAATAAAGCCATCGGTCATGCCTTTAATGTGTTTATTTGCCCTTACGGCAAACAGGTCTGCATAAAATTTTGCCAATAGCGGAATATCTTCTTTCCGTTCTTTTAAAGAGGGCAACTGTATGGTGAAAACATTTAAGCGGTAGTACAGGTCTTCCCTAAATTTACCTTCCTTAATATCTTGCAGAAGGTCGCGGTTTGTGGCAGAAATAATGCGTACATTCACTTTAATTGGCTTAGTATCCCCTACTTTAATAAATTCATTCATTTCAAGCACGCGCAGCAATTTACTCTGCAGTTCTATATGCATTTCGCCAATCTCATCAAGAAATAATGTTCCTTTATCTGCTTCTTCAATCAAGCCCCGTTTATCCTTGTTTGCGCCGGTAAAAGCGCCCGCCTTATGGCCAAATATTTCGCTTTCAAGCAACTCTCTGCCAAATGCGCTGCAGTTAATGGCGAGAAAATTATTATCCTTTCGCTTGCTGTTATAATGAATAGCCTGCGCAAAAACTTCTTTACCTGTTCCTGTTTCGCCAAGCAATAAAACAGTCGCATCGGTAGCAGATACTTTTTTGGCCAATGAAATAGCTTCGTTAACGGCAGCAGAAGTACCAATAATATTACTGAATGAATAACGCTTGTCGAGCTTTTCTTCTAAAAGTTTTACACGTTTTTGCAGATTTACTTTTTCGGCTGCGCGGCTTAACAGCGGCAATACTTTATCGTTATCATCGCCCTTTGTTATATAATCAAAAGCGCCATTCTTAATTGCCTGAACCCCATCGGCAATATTGCCGTGCGCTGTAAGCATGATCAGCTCGCAAAAAGGGTATCTTTCTTTAATGATTTTGCATAGCTCAACACCATTGGCATCAGGCAATTTTACATCGCATACTACAATATCAACATCGCTATGCTCAAGCCTTTTATAGGCCGTTGCTGCATCTTGCGCCTGTAAAACATCGTATCCCTCCAATCCAATTATACGGCTTAACAATGTTCTTATCTTCTCTTCATCATCTATAACCAAAACAGTATTCAAAGCAAAAATTTAATGCACAAAAGTATATAGAAAAAAACGAGATGCTAATATTGGATATTTTTAGATATATTATAAAACGCATTTTAGCTATCACAATATTTGCAGAATTAGTTTGAGTTGAATATTAAAAAAGTTTCTTAAAATGAGGGCTTATCATATCAGGTTAATATCCTCAAAATCCCTAAAATCTACCCTCCGGAGGAGTCCATTGGACAAATCCCGGTTCAGATAATTTTCCGTTCAGGCAATGTTCCTTTTCATAACATACATGCCCCGGAACTCTTCTTTCATCTGTTCAAAATCCAGGTGATATGTCCCGCAAATTTCAAAGCCCTGTTTTTTATAGAACGAAATAGCGTCTGCGCTGCTGTCCATCACTTTTAGCCAGATCATCTTTTTATCTAACTCTTTGGCTAACCCCAGCACAAATTCCATTGAGTACCTGCCAACACCTCTACCGGTTGCGAACTTCGCTATATATATCCTTTCAAGCTCAAGTGAATTTATATCTTCATAGCTGTCTAATACAACATCAATATTTAGTTTTAAAAAACCGCAGGCGTCATTATTTATGCAGATCAAGTAGAATTTCGCGTTGGTATTTTTTAATTCTCCAGAAAGCTGCTCAACAGAAAAGCTTTTCTGTTTATACCATTCTCCCCCATCATGCCACAGGTGTAAATAATGATCGCAATAAGCCTGTAAAGCAATAACACTAAGCGCATTTACATCTGCCAGGGTAATTTGTTTTATAATGATTGAGTCACTCATAATTGCTTTAGCGCTTCTTCCCTGTTTATGGTATAAATATATATTTCCTTTTCGCCTTCATTAGCTGATTTGGTTTGAAGAAACCCTGCTTTTAATAAAACTTTTTGCGAAGGAACATTGTGTATTTCGGTGATTGCATAAAGTTGATCAAAGGGGTGATTATTGAAAAAGTAACCTATACCCTGCTTTAACAATTCCGAAGCATATCCTCTGCCCCAAAAATCGGGAAGCAATGCATAGCCAATATGCAGTTTATTTTTATCATTGTCCATAACCAATAACGAAAATGAGCCTACAAAACAATTTGAGGTTTTTTCAGTAACTGCCCACCTGCCCGTTTTGGGGTAGTCAGCATATTGCCAAATATTTTGAACAAGAAATTTATAGCTGTCTTCTTTTGATACTACCGGGCGGATGTACCGCATCACCTCCTCATTACTGTTAAGCAGGAAAAAAATACCCGCATCCTGGAGGTTGTATTGCCGTACAATTAAACGTTCTGTTTCAAAAATGAGCATATAGCGCAAATAAAGACGTACGAAGCGAATTTACATGAATCGTAAAACCAAAAGAAATAATACCACCCCAATGACTTATTGACTTATTACCCAATGACCCTCCACCTGTCATCTGTCAACTCCCATCTGTCAACTACTTATGTATTTCGCTCGTAAAATGAAATTCAATGTCCGGGTTATTTTGCCTTTCCGTGTTTAAAAACCACTCGCTCTGGGCCAAATAAACGGGGTGTCCGTCTTTATCTTCGGCTGAATATTGTTGCTTAAACCGAAGAAAATCTTCAAGCTTGTCCGGGTTTTTACTGGTAAGCCAGCAGGCCTTATAAAAAGGCAGTGTGCGAAACTCGCAAGATGCGGCGTATTCATGCAATAGCCTGTATTGTATCACTTCAAACTGCAATTCTCCCACACAGCCTATTATCTTTTTATTGCCGCCAAACTGGGTGAACAATTGTGCCACACCCTCATCTGTTAACTGGCTTATGCCTTTCTCTAATTGCTTTGTTTTCATTGGGTCTTTATTCACCAGCTCTTTAAATATTTCCGGAGAAAAAGAAGGTATTCCCGTAAAATAAAAATCTTCACCTTCGGTTAGCGTATCGCCTATTTTAAAACTGCCTGTATCAAACAAGCCCACTACATCACCGGCATAAGCATCATCAATTACATCCTTACTGCGCGCCAAAAAACTATACGGGTTGCTGAAACGAACATCCTTATCTAACCGTACATGATGATAATACTTATTCCGCTCAAACCTGCCGCTGCAAACACGTAAAAAAGCAATACGGTCGCGGTGTTTGGGGTCAAGGTTTGCATGTATCTTAAAAATAAAACCACTAAATCTATCCTCTTCTACATCAACACTGCGCACGTTTGTTTCCCTGCTGCGGGGAATAGGTGCTATGCGAATAAAAACGTTCAGCAATTCTTTTACTCCAAAATTATTGATGGCGCTCCCAAAAAAAACAGGGGCAACCTTGCCTTCCAGGTAATCCTGGGTTTTTAATTCCCCATAAACGCCATCTATCAGTTCAACGTCTTCGCGCAACTGAGCTGCATCCTTGTCTCCTATCTTAGTATCAAGTAATGAATCGTTTAAATTTTCTATCTCCACACTATCTTCATCCATCGCTTTAGTATTGGCCGTAAAAAGCAACAGGCTCTTATCATGCAGGTTATAGACGCCCTTAAAATCCTTGCCGCTGTTTATAGGCCAGGTCATTGGGTGTAATTGAATCTTAAGCTCCTTTTCAATTTCTTCCAGTATATCAAACCTGTTTTTACCGTCACGGTCCATTTTATTAACAAATACTATCACAGGTGTATCGCGCATGCGGCATACTTCCATCAACCTTCTTGTTTGCTCTTCCACGCCATTAACACTGTCTATAACAAGCACTACGCTATCCACAGCGGTGAGTGTTCTGTAAGTATCCTCGGCAAAATCTTTATGGCCCGGAGTATCAAGCAGGTTTATTAAGGTGTCCTTGTATTCAAAGGTCATTACTGAGGTTGCAACCGATATTCCACGCTGGCGTTCTATTTCCATAAAATCGCTGGTGGCATACTTTTTTATCTTATTGCTTTTTACGGCGCCTGCCACTTGTATAGCGCCCCCAAAAAGCAAAAACTTTTCTGTTAAGGTTGTTTTGCCCGCATCGGGGTGGGATATGATCGCAAAAGTTTTACGTCTGTTTATTTCCTTACCGTATTTCATAATTTGTAGTCCGAAAGTTGGAAAGACAGAAAGTCCGGAACAATCCATCTCTTTCTATTATCCTGTATTTAAAGTCGGCAAAGGTAAGCCTTGTAAACTGATTGAACGCAGATTGAAAGGTTTTATGGATTTTCCTTTCTATCCTGATAATCTGCCCCGTCCGACCGGTCATCCGGGCGGCGTTCAATCACAACCTACTGAAGCCTTTTGCTTATTTCATCATTTATTTTCATAAAAAGATGCTCGGGTTTATATACCCGCCAGTTGGGTATCTCCATCAATTCAATATAATAGTTTAGCTTTTTTTCTTCTAAAATCATATTGGGTTCCTTCAGGCATATTCAAAGCAACTATCCATCCTTCTTCATCCGTTACTTCTTCAAACCATTCCTGGTAATAGTCTTTATCGCCGTTGTGAAAATTAAGCACATTCTCTGCTATCAATATAAACTTGGTAATGCCTTCAGAAAAAAGTTTATCAACAACATCGCGCTTTAACGTCATTATATCATTTTCAATAGCATCATTCCACTCACCTATCAATTCTATGATAACAAAATGCAGCTCATAATCAGCATATAAAATTTTAAGGTATAATGTTCTGCTGCCAAACTCATCCCATTGCGGGTGAATATAATAGTTATACACAGTATGCGAAAATTCAAATTCACTGTAAGTGCGGCCATAAAAGGGCGAAAGCGGATCTTCTTCCGCTGTATATAAATGACGCCAATTGTAAAAAGGTTCTATTTCATGCATAATTTAAACCACACAATCTTTGCAAAACTATGATAATTCGTATTGTCAAATACTGATAACAGTCAACCTTCAATGCTAAAAAAATTTATTGTTCTGTCCGGTTTTTCCAAACCTGCTCGTAATAACAGTGTAATAATTAATTTTATAACTGTTAAAACAAAAACAATGGAAAAGTTCGTTTTTTTATTCAGGGGCGGCCACTATGCCGAACTTTCACCCGAAGAAACACAAGTGCACATGCAAAAATGGTTTAAGTGGGTAGAAACATTAAGTAAAGATGGCGTTTATGCCGGCGGGGATCCTCTGCAGCCCGGCGGCAAACAGGTAACCGGCAAAAACAAGGTTGTAACCGACGGCCCTTACATTGAAGCAAAAGAAATGGTTGGCGGTTATTTTATTGTTAATGCAGAAAGCCTTGACGAAGCAACTGAAATTTCGAAAGACTGCCCCATTTTTGAAGTGGATGGCAGGTTAGAGGTACGGCAAATAAGAAAAAGGTAGATGATGCCAGGCGATAACGAAGATATTAATAAAACAATTGACCATCTTTTTCGCCATGAGGCGGGAAAGATGGTTGCGGTGTTAACCAGGTTATTAGGCTTT
>Ga0206915_1087_pt1 | contig 21392 bp, 17 predicted proteins | sample Alteio_BWOrgHeat_70_FD_152945 | JGI IMG/M metagenome (GOLD analysis project Ga0206915, IMG submission 152945) | Enriched cells from forest soil in Barre Woods Harvard Forest LTER site, Petersham, Massachusetts, United States -... | ecosystem: Environmental > Terrestrial > Soil > Temperate forest >...
ATCGGTATATGCCAACATTTCCGCTTTCTCTGGCTTCGGCAATTACTTTCCATGAACCGGCTTCTATTTCTGCCTTCATCATCGAAGTCCATTTATTAGGATGAATAATAAATCCTTCCTCTTTTGATCCGACTTCCGACAGTACTGTGAAATTTTTTGAAAGTTTGTTGATGTAATCGCATTTTTTTCCGTGGGGCATAATAATAGAGCCATCAGATACTTCGGCACATTCCAATTTATATTTTTCGAGAAGTTTAACATAATCGTTGTACATTCCTCGAATGACGAATGCTTCAAATAAGGTGCCTCCTAAATAAACTTTGATACCGGCTTCTTTATACAGCCTTATTTTTTCTACAAGATTTTTCGTGAGGTAAGAAGTTCCAAAGCCTAGTTTAACAAGATCAGTATAATCCGCACTTACTGAAATAAAATCTTCCACCTGACGAAGGCTGAGACCTTTGTCCATCATCATATTTATTCCTTTCTGCCTGGGTTTTTCGGCTCTTTCAGGTATGTGTGGAAGCTTAAAATTCATTTTTTGTGAGATTCGATTATATCAGTAATGCTCGAATTTTCTTTCAGTTGTGGCAGGTATTCAAACAATTCGTTGTGTTTTTCGTAATTGAGTTTAAGCGCATTTTGTAAAAAACCGATGGCTTCCTGCTTTTGTCCTATTTGTATCAGGCATGCTGCCATTCGATATTGCAGTTCGGCACTCTCAGGATGATTTTTTATTCCCTCAACCAAAATTTCGAGCGCTCCGTTTTTATCTTCTTGTTCAAACATCAAGTTGGAATAATCAAGCCATATATCAGTATTTTCAGGATCAAGTGCAATTACTTTTTTATAAGCTATTTCAGCTTCTTCCAAAAAACCAAGTTTTTCCTGTACTTCTCCAAAAATATACCAGAAATCAGAATTTTCAGGTTCAAGTTCCAACGCTTTTTTGATATAGTGAATTCCTTCTGTGAGTCTATGTTGTATATCGAGTATAATCCCCATTCCCATCCATGCATCGGCTAAAAAAGGATCAAGCTTAACAGCTTTGTGATAATTGTTCATTGCATCATCATAGTCTTCTTTTTTTTCGTAGCACTCACCAATATAGTAATAAGCAATAGCGTCAGGTTCTTCGTATTTGAAGGTTTCTTCATAAACATCTATCGCATCATCATAGCGCTCCATATTAGCCAATGAATTAGCTTTGTTAAAATATGCAGAAGAAAATTTTTCGTTGATGGCAATGGCAAAATCATAAGCTTCAATCGCTTTTTCGAAAAGGCCAAGTTTGTTATATGCGGCTCCGAGGTTAAACCAAGCGGCATGAGAATAAGGATGTTTATCTATAAAGCTTGAATAATATTTGGTACTTTCTTCATGTTGTTCAACAAGTTCGTAACAAAATGCCAATTCATACAAAGCGGCTTCATTTTTAGGATTTATTTTCAGAGACTTTTTCAGGTAATAAATCGCATCGTTTAGTTTGTTGGCATTTTCAAATTCAAATGCCATACATAAATAAATCTCATCAAGGTCTTCACCTATTTCGACGGCTTTTTTATAATTTTCGATTGCTTGGTCACTCAGTCCCATTTGGCTATATACAGAACCTTTTGTCATATATAATTCAGCACTTGAAGGTTCAAGAATTTCGGCTTGTGATAGAATTTCAAGTGCGCTTTGCGTTTGATTGGTTGCAGCAAGCAGTTGAGCTTTTCTCAGTAAAAAGACAACGGAAAAAGGAAATTGCTTGGTCCCAAAATCTATTACAACAAATGCTTTTTTGGAGTTATTTTCATCTATATAATAATCAATTATTTCTTCCAACTCTTCTCCATCAAAAAAAGCTTGTAATCCTTTTTTTTGCATGTCTTCAAACCTTAAAACAAGCTTCTTAATATTGTCCTTTTTTTCTTCGCTCATATACCTTTGCAAAGGTAACAAAAGACGGCATTTAATATGGAATTATTTTTTGTACAATTCGTTTTTGTGACGGCTTATGGTTCACTCTAAAAGTTTATATTTGCTCCACTAAAAAACAATTGAGGATGACACTGATAAAATCAATTTCAGGAATAAGGGGAACGATTGGTGGGAAAATAGGAGATGGACTCAGCCCGATTGATATTGTCAAATATACTGCGGCTTTTGCTACATGGATAAAACAGAACTCAAAGAATAAAAAGATTCATATTGTTGTGGGAAGAGATGCCCGTATTTCGGGGGAAATGGTCAACAATTTGGTGTTGGGAACGCTTCAGGGCCTTGGTATAGATGCGATTGATATAGGTCTTTCAACTACTCCCACCGTTGAAATCGCTGTGCCAAGCGAAAATGCGGATGGGGGAATTATTATTACGGCAAGTCATAATCCCAAGCAATGGAATGCATTAAAACTTCTTAACAGTCAAGGCGAATTTATTTCAGATGAGGAAGGTAAGGCGGTTTTGAAAATTGCAGAAAAAGAATCGTACATTTTTGCAGATGTTGATTCGCTCGGAAAGATAAAAAAGAACGATACCTATTTTCACAAACATATTTCCAAAATACTTGCTATTCCTTTGGTAAATTCTGACGCTATAAGAGCCAGAAAATATAAAGTAGTGATTGATTGTGTAAATTCTACTGGTGGGATTGTACTTCCTTTATTGCTAGAAGCATTGGGTGTTGAAGAAGTAATTCCATTGTTCTGTGAACCAAACGGAGAATTCCCTCATAATCCGGAACCATTACCCGAAAACCTCAGAGACATTTCAAAGGCAGTGCTAAAACACAATGCACATCTTGGAATTGTTGTTGATCCGGATGTTGATCGTTTGGCAATAGTTTGCGAAGATGGTGAAATGTTTGGCGAAGAATATACTTTGGTTGCAGTTGCCGATTATGTTTTAAAAAATGTTAAAAAAGGAAATACTGTTTCTAACATGTCTTCAACAAGAGCATTAAGGGATATTACTGAAAAAGCCGGAGGAAGTTATAGTGCATCTGCTGTTGGCGAAGTGAATGTTGTAAAAATGATGAAGGAAGTAAATGCTGTTATTGGAGGAGAGGGAAACGGAGGAGTTATTTTCCCTGAGCTCCATTATGGAAGAGATGCGCTCGTTGGTATTGCTCTTTTTTTGTCGCATTTAGCTAAATATGGTAAATCTTGTTCCATGCTGCGTTCGACATACCCTGAATATCATATTTCTAAGAATAAGATAGAACTGACCTCAGAGATTAATGTGGATAAAATATTGGAAGGAGTAAAAGAAAAATATAAAAAACAACCTATTAATACTATTGACGGATTGAAAATAGACTTTGATAAGGAATGGGTTCACTTGCGAAGGTCAAATACGGAACCAATCATAAGGATATATTCCGAAAGTCAGTCGGAAAGTACTGCTGAAAATCTTGCCAAGAAAATTATGATGGATATCCGCGAATTAATTAAGGTTCAGCAGATTAACAACTGAACAACTCATGTTAGTGAATATCCCTATTTTAGGGATTCGAATCAGCAATTGAACTAGCTTGAAAGTGATAAGCGAAACACGTATTGCTGTTTATTACTGAGATTTGTCATCCTAGTTGTCCTAAAGCTAGATGATAAAAAGCATTGTAGTACTTCGGTTTAATTTTATGGGTAGAAAGAATATTAAACACAGAAACCCTGTGGAGGCTATAAAAGGACTAGTCCATCGTAACAATTAGTTGATTTTATTTAGCTTGGTCATCAAACAGTTTTTTTACCTTACTAAGGTAACAATTCCTTTTGTCCTTTGGTTTTCTCCTTGCGAGTTTTTGTACTCGATGGAATAAACATATACTCCCGGCTGACATTTAGAAGATTTAAATGTTCCATCCCATCCTATTGTAATATCATTAGTTTCGAAAATTTTTTCGCCCCAACGGTCATAAATTGTAAAAGAGTAATCGGCTGTAATTACAAAAGTGCTTATGGGAATAAAAATTTTGTTTAATCCAGACGGTACAAAAGCATTGGGAATGTAGAAAAGGGAATTCTGTCTGGCTTCTGCAATATTTGATTTGCTAGTATCCTGAAATCCATAAATATTGCCATTTCCTTCCAGTGCTTCTATGTAGTAATAAAAAGTTCCTTCTCCATTAAGCGAGTTTGAGATATTATCAATATATGTATAGCCTGATCCTCCACCGTAAGGGATGTTTGCAATAGGTGGAGAGTTAAAAGTACCACTAGTACTCCTGAAAATATTGTATGATTGAGATGCTGTTGATCCGGACCATTGTTCATAATCATTCCAAGTTAAAGTATTGGTAAAGTCATCATTTCCGGTTGCATTAAGCAAAATAGTCCTGCCAATGTTTGTTGTATCTAATTCATTACTGCAACTATCAACCGCACAGACTTTGTAAAAATAACTTTGAGCATTTGTTTGTACAGTGTTGTTATCAACAAAATTTATCGAGGAGCTTAAAGAGAAAGGTACTGTTCCTATAATAGTATATGTTCCTGCATTGCTGCCAGATCTTTTGAAAGCATAATGTGATACACCTGCTGTATTATCAACATAACAAGTTATTGACACAGAATTTTTACTGGCAACCGTTGCTTTTCTGAGATAAGAAAATTTGGGAGTTTTGGGAAGATTGGTATTAATACAAAATCGATTGGATATTGAAGTTATAGTTCCTAAAACATTATCGGCTTCAATATAATAACAGTAATTAGAAAGGTTCGCCAACCCAGTGTGTATATAGGTGCTGTCAATTCCAGAATTTGTTGCCAGCAGGTTAAAAGGGTTGCCATTTTCACTTACATATATTTTATAACTTCCAACCCCTGATGACATGTTGATGTATTTATTCCATTTTATTGTGTTTGAAGAATTACATCTGTCAAGAATTGCGGTTACATATATTGTTTTATGAATAATCCCTTGGATACTTATGTTTTTGCAGCTATCGAGTGCTGCCAACCGGTATGACTCCGACTGCGATCCTGCATTGGATGTAAGATTTGTAAAGTTTGTATTGTTTATTCCGTAAATTGTATCGAGCGGAATCCATGAGCCATTATTCAATTTGTAAATTATATATCCTTTTGTATCGCCAGAAGTACTTTGATTCCAACTAATCGATGCGATTCCGGTTGCAGGGTTAACTGTTACGCTTATTGGTATAGGAGTATTAGGAGATATAATATCGCTAAATATGTCTCCATCAATAGATGAAATAGAAGTACATCCTGAAAGGTCGTCAATATCCACTTGATAATTTAAAAATGCATGGCAGATGGTTATGGTATCTTTGTAATTTAATTTTGTTGTGTTGCCAACTAAAGTCCATATTCCAGCAGGATATTCCCTATATATTTTATAAAGCCCTGATGATGAAGGTAAATTAGGGTTGCGAATTGAATTCCAAGAGAGTGTGGCTGTCCCATCGGCGAGGTTTGTAACATTAAGGAAAATAGATTGCAAGGTATCTGAAGAATTTGAATAATTTGTCCCAGGTCCATAACAGGTTTTAATGTAATAAAACTTTGAACCCGTATTGGCACCAGCTCCGGCATTTACATAACTTGTTTGCGCGTAACTCAATACAGTAGCCGTCAAAGCGTATGGTCCCGATTGGTTAGAAGAAGAATAAATTTGATAATTTGTAAATGTAGCTCCCGGATCAGGAGGAGTTAACCAGGTTAATGTAACATCTCCGTTGGCAGCAACTGCAACGCAACGAAAATCAGGAGCATTCATTGCTGGCGCATTAAAAGCAACCAGTCCAACCAATAGTATAATTACTGATTTTATTGACATTAATGGGTGCTTGATTTGTTTGACGAATTTACTGAAAATCGAGCGATAAGAATACTATAATTTCTTATTACCTACAACAAGTTCAATCATCGAATCTTGTTGAAAATAGTTATTTGCCAACTCATTTAATTTGTCTGAAGAAATATTTTTTATAGTATTCATAAAATTACTGTAATAGTCGTAGCCCAATCCATATTCCATAATGCCTTTGAATTTATCGGCTAGTGCAAAAGGCCCATCAATCCCTCTTAAAAATGTTCCAAGCATATAGTTTTTTACCAATTTCAATTCACTATCTGGAATTGGTTCTTCTCTTAAACGTTTTATTTCAAAAAATATTTCATCAACAGCCTTGCTGCAAACATCGATACCCACTTCGGATCCGATAACGAAATACCCGACATTGTTTAAAGAAACAATGCTAGAATTGATGCCATATGTATAACCTTTGTCTTCCCTAATGTTTGCCATTAGTCGTGATCCAAAATAACCACCCAGTATAGTATTTAATATCTTCATTGATAAATAGTCGGGATGAGTTTTATTAAATAATATTTTCCCAATCCTTATTGCTGACTGCACAGCATCTTGTTTTAAAATGAGATGTTTATTATCGAGATTATTTGATTTTAAAGATTCATTTTGATTGATAGATTTTTTATTGCTAGATTTCCATTCGGTTCCACCAAAGTGATTTTCAATGGCATCAAGCGATGGTTGATCTACTTTGCCGGCTACAATAATTTTACAATTATCAGAAGTATAAAATTGGTTGTGAAAATCAGTTAAATAATCTTTTTTAAGATGATCGTAATCAACAGAAGTTACATAATGTCCATAAGGATGTTTTTCACCAAAAAGCAATTCCATGAATTTTTTCCGAGCTACATGATTAACTTTTTGTTCATTGACCAATAAATTTTGTTTTCTGTTTTGTACGAATGTATTGAACTCATTTTCCGGAAAAATGGCATTTTTTATAATATCTTCAATAATTGGTAGGGTCGTTTTTAAATGCTTGTTGAGTGTATATAATCTTACATAAGCATAATTTTGACCAGCTTCTGTTTCAAGAAATGCCCCATAAAAATCAATACTTTCGGCAATTTGAGATGCGGTTTTTTTTTTAGTGCCTTCTTCAAGCATTTCATTTGTAGCAAATGCAACTAAAGGGAGTGGTTGATTCCATGCTCCGGCGGAAAAAATAAATTCAATCCGTATTAAGTCCTGATATCCTGCGTTGACAATGTAAAGAGGTATGTTATTTTTTAGCTTTTTCTCTTCAGCTTCTTGCAAATAAATATTTTCAATCTCTTTATACCCGGGTCCAAGTTTCCTGTCTAATGTCATAAACATTAAAAATTAGTAATTTTAGGAATAAATTAAATTATCAGAAAATCAGAGATTATGTTGCACAAATGTAATTTTATTTATTTATTTGTATAAGTTAGACACTTTCATATTTCAATAAATGATAATAAATAAAGTTGAGTCTTTTCTTTTCGGAAAAAATGGGAAGGCGTTATTGTTTCTATATTTTGTCTCTTTTTGTTTATTGCACTCTCAGGAAAAGGAAAAACGTATAAATTTTAATTTAACAGGAGTTACCATATTCGAATCTAATGGTAAGTCTGTGGAAGGAGTAAAACTTGAAGTGCAGAAAAACAAATCAATTATCGAAACATTTGTTACACCAGCCAATGGCAAATTTAAGTTGGCGTCAATTAATGTTACGACTGACAGTAATAGGTCCGAATATCGTTTGACTTTTACAAAGGCTAACATGGTTCCTAAAACCGTCACAATAAATACATATATAAAAAATCCTCTTGCCAGTTCATATGATTTTGTGCTAGAAGTAAATATGATTGAGAGCAAAGAAGGTGATGTCATAGTTGATTTACCTTCAGCAAAAATAAAATGGGACACCAGGATCAACAAGTTTGGCTTTGACCAAAAATATGCCAACATTATGAGGAAAATTAAAGAGCAGGAAGATCCTAAAAAAGCTCAGGAATTAATTGCTTTGCAAAAAAAAGAAGAGGAAATGAAGGCAAAGCAGGAGGCGGAGCGCATAGCGAAAGAAGAAGCGGCAATTAAAGCCAAAGAAAATGCTGAACGCAAGGCTAAAGAAGCGGAGTTAAAAGCAAAAGAGGAATCAGAACAAGCAATTAAGAAAAATCTGGAAGCCATTCGCCTTCAATCAGAACAATTAGCCAAAGAAGATGCTGAACGTAAAGCGAAAGAGGAAGCAGAGAAAAAAGCTGAAAAAGAGTCTCTCAAAAAAACTTTGGGAGCATTGCATAAACAGGTTGAAGAAATAAAAGAAGAGGAAAAAGTTGTTCCTCCTCCGGCACCTGTGTCTGTTGAAGTCGAAAAATCTATAGAATCTCAGCAGATAATGGTACAGGAAATATATAGCATAAGAGATATAAAAGATATTCGTTCGCAAAAAAGTCTCTTGGAGAAGCGTTTGAAGAAAAATCTGAATAAAAATTACAGTAGTAAATACGAAACGGAGAACCCACTTACAAGTTTACTTGATGAGGTGGATCAATACGAAAAAGAATTAAAAAAGCAAAAAGCTCGATAAACAATGAAAAAACATCTGAAAGTATTATTGATTGTATTATGCGTGTTCGCGTTTGCATATAAGGGCAGTACTCAAACACTTAATATCAACCAATTTGGAATTGAAGAAGGGCTTCCACAATCCGGTATTCAAACTATGGTAAACGATAAGTCGGGAAATATATGGATTGGTACTATGGATGGGGTTTCGAAGTATAACGGATTGACTTTTGAAAATTTTGGCAAGAAAAATGGTTTAGCAGAAAACAGGGTTACATCGAGTTGCATTGATAAAAATGGCAATATATGGTTTGGGCATTGGTCAGGTGGGATAAGTAAATGTGATCCAGTCACAAAAAGATTTCATGAAGTTGTTATAAGCGGTTTTGAAATTAACAAAACAATTAACTGTATTTACGAAGATAAAGATGGAGATATATGGATCGGTACTAATGGGAATGGTGTTATAAAATATGAACCTTCGGTCACTGAGTCAAAAAGTAGTAGTGAAGCAAAGGAAACTGGCAAATTTTCGGCCTTGCGAAAAAAAGATGGATTAAGCAGTGATATCGTTACAAGCATAATTCAGGATAAAAGTGGACTTATATGGGTGGCAACCCAATCGGGTATTACTAAATTATCTTTAAATGGAGGTAATTATAAATTTGATTATTTCAATGAATCAAACGGGTTGCATTCAAATTCAATAAGCTCATTATTTATTGATCATGAAGGTAGCGTATGGATAGGATCCACTAATAATGGTATTTTAAGATTAAATGGGAATAAACAAGGTAGAGTTTACAATACAAAAGATGGATTGACGAGTAATTATGTAAAAGTGATATACGAAGATGCCCAAAACAATATTTTTATCGGGACATATGGTGGCGGTGTTTCTAAATACCTTCCTTCACTTGAGGCCAATAAATATGAGGGGCCGCTTTTTCAAACAATAAGTACTTTACAGGGTCTTAGCAATGATAAAGTTTTGTCCATTATCCAGGACAGAGAGAAAAATATTTGGATAGGAACATATTTAAACCTCAACCAGTATTTTGATGAGCAGTTTGAAATTTTTGGTGAACAGGAAGGATTGACAAATACCTTGATTTGGTCTATTATACAAGGAAAAAATGGGGAGTTTTGGATAGGAACAGAAGGCGGCTTGGTAAAATTTACACATGGAATTAGTGCAAGTCAAAATAAATTTGAACGTATTACTGAAAATAAAGATGCTACAATAACCAACACTACAGCTGTTTTTGAAGATGTTGAAAATAATATTTGGTACACAAATTTTGCAAATGGTGTTTCGAAATACGATTCTAAAACTAAGAAAACTATTACTTATACCACTAAGGATGGATTATCCAGCAATGAAATTTATTCCATAGCTGATGATAAAGATGATAACATATGGATAGGAACAAACAATGGTGGAGCTATCAAATACGATATAAAATCGCAAAAATTTGAAACATATACGAAAGAAAAAGGTCTAGGCAGCAACCAGATTTATACTATTTATAAAGACAGCCGGAAGAACTTATGGTTTGGAGCTTTGGGAGGTGAATTGGTAATGTATGATGGAAATAAATTCAAAAAATTTTCCGACAAAGAAGGCTACGACAGTAAATTCACTTTGTGTATAACAGAAGATACACAGGGCAATATGTGGTTTGGAACCTATGGAAAGGGAATTTATAAATACGATGGAAAGACTTTTAAAAATTATACAACTAAGGACGGAGCTACTTCAGATACGCCTTACCTTTTAGCTTATGATAACAATAATAATTTATGGATTGGTACGGGTCTTGGAATAGATAAGTTTAATCTTAAAGATGAAACCTTTAAACATTATGATAAGCAAGATGGATTTTTAGGAATTGAAATTAACCCGAATGCTGTTTGTAAAGACAAGGATGGCAATTTGTGGTTCGGTTCAATTATTGGATTAGTAAAGTATGCTGCTAAATATGAAAAGAATAATCTTGCAGAACCAATTACGGCTCTTAAAAATCCGAGGTTGTTTTTCAAAGAAGTTGAAATACCGGTAAATCATGTGTTTTCTTATTTTGATAATCATTTTACGTTTGATTTTGTTGGAACTAGTTTGACTAACCCCAAACGGGTAAGATACCAATATATGTTGGATGGTATGGATAAGGATTGGTCTCCAATCACAAAACAAAACTACATTACTTACCCTGACGTTCGTCCAGGAAAATATACCTTCAAGGTAAAGGCCTGCAATAATGATGGAATATGGAATAAAGAGCCTGTGACTTTTTCATTTACCGTTAATCCTCCTTTTTGGCAAACAACATGGTTTTATATCCTTGTTACAGTAATAATTGCATTCGGAACCTATGGATTTATAAGATATAGAGAGAAAGCGTTAAGAAGAGAAAAATCGATTCTCGAAGAAAAGGTACAAGTCCGCACACAACAGTTACAGCAGGAAAAGAAAAAGAGTGATGATTTGTTATTAAACATTTTACCTGCTGAAACAGCGGAAGAGTTAAAATCGAAAGGGAAAGCCGCTCCTCGACATTATAGTTTGGCTACTGTTTTATTTACGGACTTTAAAGGATTTACAAACATTGCCGAAAAATTGACTCCCGAAGAATTGATTAATGAATTGGATATTTGTTTTGCAAAGTTTGATGAAATTGTAGGTAAATACAGTATAGAAAAGATAAAAACAATTGGAGATGCTTATATGTGTGTTGGTGGTATACCTATCCGAAGCAAAGGAAATCCTATACTCACTACCTTAGCTGCTATTGAGATTATTGAATTTATGCAAAAACTAAGAGAGGAAAAAGTAGCTAAAGGTCTTCCTTATTGGGAATTAAGACTTGGTTTGCATAGTGGACCTATTGTTGCAGGTGTGGTTGGCAAAAAGAAGTTTGCTTACGACGTTTGGGGCGATACTGTAAATACAGCAAGTCGTATGGAATCAAGTGGGGAGCCAAGTAAAATAAATACATCTGGAACTACTTATGAATACATAAAAGATTATTTTGAATGCAGTTACAGAGGTAAAATTGCAGCGAAAAATAAAGGTAATATAGATATGTATTTTGTTGAAAGAATAAAACCGATGTATTCTCTTGATGAAAAAGGTAAGCGTCCTAATGAACTTTTCACTAAAATTATTGCCGAATTGTAGAGTAGAGCATAAAATGATTAAATGGATTTCGAGAAGGCTAGCGAATATATCAAAAACAGATTAAAAAAGGAGCTTGCAGTAACTTTGTATTACCATAGTTTTGTCCATACTATGGATGTTTACAATGCTTCTGTTAACCTAGCAAAAGAGGAAGGTGTTAATAAGGAAGATCTTGATTTAGTGAAGATAGCGGCTTTATATCATGATGCAGGTTTCATATATCAATATTTGGATAATGAAAAAGTTGCCACTCAGATTGCTCGCGAAACTTTACCGGGATTTGGTTATACTCCATCTCAGGTAGAAATTGTTGCCGGTATTATAATGGCTACTGTTGTTCACGCAGTTCCTAAAACACATCTTGAGCAGATTGTAAAAGATGCCGATCTTGATTATCTCGGTCGGGATGATTTTCATCCTATTTCTATTTTACTTCAAAAAGAATTAAACTCGAACGGTTTTCAACTCACGGATCAGAAATGGGATCAAATTCAAATTAAATTTTTTGAAAAACATTTGTACTATACAAATTCGGCGATTAGATTGAGAAAAGAAAAAAAACAAAAACACTTCGAAGAAATAAAAGATAGAGTACTTGCCTGAGAGCAAATAACTTCTTTCACTTTTTTTGAGTGATATTCTTTGATTTTTTCTATATTTCACTAAAGCCTCATTCCATGCAATTCGAAAAAGCTAAACGATACATTCTTAAACGACTCGGTAACGAATTAGCTCCGGATTTATATTATCATGGCTTACATCATACCTTGGACGTTACGGATGCCGTTCTGAGGCTTTCAAAGTTGGAAAAAGTTTCAAAAGAGCAAACGGTACTTTTAAAAACAGCTGCACTTTATCATGATGCCGGTTTTATAAAAAAGTACTTCATGAATGAAGAAATTGCTGCAAAAATGGCAAAAGAGTCTTTACCGTATTTTGGATATACTTCTAAGCAAATAAAAACAATATCCGAAATTATCATGGCCACCCGTATAAGTGCAGAACCAAAAAATCATTTGGAAGAAATAATACGCGATGCAGATTTGGACTATTTGGGAAGAGAAGATTTTTACATGATTGCGAATACGCTGAAAAAAGAGCTTTATGAATACGGATTAAAATATACCGGGGAGCAATGGAAAAAAATACTTGTTAATTTTTTGGGAAACCATGTTTACTATACTAAATCGGCAAGGAAGTTGAGGGAGTTGAAAAAACAAAAATATTTAGCTCAAATAAAAAAGCTTGATTCGTTCGCTGAACAGACAATGGAAAAATTTCAAAAAAAATCAACTTCTCGGTAACGATTTCGTTTTGTATATTTTTGAATCGGCAAGCCCAATTCTCTGAAAAAAGTGAGTTAAGGAAACACTCAAAACGCCAATACCATATACAACACTTCTCTTAAAGTTGATAGAAGATGCTTCTTCAAAATATTTGGTAGGACAGGTAACTTCTGCGATGTCGTATCCTGCATACACAATTTGGGATATCATCTGGTTATCGAAAACAAAGTCATCAGAATTGGCATGAAAATTTATTTTTTCAAGTACTTCTCTTGAAAATGCGCGATAACCAGTATGGTATTCCGATAATTTTTCGTTGATTAAGATGTTTTGAACCAAGGTAAGAATTCTGTTTGCAAAATATTTATAAATGGGCATTCCTCCTTTTAAGGCACCTTTCCCCAAAATTCTCGATCCGAATACTACATGATAAAGTCCATTGGCAATAATATATGCCATTGAATGAATAAGCTTGGGAGTGTACTGATAATCGGGATGGAGCATAATAACAATATCTGCGTTTAGTTCGAGGGCTTTGTCGTAACAGGTTTTTTGATTGCCTCCATATCCTTTGTTTTTCTCGTGACGAATCACATGTTTTATACCAATCTGTTTCGCTACATCAATGGTTCTGTCGTTGCTGGCATCATCTACCAAAACAACTTCATCAACAATATCAAAGGGAATCTCTTTGTATGTTTGAGGAAGTGTTAGCTCTGCATTATATGCAGGTAAAACAATTACTAATTTTTTTCCGTTAATCATAAGACGTATATGTACACAAAAATAAAAATATGTTGCTGATAAAAAAGAGTTTATTACTATCAATAAATAAAAATTAAAACAAAATGTTCCAAATCAAAAATTTGTACTTTTACTTGATGTTAAATAACGGGTATAGATGAAAGTAAATGTATTGTTAGGTCTTCAATGGGGAGACGAAGGAAAAGGGAAAATAGTTGATGTGCTGACTCCCAACTATAATATTATTTGCAGGTTTCAGGGTGGTCCCAATGCCGGTCATACGCTTGAGTTTAATGGAATAAAACATGTTTTGCACACCATACCTTCAGGGATATTTCATGATAAAACAATAAACATTGTAGGGAATGGAGTTGTAATTGATCCGATTATTTTTAAAAAAGAAATTAATGCGTTGGAAAAAATGGGTGTTAATGTAAAATCGAAACTATTTATTTCCAACAGGGCACACCTGATACTTCCTACCCATCGCTTGATTGATGCCGCTTCGGAGACCGCTAAAGGGAAAGAAAAAATAGGGTCTACGCTCAAAGGAATTGGGCCTACTTATATGGATAAGACTGGTCGAAATGGTTTAAGAGTTGGAGATATTACTCAACCTAAGTTTAAAGAAAAATACAATTTTTTGGTAGTTAAACACAAGCAGATACTTGCTGTATATAAGTACTCTCAGGATTTAAAAGTCCTTGAAAATGAATGGTTCGAGGCTATAGAAAATTTGAAAGAATTTCAACACATTGACTGCGAACATTATATCAATAACGCGATCAACCAAGGACAGAAAGTTTTAGCCGAAGGTGCTCAAGGCTCATTGCTTGATATTGATTTTGGCGCATATCCTTTTGTAACTTCTTCAAGTACTATTTGTGCCGGTGCTTGTACTGGACTTGGCATTCCTCCCACCAAAATAGGCAATGTAATTGGTATTTTTAAAGCCTATTGTACAAGAGTTGGCAGTGGCCCTTTCCCAACTGAACTAAATGATTCAACCGGAGAACAAATGCGTAAAATAGGAAATGAGTTTGGCTCTACTACCGGTCGTCCCAGAAGATGTGGTTGGCTTGATTTACCTGCCCTTAAGTATGCTGTAATGATTAATGGTGTTACGGAATTGATAATGATGAAAGCGGATGTGTTGAGCGGATTTAAATCCATAAAAGTTTGTACGCATTATAATTATCAAGGTGAGAAAATAGATTACCTGCCATACGATATATCTACTGAACTTATTACTCCTATATATGCTGAACTAAAAGGTTGGAATAAAAATTTGCAAGATTTAAATTCGGTTGAAGATATTCCTTTGGAATTGAACGAGTATATTCTTTATATAGAAAAAGAATTGAATGTTCCAATTACTATTGTTTCAGTTGGTCCTGACCGTAAACAAACGTTGATACGATCGAAACAAATAGTCAATGCATAAAAAAAATTGGGACTACTTTTTTTTCCCTTTTCTCTTTTTTGTTTTTTCCTTTTCTTTTTCTTTTTCACAAAAGAGCTCCAAAATAGATCATGGACAAATAAGTTTCCCCGAAATAGATAAAAATAGTTCAACCGATTCTTCTTCCAAAATCAGAAAGATAAAACTTCAACACGCAAATTCACTTGAGTTTGATAAGAAACTTGGTATCGATGCGAAACGCTTGATTGGAAATGTAATTTTTGAACATGAAGGAGCTTTGATGTACTGCGACAGTGCTTATTTATATTCCGATAATTCTATGGATGCGTTCGGCAATATTCACATTCGGCAAGGTGATTCAATTCATTTGTATGGTGATTTGCTTAATTATAAAGGGAATGAAAAGAAAGCCAAAGTGCAGAAAAATGTTCGATTGATAGAAAAAGACATGACTCTAACTACCGATACATTATACTATAGTACGAGAGATAAAATCGCTAATTACCAAACAGGAGCTAAAATTGTAAATAAGGACAATATCCTTACCAGTCAATATGGCAATTATTACTCGGCCTCGAAAGATTTTTTGTTTAAAAAAAATGTGGTGCTTACAAATCCTGAGTACGTTATGAACTGTGATACTTTGCGATACAATACAATTTCAAAAACGGCCTATTTTCTCGGACCAACAACCATAAAAGGTAAAAGTAATTTTATTTATTGTGAAAATGGCTGGTACAATACCGACTTGGATATTTCACAATTCAATAAAAATGCTTATTTAATTTCAAAAGAACAAAAAATAAAATCGGATAGTTTGTACTATGATAGGAAGCGAGCTTTCGGAAAAGCTTTTCAAAATGTTGAAATTATTGATACTGTTCAAAAAATTAACATCAGTGGGGGTTATGGAGAATATCATGAAAATTCCGGAAATGCTTTTGTAATCGATAAAGCATTATTGATGGAAATTTTTGAAAAAGACACCCTTTTTCTTCATGCAGATACTTTAAGTACAGGGTATGAAGGAGTAAAAATGGAAGATGAAAACAAAAAGATAGAAGAAAAAAGTGAAAAAATAGAAAACAAGAAGCAGAAAACAAAAGAAAAATCCAAAATTATTGAGCAACCCGTAGCAAAAAATGATCAAAAAACGACTAAAGATAAACCTCGCATTATGTATGCGTATCACAAGGTAAAATTTTATAAATCAGATATGCAAGGTCGGTGTGATTCATTGGTTTATACTTATCGCGATTCCGTTATGAGATTGTTTAAAGATCCTGTGATGTGGAGCGACAAAAATCAACTGACTGCCGAAAAAATAGAGCTTAAAACCAGTCGTGGAAAATTGGATAAACTTTTTTTGACAAATCTGGCCTTTATTATTTCGCAAGAAGATACCTTAAAGTACAATCAGATAAAAGGGAAAACTATGACAGGTTTTTTTGCAGATAATAAATTAAGAAGAGTGAAAGTTGAAGGAAATGGCCAAAGTATTTATTACGCCAAGGATGGGAAAAAAATGATTGGTGTCAATAAAGCCGATTGTACGGATATGATGATATATTTAAAAAACAACCAAATTGAAAAAATTACTTTTATTAAAAAGCCCGACGCTACACTTTATCCAATGAAAGAACTGAAACCGGAAGAGTTATTATTGAAAGGTTATACATGGAGAATCCAACAAAGACCATATTCAATAAAGGATATTTTTGTGTGGTAAAAATTTACTATGCCAACTCTTTTTAAGAGGTATTTGCCAGCTACTTTTTATTTGAGCCGTTGTATTTACAAGATTATTAAATACAATGGTATTTTCATCAATGATGCCAGATTCAATAAGTTTTTCAAATTCAATTAAGGAACAACTGAGTATATTATCCTTCTTTTTATAAGCAATTAATGTACGATTGAGGAGTTTGATGGAATAGTCTTTTTCCAATTGTTGTATAAAGTGGACGGATTTGTCAATCCCACAACCACTTGCAGGTGCAGTTTGCTCGTCAACAGCTATAACAACAAAAAATTTATAAAATACATCAATACATGCATTCATTTTGCTCCTGTGTGATGTCCATTGATAGATAAAATCTTGTGTTTTTATTTTTATTTCTGCTTCTTCTTTATCGTTCAACTCCCGGTCAGACTGATATATCCAGACACGAGAATGCAATGGCATATTTTGGAAATAATCCATTGGTTTTATAATTCGTTTGCTTGAGCAATAAGTTCAGCAATATCTAATACCTTGGTGTTTTGTTCCTTGTTGAAATGCTTGACACCATCCGTCATCATTGTCATGCAAAAAGGACATCCAGTTGCAATAACATCCGGATTCAGAGACAAAGCCTCCTCAGTTCTTTCAATATTTACTTCTTTATTTCCTTTTTCAGCCTCTTTAAACATTTGTGCACCTCCTGCACCGCAGCAAAATCCTTTTGCTTTGCTACGTTTCATTTCAGCAAGTTCAACATCCAATTTTTGGATTACTTCCCGCGGAGCTTCGTATACTTCGTTAGCTCTGCCCAAATAACATGGATCATGAAAAGTTATTTTTTTTCCCTTAAAATTTCCCCCTTGCACTTTTAATTTTCCACTATCGATCAATTGTTGGACAAGTTGTGTGTGATGAATTACTTCATAATTCCCTCCAAGTTGTGGATATTCGTTTTTTAGAGTATTGAAGCAATGCGGGCAACCAGTAACAATTTTTTTTACGTTATAACCATTCAGCACAGTAATGTTAGTCAATGCCTGCATTTGAAAAAGAAATTCGTTGCCGGCGCGCTTGGCGGGGTCACCTGTACATGATTCTTCAGTACCAAGAACAGCAAATTTTATTTTCACCTGATTTAATATTTTAATGATTGCTTTGGTGATTTTCTTTGCTCTGTCGTCAAAACTACCGGCACACCCAACCCAAAATAAGATCTCAGGCGAATCGCCTTGAGCTGCATAATCTGCCATCGTAGAAATTTTCAATGGTTCGCCCATTTTTATTTTTTTATGTTTCGTTTATCCAATTTAATCTATCAGCTGGAGAAAACTGCCAAGGTGCTCCATTGTTTTCAATATTGGTAAACATTAAATTTAATTCCTGTGGCGCAGCGCTTTGCTCCATTACTAAGAATCTTCTTAAATCAATAATAATGGAAAGCGGATCAATATTTACAGGGCATTCTTGTACACAGGCATTGCATGATGTACATGCCCACAGTTCTTCAGGAGTTATATAATTTGTAAGAAGTGTTTTACCATCATCAATAAATTTTCCATTTTTATCAATATTTTTTCCTACTTCTTCCAGGCGGTCTCTTGTATCCATCATAATTTTGCGCGGAGAAAGTAATTTTCCTGTTTGGTTTGCCGGGCAGCTTGAAGTGCATCGTCCACATTCTGTACAAGTGTACGCGTCCATAAGTTGTTTCCATGTGAGATCAAAAATATCTTTTGCGCCGAATTTTCCGGGAGGGATGTCTGCGGGTGGAGGCGATGTAGATGGATTAAGCATTAGTTTCACTTCCTTTGTTACAGATTCAAGGTTGTTAAACTTTCCTTTTGCATTAAGATTAGAATAAAATACGTTCGGGAATGCTAGAATAATGTGAAAATGTTTGGAGTAGGGGAGGTAATTCAGAAATCCCAATATACCTATAATGTGAAACCACCAACAGAACCTTTCAATGAAAATTAATTTTGATTCTGCCATACCTGCAAACAGAGGTGTAATAAATTGACTTATGGGAAAAGAGCCTGCATGAATGTAATGTTCATTTGCTGTGTGTTGCAGTAGCTGATCACAAGCATTCATACTAAACAAGGCACTCATTAGTAATATTTCGCTTATTAAAATGATATTGGCATCCGATTGTGGCCAACCGTTAAGTTCTTTGTTCATAAACCTTTTAATCTTAATGACATTTCTCCTGATCAGGAAAACAGCACACCCTATAGTCACTAAGAATCCGAGAACTTCAAAAAAACCGATAAGAAAAGTATAAAAATTACCTAAGAATGATAAGAACCTATGTGTTCCCAGCACCCCGTCAACGATCATTTCAGCCACTTCAATATTAATCAGAACAAATCCAACGTAAACGAAAATATGCATAATCCCTGCAATAGGACGGGTAATCATTTTGCTTTGCCCGATAGCAACCATGCCCATTGTTTTCCATCGAAACGGTTTATTGTCGCTTCTGTCTAGTGCTTTACCAAGATTGATATTTCTGGTAATTTTTCGAACATTTTTAGCAAAAAGGGAAATAGCAACAATCAATAGAACAATAAATATAATATTTGCAATGCCCATCTATAAGTTATTTGTCTTTTTTACCAAATATTGAAAAATGAACGTACTTCTTAGGGTGAGTATTTAAATCGTTTACAAGTTTATTTACATTTGTTGCTGCTGAATCAAGATGTTGATAAAGGTCTTTATTATTGATGAGCATTCCCATTGACCCCTCTCCCTTATTTATTTTATCCATAATCATTGAGGCCTGATTAAGTGCGGCGCTCGTTTTTTCAAGAGTTTCTTTCACATTAGCTTTAGCAAGAGAATCACTGATATTGGAAAAATTATTAATAATGTTGGAAAGTTTATCGTTGTTGTTGGCGATGCCGGTAGATATGATTTCAATTTTCGAAAAAATATTTGAAATTTTTGATTTTTCTGTAACAATTAATGTGTCAAAACGCATGGAGGTTTTTTGGAAGGTTTCAATGGCTATTTTTATGCTCTCAAAACTTTTACTCAGGTTTTCTCTTGCATCTTTATTGAGAACAATCTGAACAACAGACATTACAGAATCAATAGACAGTATGAGATTTTCGGCTTTTTCTTTTAATGGTGTTACTTGTGCATTAACTTCTTCACTTAATGTTGCCTGAATGTCTGATAAAAGTGTATCTCCTGGCTGTACATATTCTTTTGAATTCCCCAACAGTAGTTGTACTGCTCGCGTACCCATTAAATCAGAACTTACAATTTTAGCTATTGAATTTTTAGGGATTTGGATATCGTCGTTATTTAGTGAAAAGGTTACAATAACTTTTCCGGGATCTTTGGGATAAAGGCCAACATTGCTTACTCTTCCAATTTTGAAGCCATTAATTTGCACTGCATTGGCTTCAACTAAGCCATCTACATGGTAATAAACCGCATAGTATTTTTTTTCTTTTGAAAAAAGATTTTTGCCTTTTAAAAAATTGTAGCCGTAAATAAATAAAACTATTGCAATCGTTACAACTATTCCTATCCGGACTTCTTTCGATAGCTTCAAGTGTGATATTTTTATAACCGGTAAATTTACTATATTTTTTTAATCTAGGAGTGGCGTATTACTTATTAGGAGGAACTCGTTTCCCATTTTTGAAAGCTACGACAAAAGCATCTGGAAACCCTTTTTTACGAAGTTCATTTTGTAGTTTTACGGCTTCTTTTCCCGTTTCAAATTCTCCTGCGGTGTATTTGATAATTCCATTATAATCGTATTCTCCTATTTTATCACTTTTAATTTGTTCTGAGGCAGCTAATATTCCAATAGCAATGGTGAGGTCGTAAGCAGAACCTTCCTTGCGGATATCAGCCGGAGCCATATTGACGATAATGTTTTTACCCGGAATTTTGTACCCGTTATTTTTTAATGCAGCAGAAATTCTTTGCTGGCTTTCTTTTACAGCATTATCAGGCAGTCCGACAAGAAAAAAATTAACACCCGGGCTTATATTTACTTCTACAGTAACAGTGGTTGCATTGATGCCGTGTACTACACTGCCGAACGTTTTTACAAGCATTTGAATAATACCTTACTAAGGGTTTTCTATGTTTTTTTCAATAAAATCAATCAGGCAATGGATTACCTTAATATGTATTTCCTGCGCGCGGTCGGCATATTGGGTATGTGGTGCTCTAATTTCGATATCGCAGAGCGCTGCAATTTTTCCTCCGCCCTTACCTGTAAGGGCAATCACTTTCATGCCTTTTTTCTTTTGCAGTTTTTACGGCACTAATGACATTGTTGGAGTTGCCACTTGTGCTGATAGCAAGTAAAACATCGCCTTTGTTGCCTACAGCTTGTATGTAACGTGAAAAAATTTGGTCGAAACCATAATCATTTCCTACGCAGGTAATGTGCGAAACGTCGGATATGGCAATGGCGGGCAAAGGTTTTCTGTCGTTACGGAATTTACCGCTTAACTCTTCCGAAAAATGCATGGCATCGCACATGGAGCCTCCGTTACCGCATGATATTACTTTGTTCCCTTTCTGAAAAGCCTCGGTGAGTATTTTTCCGGCCTTCTCTATAGTCATTATCGTAGTGCTGGTAATGAATTCGTTTAGCACCTTTTGCGCCTCCGTTAAATTTTGCAGTATAACCTGTTGGTTGTTC
>Ga0206915_1089_pt1 | contig 21080 bp, 12 predicted proteins | sample Alteio_BWOrgHeat_70_FD_152945 | JGI IMG/M metagenome (GOLD analysis project Ga0206915, IMG submission 152945) | Enriched cells from forest soil in Barre Woods Harvard Forest LTER site, Petersham, Massachusetts, United States -... | ecosystem: Environmental > Terrestrial > Soil > Temperate forest >...
TCGGGTACTATTTTGGAGAGCAATAACCAGGTGGTATGTATTTTTTTGCTTAGCGAGAAAGCAAATATCAAAAAGCAAAATGCGAGCAAATAAAACACTTGCGGTGTTATATTATCATTTAGATACAAGAAGATGGTGGTAAGCGAAATAACAGGGAATATATAACCAAGCCATTTCCAAAATTTGCTGTTAAATACGGGAGGCGCTTGCAGCCAATTTTTTATTTTTGTTTCTGTGGCAATGGTAACAGGCTTTTCCATACCAGAAGATTGTAGCTGCTGCCGCCAATTTATTTTAGCTGCCAACTCCTTCACTGCATCCTGTTTTAATAAAATATTTTCTTTGCCGGCCGGTTGTAATAATGCATTTGCAAGTAGTTGTTTGCTTTGGGCTGCTGTGCACCGGCTGATGTATTGGTATAAAGAAGCAGTGCCAAAAATATCAAGGTCTTGTGCGTACGGATGGTGTGGTATTTCTAATTGCCTGCCATCTTCCCTCCCTAAAAAATCTCCGTTCAGTATGTCAATTTCTTCTTTGTTTATGGCGATCAGCCTTTCCAGGTTCTGCATTTTTTCTTTGGCATCCGTATCTATTGAAACCACATATAAAAAGCATGCAATAGCAGCAACTATACTGCAAATGATTATCCATAGTTCTGTATGCCATATAAGTTTTATTACAATTATAGCTAATAATGCAATCAATAACCTTATCCATGCAATAACCGATCTTTTTCTTTTTAATACTAATACTTGCCGCTCATATTCACTTACGTTAAGCTCATACGTTTGTATAGGCGCCCTTTGCTCATTCATGCGCGCGAAATTAGTTGAAAGTTAATAATGGCCATTGAGTCAATAGTCAATTGTCAATAGTCATTGGTGTAATAGCGGACAAACAATAAAAACTGGAATCAAAGTAAAGTCTGGACAACTTTTTTCAACGCCTCAATGACTTACTGACCAATGACTTTCTTCAATACCCCGCTGCCATGCCATCCTTCCGGGCATCGCTGGCTCCGTAATAAACCTTGTTTATGGGGTCGTACCGTATGCATTGGTATCCGCCATAATTGCCCGGAAGCTGGTAGCCAACTTTGTGGCCCCAATTCATCAATGTACGAATTGTTTCAAAAGAATATCCCGATTCCAATGTTACTGTCCCGGAGCCGTTTTTGGGCTTGCCTGTCGGCTCAGAGGAGCCCTGGTGATCAATACGTGGCGCATCGCCCGCCTCCTGTGCATTCATCCCAAAATCTATCATGTTCATTAATATCTGTACTTGCCCAAGTGGCTGAAAAGACCCGCCCATAACGCCGAAGCTCATGTAGGGCTTATCATCTTTGGTTACAAATGCGGGGATGATGGTATGGAAAGGCCTTTTATGCGGCGCATAAGTATTGTTCTTGCCATCTTCAAGCGTAAAAAGGGCTCCACGGTCTTGCAGCACAAAGCCTAACCCATCCGGCGCCATGCCCGATCCAAACACCTGGAAATTACTTTGAATAAGAGACACCATATTGCCTTCGGAATCAGCCACCGTAAGGTAAACTGTTTCACCCGCCTTTAAAAGGCCGTCACCTGCAGTAAAATTATCAGAAGCATGTTGCGGCTGAATAAGTTTACGCCTTTCGGCTGCGTAACTTTTTGATATAAGTTTATCAACCGGCACCTTTGCAAAATCCATATCAGCATAATATTTAGCACGGTCTTCAAAGGCTAATTTTTTTGCTTCTACAAAAAGATGCACATGCTCAGGGCTGCCAAAGGTCACTTTACTAAGATCAAAACCTTCCAGTATGTTCAACATCTGTAATACGGTTATGCCTTGCCCGTTAGGGGGTAATTCCCATACCCGGTAACCCCTGTAAATCGTTGAAACCGGATCTACCCAGGTAGAAGAATGGTCGGCGAGGTCTTTATACGAAAGGTAGCCGCCGTTCCTTTTCATAAAGCTGTCAATAGTCCTGGCTATGTCGCCTTTGTAAAATACATCGCGGCCGCCTGCGGCTATTTTTTCCAATGTGTTGGCCAACTGCGGATTTTTAAAGATGTCACCTTTTTGAGGTGCCCTGCCATTTGGAAGATATACGCTCGCTATGTTTGGGTATTTGCCATACAAGCTATTTAAATTAGCCCAGTAGTAAGCTGCTTCATCTGCAAGGGGAAAGCCGTTACGGGCATAGTCAATTGCCTGGCTGAGCACCTGCTGCATAGAGAGCTTACCGAACTTTTTATTTAGTTCAAACCAGCCATCCACGCAACCGGGCACAGACACTGAAAGTGGCCCTTCAATGGGAATATATTGCAGCCCTCTTTTTTTAAGTTCATCTAAAGTAAGGCTATAGGGTGAATGCCCCGAACCATTAAGCCCGTAAAGTTTACTGGTTTTTGCGTCATATACAATAGCAAAAATATCTCCGCCAATACCATTCATTTCCGGTTCAACCACGCCTAATACTGCATTGGCTGCAATAGCTGCATCTATAGCCGATCCGCCCTTTTTTAATATATCTATAGCTGCCATTGTCGCCAATGGATGGCTTGTACATGCCATACCATGCTGGGCGATAACTTCCGAACGTGTTGCAAATGTTTTGCCCGTAAGCCTGTCCTGGCTGTTGGCATTTACAAATAAAATACAAATAAGAACAATAGTTAAAAGTGTTGGTTTCATTTGATGATATTGCCTCATCCATCATGGATAGAGTTGTGAACTATTAAGCGATCAGGAGTTAAAAATAATAAAACTATGTTTGTTAATGATGGTAACATAAACTTTACCATCAACAAATTTGGTAATAAACCCAATTAAGCTATCTTGTAAAAGTTATGAGCACAAACTTAATTACAGTTATCGGGCTGGCAGCCGCATTTTGCACTACCAGCTCTTTTTTACCACAGGCCATTCAAACTATCAAAACGAAGGACACATCCGGTATTTCACTTTCTATGTATTCGCTTTTTGCTTTTGGCACCTTGCTCTGGTTTTTGTTTGGGTTGCTTAGCAGCAATATCCCGGTTAGTATTGCTAATGGTATTACTTTGGTTTTTGCAGTGATAATACTTGCATATAAGGTGAGGTATAAGTAGAACCAGGATTGGAAGGATTTTAACGGATTAAATTGAAAATAGAATGATTTAACGACCGCCCACAACTATTATTGTGAGAAAATGACACATTGCCAAAATGCTTTTTACTGGCGTTGCTTTCAGGGCGTCCTTCTCCTAAAGGAAGAGAAAGAGGGATGATCCCTAAAAACATTACTCATAAAAAATATCTTCCGCTATCTCCCAATTTTTTCTATCTTTTCAAAAATCTTTTTGTTATGACCAAGACCAGGCTTGCGTGTGTGCAATATATTTTTGCATTGCTTTTGATTCCGGTTTTTTGCCGGGCGCAGCATGTTGAACATAAAACCCTTGATATTGGCGCTTCCGCCCCCGACTTTAGCTTGCAGGGAGTAGATGACAAAACATATAGTTTGGCTTCATTTAAAAACGCCAACATCCTGGTCATCATCTTTACCTGTGACCATTGCCCAACTGCACAGGCTTATGAAGACCGTATTATAAAACTCACCAGCGATTATAAAGACAAAGGGGTGGCAGTGGTTGCTATAATGCCTAACGACCCAAAATCGGTACAGCTCAGCGAACTGGGTTACACAGACATGAGCGATTCTTATGAAGAAATGAAACTTAGGGCTCAGCAAAAGCACTTTAATTTTCCTTATTTAAACGATGGCGAAACAGAGGCTGTGGCTAACATGTACGGGCCGATAGCTACACCACACGCATTTGTATTTGACAAAGAACGGAAACTCAGATATAGCGGAAGGATTGACAATGTAGAGAAGCCAACCAAAACCCCAACCAGTTTCGACCTGCGTAACGCCATTGATGCTTTGCTTAGCGGAAAAGAAGTGCCTGTAACTACAACAAAAGTTTTTGGGTGCTCTATTAAATGGGCTGAAAAGAGCAGTTGGATTGATAAAGCACAGCAACAGTGGGCAAAGGAACCTGTGGTGCTTGATACCATTGATGAGGTGGGTTTAAAAGAACTGGTTAAAAACAATTCTGATTCTTTAAGGGTAATAAATGTATGGGCTACCTGGTGTGGCCCTTGTGTAACAGAATTCCCCGATTTTATGACCATAAACAGGATGTACCGCGGAAGAAGTTTCGAGTTTATTAGCATAAGCGCCGACGAGCCTGATAAAAAAGATAAAGCCCTTCATTTTTTACAAAAACAGCAGGCATCCAACATAAATTATATTTTTAACATTGATGATAAATATAAGTTGATAGAGGCGATAGACCCTCACTGGCAGGGAGCTTTGCCTTATACCATTATTGTAGAGCCAGGTGGGAAGATTGTTTATTCTAAAGAGGGTCAAATAGACCCAGCGGAGGTTAAAAAAGCAATTGTTGAAGATAAAGTGATTGGAAGATATTACTAATACCGCAGCTACTGCTTTATGCTGCACGCCGCAAAGCGGTAGGCATTCTAACCTTTTAATTCATTGCGGGCCTGCAAAGCCTGAAAAGGGGGGCTTGCGCAATTAAGCAAATTGCAAATAATAACGATAATAATAAGAAGAAATAATTGTCATTGGTACAATTATTTATTTTACATTTGAAAAATCGCTTTACTTGCTTTATGAAAGATTCATTTGTAATTGGTGTGGACTACGGAACAGATTCGGTACGTTCAGTTATATTGGACGCATCGAATGGTGATGAAATAGCTTCATCCGTTTTTCTATATCCACGTTGGAGAGACGGCCTTTATTGCGAACCATCTCAAAGCCAATTCCGGCAGCACCCGCTTGATTATATTGAAGGCCTGGAAACTACTATAAAAGATTGTTTGCATAAAGCAGGCGCATCAACAGCTAATAATATCAAAGCGATTTCTATAGATACAACAGGTTCTTCGCCGGTTGCGGTGGATAAGCATGGAACACCGCTTGCTCTACTTCCTGAATATGAGCAAAACCCCAACGCAATGTTTGTGTTGTGGAAAGACCATACCTCCACAAAAGAAGCCGCGGAATTTAATGAGCATGCAGCCAAATTTGGAATTAATTATCTGCAGTATGTTGGTGGTATTTATTCGTCGGAATGGTTTTGGTCAAAATTATTGCACATATTACGGGCTGATGAAACGGTAAGAAAGGCCTGTTATTCCTTTGTGGAGCATTGCGACTGGATACCTTTTGTACTTACGGGTGGTAATGATGTGCATCAATTGAAAAGAGGAGTATGCGCTGCAGGGCATAAAGCTTTGTGGGCTGAGGAATTTGGCGGCTTACCACCTAATGATTTTTTTACTTCATTAGATCCTTTGCTGGATGGATATGCCTCAAGATTGTTTACAAAAACATATACCTCCGATAAAGCAGCCGGGTATTTGAGTGCAGAGTGGGCAGAACGCATGGGTTTATCAACCAATGTTGTGATAGGTGTTGGCGCTTTTGATGCGCACATGGGTGCGGTAGGTGGCCAGATAGAACCTTATCATTTAAGTAAGGTTATGGGTACATCCACCTGTGACATGCTGGTAGCCCCCCTGGATGAAGTAAAAGGTAAATTAATTAGAGGCATTTGCGGGCAAGTGCCCGGTTCTGTTATACCCGGTATGATGGGTATGGAAGCAGGACAAAGCGCGTTTGGCGATACCTATGCATGGTTCAGGAATATATTGGCGTGGCCTTTAAATAATATATTAAAGCAGTCATCTGTTATTGACAATGTAACTGCAGAATTGCTTGGAAAAGAGATAAATGATAAAATAATATCAGCGCTTTCAAAAGAAGCAGAGAAACTTGTGGTAAGTGAAAAAGACGAACTGGCTGTTGACTGGCTTAACGGCAGAAGAACACCCGATGCCAATCAGTTATTGAAAGCTGCTGTTACGGGGCTAAATTTGGGAACGGATGCCCCGCGAATATTTAAAGCACTCGCAGAGTCAACTTGCTTTGGTGCTAAGGCTATTGTTGACAGGTTTAATAGTGAAGCCGTACCGGTGAAAGGATTGATAGGGCTGGGAGGTGTGGCACGAAAATCACCTTACATCATGCAGATGATGGCAGACGTTATGGATATGCCCATACGCATACATAAGTCGGAACAAACCTGTGCTGTTGGCGCAGGTATGTTTGCAGCCACTGCCGCAGGTATTTATAATAAAGTAGAAGACGCTATGAATGCCATGGGGCAGGGCTTTGATGCAGAATACAAGCCAAATAAAACTAATGTGCCTTTATATGCAAAGCGTTATGAAAAGTATAAAGCTTTGGGGGAGTTTGTAGTTAGTGGTTTGTAGGTTAAAGTCCATAGCCCATAGTCCATAGAAATGCACATAGGGGTTAAAGGTATTACGAGAAAGGAAAGATGCTGCTGTTAACCATGGGCCATGGACTATGGACCATGGACAACCAAAAAAGAATGAATAAATACGAACATATACAACAGGATGCTTATAAAGCAAACATACAATTACCAAAATTGGGGTTGGTATTATTTACGTTTGGAAATGTAAGTGCAGCAGATAGAAGTTTGGGAGTATTTGCTATTAAGCCAAGCGGTGTGCCCTATGATGAATTGTCACCGGCTAAAATGGTAGTGGTTGATTTTGACGGCAATGTTGTTGAAGGTTCATTACGGCCATCATCCGATACAAAAACGCATGCTGTTTTATATAAGCACTGGCATCATATTGGCGGCATTGTACATACCCATTCGATGTATGCGACAGCCTGGGCGCAATCACAGCGGGATATACCTATTTATGGAACTACGCATGCTGATCATATTACGGTAGATGTGCCCTGCGCCGCACCCATGCATGATGAAATGATACAGGGAGATTATGAGCATGAAACGGGTTTCCAGATCATCAATTGTTTTAAAGAAAGAGGGTTGAGTTATGAAGAAGTAGAAATGATATTGGTAGGTAATCATGCTCCATTCACCTGGGGCAAAACACCGGAAAAGGCTGTATATAACAGCGCTGTACTTGAAACGATTGCACAGATGGCCTATTTAACAGAGAATATAAAAGCAGATGCTCTGCGGTTAAAAGAGTCGCTGATAAAAAAGCATTTTGAGCGCAAACACGGGCCTGATAGTTATTATGGGCAATAGACGGAGATTTTGAAAGATTAAAATGATTTGATGGATTATCGGAAATAAAAACAAACCTCTTTTGAATAAAACATGCAAAGCCACAGAGTGGCGAAACGTTAGTAGCAGTAGAGATATTTAAAAGATTTATAAGCTCCGTAGGAGCGGCATATAGAATAAATGAGTTGCTGAATAGATAACAGAAAGTAAAAGTGAGTGACACAACGAGGCTCAACAGGATTACAAAAAGCTGGATTCATAATTAAAAGACTAAATGGTAAAATAACATGAATGATTTTCTTAATGCCCCGTTAAAGAAAATGGAGGTTTGGTTTATTACAGGCAGCCAGCATTTATATGGCGAAGAAACGTTGAAACAGGTTGCCCAACATTCACAGATCATTGCTAACGCGCTAAGCGATTCATCACACATTCCTGTTACGGTTGTATTTAAACCAACTGTAAAATCAACAGAAGAAATATATAATATTTGCGCTGCTGCTAATACCGCAAAAAATGTAATTGGCATTATAGCCTGGATGCATACTTTTTCACCGGCGAAGATGTGGATAGGCGGCTTGAAAATTTTGCAAAAACCATTACTGCATTTGCATACCCAGTTCAACAGGGATATACCCTGGAGTGAGATTGATATGGATTTTATGAACCTTAACCAGAGCGCCCATGGAGACAGGGAGTTTGGGTTTATAGTAAGCCGCATGCGCCGCAACCGTAAAATAGTTGTAGGCCATTGGGAGGACGCGGAGGTGCATGAAAGCATTGGAGGATGGACGCGTGTTGCGGCAGCATGGCATGATTGGCAAGGCGCAAAATTTGTACGCTTTGGCGATAACATGCGTTATGTTGCCGTTACAGACGGCGATAAAGTAGAGGCTGAATACAAATTTGGTTTTTCGGTGAACACACATGGCATTGGCGACCTTGTAAAAGTAATTAATGCTGTTACCGACGCGGCGGTTGATGAATTGGTAAGCGAATATGAGGGCAGGTACAAGATAGCTGAAAAATTATTGAAAGACGGGGTTCAGCGGCAGTCGTTAAAGGATGCCGCAAGAATTGAGCTTGGGATAAAAGCATTTTTAGAGGATGGGAATTTTAAAGGCTTTAGCGATACATTCGAAGACTTGCACGGCATGATGCAATTACCCGGCATTGCCGCCCAAAGGCTAATGGCCGCGGGCTATGGTTTTGCCGGAGAAGGCGATTGGAAAACTGCGGCATTGGTGCGCGCAATGAAGGTAATGGGCAGTGGTTTAAAAGGCGGTAATTCATTTATGGAAGATTATACCTACCATTTAGATCCTAAAAACCCTATGGTGCTTGGCTCTCACATGCTGGAGATCTGCGAATCAATTGCAGAATTCCAGCCTTCATGTGAAATTCATCCATTGGGTATTGGTGGCAAGGCAGACCCGGTGCGTCTTGTATTTAATGTGGCAGGAGGCGCTGCCCTTAATGCGTCTCTAATTGATATGGGTAACCGTTTCAGGTTATTGGTAAATGAAGTGGAAGCAGTTGCCCCTGAACATGAGTTACCAAAACTGCCCGTAGCAAGGGTATTGTGGAAACCATACCCTGATTTTAAAACTGGCTTAGCAGCATGGATATTGGCGGGAGGTGCGCACCATACCTGCTACAGCCAAAACCTAACAGCAGAAAATCTTGCAGACTTTGCCGATATAGCTAACATTGAATTTGTTCTGATTGATAAAAAAACCAATCTTTATCAGCTTAAGAATGAATTGAGATGGAATGAGATGGCATATCGGTAGGGAAGAAAGTTCATAGTTCATGGCTCATAGTTCATAGGAAGAAGGCCGTTTGATTTAATCAAGCGAAGAAACACATAAGAGTATAATTGCTTTTGGAATATAAATTGAGAAATTCGAAACAATAAATGTCCCCGGTTAAGGTATTCAGCCCTGCGCTATGGACAAATAAACAAAAAATCATTCATCAACTTCAACCAACGATTAAACAGCTATGAGTAAGCTTCAGAACTCTGACAAACTAATTTTTGTTATCTACTTTATTATTGTTTCCAGTTATGGCTACTATATCTATCGCAAGAAAAAGAAAGCTGTTTCCGCAACCCACGACTTCTTTTTAGCCGAAGGGTCACTTACGTGGTGGGCTATTGGGGCTTCACTAATAGCTTCCAACATTTCTGCAGAGCAATTTATTGGTATGAGCGGTAATGGTTTTACTATTGGCGTAGCGGTAGCTGCATACGAATGGATAGCGGCCATCGCTTTAATTATAGTCGCCGTTTGGTTTATACCAGTATATCTTAAGAACAAGATATTTACCATGCCGCAGTTTTTAACAGTGCGGTATAATGAAACAGTAGCCCTAATTATGGCGATCTTCTGGCTATTCTTATATGTATTTGTAAACCTTACTTCCATCTTATACCTTGGTTCTTTGGCGATCAATAACCTTACAGGCGGGGGGGATAACCAATTTCATGTGATCATCATTGCGTTGTCAATATTCGCCATATTTATTACGCTTGGTGGTATGAAGGTGATAGGTTTTACGGACGTTATACAAGTGGCAGTACTAATTATTGGTGGCCTCGCCACAACCTATGTTGCACTTACAGTGGTAAGCCAGGAATTTGGTTTTGGAAAGAACGCGCTGGAAGGGTTTAACCAGCTTTTGAAACATGCGCCGGACCATTTTCATATGATATTTGCCAAACCCGACGCTAATACTCCGCCACAGGGGGTAACCAATTATCTCACTATTCCGGGGCTGCTGTCTTACGCAGCCGGTATATGGATCATCAATCTTAATTATTGGGGTTGCAACCAATATATAACACAGCGTGCTTTGGGTGCCGATTTGCAAACTGCCCGCAAAGGCATTTTGTTTGCAGGTTTTCTAAAATTATTAATGCCCGTAATAGTGATGTTGCCCGGTATAGCAGCTTATGTTTTACATGCTAACGGCAAATTGCAGGCTGAGATGTTGGTACACAGCACTGATGGTAAAGTAGTTTCAGACAATGCGTATTCTGCTATATTGGGTTACTTGCCTAACGGACTTATTGGCCTGTCACTCGCTGCCCTTACAGCCGCTATTGTGGCATCCCTTGCAGGAAAGGCTAATAGCATTTCTACTATTTTTACACTTGACGTTTATAAAAAATACATCAATAAAGAGGCTGACGAAAAGAAAATGGTATGGGTAGGGCGTGTTGCTATACTTGCCGCTATCGTTGTTTCAATTCTGCTCACCTGGAAAGATGTTCTTGGTATAGGCGGGCAGGGTGGTTTTACATTCATTCAAAAATATACAGGCTTTATCAGCCCCGGTGTATTTGCCATGTTCATCCTCGGTATGTTTTGGAAACGTACTACGGGCGCGGCTGCGATAGCTGGTGTAATTACAGGCTTTGCTCTCTCGGTTTTATTTAATGAGTTTGCGCCGCAATGGTTTGGCCACGAAACATTTTTGTACACTGCATACCAAACAGTTGAAAATGGCAAAGTTGTATATGAAATACCTTTTCATATTTGTATGGGCCTTGCTTTTGCATTTACTATGGTGGTAATGATTCTTATGAGCCTCGCCGGCCCCAAAATAAATCCAAAAGCATTTGTTCTTGATAAAAGCATGTTTAAGGTAACACCCGGCACACTGGCAATGATAGTTATTACGCTGCTTATAATTTCGTTGCTCTATGTAAGGTTCTGGTAGTTTTTCAACAATGAAATAAAGCTAAATACTTAATGAAAAAACTAATTCCTTTTTTTGCTGTTCAGTTATGCCTGCTTTTTGTTATAACCGGCAAAGCACAAACATCAGTGCAGTTAAGAATAAACGCAAACACACCCGGCGCAACAATCAGCAAATATATTTATGGCCATTTTTCTGAAGACCTGGGCCATTGCATTTATGATGGCTTTTGGGTTAACCCTGCATTAAACGTTCCAAAGCAGGGGCGTATAAGAATGGATGTTGTAGAGGCGCTAAAAAAAATAAAGGTGCCCCTGCTGCGTTGGCCCGGTGGATGCTTTGCCGACCAATACCACTGGAGTGATGGTATTGGCGACCTTGCCAATCGTCCAAAGCGGGTAAATACTACATGGGGCATGGTGGTTGAAGATAACAGCTTTGGCACGAACGAGTTTTTACAGTTGTGCGACCTTATTGGTTGTGAACCATACATTGCCGGCAATGTGGGTACGGGTACACCGCAGGAAATGCAGAATTGGATAGAATACCTGAATTTTAATGGCAGCAGTACGCTTGCAGACATGCGCAAACAAAACGGCCATGAAAAACCTTATAAGGTATCATTTTGGGGTGTAGGTAATGAAAGTTGGGGTTGTGGAGGTGATATGACTCCTGATTTTTACTCCGATGAATATAAAAAGTACGCAGCTTTTTGTAAAAATTATCCGGGCTCACCTTTAAAGAAAATTGCCAGCGGCGCCAATGCAGATGATTATAACTGGACAGAAATATGTATGAAGAAAATCCCTTTGTGGGATATGTGGGGAATATCGCTTCATTATTATACAGTAGCCGGTAACTGGCAGCATAAAGGCTCAGCCACACAGTTTGGTGAAGATGAATATTTTGCCGCTTTAAAAAAGTGCCTTTACATGGATGAACTGGTAGCAAAGAATAGCGCTATCATGGATAAATATGATCCCGAAAAGAAAGTTGCTTTAGCTGTTGATGAATGGGGAATATGGACAGATGCAGAGCCCAACACAAACCCTGCTTTTCTCTACCAGCAAAACAGTATGAGGGATGCATTGATAGCTGCCACTACATTGAATATTTTTAACAACCATGCAGACAGGGTTAGGTTAGCAAGCCTTGCACAAACGGTTAACGTGCTTCAGTCGTTAATACTTACCAACAAAGAAAAAATGGTACTTACACCAACCTATCATGTATTTGATATGTATAAGGTTCACCAGGATGCAACATTGCTGCCTGTTCAATTTTTTAGCCCCGATTATACTTTTGGAAAAGATAAAATAGCCGCCATTAACTGTTCGGCGTCGAAAGATAAAGATGGCGTTGTGCATATAAGCGTTGTGAACATTGATGCACACAATACAATAAATATCGGTATCGTTTTACCGGAGCTGAATTTTAATAATGTAACCGGTCAAATTCTTACATCGGCATCATACACGGATGTTAACACATTCGATTTGCCCGGCAAAGTAAAGCCTGCTGATTTTCACGATTTCAAAACAACAGGGTCAAACCTTTCCGTAAATCTTCCGCCAGCATGTGTCGTGGTGTTGGAGATCAAGTAGATTTCTGAACGGGGAATGTCTGAACCACGATTTGGGTGGATTTTAAAGATGAAGAGGATATGAAGAAGAATGAATAGATGTATGCTCAATACCAAAAATTGAAATAATTATTATGAAAAGATTGATTTGCTATTCCGTTTTTCTGCTCGCACTAAGTGCAATATTTTCTTCTTGCAGAAATAATACCGGTGGTGTCGCAGGTGCATCAGACTCAACTGCAAAAAAAGGAATTACAAAAACAGCCTGGGGGCAGTCAGATAGTAAAGATGTTTTTCTTTATACCCTTACCAACGCAAAAGGCAACCAGGTGCAGATAAGTAACTATGGTGGCACAGTAACACATTTTATAGTGCCTGACAAAAATGGAAATAAGAATAGCATTGTTGTTGGCTATGACAGTTTAAACGGCTACCTGGCCCACCCTCCTTATTTTGGGGCGCTTGTTGGCCGGTATGGCAACCGGATAGGCAACGCGCAATTTACACTTGATGGTAAAACATATAAACTTGCGGCAAACAATGGAAAAAATTCTTTACACGGGGGCATAAAAGGATTTGATAAAGTGGTATGGGACGCAACAACTGTCAACGATACAATGCCGCTACTTACTTTAACCTACCAGAGCAAAGATGGTGAAGAAGGTTTTCCTGGTAACCTTAAGGTAACTGTGCAATACACTTTTACAGATAATGATGAATTGAAGATTGAGTATAACGCAGTAACCGATAAGGCAACACCGATAAACTTAACCAATCACAGCTATTTTAATTTGACGGGTGATGTTAGCAATACCATCTTAAACCACACATTGCAAATAAATGCGGATAACTACACACCGGTTGATACATCTCTTATTACTACTGGCGAGATAAAACTAGTAAAGGGCACACCGTTTGATTTTACCACACCCATGAAAATAGGCGCGCGCATAGATTTAGTAAAAGGTGGATATGATCATAATTTTGTATTGAATAGCAAAGGAGGCTCTTTACAATTGGCAGCTACGTTGACTGATTCTATCAGCGGCAGAAAACTTGAGGTATTTACCACTGAGCCAGGGCTGCAGTTTTATACCGGGAATTTTTTAGACGGAAAACTCACTAACCACGATGGCAAGCCCATTAACCAGCACTCCGCTTTATGCATGGAAACACAGCATTTTCCTGACTCGCCAAATAAGCCACAATTTCCTTCCTGCATTTTGAGGCCGGGTTCAACATACCATACGGTTACTGTGTATAAAGTATCAGTAGAGAAATAGATCATCCTGCAAATTCAAATGCGGGAATACCCTTGCTGCCAACATCGTTAATAACAAATAGGCTGCCTGCAAGTGGTTGGGCGAGTAGTTCATCAGGGCTCAATTCTTTTTTTGCAGTGCTAACATAAAGGTCTTGTAATAATGGCCCTCCGAAAGTGCAGCAGGTAATATTTGCAACAGGAAACTGTATTTCCTGGAGTAATTTGCCTGTATTTGGATTATACTGCGCAACCCGCCATCCACCATAAAATGCTATCCATAACATTCCTGCTTCATCAATCGTCATTCCATCAGGATAACCTTTTTCGTGGTGTACATCAATCACGATTCTTTTATTGCCAATATTGCCATTGGCCACGTCAAAATCGTACGCTACCACATAACGCGTGGGCGTATCAATATAGTATAGGGTGGAATAATCACGGCTCCATGCCAACCCGTTTGAGATGGTAACATTTGGCACTTTTAATGTTACTGACAAATCTGTATCAAGCATATATAAATTACCCACCGCGTCTTTTTCATTCAGTGGCATAGTGCCCGCCCAAAATCTTCCCGCAGGGTCGCATTTGCCATCATTAAACCTGTTGCCAGGTAAGCTTTTTTCGGGGTCGGTTATTGGCTGTATTGTTTTATTGTCAAAATCAACAAAATAAAACCCATGCTGCATGGCTGCAACAAAGCCGCCATTCTTCCTGATTGCTATTGCGCCAATCATTTGCCCGATATTAAAAATATCGTGTGTTTTTTTATCAACTGAATACCTGTGAATGTCGCCGGGTATAATATCAATCCAATAAATACAGTTTTGCGCTGCATGCCAAAGAGTGCCTTCACCAAGTAAACACAAAGTGGGCAGAACGACCTCAGGATGTGGCATGTTGTTATTGAGTTGTGTTTTTATTGGACTTTGAAATTTCTTATTTGGACTTTGGAATTTTCTTATTTGGTACTTTTCTTTATTGGACTTTGCAATTTTCCTCTTTTGGTGCTTTTCTTTATTGGACTTTGGAATTTTTCCTCTTTTGGTGCTTTTCCTATTGGACTGGAATTTTTCTTCCTTTGATACTCCATCAATAAGGCGACGGGCTAACCGATGTCCACCCTCCGTCAACAACTAAACTTTGCCCTGTAACATGTCTCGATAATGGCGATACAAGAAACAATGCAGCGTTAGCTATATCTGCAACAGTTGCGGGCCTCCCCATAGGCGTTATGCGGCTCCATGTTTTTTCGTATTCCGTATCTTCGACAGTGCGCTCTGTTTTTGTAGCCCCAGGTGCTATGGCATTGATGGAGATATTAAACGGTGACAATTCAACCACCAAAGTTTTGGCAAGCATTTCAAGCCCTGCCTTTGTCATACCATACGCTGCTAAATTTTTATGCGCCTGGTGGCCCGTAACGGATGACATTAATAAAATGCTACCGCCGCCCTGCTGTTTTTTCATTTGTATAGATGCGGCTTGAGCAAGAAAAAAACTACCACCTAAATTTACATTCATTACGCGTTGCAAAGCATCCTGTTTGTATTCAAAAAAATCACCAAACAGGGTGATGCCTGCATTTGCAATGGCAATAGTAAGCGCCCCGAATTTACTTACCGCTTCATCAACCATGGATTGAATAAAGGCAACATCAGCCGCATCTCCAACCATTGCATGGCAATTGCCACCGGCATCTGTAATGGCATTGGCTGCCGTCGCAGCAAGTTTTGCATCTACATCATTCAATATCACTGAAGCGCCGCCTGAACATAATTCACGGGCAATCTCAAAGCCAATGCCCTGGCCTGCTCCCGTAATAATGGCTACCTGCCCGGCAAACAATTGTGATGGCATATATAATTGTTATTTTTCACAGAATCAATGCGAATCCCTTACCACCTTACTTCCCGATGCACCCTTTAAAAAATCAAAATCCGCACCCAAATGCGCCTGCTCTACATGTTGCTGGTACAATTGTACATAACCTCTTTTTTCCTCTTTGTGTGATGGCTTCCAGTTTTGCTTTCTACGGTTTATTTCTTCATCCGGTATATCCAGTTGTAAAATTCTTTTAGCAACATCCAATATTATCATGTCTCCATCTTCAACAACAGCAAACGTTCCGCCTGCCGCAGCTTCGGGGGAAACATGCAGCACAACTGTGCCAAAGCCTGTGCCGCTCATTCTTCCATCCGAAATTCGCACCATATCCGTTACACCTTTATCCAGCAATTTTTTTGGCATACCTATATTGCCCACCTCCGGCATGCCGGGATAGCCTTTTGGGCCAACATTCTTTAATACCAGCACACTGTTTTCATCAACATCCAGCTCGGGATCGTCAATACGTCTTTTCAGGTCTTCTATATTTTCAAACACAACAGCTTTGCCGGTGTGTTGCGTGAGATGCGGTGTTGCTGCAGATGGTTTTAATACGGCGCCGTTCTCGCAAAGATTCCCCTTTAAAACAACGAAACCCGCTACCGGATTGAAGGGGTTCTCAACAGAACTGATCACCTCGTCATTATAATTTTCGCTGTGCTCATAGTTCTCCGCTACGGTTTTTCCATTCACTGTTATGCAATCGTTGTGCAATAAGCTTTTTAACTCTTTCATTACCGCTGGCAAGCCTCCTGCATAGTATAAGTCTTCCATAAAATATTTGCCAGAAGGTTGCAGATTGGCAATAAGCGGAATATTTTTAGAAAGCCTGTCAAAATCATCTATGGTTAAATCAACACCTATCCTCCCGGCAATTGCTAAAAGGTGTATTACAAAATTAGTTGAGCCGCCAACCGCAGCATTAGCAACAATAGCATTTTCAAATGCCTGTTTGCTGAGGATATCAGAAAGCTTCAAATCTTCTTTAACCATCTCGACAATTCTGTTGCCTGATAAGTGTGCAAGTGTTTTTCTGCGGGCATCCGCGGCGGGTATCGCTGCGTTTTCAGGCAATGATAACCCGAGCGATTCAATCATACATGCCATAGATGACGCAGTGCCCATTACAGCGCAATGGCCGTCGCTACGGCACATCGCTGCTTCGGCGGCGTATAGTTCTTCCTGGCTCATTTTACCAGCCCGGTTATCTTCGGAGAATCGCCATACATCCGACGTGCCAATATTTTTGCCCCTGAATTTTCCTGTAAGCATTGGGCCACCGGAAATTACCAAAGTTGGTATGTTAACGCTGCAGGCGCCCATTACCAGCGAAGGTGTTGTTTTATCGCACCCGCACAGCAATACAACGCCATCAATAGGGTTGGCCCTGATTGACTCTTCCACATCCATGCTGGCAAGGTTGCGGAAAAGCATGGCAGTGGGTTTGATAAGCGTTTCGCCCAGCGACATTACAGGAAACTCCACCGGGAAACCACCCGCCTCATAAATACCATTTTTTACACACTGTGCCAGCTCCCTGAAATGCCCGTTGCAGGGGGTAAGTTCGCTCCAGGTATTACAAATACCAATAACAGGCTTTCCTTCAAAAAAATGAGAAGGTGTGCCCTGGTTTTTCATCCATGCCCTGTATATCAGGCCGTCTTTGCCTGTTCTTCCAAACCAACCGCTACTCCTTAATTTCATAATTCTTTATTTCGTTAAATGCCCTTATGGTAAATGCCTGTGTAATATTGTTGTCCGCCAGCTTCCACTTCCTATCAGAAAAGCAAGCCTGTAAATTCAACATTTTATCTTCATCTTTCAAATAAAAATCACCGGTAGCTTCTGTGTCACCTGTTGAGAAAGCGATCAATTCAATAGTTGACCAATCCATAAACGCCGTTGACTGCGCCAATGCGATATGGGGAATTAGGCTGCCATATTTTATCAGGATGATACCCGGAAGATAACCGGTTTCTATTTGAATCCATTTTTCGCCGTCGTAGATTTTTTTAGTTACATAATCTATCCACTTTCCTTCAGGCAAATAAACTTTTCTACCTGTAACATTTTCTTCCATCAAGGGAGCAATCAACATATCATCCCCGAAAAGATACTCATCTTCAATAAAACAGGCTGTATCGTCATCCGGGTAATTCAAAAATAAGGCTTTCAGCATCGGCCATCCATTCCTTGAAGCTATTGATGCCTGTGTATAAATGTAAGGCATCAGCCGGTATTTTAACTCAACTACACTGCGGAACACTTTTAAAAACTCTTCACTAAATTCCCATGGTTCGCGTGGCGGGAAACCATGTACACGGCTGTGCGATGTGAGCAAACCAAATAAGGCCCATCGTTTAAATAATTCTTCTTTAGGGGAAGATAAGAATCCACCTATATCGTGGCTCCAGAAACTAAAACCGCTTAAGCCCAGTGACAAGCCACCCCTTAGCGTGCCTGCCATTCCTGTATCGGAAACTTCCGGGTCGCCACCCCAATGGATAGGATAACGCTGGCTGCCTGTCCATGCACTGCGCGCCCAGATGATGTTTTCGCCGGTGATCTCCTTGGTGATGGTTGCTAATAAACGGTTATAGCGCAGCGGGTATAAGTTATGCTCAAAAAAACCTGTTCTGCCGGAAGCATACAAACCCATGTAAGGAGCGGCTTCGCCAAAATCTGCTTTAATGGCAGCGACACCCATTTCCAGCAGGGGTTTTATTTTCTCTTTATACCATTGTTGTGTTTCTGGGTTGGAAAAATCGAGGATGGCATCTTCTGCGTACAGGTTCCCGTTATTATCTTTTACACATAATTGTTTTGAAACAACCTCTTTGAAAACGGGGTTTGTTGTAGTGTAGTAGGGCAGTTGCCAAAGCGATGTTTTAAAACCATCCGCTTTCAACTCATCAATCATTTTTTTAGGCTCAGGGAAAGTTTGCTGAGAGAACTCATAATCGCAATTAATGCCGTTTTTAAACCACCCTGCATCTATATGAATTACATCACACGGAATTTTATATTGCCTCAGCTTAGTAGCTACCTCTTTTACCTGTTCCTGCGAACCATAAGTAAACCTGCTCATCCATAAACCAAAAGACCACAATGGGGGCAACGGGCTTCGCCCGGTAATGGCTGTATATTCAGATAGGATTTCTTTTGGTGACCCGATGAAAAAAAACAGGTCAAGCTGGTCTTCTCCGCAATATAATATTTTACTCCCCTGGTAAAGGTTGCCAAAATCCATCGTTACCGGTGAAGAAGTATGCACAAACATGCCATGGCCACGGCTGCTTATAAAAAACGGAATTGGTTTGTACATTTCGCCGGTTGCCGTGCTTTGTACATCCGTTGAACACAGTACCAGTTTCTGCCCTTTTTTATTGAGTGATGTAAAAGACTCACCGCAGCCGTATATCTTTTCATCCTGGTACAAGGTAAATGCTGCGGCAACACTGCGTGATTGATCATGCACTTTTTTTGTGAAAAGAAATGGGATTGTCTTGTGATGTAACGCCTCCAGCACCTCAGCGCCTAATGTACTTGTGAGCAGTTTACCTGTTGCATCGTATATATCCAGCTTAAATGAATTTTTGTGTAAGACGACTGAACAATCGCTGCTTGTATAAATTGCCTTTTCTTTTGCATCATTTATTTGCCATGAATAATCTGTTGCAGGCTCTCCATCAAGCATTAAAGAGTCTTGTTGCGCCTGCGCAACGTTGGTGGTTTTTATACGAAGCCTGAATGTGCGCGCATTGATAAATGAAAGAGAAAAATGCAGCTTTGGGTCAACATCGTGTTCCTTCCAGAATACCTCGTTCTCCGAAAACTTTTTTAAGTGTTTTCCCATTTTATTGAATGACCAGTCAGTGACCCAGCGGTGGTAATTCCATTTAATTTTTCCTTCTGCTCTTACTGCATCAAAATCGGTTACTCGCCCTGCTATATAATACTCGTTCTCCAGCTGAAAGAAATCGTCGCTTACATCTATGGGGTCATTCAACAACGCGGTTTTCCTTGGCATGCAATATGTTTAATTAAACAAAATAAAACTTTTTTATCCTTTCATAACCGCCGGGAATATCTATTCAATTTTAGATACAACTATACCGTAGGCTGGTAAAGACACAAGCAAACCGTTATTAGCGGTTGCCGCCTTTTCATTGCCAAACAAGGTTTCAGTCTTTTTAACGGTGATCTTGGTTGATGAAAGCGAAACTATGGCCTGTTGCGGACCGTCTGAAAGATTAATAACAACCACTGACGCATTATTATTCTCATACCGGAGAAAGGAGAAAACCTTATCATTGTTGTTCTGCAATGTTTGATACCTGCCATTGAAGAGCTCCGAATGTGCCTGCCTTACTTTAATCAGGCTCCTGTAAAAATTCCATAAGGAATTTGCATCACTTTTTTCTTCCTCAAGAGAGATGCCGTCATTTGGTTTTAAGTTAGTGCTGTCCCACCAGGGGCCGGTGTTTTTGTACCAATAAGCCATGCCTTTACCTGTATCAGCCTTGTACCATTCAAATGCCTCTCTTTGCGGAATATCGTTGCCATCGGTTTGCCCAAATTTGTTAAACCCTCCTCCACCAAACATTCCAAGCTCCTGCCCATAATGAATGGAAGGGACGCCACCAAGCAATAGATTTAATGCGGCACCCACTTTTTCTTTAGCGATATTTTTATTTACAGTAGTGGCAAAACGCTGCATATCATGATTTTCGATAAATACAACCTGCTGTTTATCGGGTGGCAGCATACCGATGGTAGTATCAGCCATTGCGGCAAGCCTGTTTTTATCAAACGAAGCAATTGCCAACTGCAGCCTGAATGCAAACACCCGGTCAACATGGCCTTTGTCAAAATAATCGAAACCAAAATCACCCCAGGCCGCCTGTTCCGCCACAATGTTCAACGCTGGGTTTACCTGCTTTAGTTTTGTAAGCAGGGGTGTCCAAAATTTATCGAACAGGTTTGTTAGCCGGCCTTTATAGTCAAGGTCATCCATCATGTGGTCCAGGCGAAAGCCATCAACGCCGTCGTCAAATTTTCCGTCATTGTTAGGGTCAACAAATTTTTTAAAAAGGTTGTAATTATATTCCTGCAGGCCTTTGCTATAGAGATTTGCAGTGGTTATTTTCCGGCTTGTTCCGTCATACCCCTTTAATTCTGTGATACCGAAGATTATAGATGATGGCTTTTTGTTAGCCGAATCATCCCATAAAATATAATCGCTGTATTTTGATTGGGGATTATTCAACGCATCTTTCCACCATAACTGGTCTTCTGTAACATATTGCGTTTCCATATCCAGGTATATTTTCATGCTGCGTTTGTGCACCTCTTTCACAAGCGCAACAAAATCGTCCATGGTACCAAACCTTGGGTCTATCTTATCAAAATCGGTGGCAAAATAATTGTGGTAATATAAAGACGCATATACTGGAAGAGTAAGTATAGACGTAACCCCCAACTGCTGCAGGTAATCAAGCTTCATGCGAAG
>Ga0206915_1075_pt1 | contig 20881 bp, 13 predicted proteins | sample Alteio_BWOrgHeat_70_FD_152945 | JGI IMG/M metagenome (GOLD analysis project Ga0206915, IMG submission 152945) | Enriched cells from forest soil in Barre Woods Harvard Forest LTER site, Petersham, Massachusetts, United States -... | ecosystem: Environmental > Terrestrial > Soil > Temperate forest >...
GTACTTCCATGTCGTCTTCACGGTCCCGGACAAGATTGCCGCGATCGCCTACCAGAACAAGGAGGTGGTGTACAACATCCTCTTTCAGGCCACGGCTGAGACCCTGCGTACTATAGCCGCCGATCCGAAACACCTCGGCGCGGAGATTGGCTTCTTCGCTGTCCTGCACAGTTGGGGGAGCAACTTGATGCATCATCCGCACCTGCATTGCGTCGTCCCCGCCGGTGGGATCTCGCTCGACGGCGCCCGCTGGGTCTCTTGCAGGCCGGGCTTCTTCCTCTCCGTACGCGTGCTGTCTCGACTATTTCGTCGTCTGTTTCTGGAGCGTCTCCAAAGCGCCTTCGACTCAAAGAAACTAAAATTCTTCTTCGCCCTGGAGAGGTTCCGCGATCGCCGCGAGTTTCTCAGCTACCTGTACCCACTAAGCAAATCGGAGTGGGTTGTCTATGCCAAACCGCCCTTCGCGGGACCAGAAAAGGTACTCGATTATGTCGGCCGCTATACCCATCGCGTAGCCATCTCGAACAACCGCTTGCTGGACATCGAAGACGGTCAAGTGAGCTTCCGATACAAGGACTATAAAGACCGCAGTCAGCAGAAGACCATGTCACTTTCCGCCGAGGAATTCATCCGTCGCTTTCTCCTCCATGTTTTGCCACGTGGGTTTCATCGTATCCGTTACTTCGGCTTCCTCGGCAATCGCCATCGCCAAGAAAAACTGGACCAATGCCGTCAACTGCTCGGCATGGCTATTCCGGAACTGCCTTCAGACCCACCTGCCGCCCAGGATTACCGTGATCGGTACGAAACACTGACCGGGACATCGCTCCGCCAGTGTCCGTTCTGCCACCGCGGCCACATGATTAGGGTTGGGGAAATCGAGGCGCCCCAAAGACCCTCGGCAATCAAGGACACCTCATGAGTAACAGCGCACTCGCCACAGCATGCTGGCTACAAGATTGGGTCAACCAACCCTCCAGGAAATCCCTGTCTCGCCCTGCGCTAATTCCTCTCTTGCCAGGCCAATGCCCTCACTCAAGCCGCCTTCGAACGGCCGAATCCGCGGCATCAACGCATATCTGCTGGAAGCGCATCCTCTTCCGCAGACCGACATCCCCGGCTTCAGCCCTCAGCCAACCATTCATTGCACATAGGGCGAGCATCGTGGAGCGGTTCAATCCAATCCATTTTTAGCGCACCGGCACGGCGCTCGGCATTTGCGGTGTCCCCCAGCAGCGTGCCGTGCCGCGCCGTGCCGCCACGCTAAAAATGCTCTGCATTATCGCGTGAGGAACACCAACAACGGGCAGGCGGTGGCAAACGAGCGCCGGCCGGTGGCGATGCGCAGGTGCGGCGCCTTTTGGGGGCCCTTTCGCCTTACACACTAAAGGGCGTAAGGGATCGCGCTATCCTGGCCACCCTGCTCTATCACGGGATGCGCCGGCAGGGGCTGTGTCTCCTCCGGCCGCGCGAGTCGGGCGTCAATCTGAGATTATGAGGTTGATTGAGTGTGTGTCGTTCGGCGGAAGTGCACTTTCCCGCCGATTCTACCGGTTCTTTTCATCGGGAAGTCCGCGACCTTGCAATGACTTGTTGGCACTCTGAAGCTCTCATAAAAATCTCCGAAACGCGACCCGCGCAAGGCGGGCTTTTGTTTGTGAAACTGAATAATAAGTCTCGTCCAAGCCGAACCACCTCAAGCCTTCCGTTCCAAATTTTTTCCAAAGGTGAAACGCGTCGAGCGGTCGCAACACAACTCCTTTGAAAAAGGGCACCAGGAGTGCCGCCAGTACCGTTCTTAGAATGCGATCTTCACAATGCAAGGGCAACGCTACCTGATCTTTGCGCCTTTGACGTTGACTGCGCCTCTTGTCGCCGCAACGGATGTGTCGACGCAGACCACATTGGCGTGCAGTACTACGGCTCGCCTTTTGAAATTCCCGGCGGATTTGATCCCCGTCGAATCACGGAAGAAAGGAGGTAGCCTATGACGAACATTCTCGCCCTGCAAAGACTGAAGACACCGGTCAGCACATCGTTGATCAAGGTACAGAGCTGCACCAGCAGCGGTTCCAATTGCTGCAACGTCAAGCGTTTCTAAGTAAGGAAATCTCGCAAATCGAGCCGGGAGCGGGGCATTTCCATACGACGGGGTGCCCTTCTCTTCTCTCCCGGCATTTATTTCCCAGGAGACTTATTGTGAATCGCGGCGAATATCTGCGCGACGTGCGGCACGTTGACAAGTCTTTGTCGGTGGTCGATCACTCGATTTTTTACGAACCGTTCGCGGAGATTTATCAGCCGGGGGACGAGTATTTGTGCGTCGTAGCAGCTTGCCTGCCGGACAGTTCGGACAATTGGCGAATCACTCGCGACGGAGTCTGGTTTCACGTTCACACTCCGCGCATTGTGATTCCGGCGCAGGGATGGAAGGTCCATTTATCGTCGCTGCCGAGCAACAGTATCGCGATTTTGACTGTGGCGGCAACTGTGGCCGTCAAAGGCGATATACCTTTCAAGTTTGCGCTCGATCCGCGGATTCGTTCATTGATGTGCTCGAAGAGCTGGTATCGGGGCGGTTCCGGCAAGTTCATTACGTTTTATCCGTCGAATCTGGACCAATTCAAATGGCTGTTGGAAGAGCTTTACGAGCGGCTTCGCGGCGAAGCCGGCCCCTACATTCTTTCCGACAAGCGCTACAAAGATTGCCGCGCGCTGTATTACCGGTACGGGGGCATGGCCTCTCACTATGAATTGGAAATCACGGGTCAACGCGCTCCTGTCCTGTTGAGTCCCGATGGCAGCGCGATTCCCGATGAAAGAAAGCCATATTTTGAGCCGCCACCCTGGGAGACTGATCCCTTTCACGAGGAAATGGTCGAAGACACGGGCACCGTAATGGCCAGGCGGTATGCGGTCAAGAACGCACTGTCATTCTCCAATTCAGGCGGCGTGTATCTGGCACATGATGTGAAGCTAGGCCGAGAAGTCATCATCAAAGAGGCGCGACCAAACACTGTTGTTGACGATTGGGGCCACGACGCGGTCTCGCGGCTGACGAAGGAGCACCAGATTCTCAAACTGCTCGCTCCAACCGGCCGGGTGCCTGAGCCCGTGGAGATGTTTGAGGAGTGGGAACACGCGTTTCTGGTGGAGGAATACATCAAGGGCGACGATTTGCGCGAGCTCTTGCTGACTCGTTCGCCGCTGATGCGGGTGAGACCCACCCTCGCCGAGTCGACCGCATACTACGAATTATTCCGCACCCTATCAAAAGGCATCATTCGGGCTATAGGTTGCGTGCATCAACATGGTATTGTCTTCGGCGATATTTCCCCGAACAACGTGAAGGTCATCCCGGAGACACTCGAGATCCGGCTTATCGATCTCGAATCCGCATGCCGGCTGGCCACAGACGATCCCACGGTTCTTCACACACTGGGCTTCCGCAGAAGGGACAAGCCCGACTCAGAGCCGGGGACGCAAGCGGACGATCTGCACGCCATCGCATCCGTGATGCTTTATTTGATCTTCCCCATTAGCGCTTTGTCGGTTTTGAAGAACGATGTATTTACCAGCGTTTTCCGGGTGATGCTGGCTGATTTGGGATGGTCGGACACGCCTGTTTATCCCGTCGTGCACGGCTTGTCCAGTGGAGAAATGTCTTGCGATCAAGCCTGCGCTCTGCTTGACTCTCCTGTGCACTTGCGGCCGCCGTCCTACGCCGAAGAGGTCGAAGAGAACTTCTGCGAAGCGGCCGCGCGCAAATTGGGCGAGTTCCTTCTTCACCATATAAAGCCGGCCGGCGAAGTGCTGTTCCCCGCTGATCCATTCATTCAACTTACGAATCCGTTGAGCCTGGGTTTTGGGGCGTGCGGCGTGCTTTATGCGCTAAAGAAATCGGGGATAGAGATTCCGCCTTCTGCTTTTGTCTGGCTGGAAGAGCGCTTGGACACAGTCGACCCCGGCACATTTGCTCCGGGACTGTTGACCGGAACCGCGGGGATCGCCTGGTGCCTGCTCGAACTAGGCGCCGAAGACCGAGCGGCCCACTTCATGCAGCTTGCCAACGAGAGCGGCTTGCGGACAGCGCACCATTCGTATTTCTATGGCATGGCCGGCATAGGGATAGCGAATCTCGCGCTTTATCATCGCACCGGCAACGTCCGTTACTTGAATACGGCGGTTGAACTGGCGAGCCAGCTTCTTGATCACTCGCACGAAAACGATAGAGGACTGCATTGGAAATCCGGCGATCTGGTGCAGGTCGGATTGGGATATGGCCAGAGTGGCGTCGCGCTCTTTTTCCTGCGGCTTTTCGAAGTATCGGGCGATGAAAAGTGGTTGCGGGCAGGCCGCCAGGCATTGCTGTTCGATATTTCGCACGGTGTCGAACTGGAAGCGGGAACCCTGACGTTCCCGAGAGGTGTGAATGATACGACGGTAGAGCCGTATCTGGAGGAGGGTAGCGCTGGCGTTGCCCGCGTGGCGCTCCGCTTTGGGATGTTTGAACAAGCGGAATCGATGCTCCTGGATGTTCACCGCAAGTATGCGGTCTTCGCCGGCCTGCTGTACGGGACAGGCAGCTTCGTGGATATATTGACTGACGCGCGTCAGTTTCTGGATGAGCAGAAGTATCGCCTCATGATGAGACGCCCGCTGGCCGGCATTCGCGACATCTACCTTCTGAAGCGCCAGGAGGGATGGGCCACACCTGGGGACGGCCTGTTTCGCGTCTCCTGTGACTATGCCACCGGAGTTGCCGGCGTGCTGCGCGCGTTCGATCGCGCTGGTCGGCTAGACGCGGCGGATTTCTCGCTGGACGAATTCGGCCGTGTTGCCGTACCTCGAAATGCTTCTCTCTGCACACCGGCGGTGACGCGATGAAGACGTGGCGGGATTTAGGCCGATTGCTGGACAGGCGGCGCTGGGAGTTCCTCGCCCTCATCGCCAGTTCCTGTGTAGTCTCCGCGATCGAAGGGATCTGTCATCCACTGCTTGTAAAGGCGATTTTTGACAATGTGGCCACCATTCGCAGCGGGAAGACGTTCGGCCTGCTGATTGGGGGCTACCTTTGCCTGGGTACCTTCAGCAATCTGACGGGCACAGTCAATTCACTGTGGAGCAAATCGCTGGACAACCGGCTGGCGCAAACGTTGAGCCGGAAGCTATTGAATGCGTATTACGAGAGCGACTACGGCTCAGTCCTGCGAAACGGCAGCGGATACTACATCAGCCGGATTCACGGAGATTTGCGCGAAGGTGTCCTGCCGCTCCTGCTGTTGATCCAGAACATCGCCGTACAACTGGTAATGCTGGTGTCGTTTTCCGCGGTGTTGTGTTATCTGTCGTGGAAAGCATTCGCCCTGTTGATTGCCCTCATTCCATTGTCGGCGCTGGTCGGCAAGGTGGTCGGCAAGCGCATTACTGAGCTGACCGCTCAGGAGCGGGAGCAGGAAGGTGTTTTCCTGTCGATTTTGGACAAAGCGCTTTCCGCCTTTCGAATGGTGCGATCGTTTTCGCTGCAACGACCCACGGTACACATCTTCGACGGGCGGCTGGCGGAGTGTCTCCACACAGGCTACCGGCTTTTCAAAGTGACGCGCCTGTTTCAGACACTCAATGACTTCACCATGAATGTTTCCGATTTCGCGACGATGCTGGTTGGTGCATTGTTCGTGATGCGTGGCACGCTGAGCTTTGGCGGATTTCTGGCGTTTATCAATACTTTTTGGAGAGCGCTGACCACCTGGCTGCAGTTGTTTAACCAGATCGCCGAGTTCCATTCGCTGGCGGCTGTCGCCGATCGAGTGCTGGTGTTTATGCGCTCATCGAGCGGGAGCAAACGCTACTCAACGGTTGGTCCGTGCGTGTCGCTGAGTCACGTGAACGCTTCTTATGATGGAAAGACGCCCGTGCTCACGAATCTTTCACTGCGGCTGAAAGCCACTGAAAGGGTGATTCTGGTCGGGCGTAATGGCAGCGGAAAGACTACCCTGGCGAACATTCTTTCCGGCCACTTCGCACCCAGCCGGGGAGAAGTTATCTTGCCGGAACGCATCAGTTCCGTGACTCTGCCGGTAATTTTTCCGCCCTTGACTCTGCGCGAACTCGTACCGGATTCTGAGTTCTTGTCAAAGCTAGGGCTGGGCGATGTTCCCCAGAGTGCGTTGGCGGATGAACTATCCGCTGGCCAACAGCAAAAACTCGCGCTGGCGCTGGCGCTTTCGCGTAACGCCGACTTGTACGTCATGGATGAGCCGCTGGCGAGCCTGGACAACGAAAGCCGGCAGGCGGCCATCGAGTTGATTCTGCAAGTGACAGCGGGGAAAGGCGTGATTCTGATCATGCACGGCTGCCAGGAATATTACAAACTCTTTGACCGCGTGGTCGAACTCGACTCTTTGGCGCAGGAGACGCCTCCATTGATATTGTGCCGGAGATGAAAAGGCGAACTGGATGATGCGTGCTCACCTGAAAACTCTGATCAAAGCGCCGGCATTTACGCTGACGGCGATCGTGCTGTTGGCGACAGGCCTGGGTATATCGACGGCCTTCTTCACCATCGTTGATAGCGTGCTGCTGGAGCCGCTTCCCTTCCAGGACGCGGGCCGAATCATGGCTCTCCATACCGCGTGGCCAGCCAAAGGCACAGCGATTCGCAGAGTGACGGGCGGCGATTTTGAGCTCGTCCGTTCGGCCGCGCGGAGTTTCTTAAACGTGGCGTTTTACGAAGCCGATGGCGAAGGAGCGGTCAGGATCGGCCCCGGTTCGCGATTCGCGCATGTGGTTCCCGTCAGCCCGGCGTTTTTCTCCGTTTTAGGCGCTCCGGTCGCGGCCGGACGTTTACCCGGCGACAGCGACGCTGAACAGACCGCGATCGCCTCAGCGTCCTTCGCCCGTTCCGTGTGGGGCGATCCGGCAAGGGCTCTGGGCAAGACAGTGGGTGTGGACAACAAATCGTACTCCATCATTGGCGTTGTTTCCGACGAGTATGTCTTTCCGGAGCACGTTGAATTATGGCTTACCGGTGCGGTGGCGCCGGAAAACCTCACCTACACCGCCTACAACTACTTTGCTATCGGACGTCTTCAGCCCGGCATCTCGCTACCCGCGGCGCAGCAGGAGCTGAACGCCATCAGTGCGCAGTTACCCAAAGAGGAAGTTTCCAAGCAGTTGCAACTGGTCCCGCTGCGCGACCAGATTGTTGGACCGGAACGTACGACGCTCCTTTTCCTCTTTGCCGGAACGGCACTGCTCTTGTGCATTGCCTGCGCAAACGTGGCGAATTTGTGCATTGCGCGCGCATCGGGACGCATGAGCGAATTCGCGCTGCGCGTTTCGCTGGGCTGCTCGACCGCGCGCTTGATGGGGGGCCTGGCTCTGGAAGGCGTTCTTCTGGCCACCGCCGCAACCACGCTTGGTCTGGCGGCAAGCTGGGCCATTTTGCGCGCCATATACTCGCTCCTTCCACCGTCCATCCCCCGCACCGCCGGCGTGCTTCACGTACATACGCCGGTTTTATTGTTCGCGGTGGGGATGGCTGCTTTCATCGTGTTGGTTTGCAGCATCTTTCCCGCCTTGCATCTGACCCGAGTCAATGTTGCTGGAGCCCTGAAACACTCGGGCCGGGGGATGGTGGGCGCCAAGGCCCGCATGCGCCGCGGCGTGGTTTGCGCCCAGGTCGCCATTTGCTTCGTGCTCTTGATTGGAGCGGGGCTGCTGTCCGAGACGGTCACTGCGCTCAAGGATTCCAGGCTCGGTTTCAATGCCGACAAGGTGCTCGTGGCGGACCTTGATACGCCGGCCTCAAGTCAAGCCGAATACCTGCGAGTGGCCGCAGACTATGCGTCGCTCATCGAGCAGGTGCGCCGGGTTCCCGGAGTGCGCGCCGCGGCATTCGTTTTTGGACTGCCCACCGGTCAATACGGCTCAAATGGAAGTTATTTCGTAGAGGGAGTCCACATTCAGCCAGGGCAAGACCCGTTCAAGATGGATCCCAGCGACAGCACCCCGACCGCCGTTTTCGCCCTGGCAAGCGAAGGCTATTTCAAGACGCTCGGTATCCCACTACTTGCGGGCCGCGACTTTGACGGCACCGACGTATCCGACCGTCCATTCAACGCCATTATCAGCAAGTCGCTGGCCGAACAGTCTTTCGGCGGCGCCAATCCGCTGGGACGAAAACTCTACTGCGGGCTCGATTCGCCGAAGCCCATGACCATTGTCGGCGTGGTGGGCGATGTCCGCCAGGATTCGCCGTCTTCGGCCATGAGCCCACAGATCTATATGCCCGTCCGGCAACATCCGTCCTATGCAAGTTCCATGCAAATGGTCGTACTTCAGGAGGCGGACAGCGCAGTGGCCATCGAGAAATCGGTCCGGGAAATCGTGCAAAGAAACACGCGGTCCACGGCGGTCCGGTTCCATACACTTTCTGAAATGGTGGGTGAGTCGATTGCGGGTCCGAAATTCCGGGCTATGTTGTCGCTGCTATTTGCCGCCATCGCCGGGCTGCTGGCCATGAGCGGGGTGCACGCGGTGGTGGCTTATTCTGTCAACCAGAGCAAACCGGATATCGGGCTTCGCATGGCGCTAGGCGCCAACCGCGCATCCATTGTGCGGATGGTTCTGAAGCAAGCCTCGACTTTGACCGCAATTGGACTGGTAGTGGGCGCGACGGCGGCGCTTGCCTTGAGCCGATTTGTCGAGACCCTAATCTACGGCGTAAGAGCGACTGACGCGATGACCTATATTCTGTCCGCGGTCTTCGTCTTGGCGGCCATGACAATGGCGGTGCTGGGGCCGGTTTGGCGGGCTTCCCAGGTGGATCCGCTGAGTGTGTTACGTAACGATTAGACCGGCGGGGCGCCAAAGACGATTTACAGGCGGATATCCTCGTTGTCGTCGTTCTACCGGTTCTTAAATTGAGCTGCCGCGGAGCTGCGGCTAGCCGATCACGATTCCGAATCCGGACCATGCACAGCTCATTGCGCGCGAGGCCTCCGAGAAAAGTCGTGCCCCTCTCCGCCACCCGGGTCGTTTACGACCCTGATGCGTACATCATGGCCAAATCAGTTTGTACGGTGAAATGGTTACCGCCGTCTCCTCCAGACTCGTTTGTTAACTACGTGATAAACCGGATTATCACGCAGGGGATCAGGCACGGCGCGACTCCCGAACTCAATTTTCCAGATTCCTTCTTAAAGCCAGCATCTGTTCCGCTTGCGAGAACTCCTCATAAGGTCGAACCCACTCCATTGCTCCATGCGTAAACCGCACCACATATTTCTTTAGTTCGTCCTCTTCAGGTGTGAGCAAAATATCTCCGTGGAAGTCCAGGTCGATGTCTCTCTCCGGAATCGCGATCAGCCGGGGCAGGGGATCGGGATGTCCCGCGCTTTCGTACCGCACGGAGTGGTAAATCAGCCGCGTCTCCAGTGTGATGGTGAAGCGTCCCAACACTCGGTAAAGTGAGCGGCATTGGAACTCTCTGCCCGCAATTGCGAGGCTGCCAGGCAGATCGACATCGCATGCGACATAGTCGAACAATCCCATCTCAATTTCTACGGCAATTCATGTCTTCGACAGCGATGAGCCACGGCGCGATTGCACGAATGCGCGCAGCACATTGTTCATGAGAGTCTGATATCCCCTGCCGCTGGCTCTAAACCACTCCAGCACATCATGGTCAATACGGATATTGATATGGTCCTTCGGCGCAGGAATTCCCATAATGGCTTTTGTCCAGTCGGGTTCAGCCTGGACGTCATGAACGTCTGCCCGAATGGACGCTTCGAGTTTCTTGCCCGTCACGGCTTTGGCTTTGCGCCAATTGGTGCGATCTTCGCCACGCTTAATCGTGGCTTTAATCTCTTTAGCCAAAAAACGCACGGTATCGCTTTTCTTCCGCATCTCTGGTTCTCCTTGCTGTGACAATTCGTGTGGGTTCCGTCCCGCCACGTCCAGATGACGGCGAAGAACTTTCCTTCCATAGGACCAAATGCTAAGAAAACGTTCTTCCTCACCTCGTGGCGTCGGCGCCGTAAGCGTGGGACGCCCATCGAACAGGCTGTCGGCCACTTGAAGAAAATCAATTTCTCTGTTGGCCAGCACCCATTCGCGCTTTGGTTCATCTCAGCTAGCCTGGATTTCCACGGCAAAGAATTGACCTAAGCGGGAAGCTGATTTTTCTCATCCTTGGTAGGTGGTGAGGCGCAGGGGGAGTCCGTTCCACCATGGAACCTTGACGGGATTGTTGATCAGGTTGGAGGCGAGGATGATGGGGAGGTGAGCTCGGCGGTGAAAGCTGATGTGGACTTCTTTGCCGGTGATTTTCACGTCGGCTGGCATATCTACGATGTCGCGAAAGATCTGTCGGGCTTGAGCATTGGAGTAGCCCCGCATTGTTTGAGCCAGGAGCCGATACAGACCGCTGGCAATCACCATCAGTGCCATATCAAAGTCGACCTTGAGACCAACCGCTGAGGAAAGTGCATCCATATGGAAAAAGCGCACCGCATCGGAGAGCGCATTTTCAATGAGCATGCGCTGGGCGTAGCGAGTGATGAGCCGTTTGGCGGAGACGCGCGACTGGTTGGTGAGCAAGATGGTGGGGTCTTCGTGGCCCAGGTCCTGAATAAACAACTGGCGGAAGGTATGGTTAGCCAATCGAACGTTTTGCTCGTAGACTTTCGGGGTTCGATATTTGCGCGTCGGGACATCCAGTTCCACCACCCGCCAGGCGGAGCGCGGCAAGGACGCAATTTCCTTCAATAAGCTGTGGGATCGGCGGCGCAGGGTGATAAAGCCGATGTTCATCTCGTCCAGGCGAACCAGATTGGGATAGGTGGTCAAGCGTGAGTCGAAGACCAGTTCCTGGGGGTAGTTTCCGTGACTGTCCTTGCAGAAGGAAAGAAACTGGAAAATCTCTTCTGCCTCTTCGCCCTTGCGCAGATCGGCATTGGAGTAGCAGAAGGCTCTTCCGTCGGCATCCTGGGCCAGGAAGGTCAGCACGCTGGGCTGACGCCGACTGCGCATGGAGACGAAATGCCTCTCCACCATGGGGTCTTCGCCATAGAACGGGACGGAGTGGAAATCGAGGTTGAAGGACTGGGCGGGGAACAGTTGCTCACCGTGCATGTGGTCGTGCCAAGCCGCCAGCAGTTGGGTGGTCTGGGCGTGATGGACGCGCGAGGAATACTCCGAGAGGTAACTCTTTTTGGGGAAGGCATTGAGTCCGGAAAACAGCGCCAAGCCTTCATCGGCACTCAGGGCCATGGCATGGCTTTTGCGCTCGATAGACCATAGTTTCAGAGCCAAACAGGCACGCAGGGCATGGGTGGCGGGAATCATCTTGGATCCGGGCAGATGAGCCTCCGGAGCCAATTGGTCGAGGGCCAAGCGAACCATATCGGGGATGAACAGGAACAGTCCACCGCAGGTGGTCGTGAACTGGCGGGGGGCGAGAGAGAAATGAGCGAGGTCGGCAAGCGCCTCGATACTGGGGCGAGGATAGTTGGGACGCTCCTCATCGCGGCGTCGCGGCAAGGGAGCAAAGCCCTCCTCTTTCAGGACCTCACCTACGGCAGTTGGGCTGAGAGGGTGATTCTGTTCTTTGAGGGCCTGGCTGATCTCATAGATGGAGAGATTCTGTTTACGTAAGCGGATGATCAGTTCGCGGGCCGCCGACTTTTTGGGTTGGGAGCGGGGACCATGGCTGGGGGAAACAAAGAAGGTGGGATTCGGGTCACGGCGGAAGTGATGGCAAAGGACCTGGAAGGAGCCGACGGAATAGCCAAAGGCGCGAGCTACTTCACGGGAAGGCAAGCCCTCGACAAAGAAGGCGCGAAGGGCCTCATAGATACGCTGTTTGGGGGTGCAGGGCTGGAGGAAGAAGCTGCGGCATTCGCTTATGTATTTTGGTATTCCGTTAGACATTAAACTACAGTACTACATGCTAAATCATTAAACACAAAAAATCGCGCTTATTGACTCATATAGCGAACCAAGTTGTGTAATAGAGCGGTGTTTATGCGCCAAACCGTGGACCTCACCGAAGACCGTCAAAACTATGGTATGACATAAGACGATGTATATATCTATCGATCAAAATACCGTTACGTATAAGCAACTTTGAATGAGCGCAATCCGGGACCTGCGACGGACAGACAGCGTCTATGTAGGCTCCTTCAAGTCTTGCCTTATAAATCCACGGGGCCGCTCTGCCCAAAATTCTTAGGTCAACTCTTTGCCGTGGAAATCCAGGCTAGTGTCGTGCAGGTACATAGCTGTCGATAGCACAACGCCGAAAAGGTGACTTGCAATGCGTTCTGATCTGGTATTTGAGGCAGTTTCTCACATTTCCAATCGTTACCAATTGTGTCAATGGGCGAGCAATGCCACGCGGCGAATGCATCGGCCGAATACCCGTGTTCCGGACACCACCAATCAAGTGTTAAGCAGTTTTCATGCATTCAACGTTCGTTCTGAGTTCGCCGTCAGGGCTTGTAAGGCAGGGTCTACAGAAAGACGTCACGCTGCCTGATGCAATCTTTCCATAGTCCTGACGGATTGATCCGGCGCGATTCTCGGAAGAGACAAATGAAAAATTCAAATGAACGACCAGTCACTCTGGAACGAGTTCCACGACGTGGATGGAGAGAATGCTCAAACAGTCAGTCGAAGGTGGCCAAAGATGAGTCTGAAATCCAGAGCTGCTTGGGATGACGCTGACGCGAACTGGCGAGAAGGAGAGTTCTTCAAGTCCTTGTCACTCGCGGCAATCAGTGAGTTCGAATCGCACGCGGCGCCGCACTGCTGCCAGCGAAATACAGTTTTGTTCACAGAGAATGAGGAGCCTTCCAGCTTCTTGTTTTTGCTTGAAGGAAGGGTCAAGCTTTCGCTCAACTCGAAGACGGGCGGGCGGTTCATCATCCGATTCGCGCGGCCGGGAGAACCCCTGGGGCTAGCCTCCGCTGTTTCCGGGCTCCCCTACGAAATGACAGCCGAAGCGCAGTTTTTCTGCACTATTACTTCCCTCCCGCGGCAGAGCTTTCTCAACTTTCTGACTCGTTATCCGTCGGCTTGTCTCAATGCGGCTCGTGAATTGAGTCTTGATCACCGGCGTTCCTGCGAACACCTGCATAGGCTCGCCCTCATATCGTCGGCGCCAAGAAAGCTCGCGCGGCTAATGATCGAGTGGTGCGCAGATGGCGAATCTAACAGAAGTGACACCCGGTTCCACTGCTCCCTGACTCATCAGGAAATTGGAGAGCACATCGGAGCATCCCGCGAAACCGTCACCCGTGCACTGAGCGACTTAAAAGACCAAGGACTGATTGAGCAGCACGGCGCGATACTTGTTGTTCCAAATCGCAGAATCCTGGCAACATTCGCGGGAATAGGTTGAAGTTATAGAGCAGCATCCTAGCTAGCGGAGCCGCAAACATAACTTCACAGATTGGGCGCAATGGAGTAGTTCCATTGCGGCAGTATCTTATCGGGTTTAAAAGCAAGAGATGAGATGAGTTGACGATCCGGTTTGAGGCCTGTTGGATATTCTGCCCGGTCCAGATAGGCGCTCACAGACAGGCCAGTTTTTGTGCTGGTACTGCGAATGAAGCCGAGCATCTTTTCATGGCTGACAAGCGGTTCCCCCGCCCAGTTTTTGGAGATCTGGGAGAACAGACGATGCTCTATGGGATTCCATTTGGAAGCTCCAGTAGGGTAGTGAGCGACGGTGATGGTGATGCCAAATTGGTTGCACAATTGGGTCTGGATTTCTGTTTTCCAGGCCCAGGAACGGCAATTGTTACTGCCACCCGCGTCGGCAAGAATAAGGAGTTCGGATGCCGTGCCATGGAAACGAGACCCCTCATGTTTCCACCAGGTGGCGATGGAGTGGGCGGCGAAGGCCGCCGTGTCGTGTGAGACGCCAACGCAGACCGTTCCGCGGTTGTTTGGCGGATCGTAAATACCATAGGAGATGCCCACTCCACTGGCGTCGGATCGGAAGTCGTGATCGTTCACCAATACGGGCGACCGATCCCATTTGGTGCCTGAGTTTTTGAAGTTTCCGATGAGTTCGCGTTTTTTGCTATCGACGCTGATAACCGGAAGGCCTTCACGCTGGAAGCGCGCGCGCATCTTGGAAATATGCTGGAATTGCTGATCCCGGTAAGGGCTGGAATTGGTGGCGATCTGCTTGCGGTTGACGCGCAGAGAGAAATCCATTTGGTACAAGAGCCGAGCTACCGTATTGGGCGATACCGGAATGTCGATCTCCTGAAGCACCTCGGCGATCTTCTCTGTCGTCATGCGCGTCCACTTCAACCCCGTGATCGGATCTCCGGCGGTGTCGTGCTCCAGCAGAATTTCGATGGCATGGATTATTTCGGGCGTTTTTTTTCCACGGGTAGGCGCCCGCCGCCGGCCCTTCGCGTGCGCTCCACCTCCACATCCTGCGCCAATAGCTGTTGTCGTCCGCGAGCCACGGTGTGAGGATCGAGTTGGAGGAAGTCAGCTAGTCGATGATCGCCGCCACGGCCCAGCTTAAGCGACTCCAGTCCAGCAAACAGGCGGCGCTGCTGCTCGTCCAGCAAGCTGTAGAACAGTAGAATGGAGGCTTTCAATTCCTTCTCCGCGACCTGCAGCACAGACATATCCGCTGCTATGGGAACTGCCTCGACAGTGCGGCGCGTCTGCAGTTGCCCACGCCGAATAGCGCGGTCCGTGGCCGTGTAAAGGTAACGGCCGGAAACGATCTCACGAGCCACCCGTTGCTGCTGTGCTAATTGACGTAGCGTATCCTGCACTTCGACGTGCAAGGCGCGCGCCAGTTCATCGGCGAAATATCCGCACGGTGAACGATTGACGAACGCCTCGGCGCTGGCCAGCAGTGTACCGAAACGGGAGAACCAGACGTCTGCCTGCGACCAGAGTCCGTCGTCATCGAAGCGGGCGACATCGCGCAGGGTATAGTATCGGCCGCGATGGGAGTAGCTGGTGAGATAACCCAGAGGCTTCAGTTTCCGGAAGACGGTGACATTGACTGAGGTTCCGAGAGCTTGTTTCAGTTCATCCAGGGTGGCAATTTTGTTGCGCAGCAGCAGTGAACGCAGTTCATCGGCGTGGAAAGAGAGAGGCCTCATAATGTTATAGTTCCGGCTGCTGCGGATGCTCCTGTTCGGAACTATAACAAATCGGAGCATGCAAGTCTAACACTCGTCAAAGCGTCATGCCAAAGCGTCATGCAGCAGCATTTACAGGATGCTGTCGTCGTTCTCTATTGGGTGTCCAGCTCCGACTTGGCGACGCATTATGTAATAACAACGACTATATATGAGTTGTTATTGTTGCGGCTCCGCCTAGGGCGAAGGACTGCAATGCAAAATCAAGTACAAAACGCCCGCGAGCTCGATTATTGCTCCGAAACACGGCCGTCGAAAGTTGGCCTGCGCTCGGGGGCTCGCCCGAACGGAAGATCTGGGGCGGAACGATTACAGATGGCGCCTCATTTGGCGTTACTGTGGGACTGGCGGTGCTGGCTGAGGTGAGCAAAACTGACCATGCCGCAATTGGTGATGACGGTAGAATTTGTTCCGCCCGCTGAATATATCGAGCGCGATTATATTCAAGCACGCACGTTAGGCCAATATGCGTGCGAAGCCACCTGCGCTCTATTCCAGTTAATTTGTCCTTCCGCCCACATCTCAATTTAAACAAGGACACAAGAATGCGTTTAGATGCCCCGCGTCAACGAGTGCTGGTCGTTGACGACGAACGCGTCATTGCAGACACTTTGGTGCTAATTCTCAGCCAGAAAGGATTCGAGGCTACCGCAGCCTACAACGGCGAGAATGCAGTGGAAGCGGCGATCCCGTTCATGCCCGACGTTCTAATCATGGACGTATTCATGGAAGGCATGAACGGGATCGAGGCATCTCTTCAAATCTCCGCGATCTTGCCCCTCTGCAGAGTCATTCTGTTTTCCGGGAATACGGAAACGGCCGAACTTCTCCAGGAGGCCGAGGCCCATGGTCATTTCTTCGAGATTCTCGCCAAGTCGGTTCATCCATCGGATCTCGTCGACCGATTGAGCTCCCACCATACATCGCCTTCGTCTCAACGCTGCTCTTCCAATAAGGCCCTCAAGTTGACAAAATTACCGGGGTGATGGCAGGGCCAGTACCTGCTACTTCTCTGACAACGTGGATCGTCGTCCGCAATTGATTGCAGGTTTAGCTTCCGGAGTGGTCGGTACAAGGAGTGGAGGCGAGGTTTCCAGTTGGACAGCGGGCGCACTTTCCTGATTCGGGCCAATCACCGCCGATGCTTCCCGTTGCCAAAGGTTCGGCCATTCAAACCGGCGCGGAATCTGCCCGCTTGAGTCAATCTGCCCAGGAAACTTACGACTTGCCCAGAATCCCTCGGAATTGGCTGTTCTTAGACAAAGCCGGGGCACCCGTTCCCTATGGAATGCTTCAAACGGAAATCCTTAGGTGAACGGTATTGCGATTGGTTCCTGAACCACAGTCAGGGATGGAACGGTGTTCAAACCGAAAGCATGAAAACAACCGCGGATCCTTTGTCGCTGCTCTCCTCAGGATGACAGCACTGTGGTGGTAGCAGCGTTATTTTCTGGGCAGATCCCTTCGACACGCTCAGGGCAGGCTTTCGATTTCGGTCGCCGCGGCGACTTCCGCTCACCATGAGAAGGACGGTCTGGGTTCGTGGGCTCCCACCCTTTCCGCAGAAGACCACACCGCGAACGAAGACCTGTCCGAGGGGACCCCGGAAAGCGGAAAGGATGGGGCACGGAGGTTTGTGGTTGCGTCCGCCGTAGAACTTGGCCTCGATGTGCCCATCCGGCAGTGGATCGCTCAGTTCGCGCGCAGGGCAACCAGCGGGCTGATGCGCGAAGCCCGCCGCGCGGGCAGGTAGCCGGAAACGGCTGCCACTGCCACCAGCAGCAGCGCCATCACGACGTAGGTGGCCACGTCCCATGCCGAGGTCGCGAAGAGCAGCGACGCGATGAGCCGGGCCACGACGAGAGATGCCGCGCAGCCCATCCCCACGCCGATCAGCGCCAGCCGCAGCGTTCCCTTCAACACGTCAGCCTGCACACGGCCGGCGCTCGAACCCAGTGCCATGCGGATGCCGATCTCCTGTGTCTGCCGCGTCACCGAGTACGAAATCACGCCGTAAATCCCCAGCGCCGCCAGCAACAGCCCGAGCGTGGCAAAGGCAGCCACCAGCAACATGAAAAACCGCCGCGGCGAATTGGCGTGGTCCACCAGCATCTGGACGGGCTTGAACTCCGCGGCCGTCTGCTTCGGATTTACATCGCGCAGAATACCCATGACGCTGTTTGCCATCTGCGCAGGCAGAAGGGCGGTACGGACCACAAGCTGCGTTGCCCCCGCAAATGTCTGCGTTCCCGGATAGTAAATCTGCCATCCGTTTTCGCCCTCCACGCTCTCTGCGTGGACGTCCTCGGCAACGCCGATCACGAGCATGCCTGGATCCTTGGGGTCATTTGCGATAAGCTGCCCAACCGCATCGTTGTTCGGCCAGTGCGTGTAGGAAGCCAGGAACTTCGCATAGCTCTCATTGATCACCACCACATTCTGGGTATCGGTCCTGTCGCTCCAGTTGAAGTCGCGCCCCCGCAGCCTGGTTCCCATGGCGCGCAGATAGCCGGGCGACACCACGTAGACCAGTGGACCCGAAACGTGCAAATTATCGGGCTGCTTCACTCCCTTGGGAAACGGCAGGCCCCACGACCGGTTTCCGGCCAGGGGCAGAAAGTCGGTGGTTCCCGCGGCCTGCACGCCGGGCAGCGCACTCATGCGCTGAATCAGGGGCTGAAGATATGCCGCCCGGTGCGCCAGGATCGCCTTCGCCGAAGCCGCTGAATTTCCGTTTCCGTCGGCCGGATTGTCCTCGTAATCAACGGTCACCGCCGCACTGCGCGCCGGCTGGAATCCCAGATCGACATCGAGCACCTTCAGGAAGCTGCGCAGCAACAGGCCGGCTCCGATCAGCAGTGTGCAGGCCAGCGCGACCTCGGTCACAACCAGCACCGCGCGCAGTCGCTCGTGGCGCCGCCCTGAGCCGACACCCATGCCCGATTCCTTCAACCCCTCCTGGAGGTTCCCGCTTGCCATGCGCAGACCCGGGAGCAAACCGAAGAGCATTGCCGCCGCTACCGCCAGAATCACCGTCCATCCTACGGCGGAACTGTCGAAGCGCAACAATCCCAGCAACGGCAGCGCGATGGATCCCTGGTGCGCCAGCCATTTGACGAGTGCAAAGGCGAGACCTAGCCCCAACGCCGCTCCACCGGCCGACAGGATCAGGCTCTCGGTCAGAAGTTGCCGGACAATCCTGCCGCGGGTAGCGCCCAGCGCACCGCGCATAGCGAACTCTTTGCTGCGCGCCGAGGCGCGTGCCAGCAGCAGATTGGAAAGGTTCACGCAGGCAATCAGCAGGATGGCGCCAACCGCCGACCACAATACCACCAGCGAACGCCGCAATCTGCCGCTGATGTAATCCTTCAGGACGACGGGAACAACTGCATCCTTGTAGTCCTTGCCGCAGCCGTTTGGATCGCGATTATTCCAGCACATGTACTGCTCAGCCGCCTTCGCGTCACCCACCGCCTGGCCCAGTGTCGCGCCGGGTTTGAGCCGTCCAATCATGGTGATGATGTTGCCCCAGTCGCGCGGCGGTCCGTAGAGATCGAGCGGGGTAATGGCATCGATCTTGGCACCGGGGGAAAACACCGCGCCAAAATCAAACGTGCGCGGCAGTACCCCGATGATGGTGGTCTGCTTGCCGTTCAGATCGATGGCTTTGCCCACGATGGCCGGGTCGGCATTGAACTGCCGCCGCCACCACGCGTCGCTCAAGAGCACGACGGGCGCCGCGCCGTGGCGGCCGTCCTCGGCCATGAACGCACGGCCCATGGCGGGCTGCACCCCGAGCACCTGGAAGAAGTTCGCGATCACGTCGATCCCAGTCGCCGGAATGGGCACGCTGCCATTGCGCGCCAGCTTGAGGTTATCGGGGCTGGAGAAGGCGAAGTATCCGGTCACGTCCTGGAATGAGTGCGTATTCACGCGAAACTCGTCGTAAGCATCGGTCGAATACGTTGCGCAGGACAGGCCGCACTTGGCCGGCGGCGGCGCGATCCACACCAATTGCTGGGGATTGGGAAAGGGGAGCGGTCGCAGCAGCAGCGTATTCACCACGCTGAAAACGGCGATGTTTGCGCCGATGGCCAGCGCGAGAATCAGGATCGCAACGGATGTGAATCCGCGATCGCGACCCAGTGTGCGCAGCGTGTAGCGAATATCCTGTCCAAGAATGTCGAGTGTCATGATTCCTCGCGCCTCCCTCTGCTTCTCCCGAGCTTGTTGTATTCCGCCGATGCTGACCAGCGCCACGCGGCGCGCCTCGGCCGGTGAAAGGCCGCGGGCCAGGTTGTCCTCGATGGCCATCTCGAGGTGTGCGGCCAGTTCCGCGTCAAGATCCGCATCGCGCCTGGGCTTGCCGATGAATGCCGACAAGCGCCGCGCGGAGCGGAAAATCCAGCTCACGCGGATTCCTCGCCGGTATCCGCGCCCATGGCCAGCACGCGATCCATCACCGTGGTGAGGCGTTGCCAGTAGCGCGCGTCCTTCGTCAGCTGGCGGCGCCCGGCGGCGGTGATTGAATAGAACTTCGCCTTGCGGTTATTGTCTGAGGTGCCCCAGCTGGAGGCGATCCAGCCGTGCTGCTCGGTGCGGACCAGCGAGGCATAAATCGTGCCCTGGTTCAGGAGCACCTCGTTGCCGCTGACCTGCTCGATACGGCGGGCGATGCCATACCCGTGCATGTTCCCCATCGCTGCCAGCGTCTGAAGAACCATCAGGTCGAGCGTGCCCTGCAGAAGGTCTAGTTTTGCGGATTCCATTCCGTCCCCTGTGGTGTCACCACATAAGATAACCCGCGGACCTGTGTTATCGCCACAGGAAATGGTCCAACGGCGGCGTTTCTGTGATATGGATGAGCGCGGCCGTGATGGGTAAAATTGCCCCTCGATCTTGCGTTATCCGATCCCTGCTGGTAAGAACGTGCCGCTCGCACGACGGGTCGGCGTCCCGTGTCGCTAAGGCGCTCCTCCAGCCTGTTCGGAACGCTCCTCGTGTTGGTCTGCGAAGCTTGATTCGCAAGGAAGACAACCAGGTACTTGAGGCTCATGATCCATGTCCTCTTCATTCATGCCCCACGCAGTGTCCTGGAGCCAGGATCAACCCCTGATCTGGACCATGGTGGTCACCAACACGATCACGTTCGTCAGCTACTTCAGCATCTGTATCACCCTTTTTTACCTGGCGCGGAGGACGCGACGCTCCCTTCACCGCGACTGGGGTTACCTGGCCATCGGATTTGCGCTCTTTATTGTGGCGTGTGGATCGACGCACCTGCTCGAAGTGATCACGACCTGGAACCCGGTGTTCTGGATCGACGCGTGCACGAACATCATCACGGCGATCCTGTCGGGCTATGTCGCGGTGCAATTCATCCGCAAGGCGCCGGATCTTGGGTTCGGCATCAACGACTATGCGGTGCGTCTCACCAACAGCGAAAGCGAGAAGGCGCAAATTGAAGAGAGCCTCCTTGCCGCCCGGAAACTGGAGGAGTGGAACCGCATGTCGGCCGTGGTCACGCACGAGATTGCCAACCCGCTGGCGGCCATCCAGAACCTGATGTTCCTCATCGAGATCTCTCCGGGCGCCACTGCGGAGATTGTTGCCATGGCGCAGCAATCGTCCGAAGAAGTGCGCCGCATCGAGTCCCTGACGCGATCCACGCTTGGATTCTTCCGCCAGAC
>Ga0206915_1090_pt1 | contig 20841 bp, 12 predicted proteins | sample Alteio_BWOrgHeat_70_FD_152945 | JGI IMG/M metagenome (GOLD analysis project Ga0206915, IMG submission 152945) | Enriched cells from forest soil in Barre Woods Harvard Forest LTER site, Petersham, Massachusetts, United States -... | ecosystem: Environmental > Terrestrial > Soil > Temperate forest >...
ACCAGGAACGAAGCCATTTTGAGGTAAAAGAAAAACTATATAGCCTGGGCTTGTATAAAATACAGGTGGAAACGTTACTCTCCCGGCTTATTGAGGAAAATTACCTGAACGAGGAACGCTTCGCAAAACAATTTGCCAGGGGCAAATTCGGTTTAAAAAAATGGGGTAGAATAAAGATAAAATACGAACTGAAGCTAAAAAAAGTAAGTGATGCAAATATTAAAAATGCATTAAAAGAGATTGGCCTGGAAGACTACCTTGCAACCTTAAACAAGCTTGCTGCCGGTAAATGGGCTGCCATTGGTAAAGAAAATTATATTGCAAGGCAATCTAAAACAATGAATTACCTTCTTCAAAAAGGTTATGAGGCTACATTGGCTCAACAGGCAATTAAACTAATTACCCAAAAGGATTGACAGCCTCACGCCTGGGCAATCAGTGCCGGGTTTATTGAAACAAACTGTTTCTTTGTTAAATCAAACATTGCCATCATGGAAGAAAAGCAATTGTATTACAGCGATTATTTAGGTTTAAATAAGATACTCAACAGCCAGCAACCTGTTAGCTATACAGGTGGCCATATTCCCGCGCATGACGAAATGTTATTTATTATTATTCACCAGTCGTACGAATTATGGTTTAAGCAAATATTGTTTGAGCTGGAGTATGTGATGCAGGTTTTTGCCAAAGAAAAAATAAATGACAACTCAGAAGACCTGAACCTTGTAAGACACCGCCTTAACAGGGTAATACGCATATTAGAATTACTAAACCAGCAGGTGCATATTTTAGATACGATGACGCCGCTTGATTTTTTGGAATTCAGGAACCTGTTAACCCCTTCTTCAGGCTTTCAAAGCAAGCAGTTTAGGCTTATTGAAGCCAGGCTGGGCCTGGAAATGCAAAACCGCCACGGGCATGATTATTATAAAAGAGTAAATGCCGGTGGTTTTACCCAGCAAGATTATAGCGAGATAAATAAAATTGAAAATGAAGAAACCCTTTTGCAACGCATAAACAGGTGGCTTGAGCGCATGCCTTTTTTTGAAAGTAGTTTTTGGCAATCTTATAAACCAGGGGAACCGGGAGAAAAAGGTGATCATGATTTTTGGGATGATTATCGTACTGTTTATAAACAAAGCCTAACCGAAAGAGAAAGCAATAAAATAAATGATTTTGACTATGTATTTTTTGAAAAGAAAAACATACTTTATACTGAAGACCAACTGGCAATGTTGCGAAACAGTTTTACCCCAAAAGCACTTCGCTCAGCGCTTTTTATAATGCTTTACAGGGATTTCCCTGTATTCCAGGCTTCCTACCAGGTGCTGGACGCATTAATAGAAATAGATAATATGTTAAGCAACTGGCGGCACAAGCATTTTATTATGGTAAGGCGCATGATTGGTATGCGCGTAGGTACAGGTAATACCACCGGTGCGGGTTATCTTGAAGGCGCATTAAGCAAACACTATATTTATAAAGACTTATCGGGCTTATCCACCTATTTAATTGAAAGAAGAAGCCTGCCCAAATTGCCGGATGAACTTATAAGGCATTTAAGCTTTAATATATATTAGAACGGTGATCAAGGTTTTACATTTTCGTTTTACTGTCATCAGGTATATCAACATTTGCAGTGTTGCTGCTGTTAAATTTATTCAGGCGGAAATTAAGGCTTAGCAGTAGAAATCTTGACAGCACATTGGCCCTTGTATCCTGCACATAGTTATCGCTTGTACTACGCCAGATACTTACATTTTGGTTCAGCAGATCGTACGCCTTTAGCTTAATCCAAATATCTTTTTTCGGCCCCAGGTACTGCGTAATATCAGCATTAAGCATATTTACTGCGGTATTAAAACCAGCAGCCTGCCCGGTAGTTTGCCGGTAGTCGTAATCAATATTTATTTCAGTGTTGGTTATTGGTATAACCGTAATATTTGGGCTTACGTCAAAGAAATAGGAAGTATTATTCAGGTCAGATTGCAATGAGTATTCCGTCGTTTGCCTGCTTAAACTAACATCGGTATGAAAGTCTATCCATTTCGGTGAATCGTATGTTAACCCCATATAAACCCTGCTATAGTTATTCAGGTTTGTATTTTGTTCGCCGTTAAGCAAATTCACATTACGGGATGCATTCGCGTAAAAATTAACGTTCCACTTTATCTTATCCTTTCCAAAATATATTGGCCGAAAATAAGAGAACCAGGCATTCCAGTTATATGCACCGCCTGTGTTAACAGGTTGTGTAACCTGGCTACCGGTAGTATTATCAAAAGTGGTGCTGTTGGCAATGTTGTTTACAATAGACGAAAAGCCCGCATTTGAATTAAAGCCGGTTTCGCTGTGGGCATTATAATAATTGTAATTATACCTTATGCTATGCACTTCGGCGTACTTTAGGCCGGGGTTGCCTAATTTTATGTATAACGGATTAGTGTTATCAACCAAAGGCTGTAACTGGTATGCCTGGGGCGCCTGCAGGCCGAATGAATAGTATAGGTTAAACCTGCGGCCGCGGCCATTTGAATAAAAACTAAGATTAGGTGAGAACCCGCTGTATGACTGCTGGTAAACGCTATCCTTACCAAATGCCTGGCTTTTTGTAAGTGCATTTTGCCAGCGGGCGCCCACACCAAACCCGCTGCCTTTGGCACTATAGTTATAATTAAGGGCAACCACATTATTATAGGTATAATTATTAAAGTGGTTGCTTAATGTATCATTCAAAATGTCATAAATACTTGTCAGGTTATTAAAGTCATACACTGCTTTGGGTGCGTCGTTAACAGAATAATTATAGTTATAACTTATATTCAAACTGCCTTTTTCAGCAAGAGGCTCGCTATAGCTAATGGTTGAACCAATTCTTGTAGTTCTGCTTGTATTAAGCTGCAATTGATTTAAGAGCAGGCTGTAGGCAGCACTATCAACCGGGTAAAAATAGTTATTGGAAATATTAAAAACATTTGCACGGCTGTCGTTTATATTATTGTTTACATTAATAAAGAGGTTTCTGCGTGAATTTCCAAAGCGGTGATTATAGCTTACCTGCCCATTTACATTTGGAGACTTTGTGTTGTTAAAGTACTGCCTGTTTCCATTATTCAATTTCTGCGAGTCCATTAAATTGGTGTTGAAATCCGCGGCAGAACTGTAATTATAAAAATTGTAGCCGACAGATTCGTTAAAACGCACAAACGTTAACGTGTCGGGGCCTGTACTCGAAATATAAACCGGTGTACAAATTATTACTAACAGATGTACTACTGTTGCTTTCATTATAAAATGTGGAAGAATCTGTAAAAATATTTTGCCTGCTGATTATTTGCTGCCTGATGTTTTTATTGTGTTCGTACCCTGCCCACGAACTAAAGTCAAAGTCTTTCCCAAATTTATCGGCATAGTTTATCTTAAGCTGTTTATTGTCGCTTATGCCATTTGAGTTGTTATATGATGCATCGTCGCTGCCACTGTTATTATTGTCATTACGCCCGGTATTGTTGGCACCTGCTATTATTGATATTTTCCTGTCGTTGTTAAAAAAGTTCTCATTTGCTTTTGCTTCATAACGGCTGTCAGTACCGAACCCTGCATAGTCTTTTCCAAATACACCCTTTTTCCTGTTTTTCTTGAGGGTGATATTAATGATCTTTTCATGTATGCCGTCCTCTACCTTAGTAGCCAGGGCCTGGTCGCTCTTTTTATCTATTATTTGAATTTTGTCAATCACGTCAGCGGGAAAATTCTGTGTTACAGATTTAATATCGGTTCCAAAAAAAGGCTTACCGTCAACATAAATCTGTGTTACGGTTTCGCCTTCTGCTTTTACAGCGCCGTTCTTATCAACTTCAACCCCCGGCATTTTTTTAAATACATCTTCCACAGTACCATTTTTCCTTACGCGAAATGAGGCGGCACTAAATTCAGTAGTATCGTTCTTTACCACAACTGAAGGCCTTTTTGAAGAAATAACAACGGATGTTAAAGCGTCATAAGATGGGTTAAGAAAAACAGAATCAAGGCTCATTGCGCCCTTTTTTGGCATAATTACGTACCTGTTCATTACCTGGTAACCCAATGATTTTACCTGTACAATGTATTGTGTTGCATCAAGATTATTAAAAATAAAATTTCCCAGGCTGTCAGTTAACAACGACCTTTTAATGCTGGAGTCTTTGCCCAACAGGTTAATGGTTGCCTGGGGAATGGCTTCCTTTGAAGGGGAAAATATCCTGCCCGAAATTTTGCCGTTTTGTGCCTTAACAGATGCAGCACCGGTTAGGATTATGGTAAATGAAAAGAAAAGTTTTACAAAAGCCTTATTTTTCATGTTTGCAAATTATAAAAGCATCAGCAGTTAAAAAGTTAATTTTCCCGTTTAACAAACGCTTGTATTTGTATAACAAACCCCAGTTCCTAATAACTATTTTAAAAATCTGAATAATCAGCGGGATGTAAAAAAGTAATTGTTACACTGGAAACATTGTGCTGGTATTCAGGTTTTGCCGAAAGCGTTTTCCAATAAGGATCATTCCCAAAGGCGCTCCAGTGTTTTTCCCGGTCGTCTTTGCTGTTAAAGGTGGTCATATACATCAGGTTAGGCATATGGCTTCCTGAAATTACTTCAGAATAAAATACCGCATTAAAATTTAGCCTTTTAAACAGCCCTACTTCATCGCCTTTATTAAACATTTCAACTTTGTTCCTGTAATATTTTTCAGTAGGGCCTTCATAACTGCGCAGTTCATAAACCCGCTCAGCTTTAGGTGCGGTAAGTTGGGGAACCAGGGGCATGGGCGCTTCCTCAAAAGCTTTTAAAAGGATTGATTCAATACGCCGGTAGGGAACATTATTGTAAGGTGCGTCAAGATAATCTTTTCCGTCAATAAGGTATTGGTTATCAGCTTCAAGTTTTTTATCTATTCCTTCCAATTGTTTCCATGAAGTGAATGGTATAAAAACATACACCAGCAGCTCAGAATCTTTTTCCACTGGTTTAAAAACACCAATATTTGGTATGCCGGCACGGTGAAGTGCAGGCAGGTATGCATTTTGCAGAAATTTATTAACCCTTTCTTCCTGTTCCGCAGTTTTAATGTGATAAATTTTTATTTGGTAATAATACCTCTCGCCCTTTTTGCTATAAGCATTCATTGTAATGCTTAGAAGGCTAATAACAAAGCAGAATGATACCAAATGCAGGCGCATTTTTCCTTTTTTCATAATAAAAACTTGATTGTAATTTATAAAATTGTTTACTTATGCCATACGGCACGTAACTTGTTCTCTCTTAAGCAGGTCTAACCCAAAGTTAGTTATACAGGATAACAAAATTTTAATCGTCCTCAATATTTTACGTACGCTTTGCTTCTTTCCGCCGAAATAAATTTATTAAATATCAGGCAATTGCTAATCTTGTTAAGTGTGTGCAAAAGAACTATTTATTTCTCATGAATGGAATAACTTAGCATTTTAATAGTTACTCATAAATAAATTAGCTATGGCGGAAAGAAAATTATCTTCAACTAATTATCGTAACCAGTCTTTCCTTGAAGAAAAATGTTCATTGAATGAACTGCTGGACCTTGTTAGCAAAAGATGGGTTTGCGATGTGCTGTTCTCTATTGAAGAGGGGAATAAAAGGTTTAAATCTATTAAAGAAGACCTTACATTCATCAGCGATACCATTCTTGCAGACCGTCTTAAATTATTAGAACGGTATGGCTTTATTGAAAGGGCATATTTTGATGAAGTTCCCCCAAGAGTTGAATACACAATAACGGAAAAAGGTGAAGAACTATCATCGTTGCTGGACAATATGTGCAAATTCAGTGAAACAGTGCACCAGTATATTACTGAACCTGTTAGGCTGTAGTTGATCACTTAAGAGCATTACGGTTATTTACATAACCAAATTGCCTTTATTTTTTATTTGCTCATTTGTTAACTCAGTCACCAATTGAACACCTGCTATATCCTTTAAGGATTGAATTAATTGCAGGCATTGGCTATCTTCAACCTCATCTCCTTTTAACAGCCATAAAAAATCAATATGCCTGAACTCGGGCAGCAGGAATTCACCATCATAATGATTATGATAAATATAATGGTGCAGTGAATTGTTGGGCTCATTGTAATGGTAGATAGGGAAAAAATAAGTGCGCCCTTTTTTCTTTAATTCTATTTCTATATCTGAGTCTAAACGAAAATTGAACCCAAGCGAGTTATTTACCTGCCAGCAAAACCGGTAGTTTTTTGCAGAAACCACTATACCAAGCAACCGGGTACCGGCAAAAAAATCGTCCGTTATTTCATCTATGTTAAGGGTGAGCTTTTTCATGATGCTTAAAATTGAACATCAAACGTTTTTTCGGTATCCCCTCTTTTTATCCGCAGTGTTGTTTTATCTCCTTTCTTAAAATGCTGCAATGCCTGCATATAAGTCATTACATCTACAAATTTATAATCGCCTAACTGCAATAAAACATCCCCGGATTGCAAACCAAGCCGCTCGGCAAGTTTGCCTTTGCTAATGCCGTCAATCCGCATTCCTGTACCGGTAAACCCATAATCAGGCATCACACCAAGCGTTACAGGTAAGGACATTGAGCGTGCCTCCATATCCCTTGTTTTTAAAAATGACAGTTTGCCTTTATCATTGGTTGCTTCAATTATTCTGTCAATATATTTTACAATTTCCAGTTCTCCTTCAAAATTTATTTTCTGCCAGTCATCTGTAGCTTTGTGGTAATCGCTGTGACTATTGGTAAAAAAGAAAAGTACAGGTATGTTTTTTCTATAGAACGAAGAATGATCGCTTGGGCCAGACCCGCTGCTGTCATACTTTACTACCAGGTTGGGGTCGGTTGTTGATGCAAATACAGTGGCCCAAACAGGTGATGTTCCATAACCACCTATGGTAAGTTTGCGCGACGAATCGTACCTGCCGACCATGTCCATATTGATCATATAGTTAGGAACAATATTGACTGATGGATGATCGAGCCAGTATTTAGACCCGAACAATCCAAGTTCTTCACCGGAAAAAGCAATAAAGAGATAGTTATTATTACCCGCGGTAGTAGTTTGTAATATCCTTCCCAACTCAATCAAGGCGGCTGTACCGCTGGCATTGTCATCAGCGCCGTTATGAATTTGCCCCTGCCCATCCAGGCTGTTGCCATCTTCGCCATACCCGAGGTGATCAAAATGGGCGCCAATGATCACCGTTGTGGGCGCATTAAAATTAAGATACCCGACAACATTCCTTGCCTTTCTTTTTTTGGGTGAAATATTTACGTTAAGCGAAATATTATAAGTAGCGTTTGCATCGGCAAAATATTTTTTCCAGGCGTCCCCGGCAATATATATCACCGGTATCGTACAAAGCGCGGAACTGTCATTTTTATTAAACTGAATGTTGTCTATTGCAGCAGAACTATTAAATATTATAAGCGCAGTACCGCCTTTTTCTTTATCGCGCTTTGCTTCAGCTCTTATAGCATCGTTTATATCAAAATGAGGGTTGGCCTTATTCTCTTCCAGTAAATCTTTCACATCAAAAAACCACGGTGCGCCTTTTTCTCTAAGGTCAAGCGATGCAGAGCCTTCAACTGAACTGTTGGCAGAATAAGCAAGAGGAAAATAGTCATTTTTCAGTTCAAGCGAATGCCCGTTGATGGTTAACATGTTTTTCCCATCGGTAAATTGTTTGCCTTCATCAATATCAAATTCCTGTATGTAACCATTAGTTCCCTTTGGCTGTAATCCATCCTTTTTAAACTGTTCGCTTATATATTGCATTGCAAGCAGTTCGCCGGGTGTACCGGTTCTTCTTCCCTCCAGCTTGTCATCAGCCAGGTACATTACGTGGGCCTTAAGGTTAGCGAGGGTTTCCTGGTCTGCTTTTACCTGTGCTTTTTTCTGTTTACGCGTTTGTGAAAAAACCAAAACCGGTGCAAACACAAGAATTAACAACAGCTTCTTCATAGATCTTTCATGTTGATTATGCAAATGTACTGCCTGCTTTAAAGCTGTTTACTTTTTTCCCGTTAGTTTAATAAATTATGTGGCGTCTTTTTATCACATAATGACTTGTGTGTTCAAAGCGCCAGACTTCTTAACCTTTGACTAAATGACTTATTGACCATTGACTTAATGACTTTCTTCTTATTCTCCCAATCTCGTAATATAAGCTACCTGCCTAACGTTACTTTTGCGCCTAAATAACTATTTGCCTGTTTCTAATACTCATATTGCTTTAGTCGGTAACCCCAATAGCGGCAAAACGTCGCTGTTTAATGCCTTAACAGGTTTAAACCAGAAAGTCGGCAATTTTCCGGGAGTTACGGTTGATAAAAAAACGGGGAACTGCCAATTGGATGACAGGCTCTCATCTGTAATTATTGACCTTCCCGGCACTTATAGCTTATACCCCCGGAGGTCTGATGAATGGGTTGCCTATAAAGTTATGATGGGCACAGACGCTGAAGTGCACCCGGAGATAATCCTGCTGGTTGCAGATGCCAGTAACCTAAAACGAAATTTATTGTTTTGCAGCCAGGTAATTGACCTGAAATACCCGGTGGTAGTGGCATTAACCATGATGGATATTGCCGCTAAAAAAGGTATTGAGATTGATATTCCTGGGTTAGAAAGAGAATTGGGAGTACCGGTTATTCAAGTGAACCCCAGAAAAAACAAAGGCCTTCCGCAACTAAAAAGAACACTTGCCCAAACAGCAAGGAAGCAGCATGTTGTTGCAGCACGCGATTTTATTCCTAATAAGGAATTAGCGCCTGCTGCAATAGAACAGGTTAAAAGCCTTTACCCAAAACTAAGCGATTATGCCGCGGTGCATTATCTTATAAACCATGAAAATTTCCCTCTGCCGGCGCAAAACCAGGCAACCATAGAAAAGGTGGAGAAAGATACCGCCTTTAACCCCACCAAAACACAGGGCGAGGAAATTATGCAGCGCTATGGGCGCATAAGGCAAATAATGAAGCAAAACGTGGTAGAGCCCGATCCGCTCCAACGAAAGCTTTTTACTGAGCGCCTTGACAATATTTTATTAGACCGCCTTTGGGGTTATTTAGTGCTGCTGGTGGTTTTGTTCCTGTTATTCCAAAGCATTTTTTGGCTGGCGCAATACCCGATGAATGCCATTGACTGGAGTTTTGCCCAACTGCGCCAATGGTTGGGCGGCGTATTGCCTGCTGCATGGTGGAGCAATTTATTGGTTAACGGATTTCTTGCGGGCATGAATGGTGTACTGCTGTTCGTGCCCCAAATAATGATATTGTTCGGGTTAATAACGCTGCTGGAAGATTCGGGCTATATGGCACGCATCAGTTTTTTAAGCGATAAACTAATGCGCAAAGTGGGGCTTAACGGTAAAAGCGTAATGCCCATGATAAGCGGCTTTGCCTGTGCTGTGCCCGCTATTATGAGCGCACGTAATATTGAAAACAAAAAAGAAAGATTATTAACTATATTAGTTACCCCGCTTATGAGCTGCAGCGCCCGGTTGCCTGTTTTTACCATATTGATAGCGCTTGTTGTACCGGGTAAATATTATTTTGGGTTTCTGAGCCTTCAGGGGTTGGTGATGATGGCGCTGTATTTACTCGGCGTTGTTATGGCTTTAACGGTTAGTTATGTATTAAGGTTTATTGTAAAAATGAAGGAAAAAAGCTTTTTCATTCTTGAGCTACCCGATTACCGCGCCCCGCGCTGGAAGAATGTTGGTATAACCATGGTGGAGAAAGCAAAGATATTTGTATATGATGCAGGCCGTGTTATTATTCTCATTAGTTTGCTGTTGTGGTTCCTCAGCAGCTATGGGCCTTCGGGAAGAACGGATGCAGTTGAAAAAAAATATACTGTTTTAAAGCAACAGGCCGGCCCATCGCCCGAGGCCCAGGCAGCAGTTAACAAACAATACCATTCAGAAAAACTGCAAAATTCTTACGCAGGTATTTTGGGTAAAGGCATTGAGCCGGTAATAAAACCTCTTGGGTATGACTGGAAGATAGGCATTGCGCTTATAACATCTTTTGCCGCGCGTGAGGTGTTTGTAGGAACGATGGCCACACTTTACAGCGTTGAGGAAAATGATAATGCGACCCTTAAACAAAAAATGCAAACCGCTACCCGAGAGGATGGCACCAAAGTTTATACCCTTGCCACCGCCGTAAGCCTTATGGTTTTTTACCTGCTTGCAATGCAATGTATGAGCACCCTGGCTGTTGTTAAAAGAGAAACCCGTAGCTGGAAATGGCCGGCAATACAATTAATGTATATGACAGGGCTTGCCTATATTATGAGTTTTGCAGTATATCATATTTTTTTGTGATCACCTTACTTCCTTATCGGTTCATCTGACACCTCTGCCTTAGGATTATAATAATGCCACAACAATGCCGATAACTTGCGCGTAAGCACCCATGCTTCGTTGTTATACTGCCAACTGGTATCTTTATTATTCTTTGTAAATATGCTGAAAATGTAAGAGCAATCTTTTCCGTTTACATACGCCACTTCATTGCGGTTTTCATCCAATGCGCCGTTTTTATCTGCAACAAAAGTTCCGGGTGGTATTTGGCTTATAGCTTCTTCATCCCAATACTGCCTGCTGAGCAACCGCAGCATTTTTTCGCTGCTTTGTTTGCTTAAAACTTCTCCCTTTACTATCTTCTCCATAAATGCAGCAATTTCGCGCGGCGATGTTTGCCCCCAGCCATACATGCTCCTGTTGGCTTCGCGGCCGGGGGTACGGCTGTTCACGCGTGTTACTTTAAAATCCAGGCTGTCAAGTATCTGGTTAATGCGTGTACCGCCGCCTGCAAGGCCCTGGCACCAAAGGCTGGCGCAGTTATCGCTTATGGTAAGCATCAGCATCATAACCTTGCTTAGCTCAATGGTTGAGCCGGGTTTGGCAAGAGACATGATATCGTCTCCCTCGCTGTAATACAATGAATCAGTATAGGTTAGGCGCTGGTGATAATCCAGCAGCCCTTTTTGTATCTTGTCCATCACCCCGGTAAGGATTGATATTTTTACAATACTTGCCGTAGGAAAAACAGTATCTGCATTAATAGCAATTGTTTTATTCTTTTTAAGGTCATGCACATAAACACCCACATAGCCGTTAAACCCTTTAAGCAGGTCTTCTACCTGTTGTTGCAGCGTGCGGTCTGTTTTTTGCGCGGTTGCACAAATTGCGCAACATAAAAAAGCCAGCATCATTTTAAATCTCATAAACAAATAGTTATTTAGTTGAAGTTATAAGTAATTTGCGACTGTAGAATACTAACAGGTAAGTTTCTGTATAAACTCTGTTCCCGGCCGGAAGTATATGATGGGAACGCTGAAAAAGAAAAGGTGGATTATTGCAGTATGGCCATTTAACAAATAAGAATATGGTACTTTACCGAAAAAATATTGTTGTTAAAGTGTTAAGATGATTGATTAAAAAACGATACCTGTTATTTTTACCAACAAAACAAACTGTTATACCTAATATTGACCTTACCATGCGGAATTTTTTTTTGATCGTGCTGTTATTAGTACAGGCCTGTGTATTTGCGCAGGCGCCTTCCCTTCAGGCAGTTAAGGATAATATAGATAAATACAGCGCTAATTACCCACAGGAAAAGATATATATACAGTTTGACAAACCAGCCTACGCTGCGGGCGAAACAGTTTGGTTTAAAGCGTATTTATTAAAAGGATTTGAAAATTCGGACCTGAGTAAGAATTTTTATATTGATTTTACAGACACTGCGGGCAATATTTTAATGCATGGCGTTTATCCAATCCAGATTTCATCAGCAGCCGGCAATTTTGATATCTCTTCTTATTACAACGGTAAAAATATTCACGTGCATGCCTATACAAAATGGATGCTGAATTTTGACACTGCTTTTTTGTACGACAGGGATCTTCGTATTATACAAAAACAAACAAACAGTAACACAAAAATTATTGTAAAGCCTTTAACGGCATCTATACAATTTTTTCCGGAGGGTGGTGATTGCATTGCAGGAATAAATACTAAAATAGCGTTTAAAGCAATTTATCAGAGCGGCAGGCCGGCCAATGTAAAAGGCATAGTTGTAAACAGTAAGGGCATTACCGTTGATACTATTAACTGCATGCACGATGGCATGGGTTATTTTTATTTAAACGCACAAAGCGGCGAAACCTATACTGCCAAATGGAAAGATGACCAAAAAACTTCCTATACAACTGTTCTGCCTGCAATAAAAAATGAAGGCGCCACTTTTGAAATAAGACCAGGAAAGGAGAAAACCGGGTTTATTATTAAACGCTCAGATAATGCCTCAGAACCAGATAAGCAGCTGCATATTGTTGCAACCATGCAACAACAAATGGTATATATGGCCAGCGTAAAGCTTGATGAATCGCCTTTTATAGGCGGCACAATACCGACTGCTCAATTGCCTACCGGCATATTACAGGTAACATTGTTTAATGCTAACTGGATGCCTGTTGCCGAACGGATCTCTTTTATAAATAATGATGATTATCATTTTGATCCGGAAGTAGGTTTTGCAGCGTTGGGAACATCAAACCGGGGAAGAAATGTACTGGTTATAAATACGCCTGATTCTATTGAATCAAATCTTTCTGTTTCTGTTACTGATGCAGGCCTTGGTGTTGATAGTTCGGATGATATTATTTCCCGTTTACTGATGACAGGCGATTTGAGGGGCAGGGTATTTCATCCTTCGTACTATTTTTCAAATAGCAGTGATAGTGTTGCACGGCACCTTGACCTGGTGTTGCTTACAAATGGATGGCGAAGGTTTAAATGGGAAGAAGTGATAGCAGGCAAAACACCCGTTCTGAAGTACCCAAAAGATTCAACTTATTTAAGTTTCTCCGGGAAAGTATATGGCGCTACACCACAGCAATTACGTGAGGCCGGTTCGATATTTACGGTTATGACAGGCAAGGGTAAAGATACAAGCAAACATTTTGTAACCATCCCGTTACGTGATGACGGAACCTTTGCAAAACCCGATCTTATTTTTTTTGATACGCTGAAAGTATATTACCAGTTTGGCGGCAAAGGCGGCCTTGATAATTCAACGGAAGTTACTTTAAGCACCGGAGGCATCCCTTCGCCAAGACATATATTTATTGACAAGAATAATATGGGGCTTTCTTTTTTTGATACCACAGGTGATTATCGTAACAGCATCATGGCTTCAGAAGAAGCCCGTTTGCAGGAATTGCTAAAAACTGCTACTTTAAAAGAAGTAACAGTACAGGCTAAAACGAAAAGTCATTTGGAGATACTGGACGAAAAATATGCGACCGGTTTATTCAGTGGCGGCGATGCAGCGGCTCAATTTGATCTTTTAACTGACCCCACTGCAGCAAATATGCGTGACGTGCTTACATACTTAACAGGAAAAGTTGCAGGCTTAACGATTAGTAACGCAGGAACACCGCAGGTTTCACTTAGCTGGCGCGGCGCTACCCCCGACCTGTTTATGGATGAAATGAATGTGAGTGTTGACCAGGTAACAAGTTTAAATATGAGTGACGTTGCTTATATAAAAGTAATGAGGCCACCCTTTTTTGGCAGTGCGGGGGGTGGCAGCGGCGGCGCCATTGCTATTTACACGCGCAAAGGCGGCGATGTAAAATCAAACACTGCGGGCAGGGGGATGCCCTATAAAATGGTTGCGGGTTATACCTTTGCAAGGCAGTTTTATTCGCCTAACTATGGCACATTCGACCCAAAGAATGAGCAGGGAGATGTACGCTCTACATTATATTGGAACCCTGTGGTATTAACTACAAAGGAAAATCACATTATTAAATTCCAGTTTTATAATAATGATGTAACAGACAGTTTTAGAGTAATAGTTGAGGGCGTGAGTAAAGATGGCAAGCTAACAAGAGTAGAAAAGGTGATTCAATAAAAGGTAAATTGGTAATGCTGATTTAATTATAATAACTGATTTTCCCGGTCATATCATTACTGTTGGCCTTTTCCCAAAAATTCACCTCGTATTTGGGTTTATTCACCTAACAAAATATTTAGTAGCTAAACGGTTTATAAATCTCCATATCTTTAATTTTCAAGAACTAAAATTAAATAAAAAGGATGTTCGTTTTCCCCAAGCCTGCACAAATCACTGCGGCAATAGCCATTATAATTTTATCGTATGCCTGCGGAAAAAAAAATAATGATCCCAAAGCACCGCCTGCTGCACCGCCCCCTGTTGTAGATGTAATTGTTGCCCGGCCTCAAACCATTGCAGATACTATTGAGGCTAACGGTACAGTAATCGCAAATGAGTATGTTCAACTTAAGCCGGAAGTTAGTGGCCGCATTACTTACCTTGATGTTCCGGAGGGAAAGTTTATTACTAAGGGAACCATTATTGCCCGTATTAACGATGCCGATCTTGAAGCACAGCTTAATAAAACCAAGGTGTTGTTAGATCTTGCACAGAAAACAGAGGACCGTTACAAGAAGCTCCTGGCTGTTAACGGGCTGAACCAGTCTGACTATGATGCTGCATTAAACACTGTAAATGGCTACAAGGCTGATCTGTATTATACGCAGGCATTGATTGACAAAACATTTATAAGAGCTCCATTTGATGGAGTAGCAGGGTTACGCCTTGTAAGTTTGGGGGCTTCCGTTTCCCCCGCTGATATCATAGCTTCTATGCAGCAGGTTGAAAAGATGAAAATTGATTTTACTATTCCTGAACAATACAGCAGTTTTATAAGAACAGGAAATACGGTAGATATTACAACCGATGAAGGTAATTCCACACGCACAAAAGCAGTAATTATTGCCACAGAACCACAGATAGACCAAACCACCCGCAACCTGAAAGTCCGGGCTGTTTTGGCAGATAACAAAATAAGCCCCGGTGCATTTGTAAAAGTATATGTGATAACCGGCAATAATAAAAATGCGATAATGGTGCCAACCAATGCAATTATTCCGGAAGATCTGAATAATGAGCTTATAGTGGTAAAAAAGGGTAAGGCAAATCTTGTAAACATACAAACGGGTGCGAGACAGGCGGATAATATTGAAATAACCAAAGGGATAAATGTTGGCGATACGATAGTAGTTACGGGCGTATTATTTGCACGGCCAAAAGCCCCTGTAAGAATAAGAAAAGTATTGTCTTTTAATAAAGTTGCACATTAATAATATTATACGGCCAATGTGCAACCGGTTGTTGTACGATGCCATACCTGGAGTGACAACGGGAGCATAATATTCTCCGTTACATAATAAATAATTTAGAGCAGATTACGAAGCATGAATATTTCCGAATTATCATTGAAGCGCCCTGTACTGGCCACGGTAATGAATTTGATGATCATTTTGTTTGGGGTTGTGGGATATACATTTTTGGCAGTAAGAGATTACCCGGCAATTGATCCTCCTGTTATCAGTGTATCAACCTCTTACACAGGCGCCAACCCTGACATTATTGAAAGTCAGATAACCGAACCGCTTGAAAAACAAATAAACGGTATCCCGGGCATACGTACTATTTCATCAACAAGCTCTTTGGGCAATAGTTCCATAACAGTTGAATTTAATTTAGGCGTTGACCTCGAAGCCGCGGCCAGTGATGTGCGGGATAAGGTTGGGCAGGCAACAAGAAACCTGCCTTTGGATATTGATGCCCCCCCGGTTGTAAGTAAAGCTGATGCTAACAGCGACCCTATTTTGATACTCGCCGTTCAAAGCCACACTAAAAGTATTTTGGAGTTAAGCGATTATGCTGACAATGTGCTGCAACAACAGTTGCAAACCATTAACCAGGTAAGTTCCGTAGCTGTATTTGGCGATAAGAGTTTTGCTATGCGTATTTGGCTTAACCCCGACAAAATGAATGCATTCGGGGTTGCCTATAACGACATAAGCACATCTCTTAACAGCGAAAATGTGGAATTGCCCCCGGGAAAAGTGTATGGTACCAACACTGAGCTTACTATTAAAACATTGGGAAGATTAACCACCGAGCAACAGTTTAGGGATCTTATAATAAGGGAAGACAGTTCGGGAATAGTGAGGCTGAATGACGTGGCAAGAGTTGAGCTTGGCCCGCAGGTGGAAGAGCAAAGCTGGAAATATAATGGCGTTCCGGCAGTTGGCCTTGCTATAGTGCCACAGCCGGGTGCGGATAATATTACCATTGCCGATGAGTTTAATAAAAGGTTAGATGACATAAGAAAAGCCAACAAAAGCGATATTGAATTTAATGTACTGATTGATAATACTGTTAACATCCGCAACTCGCTGGCTGAGGTAAAAGACACATTGATCATAGCGTTTACACTGGTGGTGCTGGTGATATTCTTTTTCTTTAGAAACTGGCTAATAGCTATCCGGCCACTTATTGATATTCCTATATCGCTTGTGGCCACATTTTTTATCATGTATTTAGCAGGCTTTTCTATAAATATCCTTACCCTATTAGGTATTGTATTGGCGACAGGGTTAGTGGTGGATGATGGTATTGTGGTTACAGAAAACATTTTCAGAAAGCTTGAAAGCGGTATGCCTTTGCAAAAGGCCGCGCTGGAGGGCAGTAAAGAAATATTTTTTGCCGTTATATCTACATCGCTTACCCTCGCTGTGGTATTTATGCCTGTAATTTTTTTACAGGGGTTTGTTGGCAGGCTGTTCCGGGAGTTTGGGGTGGTGCTTGCATCGGCCGTATTAATATCCGCATTTGTGTCATTAACCATTACCCCCGTTTTAAATGTTTATCTAACCAGGAAAAATGCTTCACATGGATGGTTCTATGTAAAAACAGAACCTTTTTTCCGGGGGATGGAAACCGGTTACAAACGGTTGCTTGAAGGTTTTATGAAAGTAAGATGGGTAGCGTGGATAATAATTGTTACATGTGCCGTACTTATATGGACGGTAATAGGCAGCCTGCAAAGCGAAATAGCGCCGTTGGAAGATAAAAGCAGCATACGCTTTACCGTTACGGCTGCAGAGGGCACAAGTTATACTGCCATGGTAAAGATAACCGATGACATCACCAATTATCTTTACGATTCAGTACCTGAGCGTGATTTTGTTTTTGCAAGAACTCCGGCCGGAACATCTATCAATACTTCCCAACCGCGCATTGGCCTTATATCTCCGAAACAAAGGTCAAGAAGCCAAAATGATATTGCGATAGACCTGCAGAAAAAATTATCACGCTTTAATGACGCCCGCATTTTTGCCATACAGGAGCAAACAATATCCGTTGGTTCGGGTTCAAGAACAAGTTTGCCGGTGCAATTTGTTTTACAAAACCAGGATATAAATAAGCTGAAAGATATTATTCCAAAATTTTTAGACGAAGCAAGGAAAGATAAAACATTTTCAAATGTTGATGTTAACCTTAAGTTTAATAAACCCGAACTGGATATAACAGTGGACAGGATGAAAATTAAAGACCTTGGTTTATCAACAAACGATGTAATATCAGCTATGCAGGCGGCTTTCAGCGGTGGAAGGCTGGCATATTTTATTATGAACGGCTACCAGTATTATGTAATTGCCCAGGTTGAGCGTGGCGAAAGAAACGAGCCCGGCGACATTAATAATTTATATGTACGAAACAATAAGGGGCAAAATATTCCTTTAAATGCAGTAGTGCATATTTCACAAAACAGTGCGCCATCTACGCTGTTTCATTTTAACAGGTATAAAGCTGCAACCATTTCTGCCTCTCTCGCCGAAGGAAAAACCATTGGCGATGGTATAAAAGCGATGCAGGCGATTGCCGACCGCACACTTGACCCTTCATTTCAAACAGCGCTTGCAGGCTCATCGAGGGATTATGCAGAAAGTTCTTCTAACATCGCTTTTGCATTTGGGCTTGCACTGGCATTAATTTACCTGGTACTGGCGGCACAATTTGAAAGTTTTATTGATCCGGTTACTATCATGCTTACTGTTCCGCTGGCTATGGCGGGCGCTTTATTAAGCCTGCGTTTATTTAATCAAACATTAAATATATTCTCCGAAATAGGAATGATCATGCTGATTGGCCTTGTTACCAAAAACGGCATTTTAATTATCGAATTTACAAACCAGAAGAGAGAGCATGGCATGAACAAGAAAGAGGCGGTTATAGAAGCAGCGGCTCAGCGTTTGCGGCCTATATTAATGACAAGCCTTGCAACATCTTTAGGCGCCTTGCCTATTGCATTAAGTTTAGGCGCTTCCTCTGCCAGCCGTGTACCATTGGGCATTGTAGTAGTTGGCGGTATTATATTTTCATTGATATTAACGTTATTTGTTATCCCGGCAGTGTACACTTACATATCAAGTAAACACAAAGCGAAGAAAATGGAAATAACGGAATAATAATTAATTGGATTTTTGTTCACAACTGTTTGAATAATGAAAAAAAGGATCATATATATTTTATTTAATTGCGGGGCTTTGCTATTATTTTTTAGTGCCACAGCCCAGCAAACATTTACTTTAAAACAAGCAATAGAAACTGCACTAAAAAATAGCCTGAGTATTGAAATAGGTAAAAACTATGTTGAAATAGCCGGCATTAATAATAATTATGGAATTGCCGGCGGTTTGCCTGTTATAACCGGAACAGCTACCGATGCAGACCAAAGTGTAGATATAAACCAAAAATATGCTAACCCGGCTAACGATAAAACAAGCAATAATGTAGGCTCAAATAGCTTCGCAGCAAATGTAACCGGCAGCATATTAATTACAAACGGCAAAAGGGTTGTTTCAGCTAAAAAAATGTATGAAACGGTTGAGCAACAAACAAAGCAACAGTTAGATTCACGGATACAATCAATCGTTGTAAATATAATGCTGAAGTATTACGATATAATACGGCAGCAGAGCTACGCCAAAACTTTGCAAAGGTCTATTGAAGTATCAAAGCAAAAACTGGAGATCGTTAAAACACAGCAAAGTGTTGGCATGGCTAACAATGCAGACCTGTACCAGGCTGAAGTTGACCTGAATACACAGATCCAGTTATTGCAGGCCCAACAGTTGATAATAGACCAGGATAAGACAGATCTTTTATACATGCTTACAATAAACCCTGATTCATCCATAAATATTGCAGATACCGCTATAACAATTGACAAATCAATTCAGCTTGACGCTGTCTTAAGCAGCATCCCCGCACACCCCGACCTGGTTGCTGCGCAAGATCAAATACTCATCAATCAATATATTGAAAAGCAAACTGCAGCACAACGATACCCAAGCCTAAGTGCAAATACCGGTTATAACTTTACGAGGAACCAAAGCTCAGCAGGCTTTTCGTTGCTTAACTTACAAAGGGGCCCGTTTGTGGGCATTACACTCGGCGTGCCTATTTTTAATGGCGGTATATATAAAAGGCAGCAGCAAATAGCCGGTATTAATATTAAAAATGCCGAGCTGCAAAAAGATACATTGCTTAATAATTACACTGCTAACACTATCAAGAACTGGCAAGCATATACCAGTAATATTCAGCAACTACAACAGGCCCAACAAAACTACGAGCTTTCGCAAAAGCTGCTTGACCTTGTGATACAACGCTTCCAGTACAGGCAGGCAACCATTTTAGATGTGAATGCTGCACAGCAAAGTTTTGAGAATGCTGCCAACCTGCTGGTAAACATAAGCTATGCAGCAAAAGCTGCGGAAGTGCAATTAAACCGGTATGCCAACAGGGTTGTCTATTAAAATAATTATAACTCGTAAGGCCACTATTTTAGAAAACCGGGTTTAGAAACTGGCCGGTAAACTAATTCAACCCTCAATTATCAGCTATCATTCCTGTTATCGCATTTACGCACAAAATACCCCTCTTTTCCCGGGTATTTTCCCCTTGAAAAAAGGCATGTTTTTAACTAAAAATACCATGCATTAATTGCTGTAAAACCTTTGATTTTGCTTAACTTTGCACACTTGCCAAAAAAAGAGGAAATTATAATTATGATTGAAGATTTAAAGGAGGATGTAACGCCTGATATAAATGGGTACGGGGCGGACAGCATCCAGGTGCTTGAAGGGTTGGAAGCAGTGAGGAAAAGGCCAGCAATGTATATTGGGGATATAGGGGTAAAAGGTTTGCACCACCTTGTGTATGAAGTAGTTGACAATTCGATTGACGAAGCGCTTGCAGGATATTGCAAAAACATTGTTGTTACCATTCATGAGGACAATTCCGTTTCGGTACAGGATGATGGCCGCGGCATACCAACCGGTATCAACCAAAAGCAGGGCGTTAGCGCTTTGCAGGTAGCAATGACCATATTGCATGCCGGCGGAAAATTTGATAAAAATACCTATAAAGTATCCGGGGGGTTGCATGGTGTTGGGGTTAGCTGTGTAAATGCCTTGAGCTCCACCCTGCACGCAACTGTTTACAGAGATGGGAAGATATTTGAGCAGGAATACCATATTGGCATTCCTGAGTATCTTGTACGTGAAATTGGCGATACGGATAAGCACGGGACCACGATTCATTTCTGGCCCGATCATACTATTTTTCAAACAACCGTTTATAACAGGGAGATACTGGAAGGCCGCCTGCGTGAATTAGGCTTTTTAAATAAGCGTATAAGCATTATTTTAAACGACCTGCGGGAAAAAGACGAAAACGGCAACACCTATTCCAAAGAGTTTTACAGCGAAGGTGGCATTGTAGAGTTTGTGGAAATGCTTGATAAAACAGGCAAGCGCTCACCCCTTATTGCAAAAACCCTGTATGTGGAAGCCCATGATGAAGTTTCAAATGTTATGGTAGATGTTGCGCTTACCTATAA
>Ga0206915_1091_pt1 | contig 20840 bp, 22 predicted proteins | sample Alteio_BWOrgHeat_70_FD_152945 | JGI IMG/M metagenome (GOLD analysis project Ga0206915, IMG submission 152945) | Enriched cells from forest soil in Barre Woods Harvard Forest LTER site, Petersham, Massachusetts, United States -... | ecosystem: Environmental > Terrestrial > Soil > Temperate forest >...
GCTTGCTGCGGAACGCATACGGTTAAAATCATCTATTCCTTTATCAGATAAATTTCCAGCCTCTCTTTCTAAAATGCGTGTAGCGAAGGTTTGTATTTTGCGTAACGGTTCCTGCAGGTCGTGGCTTGATACATAAGCGAAAGATTGAAGTTCGATATTCATCTTTTCCAGCTCATCATTTTTTTCTACCAGGTTTTCACTTGCCTGCTTTAACTGGTATGTTCTCTCCACTACTGCTTTTTCTAATTCCCCTTTTTGTTTTTTCTGCTCTTCAATTTCGGTACTGGTGCCTATCCACATGGTGATATTTCCGCTTTCATCTTTGAATGCCAGGCCACGGCTGAGATGCCACCCATATTCACCTGCTTTATTTAACATCCTGTGCTCCAGCTCAAAACTATTTCCTGTCGCAATCGAATCCTGCCACTTTCTTTTATTTTCATCCCAATCCTGGGGATGAATTACTTTTTGCCATCCCCAGTCTTGTAGTTCTTCGAAATCATGCCCGGTGTAGTTGAGGAATATTTTATTGAAATAATTTATATTACCCTCCGCATCGGCGGTCCATACTTTTTGCGGCATAGCATCAGCAATAAAATGAAAACGTTTTTCTATTAGCCTCTGTTCCTCTGCGGCTTTCTTTTTTTCGGTAATGTCTTCAATAGACAGCAGAATTAATTTTTCTGAACTGTTTTTGTTTATTATCTCACGGGCATTCAGCAGCATTACCCGTTCGCCAATATTTGAAAAAGTATGCGTTATTTCAAAATCATTAAACTTCGATTTTTCAGGCAATATATTTTCAAGCAGCGTTCGCAGTTCGGGAATATTCCATTGTTTGTTGCCAAGGTCATAAATTAAAATACCTTCTGTTTCGGGTTCATTTACCCGGAATGTTCTGTAAAAGGCGCTGTTAGCCATTTTTATGCGAAGGCTTTTATCCAGCACCATCAGCGGTTCGCGAATGTTTGCTATAATGGCTTCGGCATAATCGCGGGCTGCAGTTACGCCTTCGTTCAAATTAATTATTTCCTGGTTTAAAACCGTTAACTCTTCATTGGTGCTTTGCAGCTCTTCTTTACTGGTTTCCAGCTCTTCATTTAAACTTTGCAGTTCCTCACTTCCGCTCAACAATTCTTCGTTATCCGTTTGCAGCTCTTCATTAACCGATTCCTGTTCTTCGGTAATGCCGCGCATATCTTCGCGGGTTTGCGCAAGCTCCTGTTCTAACTGTTGTATGCGCAGGTCTTTATCATCGCTTTTTGTTTTACCCGGTGATGTTTTCCTACCGCCTGCGAATGATGGCTTTTTGCCGTTTAAAGTATCATCGCGAAAAAGCACCAAATAATGCGGCTCTATGGTGTTAGGCAATGGAATAGCTTCTATGGAAATATTGCTTAACCTGCCGTTTACCTGCAGTGGGATATTTTCTTTTATTACAGGTGCTTTTTCTTTTTTTGCCTTGTGCAAAATGCTGCGCAGCTCAAAAGCCAAACCATCTTTTGCCATCTTCATTAAATTATGGCTTGGTTTGCCGGCGGATTGCCCTAAATAACTATCGGTGTTGCCGCGAAAAAGCACAATATCCATTGCATCATTTACTATCACACCGGCAGGAGTATATTTGCTAAGCAAAATATCATCCGCAGTTTTTTGAAAGTCGGTTCGGATCATTCCCTTTTTTGTATTAGCCTCCATACGGCTTAGATTTTGTTCGTTTCGCTGGCTTGGCACGTGTGTAAACCTGCCCGGCACATCTTTGCGTGAATAAAGCTTATCAATCTTTGAGGCAGAAGCAAGCAGGTCGGGAACACCACTGGTTTCTGATTTGCCAAGCAACAGAAATCCCTTTGGGTTTAATGAATAATGAAAAGTGGTGAGCGCCTTTTTTTGCAGGTATGGCTCCATATAAATTAGCACATTGCGGCAACTTATAAAATCTATTTTGCCAAAGGGAGGGTCTTTTGTAAAATTGTGAACGGCAAATACGCACATGTCCCTCAGGGGTTTATTTACCTGGTAACTGGTATTGTTCTTTGTAAAAAATTCCTGCAGGCGATGGGGTGTTACTGCACTCAATTCTTTTTTTGTGTAAATACCCGAACGTGCTTTTGCGATAGCCGGTTCGCTTATGTCAGTGGCAAAAATTTGTAACCCTTCCATGTTGGCGCCTAAAACCTCTTTAAAGCAAATGGCAATGGAATATACCTCTTCACCCGTGCTGCAACCCGCCACCCATATCCGTATAGGCTTACCCAATTCTTTATTTTTTATGATTACAGGGAAAACTGTTTTGCATAAATTATCAAAGCTTTTAGTATCACGAAAAAAGCTGGTTACCGGTATTAACATGTCCTGGTACAGAACATCCTGCTCCGATTTATTTTCTTTTAAATAGGTAAGGTAACCTGCAGGTTCCACGTTGTTGTTAAGCCCCATCCTGCGGAGTATCCTTCTTCGTATAGTAGTAGGTTTGTAATAAGTAAAATCCGTGCCCTTGCGTACGCGCAGCAACGAAATTATTTGTTTATATGCTTCATCATCATTCACGGGCAATCCATGGCCATTTTGGCCGTTGCCATTCACACCTTTTATTACTTCCAAAATTTTTTGCGGTATTTCTTCAGGTGGAAGAACAAAATCAACAACACCTGCCTGGGCTGCGCTGCGTGGCATGCTTTCATAAGCTGCCGATTCTTCGTCCTGTGCAAAGGTGATGCCTCCGTTATCTTTTATGGCTTTCAGCCCTGCAGTGCCATCGGAAGCCGTACCCGATAATACCACACCGATAGCATGCGTTCTATGCACCTCAGCCAGTGAGGCAAAAAAAACGTCAATCGGCAGGTTCCGCCTATTTTTACTTATTGCAGGCCGGGGGGTTAGCTGTAAAACACCGTCGTTTGCCACCATCATTTTGTTACTGGGTATAACATAAATGTGGTTAGGCTCTACTTTAATGTCATCTGAAATTTCTAAAACAGGAATGCGCGTAACTTTTTGCAACAGGCTTGGTAATAAACTTTCATGATTGGGGTCTAAGTGCTGTACAAGCACATACGCCATGCCTGAATTATCAGGAATAGCTTTAATAAGTTTCTTAAAAGCATCAAGGCCTCCCGCAGATGCGCCGATGCCTACTACAGGAAATTGATTGGAGCTTTTAATTACTTTTGGTGAAGGTGTTTTTTTGGTAGTAACTGTTTTCATTTCATACTTCTGTTAATTTTAACCTCCCCTTTATTACAAAGTTTTCTTTGGCCGGCTGTGAAATATTTTTTTGTTGCGCGGGTATAAGCGCCTGTTGGATGATCATTTTTAATTGCGAAAAATCAGAGGGCTTACGAATATAATATTGCGCGCCGCCCGCGTAAAGTTCATTTACAACCCTTTGTTCATACGAAGTAGAGAAAATAATTACGGGAAGATGGTTTAATTTTTCGTCGAGCTTTATTTCAGCAAGGCATTCAAATCCATTTTTGCGCGGCATATTGAGATCGAGGAAGAGGACATTCGGAAGCTGGTCTTTTTCTTTTGTAAGCAGTTGCATAAGTTGTTCGCCATCATGCACAGTGGTAAGCTTTGCAGATACCTGCAACTCTTCCAATGCTTCTGTAAAAAAGAGGCAGTCATCCGTGTCATCATCAGCAAGAAGAAGGTTGAGATATTCAGGCATCATTGCGTGAATATAACCTTATTATCAGCCAATAGCAATTAAATTGCTTTAACAATCAACCCGAAACAGGTGCGATGGCAAGTAATAGTTGAAATATATAACTACAGGTATATAACTAAAAAGCAGTGTAATCAACTGTTGTTACAGCGGTTACGCGCTGCAGCAACAATCATTTATCTTATCAGTCGGGCAGTACCTCACATTCGTAACACATCTCATTCATCAGGCCTACAATGGCATTGTTTGCAATACAGTCTGCTTCAATGCGCAGAATATTGTCAACATCCTGCAAATCAAAATTTATTTTTGCATGTGGCAAATGTTCCGACAATGCCTTTACAATACGCAAGGCATTATCGGGGCAGTTAACATTTGTTTTAAAAACCTCTACCATTGGTTATAATTTATATACTCAGCCCGCATAACTAGCTTCCGTTTTGCCGGCCGCTTTATTTAATGCGTTTGCCTTTAACATTTTATGATAAAAAATATAAGAGCAGGCTATCAAGGCCAATCCTATAAACATGGGCATCCATTTGGCAGGGGAGTCGCCTACACGAATCATTGAATATATTGCGGCTGTGAGGTCAAATACAAAACCTGCGTAGGCCCATTCTCTTATTCGCGGAAATCCAGGCACCAGTATTGCTATAACTCCCAGGAATTTAGCCACACCAATGAATGAAATGAAATATACAGGATAACCCAAATGCGTTGTAACTAAGGTAACTGCCTCTGGAACAACGATTATATCAGGAATGGAAGACACAAGCATTAATGCTGCCAATAATCCTGTAAAGACCCAATAGAAAATTTTTGTCTTTTTCATAATGGTGATTTTTAAATTTTATTGTTTGGTTTATAGTAAAGCAGGATAGTGCCGTTACTGAAAGTTTTTGTTTTTTCAAGATCTAAATAGATCCTTTCCCTTACATCCCGGAACATGGCGTTGCCTGCACCGAGTATAACAGGTATTACAATAAGCCGGCACTCATCAATTAAACCGGCCTGCATAAGCGCCGATACAATTGTACCACTACCCAATATCAATATATCCTTACCGGGCTGTTGTTTAAGTTTTTGTACTTGCGTGATGATATTATCTTTTATAAGCCTGCTGTTATTCCATTCTACATTGTCCAGCGTTTTCGAGAACACAATTTTTTCAAGGGTATTCATTTTATTTGCAACAAGCGGGTCTCCTTTTATATTTTCTTCCAATGGCCAATACGCAGCCATCATTTGGTAGGTTTTGCGGCCAAATAAAATAGTATCGGCAGCGTTCAGCATATTCACTGCATACGCCATAAATTCATCATTTACTTTAAACCAGTCTATCTCACATTGGCTGCTTTCTATAAAACCATCCAGGGAAACAACGTTTGATACTATCACCTGTCTCATAACTTGTTTTATTTATTTAATCAGGATTGTTATTACTTTTTTAATATTTTTTGCCGAACTATTTTTTCTTATGCCATTATATGGAACCTTTTGGTTGCAAATATAAATGCAACCTTTTGGTTTCGCAAATATTTTTTTACATTTTTTACGGCTACCCAACGATGGTTTTAATATTTATCCAGCACACCACTCCCGCTGCCTTTATACAACCGGAAGGTGGGTTGGATGCGACAAGTGACAACCAGAAAGGGTTAGATATGTGCCAGGTGTGACAGGAAGGGATATCTAACCGGCGTAATGTATTCTAAAAGTAGTGCTATTTTTCGAGAACCACTTTTAGATTTCCAAGGCTTGTTTGCAATTCCTTCTCCATCATTTTTTTTAGGTTAAGCAACATGTGCATTAGCTTCATCATATAGTTCCTTACCCCGCTAAAACTCCAGCTTACTTTTGTTTCGTTTGCTGATAGGGCTGTGGTTGCCATAGCTGAATTGGCAGTTGACGCAAAGGGCTTTAGAAACCGCAATTCATAATCAATCCTCTCTCCCTCCCTTATTCCTTTTATTTCCTGCTCCCCTTTGCCTAATTGTTTATTTGCGCTATCCCATTTGTAGGTGAAACCAACAGTTCCGTCTGTGCCAATATATTCTTTTACTGATTCAGGGTCCATCATTACCCATTTATTATAATTGGCCTGGTTCTTCAAAAATTTTATGTAATTAAATACCTCCTGCCTGGGTTTATTAATAATAATTTCCTGTTCAACAATGTATTCAGGTTTCATAGAAGCCGCAGCAATCAATGGAATTGCGATAATGATCAATATTATTAAAAGGATCGTCATATTATTTAATTTTTAGGTTACAATATAAAAATAAATAGGTTTTTAGGTGAAAGCAGCCCGATAAAAATTATTTTTTTATTATCCCCGTTGCCACCATCATGCTTATTGAAGATCAGTACGAAACGGAATAAGCATGCGCACCCGTTTATCGCGCAGGTATAGCCCCGCCCACACTAATATGCCAAAACCAACAGAGAACAGGAACCAGGGATCTTCCATTCGGAATTTAACGTCTGTTGCGCCACCGAGAAAACCTGTTAACAGTATAGCGCCGAAAATAGCAGTGCGCGGGAAGATGTAAAGAATGGTGCTTACAAGTAAAATGATGCCAACAGGCCGTGCAAGATCAAGCGGGTAGCCCAGTTGCGCAAATGAATCCGATACAGGTTTTATCAAAATTATTTTCATGATGCTGTCGAAAAGCAAAAAAAGAATAACTAAGCCGCTGATAATTCTGCCGGCCCACAATGCGCCTTTTGAAACAGGCGCTGTTTGATCATTTGGTTTCATAAATATTTCCTCCGAATGTTTAATGATTGTATTAAATAAATTATTTTAATGTTTCACGCAGCCATATTCTTGTCGTAGTTCAACATCCATCTTATACCAAACTTATCAGTAAGTGTACCAAATGTTGCGCCCCAAAACATTTGCTGCAGAGGCGTGAAAACCTGGCCACCTTCGGATAGTTTTGAAAAGAAGGAATTGATCTCCTCATCACTGCTGCAATTTAAAGAAAGAGCGATATTGTTTCCCATAGTAAATCCTTCGGGGCCAATCATATCCGAGCCCATAATTAATATTGCGCCTTTAGTTAAAGAGGCGTGCAATATTTGGTTTTTCATCGCTGACGGGCATTGGGATTCAATTGGTGAGCCTTCAATAGTTTGCAGATTTAATTCTGCCCCCAAACATTGTTTGTAAAATGTCATCGCTTCCCGGCAGTTGCCGTTGAAAGTGATATAAGCATTGGCTTGTGTCATACCTGTTGCCTTTTATATGTTATGAATTAATTGCCCCACAAACTTAGATTGATAAATTAAAAGTAATGGGGTGTTAAAATGACATTATGAGGGGTTGATTGCGCCATTATATTTACTTAATTTTACTGTATGAAACACATATCCATCCTTGTTCCGGAGGGCGATTGCAGCCTGTCAAATATTGAGGGGACACACCAGATATTAACCGAAGTGAATGCAGCGTTTGTTCGTGAGGGCAAGCCCCGTGTGTTCGATATTCAATTAGTCGGACTGCATAAAAACAGCGCTGTTAAAAAAGGTTTTTTCAGCATATATCCTGATGTGCTGATAGAAGATCTTGACAAGACAGACCTGGTTATTATACCTGCCATACAGGAGAAGGATATGAAGCGGGCAATTGAATTAAACAGGGGTTTTATACCCTGGTTAGTAAAGCAGCACTCACAAGGTGCAGCATTGGCCAGCCTTTGCATTGGTTCCTTTTTGCTTGCGGCAACAGGTTTGTTAAATGGTAAAAAGTGCTCAACACATTGGGATGCAGCCAACAATTTCAGGGATATGTTCCCGGATGTAGTACTGGTGCCTGACAAGATAATAACGGATGAAAAGGGTATTTATTCAAGCGGCGGCGCTTACTCTGCACTAAACCTTATTTTATACCTGATTGAAAAATTCGCGGGCAGGGATAAGGCCATACTCTGCTCTAAAGTTTTCCAGATTGAAATAGACCGCAACAGCCAATCAGGCTTTATGATCTTTAACCCGCAAAAAGGCCATGAGGATGAAGCGGTTAAAAAAGCGCAGGAGTTTATAGAAAAGAACTTCCAGGAAAAAATAACCATTGCACAATTAGCATCTATGGTGGCGCTTAGCCGCAGGAACCTTGAACGAAGATTTAAAAAAGCAACCAGGAATACAACGGTGGAATATATTCAAAGGGTAAAGATTGAGGCTGCTAAAATGAGCCTTGAAAAAACACGGGAGAACGTTAACGAAGTGATGTATAGTGTAGGCTACACAGACACCAAGGCTTTTCGTACCACTTTTAAAAAGATCACCGGTTTATCGCCGGTACAATACCGCGGTAAATATCAGCGTGAAGTTGAAGCATAGCGGGTATTTTGAAAGGGGGAATAGATCATTTTTCGGCAGCATTTGGGCGATGAGAGGCAGCCCGGAAAAAGAAAAAAAATAATTATTGATATGCCGGCTCACTTTTTTTGGAGAACGGCTTTATATGTACATGCCCGCTTTCCTCAATTTTCCAAATGTCATACTTCTTCTGAAGGTCAAGCCAAAATTCAGCATTTACACCAAAAGCCTGCTGCAGGCGTAAAGCCATTTCTGCGCTTATTGATGCACTTTCATTCACTATTTTTGAAAGCTGCTTACGGGTTATCTCAAGCCCGTTTGCAGCTTTTGTTACCGATAAATTCATCTCCTTAAGAAAATCTTCGCGGAGAATCGCTCCCGGATGCACAGGCTTCATTTTTCGTTTCATAAAAAATTTCTATAATGTCGTGAGTTCGTGATTAGAAAAGAATTTGTCCTGTAAGGACACAATATTGGTAGCAAATATGTATTATTTTAGAGTGTGCCGTAGAGCCTGCCCCGTACTTGATGCGGGGTACACAATATATTGCATACCTACGGCATGCCTTTATCCTGCTGTATGTCTTTCTACCTATATTATGTTCCTACGGAACTCAAAGAACTATAATTGCTTATCCAGCACTCATGTAAGCAACAAAAAAATCCCAAATTCCTCAAACATTGTTCTACCGGAATTTGGAATTTTTCTTTATTTGGAGCTTATAGCCTTATTTGGAATTTCACTTTTTATCGTGCAATATTCACTGCCCTTTTCTCCCGTATCACTGTTACTTTTATTTGGCCCGGGTATGTCATTTCGGTTTGTATTTTTTGGGCGATCTCAAAGCTTAACTTATCGCTGTCTATATCGGTTACCTTATCCGCTTCCACAATAACCCTTAATTCGCGGCCTGCCTGTATAGCGTAAGCCTTTTCAACACCGGGGTATGAAACAGCAAGCGTTTCCAGTTCCTTAATACGCTGCAGGTATTGTTGCATAATTTCGCGCCTTGCACCCGGCCTTGCGCCGCTAATAGCATCACAAGCCTGTACTATGGGTGATATTACATACTGCATTTCCATTTCGTCGTGGTGTGCGCCTATAGCGTTTATCACGGCAGGGTTTTCCCCGTATTTTTCGGCGAGTTTTGCACCAAGCAGGGCGTGGCTTAATTCTGTTTCTTCGTCGGGCACTTTGCCAATATCGTGCAATAACCCGGCGCGTTTTGCCAGTTTGGGGCTCATACCCAGTTCTGCTGACATGGTAGCGCACAAATTGGCTACTTCTCGGCTGTGCATCAGCAGGTTTTGCCCGTAAGATGAACGGAACCGCATTTTACCAACAATTCTAACCAGTTCCTTATGCAAACCATGAATACCTAATTCTATTACAGTTCTTTCGCCAATTTCCATTACCTGCTCTTCCAGCTGTTTGCGGGTTTTTTCCACCACTTCTTCAATTCTCGCAGGGTGAATACGGCCATCTGCAACCAGCCTTTGCAGGCTAAGGCGTGCAATTTCACGGCGAAGCGGGTCGAATGAAGAAAGTATGATGGCCTCCGGGGTATCATCCACAATCAGGTCAACACCGGTGGCTGCCTCTATCGCGCGGATATTACGTCCCTCACGGCCAATGATCTGCCCTTTTATTTCATCGCTTTCCAGGTTAAAAACAGTAACCGTATTTTCAATGGTTTGCTCTGCCGCGGTACGCTGAATAGACTGGATGATGATCTTGCGGGCTTCTTTATTGGCTTTTTGCTTAGCATCCTCAATTATTTCCTGCTGCATGGATAATGCCTGCGTATGTGCCTCATTTTTAAGGCTTTCAACCAACTGATGCTTAGCTTCATCGGCGGTAAGACCAGCGATTTTTTCCAGGCGGCGTATATGCTCTTCCTGGTGCTTTTCCAGCTCCGTTCTTTTAAGGTTAACTATTTCAATCTGGCGGTTTAGGTTTTCCTTGATGGTTTCGTTGTCTTTTATCTGCTTATCAAGTGAGGCCTCTTTTTGGTTTATTGAAATTTCTTTTTGCTTAGCCCGGTTCTCGCTTTCGTTTATTTTCTTGTTTTTCTCCAGAACTTCCCGGTCATGTTCTGATTTTAGCTGTACGAATTTTTCTTTTGCCTCCAGTATCCTCTCTTTTTTAGTAGTTTCTGCTTTTATTTCAGCTTCGGCGATTACTTTTTGTGCCTGAATTTCTGCTTCATCTACCAGCTTTTTTGTGTTTACTGCAAAAATGAACTTACCCGCAACTATACCTAACGCGAGCGCGACTATCCCAATAATTATAACTGATACGTAATCCATGCGTGTGGAATTTAAAATGATTCACAATCTTATTTTTTCTGAAAACTCTCATATGGTGAGAAGTGGTTAAGCTGCGAAGATAAAAAATGAATTACATATTCTAATTATGAATATTATTCTCTTTTGTGGAAATCACTTTTCCCTAAATGGGAAAAACCTACACAATCTAAAAATATATGTATTGATTATCAATATGTTAAATTCTTTGTAATGACTGGCATTTAATTTGGCATTAAGGTATATCAGTCCGTTTTTACAAAGTACCCAATGTGAGCTTTAAGAAAAAAAATTAAAGTATCCGAAACTAAAATCCAATGAAACCTTTTTTAGCGGTATTAACGCTCTCCGTAATCTTCCTTTCCTGCACTAAAGAAGCAGTGGTAGTACCGCAAGCTACTCAGTTATTTTACAAAGATGGCAATATTGCCGTTTCAAGCATGAAGGCTGTTCAAACTAGCTCCTCAACAGTTACAGTTAGTTTTGCCACCCTCTATGAAAATAACATTCAGAAAATTGAAGTAATGAGTGGCGTTACAACAACCCAGCTTTGCACTATTGGCGAGCTGGATCTTCCGAGAAACATCAGTAAACCAACTGATTATTCTGTAGAAGATACAAATCTTAAAGGTAAAGTGATGTATTACATGCTTCGCTATACCTTAAATTCAGGCGATTGGGGCTATACACCGTTAATTTCTGTTTCCGTAAAATAATAAAGAATCCCCCCGAGAAAGCAACATCCCGCAAGAACGCGGGATTTTTATTTATTTATTATTGATCGCTTTGTCAATCAAACTTTCCATAGCCAATATTTTTTCTGATACTTCCTTCATCAGTATTTTTTCTGTGGCGTTATCATTTTGCTCGGTGGCAAACCACAATAAAGCCATGGCTATATAATCCTGCATATCTTTCCCGGCAAACGCTGTTTTATATTCAAGTATCTTGTCATTAATAAATTTAACCGTTTTTCGCAGTTTTTCTTCGTCACCGGGTTCTACCCTTAAGCGGTAGCTCCTGTCGGCGATAAGAATGTTTACAGGAATAAGTTCTGCCATATCAGGAATTTAATAATACAAGGCATTTTTCTATTTCGGTGAGGTAGCCATTAATTCTTTGTTCAAGCTGTTTTTTTTCTGATGCATCCATTAAAGACGACGAAGTGAGCTTTAATACATCTATGTTTTCCTGCAGTTTTTGTATCACTTCATTTTTCTCTTTTATTAATAACCGCTTGTCGTCTATTTCCTTTTTTATAACTGCATTTTCTTTCTGCAAGTGCTGGTATTGTTTCAGCAGCAACTGCAATTTTTGATTAAGGTTTTTTAATTGATCATCAAAACCGGTCATAGCAAGCCATTGATGTTATAAAACTAAAACAATAACCTTTTCTTATTTCCTTATTTCGGCACTAAATTCTTTTTCAAGTATATCAACAATCTTCTGCATCATACCATCCGTTTCTTTGTCTGTAAGGGTTTTCTCTTCATCCAGGAAAGTAAAATTAAGTGCAATAGATTTATTGTCCATCCCCAATTTTTCACTCTCAAAAACATCAAATAAATGAATGCTTTGCAGCCTGCCGATATTGGCTTTTTTTATTTTTTGTTCAATTTCCCTGTAGGTTACAGATTTGCTTACCACAAAGGCAAGGTCTCTTTCCACCGCGGGAAATTTCGGCACTTCTTTATAAACAATTTTCTGTTTTTCAACCAATTGCATCAGGGCATTATAATAAATATCAACAAAATACACCTGCTGCTTTATATCAAACATTTGCAGGTGCACCGGGTTTACCTCAGCAAACGATGCAATACTGTGATTGCGGTATTTAATATCAAAGCGCGTGCCTGTATTGACTGTAACTGGTTCATCAATTTGTACATCCGCTAATCCGCACAACTGCAGTAAGGCGGTTGCTATGCCTTTGGCCGAATAAATATCGTGCTGCCTGCTTTTAGTACGCCAGCCCGTTAAAACATTGTCACCCGTTACATAAACACAAAAATGATCGTCCTCCTTATAATTGCCCGGGGCTTTGGCAAAATATGTTTTACCAAATTCAAAAAATGACAGGTTGGTGTTTTTCCTGTTTACATTGTAGGCAATACTTTCAAGCGCGGTTTCAAGCATTGACGGACGCATCACATTAAGGTCTGCGCTCAGGTTATTGATCATTTTAACGGTATGCTCAAGCGTGGCCGTATCGAAGTATTTGCTGTTGGTGATTGAATTAGTGACGATCTCGTTAAAGCCTAAACCCACCAGGTAATTTGCCAGTTTTTCTCTTACACTTTCTGCCACTCTTAATTCATCAACTGCCGGGGCAATAGTGATACCTGCAGGTATATCAATATTATCCAGGCCATCAATACGCACTATTTCTTCCACCACATCTGCAGGCAGGGTTATATCGGGTTTGTGGTATGGAACTGTTACCCATAATTCATCTGCTCCGTCCCGCATTATTTCGAAGCCAAGGCTGGAGAGGATATTTTTAACGGTATCGGAATGATAATTTTTCCCGCTTAATTTTTTTAGGTAATGATTTTTTAAAACTACCTCCGCTTTTGGTTTTGGGTTAGGATACACATCCACCACATCAGAGGCAATTTCCCCACCCGCAATTTCTTTTATTAATACCGCGGCCCTTTTAAGCACCGTAACAGTATTGGAAATATCCACCCCTTTTTCAAAATGTATAGCAGCTTCGGTGCGAAGCCCGTGCCTGAACGAGGTTTTACGGGTGTTAACGGGGTTAAACCATGCACTCTCTAAAAAAATATTAGTGGTGGCATCCTTCACGCCGCTTTTGGTGCCACCAAAAACGCCCGCGATACACATACCTTCTCCGGCGTTGCATATCATAAGGTCTTCGCTGCTAAGTTTTCTTTCCTTGCCGTCCAGCGTGGTAAACAGTGTGCCTTCCGGCAGGTTCTTTACAATTATTTCATTACCGGTAATTTCATCTGCGTCAAATGCATGCAGCGGCTGCCCGGTTTCATGCAGGATAAAATTGGTAATATCAACAATATTATTGATGGGCCTTTGGCCGATGGCTTTTAACCTGTTTTGCAGCCATTCGGGGGATGGTTTCACGGTAATGCCTGTGATGGTTACTCCTGAATACCGCTGGCAGGCCTCTTTATTTTCAATAGAAACTTTTATCGTAAGGCTGTGACTATCGGGCTTAAACTGGTTTATATAAGGCAACTTTGGCCTGGCGCCTTTTTTCTGGTGATGGTTAAGGTAGGCGCATACATCCCGTGCAACACCAAGATGGCTCATGGCATCCATGCGGTTGGGTGTTAGGCCTATTTCATATATCCAGTCATTGTAAACTGAAAAAAAATCTCCTGCATTTGCCCCAACAACTGCATCATCGCTCATAATTATAATGCCCTCATGGCTTTCGCCAATACCTATTTCATCTTCGGCACATATCATTCCATGGCTTTCCACCCCGCGAATTTTGGCAACCTTCATGGTAACAGCCTCCCCTTTTAACGGGTGAATGGTTTCGCCCACTTTGGCAACGATCACTTTTTGCCCTACAGCAACATTAGGAGCGCCGCAAACTATTTGCAGTTCTTCTTTATTATCCACTAAAACTTTGGTAACCTTTAATTTATCCGCGTTAGGGTGTTGTGAGCTTTCAAGCACTTCGCCTATAACCAGTCCTTCCAGGCCACCCTTAATGCTCTCGTATTTCTCCAGGCTTTCCACTTCCAGGCCTATGGAGGTTAATATCTTCGATAATTTTTCCGGGTCTATTGTTTCCGGCAGGTATTCAGATAACCAATTGTAAGAGATCGTCATGCACTATGCTGTTTATTCTTGGGCGCAAATATACTTTTAAGCCTGCAACTGGAGGGCTAAATTTAAAGACATCGCTGTTGTTTTCATTATCTAAAACCTTATTGTGACCGGCAAATGCTCAAAAAGAGTAATTTTGTAATATGCATCTCGCAGAAAAAGATATAAAAATAATCAGTAAGTATTTTAGGGATAAGCCTGTTTTGAAAGCTTATATATTTGGGTCATACTCAAGAGATGAAGCCTTAAAAGACAGCGATGTTGACATTTTGGTAGATCTTGATTATTCGCAGCACATTGGTTTAGGTTTTGTACAAATGAAACTTGACCTTGAAAAACAATTGCATAGGCCGGTTGACCTTGTTTCTTCACAAGCAATAAGTAAACACTTGCTGCCTTTTATTAATAAAGACAAGCAGTTGATCTATGAGAGCCTTGTCGCAGAAACTTTATTACAAGGATAATTATAACCTGCCTGGCACAACGAAAAGAGAAAACGCCGCAAACAAAGTCTTTCATATATTTGAATACACCGATTCCCCATCACACCAATGAACCGCATAGACCGCGTTACAGCAATCCTTATTCAGCTTCAATCAAAAAAAGTGGTTAAGGCGCAGGATATTGCCTGCCGGTTCAATATAAGTTTGCGCACCGTTTACAGGGATGTAAAAACACTGGAAGAAGCAGGGATACCTATTATTGGAGAAGCAGGCGTTGGATATTCAATTATGGAAGGGTACAGGCTGCCGCCAGTAATGTTTACCAAAGAAGAGGCTACCGCTTTTTTAACCGCTGAAAAACTGATAGAGAAACTGACAGATGCTTCCACGGAAGAAAGCTATAAATCGGCCATGTATAAGGTTAGGGCGGTTTTACGTTCAACGGAAAAAGACCTGCTGGAAAATATTGACGGCCACATAGAGGTAGTTAAGAACAGGATACAGGCGAATATTAAAACCACACTCAGCCCGTTACAACCCATACTGAAAAGTATCTCTTCAAAAAATGTTTTGTTCATTCAATATGTTTCTGTCGGTACGCCATCATACACGGAAAGAAATATTGAGCCTGTTGGCATATTTTACATGGGCAACTATTGGTACCTGATCGCTTTTTGCAGGCTTAGAAATGATTACCGGAATTTTCGCACCGACCGCATGACAAAAATTACCATTACGGACGAAAAATTCAATAAAGAACACCCATCTTTAAAATCGTATTTACAGGAAGTGGCTGCAGAAAAAGAATTACACACGGTTATTATGCGTGTAAATAAAGAGGTTGTAAAACATTTGAATGAGCAGAAATTTTACAATGGCTTTGTTTCCGAACGCGAAGCCGGAGATAAAATAGAAATGACCTTTCTCACCTCGTCCCTTGAAGGTTTTGCAAGATGGTTCATGATGTTTGGCGACCAGGCCGAAATACTCACACCCATCCCGCTGAAAGAGCGTATTAAAGAGCTTGCCTGCGCTATATCAAAAAAAGTTTAAAAAATATTCCAGACCTGCTGACATACGGCTGTCACTACCCGGTTTTAATTTTGCACTATAATAGAACCAACATCATCGCTTTTTTGAAATAAATGAGCATGATTTTGGTTTGATATCTTCGCACATGCTGCAGCATGCAGCAGTATAAATAAACAATTATGCAGCCAACATTTTTTGCCAAACAAAGCGATTTTAGAAAATGGTTGGAAAAAAACCATACTAAAAAGGCAGAACTGTATGTGGGTTTCTATAAAACAGGCTCAGGCAAAGAAAGTATAACCTGGCCGCAATCTGTTGATGAAGCCCTGTGTTTCGGCTGGATAGATGGCGTACGCAAATCAATTGATAAAGAAAGTTATTATATACGTTTTACACCGCGAAAACCTTCAAGCATTTGGAGCGCGATCAATATTAAAAAGATAGAAGAACTTACAAGGCTTGGCTTGATGAAGCCTGCCGGTATTGAAGCATTTAGCAAAAGAGCGGAGGCAAAGTCAAAAATATATTCTTATGAAAAAGAGCCTGTTGCATTGAGCGCTGCCTATGAAAAGAAATTTAAAGCCAATAAAAAAGCCTGGAAATTTTTTCAGTCGCAGCCACCCTGGTATAGAAGAGTTTCCATTCACAGGGTAATGAGCGCAAAGCAAGAGCCAACACGCATCAGCAGGCTTGAAACCCTTATTAAGGATAGCGAAGCAGAAAAGAAAATAAAAGAATTGAGTTATGGGAGAAAGTAATGACACAAAACCAACAGTTTACCTTTTTGTATATGACAGCTTCTCTGACTGGGAGCCGGCTTATGCAATTGCAGAAATTAATAAATCAGGAAAATATACTGTAGAAACATTTGCATTAACAAAAGACGCTGTAACATCTGCCGGGGGATTAACTATATTGCCTTGCACCGACATTGACGATGAACGCATAAAACAGGCGGCCATGATAATAATACCCGGCGGCCGCGCCCTGGAAGAAAAAAAATATGGTGAAGTAATGCCCCTTGTTGAATATGCGTATAAAAACAACATTCCCATTGCGGCTATCTGCGGCGCTACAACCCTGCTGGCAGACATGGGTATGCTGGATGATATTAGGCATACCAGTAACGCCTTGGTTTACCTTAAACAGCTTTCCTCATGGTATAAAGGCGAAAACTATTACCTGGATGAAAAAGCAGTAACCGGTAACAACATCATTACCGCAGGTGGCGTTTATCCCATTGAGTTTGCCAGGGAAATTTTTATAAAACTTTCGTTATATAACAATGATATGATCGGGAAATGGTATCAATTGTTTAAGAACGGCGTGTGGGTTGAATGATGTGTTAAAATTATGGAAAGCAGGGTGTGTGGATGTAGGCCCAAACCATCCGCTAACTTCCCCAAACGCAAAGAGAGCATTCCACCAGTGAAACACTCTCTTCTTTTTATTATTTTTAAGTACTGCTGTTAATTCTCTGGCGCGGAAACAGGAGTTGAGACAGGCGTTGTTGTTGTTTTAGCATCATTCTTCATGTCCTGCTACTGTTCTCAAAGATAAAGGCAAAATATATTTATGCGGTTAAATTTACGGTGTATTAAAAGTTGCCATTACAGTAACGCCCCCTTTAACCACCTGGTTAAGCTGTACTTCTATTTTGGCATCCAGCGGCAGTAATACGTCAACCCGGCTGCCGAATTTTATAAAACCCATCTCTTCGCCCTGCTTCACTTCCTGCCCCACCGTTAAGTAATTGGAAATGCGTTTTGCCAAAGCGCCCGCTATCTGTTTCACTAAAATAACCCCTTTATTATTTTCAATCACAATACAATGCCGCTCGTTCTCTGTGGATGATTTGGGGTGCCATGCCACAAGATATTTACCGGCATGGTACTTACTGTATTTTACCAAACCTGTAATAGGGTTACGGTTAACATGTACATTGGCAGGGCTCATAAAAATACTTACCTGAATGCGGTTGTCGTTAAAATATTCAGTGTCTGCAATTTCTTCAATAACCACCACTTTGCCATCTGCGGGGCAAACGATCTTATTGGAATCCACCAATAAATCGCGCCGCGGTATCCTGAAAAATGAAACAATAAAAAGCAGAAAAAAAAGTGTTGCCACAAAAATGATGGCAGCAAGCCATGGCCAGTCAGCGCTTAAAAATTCAAAAGAAATTACATTTACAATACCAAAAATTAACGCGGTAATGCCTATGGTACTATATCCTTCTTTGTGAATGGTCATGTTTAATAGTTGGGCTGCAAATATACATAATATCAGCCCCTGAAAAATGAATGATCAGAATGTAATCATGTACAGCATATACAACCAAACAAAGGGCGTGGCAAGTAAGAGGGAATCAAAGCGGTCTAAAAAGCCGCCGTGGCCGGGCAATATGTTGCCGCTGTCTTTTACATTGGCCATGCGTTTAAGCTTGCTTTTCAGCAGGTCGCCAAAAGTGCCCGTTACAACAGCTATAAGAGAAAAGAAAAAAGCCATCGAGTAGTCTGTTGTAAACTCAAAATGGCTAACCAGCGTAACAGTTAATACCGCCAGTACAATACCACCTATGGTGCCTTCCCATGTTTTTTTTGGTGAAATAGGTGTAAGGGGTGTTTTGCCAATTAAGGAGCCTGCTATATAAGCCATGGTATCATTTATCCAGATGGTTGCTACAAGCATTAAAACAATTATCCGGCCGGAATCGGCTTCTAAAATATGGTAGCAGCGGATGTTTATCAATAAGCCCCAGCTAAGTGAAATATACAGCAACCCGCAAAATGAATAAGCAAAAAGCTTTAAATTAAACTGTCCGTACAACAGGTCTGATACAGGTACTGCAATAAGCATCACAATAAATATCCAAAAACCGGTTTGGTGCAGGCTATAATTACCTATATGATATAAAAAATGGGTGGTCATCCACAACATAAAACCCCAGCCGGCTAACATTACAGCATATTTATGTACAGGGTTTATTTTGGCATACTCCGGGTCAATCAAACCGATCAGTCTCTGGTATTCTACCCAGCAGCCAAAATGAATTATGGAGAATAACAATAAAAACGTCCATTGGTTAATCAATATACCCGCCAGCATTACCACAACAAAAACAGCAGATGTTAGTGCCCTTGTTTTAAATATTTGCATGTTAATTGCCATGGTATCTGGAATTGATAATGCACAAAGTAAGATAATCTACGAATACGAATGAATACGAATTTACGAATCAAGGCTATATCTGGCTATTGCGATGCTGCATCCTAAAAAGGAAGTATTTAATTCATCAATGTTCTATTCACCAGGTTGTAAGCAATATGTATATAATGCCCGGGTACGTATAATTCAATATCGCCGAAGCTAAGGTAGTTGCTGTCAAGCTTGTTCATCACAATCACCTTTATGTGGTTCTCTTCCAGCATGCCGGCAATAATACTGGCTTCAGTATAGTTTTGTGTTGTATATAGTTTACTCCATCCTTTCATTACAGCAGGTTATTTGGGTCATTATCATCTCTCATACGCTCAAGTGTTTTCATTGAAATTACCAGCTCGCTTTCCTTTTTAAACAGCCCGAATAAAAAGTATAATGCCACTGTGCCCATAGCTACGAAAAGCAATATGTTTAACACCGGTATTTTTTCATTGGACAAAGCATCCTGCGCTGACTGGCCGTTGCGGGCAAGCGAATAAATGGCTGTTACCTGGAAAGCATTGTTTAAAAAGTGCATGGTAATATTAAGCCATATATTTTTGCTGTAATAATAAATATATCCCAGCACAATACCCAAAAATAAACGTGGCAGGAAACCATAATACGAAGCATGAAATGCGCTAAAGAGTATGCTTGCTATTAATATGCCGATAAAGGCGTTGCGTGTCCAGCTTATCATTATTTTTTGCAGGCATCCCCTAAAAAGCATTTCTTCAAACAGGGCAGGCAACAGCGCGATAACTATGAGTGAAATGATGTAATCGGATGCGCTTTTCATAGTTAGAATTGCCACAGCTTCGTCGTCATATGTCTTTTCTAATTTTTTAAAATATGTTTCTGAGTTTTTTGGAAGCGGTATCCATTCATTAAAGATGCCTAAACCATCGCTTACCCATATTGCTGCCACGCCTATTAATACAATAAAAAGCATTTGTTTGCCGCTTAAAGCATTGGTAAAACCCATTTCGGGAATCGCCCGTTTTCTTTCAACTATGAAAGCAAAAACAATGGCGGGTACTGCAATCATAAAAAAAGACCCCACTGCCTGCAAAATTCTTGAAAGTCCAACATTACTCTCAATCAGTTTTACATTGCCCGCTAATGTAAAAATTGATACATGCAGGTACGATGCAGCAATAAATATGGTTATGATCCCTCCAATAAAAATACCTGCCCCAACCAGCCCTAATAATATCGCGAATTGTGCTGCCGGCGAAATTCTTTCCCTTTCAAACATAGCTTTAATAAATAAGGTCGTAAATTTGCAATTCTTTTTTTGCCGGGCAATCATTTTTGTACCGGCGGATTGATATGGTGAAGATAGGAAACATAACACTACCGCAGTTCCCCTTATTGCTGGCGCCCATGGAAGATGTGAGCGACCCGCCTTTTCGTGCAGTGTGTAAAACCCTTGGCGCGGATATGATGTACACGGAGTTCATCAGCAGCGAGGGGTTGATAAGGGATGCCATAAAAAGCAGGAAGAAACTTGACATATTTGACTATGAACGCCCGGTAGGCATACAAATATTCGGTGGCGATGAGGATGCTATGGGCATGAGCGCCAGGATAGTTGAAGCCGTTGACCCCGACCTGGTGGATATAAATTTTGGCTGCCCTGTTAAAAAAGTGGTTTGCAAGGGGGCAGGCGCGGGCGTACTAAAAGATATTGACCTGATGATACGCTTAACCAAAGCCGTGGTTAACGGAACAACTAAGCCTGTTACCGTAAAAACCAGGCTGGGATGGGACCATTCATCCATAAATATTGAAGAAGTGGCTGAGCGGTTACAGGATGCAGGCATTAAAGCACTCGCAATTCACGGCCGTACACGCGCACAATTGTACAAAGGAGAAGCGGACTGGAGCTGGATAGCAAAAGTTAAAAATAACCCTCGTATCCACATACCCATATTTGGCAATGGCGATATTGACAGCCCCGAAAAGGCGCTGGAATTTAAAGACCGTTATGGCGTGGATGGAATTATGGTTGGCCGCGGCGCTATCGGTTACCCCTGGAT
>Ga0206915_1092_pt1 | contig 20715 bp, 12 predicted proteins | sample Alteio_BWOrgHeat_70_FD_152945 | JGI IMG/M metagenome (GOLD analysis project Ga0206915, IMG submission 152945) | Enriched cells from forest soil in Barre Woods Harvard Forest LTER site, Petersham, Massachusetts, United States -... | ecosystem: Environmental > Terrestrial > Soil > Temperate forest >...
TTCCACAACATTTCATCCTGCAGTACCTCGTAAACAAAGGCCTTCCGTTCTTTGCGCCGGCAATGCCTGTATAACAACTCTGCTTTGTCGTCGTTTATTACATAATCCTTACCGTTTACGCTGCCAGTGTATTGGCCCTGGTCATTTTTTTCACTGCGCATAAAACGCAGGTAGGCCGCAAAACCTAACGCCATCAGTTTTGGCGGTGCGTTATTTTTGGAGTAATGGTTTAATATATTAGGCACATTGCGCATAAGCATTTTAGAAGTGTATTGCAAGGTAATGTTAAGCCATTTATGTTCCATATACGGGTTGCAGAAACGGTCAAGCACCTTAACTGCAAAGTCTCTGGCCTCTTCATAAGAAAGTTCGCTGTTTGTTAACGCAGGCGCTATTTCTTTAAGCATTAAATTGCGCACATAGGTAAAAAAGGTTTCATTCTGCATGGCTTCTTTAACTGTTTCAAAGCCACACAAAACAGCCAGGCCGCAGGAGAGTGTGTGTGCACCATTCAGCAGCCGCAACTTTAATTCGCGGAACTTTGTGATGTCATGCGCCAGCACAACGCCTTTATCAACCACACTGAAAGAAAGTGCCTGCAATACTTTTTCCTTTGCCGATTCAATGGCCCATAAACAATACACTTCGCTCATGATCATTAGGTCGTCGGTATAGCCAAGCTTGTGTTCGGCGGCCATTTTATCATCAACAGGCAACTTACCCGGAACGATCCTGTCCACTAGTGAATTGCAGAAATAATTCTCAGATTCTACCCATTCAATAAACGCTTCGCTTAAATTGTTAGCCCTTGCTTGTGCAATAACAATCTCCTTAAGCCTGTCAGCATTATTAACAATAAGCTCAGTGGGGATTATTACCATGCCGCCTGCTGCACCGCCGTTAAATACTTTGTAACGTTCATATAAAAATGCGAGCAGCTTGCCGGGGAATGACTGGGGTGGTGCGGCATGCACATCATCTTCACTAAAGGTTATTCCTACTTCTGTTGTGTTTGAAATGATGATCTGCATTTGCGGGTTGGCGGCGCATTGCAATATTTCGTTCCATTGCTGTTTTGCTGATAATACCCTGCTGATGGATGCATTAATGATAGTTTCATCCACTGTTTGCCCATCCTCTATTCCGCGTATCAGGTGGGTGTATAAACCATCCTGCTTATCAAATGAATTTGCTCCTCCGCTGTCAGTAGATTTTACAACCACTACCCTGCCATTAAAAATATTTTGTTTATTGGCTTTATCTATAAAGTAATCGCACAAACCACGCAACAAAACGCCCGTGCCAAACTGCAATACCTTTTCAGGTAGTTGAAATATCGCTTCGCTGTTTGGGATAGCTTGTTTATCTATGATGTACTGTTTGGAAAGTTGCATGCAAAATAATTTTAGCAAATTTAATAATGATATGCCTATTCCATTTCAACCATCGCCTTTATAACACCATTAGCCGGATCAAGCCACCCGGCAAATTCTTCTTTTATTTTATTGAAGCTTGTTCTATGTGTAATATAAGTAGAAGGTTTTATCAATCCCTGCTTCATACAGCGCATCACATAAGCAAAATCTTCTTTGGTTGCATTGCGGCTGCTCATCAATGTTGCCTCGCGTTTATGAAATTCGGGGTGGCTAAAATGCAGTTCTTCTTTTTGCAAACCAACCAAAATATATCTTCCGCCATGGGCCACATATTCAAAAGCCTTTATCATGGCATTCCGGTTGCCGGTTGCATCAATTATTACTGTGGGCATGTCACCATGGGTGAGTGTTCTCAGGCGTTCCATCACATTTTCCATCGCACCATTAATGGTATGCTTAACCTTCAGATGTTCCTTACAAAATGCCAGCCTTGTTTCATTAATATCCGTTACAATTACTTCTGCGCCGGCAATGCGGGCAAATTCCATCAATCCAAGCCCAATAGGGCCTGCACCTATGATTAATACAAACTCGCCTGGCTCTATGGCAGCCCGGCGTATGCCATGAGCGCCAATTGACAAAGGTTCAACCAAAGCAAGCTCATCGTAGCTCAACCCATCGCCATGTATAATATATTCAACCGGTACAGAAAAATATTCAGCCATGCCGCCATCTATATGCACTCCGCAAACTTTAATGACAGCACAACAATTGGTTTTTCCTTTTCGGCAGGCAATGCATTTACCACAACTATAATATGGAATGATGGTAACGGCATCACCTGCAGAAAATTCATTTGAATCGTTTATTACTGCAATTTCTGCTGCCAATTCGTGGCCTAATATCCTGGGATAGTTAAAATAAGGTTGTTTGCCTTCATAAGCATGCAGGTCGGTACCGCAAATACCAATTCGCTTTATCTTTAATAAGGCATGCCCTGGCTCTGCAAAAGGAATTTCCATCTCCCTGTATTCTAATTGGCCACGCTGTAAACATATCAATGAATGCATGAGAAATTATTTAGCAAGAGAGGAATATCTAATCGTGAGACGTGAAATGTGAGACGACGAGGATAACGATACCGCCCTTTCACTTTTCATCTTTCACCTTTCACGTTTGTCGTTTCACGCTTTTTCACTTTTCACGTCTGTCGTTTCACGTCTCACGATTGTGATTTCCCACTTTTAACTTTTAACTCTTAACTATTTCTTAAACCCTATCCTATACGCTACCGCATGCTCTGAAGGGTATTGTTTTGAAGGTTGGATTAGCAATCCATCTGCTTTCTGCTCCCACATTACTTTTTCATCGCTGCCCACCAATTCAACTTTAGCGATACTGCCGCCTGATGTAGTTGATAACGATTGAATACTAACCGCTTTAGCCGGTACATCAAGCATAAGAGCATATAATGTATCGCCCTTTGTGGTAAACCTTATGTCCTGCGGGGTAAAAGGTTTCAACTGCCTGTCAACAAAAGATCCGGCAGCAACTTCGGTGGGGCCTTCGCCATATATTTTCCAGGGCCTTGTTCCGTAAATAGCTTCCCCATTTATTTTCAACCATTTGCCAATAGCCAATAACAATGCCTGCTGTTGTTCAGCTATGGTGCCGTCCGAACGTGGGCCAATATTCAATAAAAGGTTGCCATTCTTGCTTACAATATCCACCAGGTTGGTGATCAAATATTTGGGCGATTTATATTCATCATCGGGTATATACCCCCACGACTTAAAACCGACTGCATCATCGGTTTGCCAGGGTAGTTCCCTTATGCCTTTTAGCTTGCCCCTTTCAATATCCAAAACCGCAGCATGTTCAGGAAAACTGATGTTCTTATAATTTATCACAACACCTTTATTCCATTCAAGCCCTTTATTATAATAATAGGATGCAAAGGCCTTCCGGTAAGGGTCCATGGCAGGTTGTTCAATCCACCAGTCAAACCAAAATAATTGCGGCTGGTATTTGTTCACCAGTTCTGTGCAGCGCAAAAGCCAATCGTTCATATATTCCGGGGATGGTGTTTCATTTTCTTCTCTTGCAGGGCCATAAAAATCTGCATACTTGGGATCATTCACATCCGAATCAAACCTGCGGCCGCCATTCATAAACCACCAATGCTCAATACGATGAGACGATAGCCCAAAAACCATATGGTGCTTTTTTATAGCTACTGACAGTTCTCCTATTATATCACGTTTAGGCCCCATTTCAGCGGCGTTCCATTTGCTAAGCGCGGTTTTATACATAGCAAAGCCATCATGATGCTCCGCAACCGGCACCACGTATTTTGCACCTGATCTTTCAAAAAGGTCGGCCCACGCATCGGGGTCAAATTTTTCTGCTTTAAACATCGGTATAAAGTCCTTATACCCAAATTTATTTTGCGGGCCATAGGTTGCTACATGGTGTTTAAATTCGTCGCTACCCTGCAGATACATCTGTCTTGGGTACCACTCGCTGCTAAAAGCGGGAACGGAATACACCCCCCAATGTATAAAGATGCCAAATTTCGCATCCCTGAACCAATCAGGTGTTTGGTAATTCTTTAATGATTCCCATGTTGCCTGGTACCTGTCCTGTGCGTGAGATTGTATTAGCTGCAAACTCAGCAGCAATGCGAATAAGCAATACGTTAGTTTTTTCATATTAATTGTTGCCTGTAAAAGACAAGTGAAAGATAATACAAAAGGTGTATTATCAAGACAATTATAGAAAGCATGATTTAGAAAAAACTATTAAGCAATCAGAAATTTACGCTCTTGTTGTGTGTATCAAGCTGCTGAAATATGCGCATGGGAATAAGAGAGGTCCCCAAGGCTTTCAAGGGCCTTCGTCCTGGCCCGGGAAAAATCACCCTGTAATAAGGTATTGCTTCTGTATTTTTCCTTATAGTTTGTATAAATATCTTCTAATTTTCTGTGGGCCTGCAGCAAACGCAAAGCTTCTCCTGTATTAAATATTCTTTTATATTCTTCAACATATTTAGCAAGTATGTTCGAAAGTATATAACGCAACATTACTATACCGGTTTCATCATTGAAATCAACAGAAAATAATTCCTTCTTTATCTCGTCAAGGTTCATAACCGCTTTTTCATTAGTATTCTCAAAAAGCTTACCAATCTATTTTACCCAAAAAATCAGCGTTGAAAGAATGTACGCAGTGGCAAAAATTCTACAATTACACACCATTGAAAAGATTTATGCAAAAAATACCTCCACTCGTATGTGAATAAAAAACCATATTAACAGTATATTAATACCAGCCGAAGATATTTTTTAAGATAGTTTAGGCTATTTTTGCCCTGTTTACCTCCCTAAATCATCATAATTTATGAAACACCCGGAAGGATTCACTATTAGAACATTCTTGCGAAGAAGTATCATATCATTGATCATCCTTGGCGCCGCTTTATGTATGCTTTACGTTTTGTCGAAACAACAAGCACATTCGCAAAGCAAAAGGCCATCAAACTTATCGGTATATAAAATATCCTGATGAGGGATCGCAAAATCCAGTTAGGCTATCATTTTTATAACCGCTGTTCCTTATGGCTTACAATCTTACGCTTTATGCGTCATACCTTATTTTACAACTCATTTTTCTTCAAAAGCTCAACAGCGTGGCCGCATGCACGGGCAGTTAAAGCCATATAGGTGAGAGATGGATTTTGTGTTGATGTTGATGCCATGCAGGCGCCATCGGTTACAAATACATTTTTACATGCATGCATTTGGTTCCATTCATTCAGCATAGATGTTTTGGGGTCTTTACCCATACGGCAGCCACCCATTTCGTGAATGTCCAAACCCGGCGAATTTTTTGTATCGCTTGTACTAATATCAGTAAACCCGGCTTTTGTGTACATCTCTGTCATTTGTTCAAAAAAATCTTTCAGCATTTTTTCGTCATTATCATCATACTCTACAGATATTTTTAACAAAGGCACCCCCCATTCATCTTTTTGAGTGGGGTCGAGGCTTAAATGGTTTGTTTCTTTTGGAATAGTTTCACCCATCATGTGCGAGCCTACATACCACGGGCCGGGTTTGCCTTTTTTCATTAGGTTTTCTTTAAGTTCCTCCCCAAAGCCATCTGTATTGCGGCCTCCGCCATAACCTCTTCCGGATGCAAAGCCTGCTGCATAACCTCTTAAAAACTCTGTTTCCTGTTTAAAAACATTTCTAAATCTTGGCAGGTACGCGCTTGTTGGGGTGCGGCCATCGGTGGTAGTATCTTTAAACCCGTCATATTTAGCGGAGATGTGGCCGCGGTAATTATGGAAAGCCACGTATTTGCCCAATACGCCGCTATCATTGCCCAGCCCATTAGGAAATCGGCCGGATGTTGAATTAAGCAATACCAGGTTGGTATTTAATGCAGCAGCATTTACAAAAATAACTTTAGCGTAAAACTCGGTGGCTTCTTTTGTTTGTGCATCTATTACGCGAACGCCTGTTGCCTTACCCTGTTTATCATCGTATATAATAGAATGCACCACCGAATAAGGGCGCAGCGTTAGGTTACCTGTTCTCTGGGCCCACGGAATTGTTGTTGAGTTGGAATTATAATATCCCCCAAAGGGGCATCCCCGCTGGCACAGCGTTCTATTCTGGCATTTGCCCCTGCCCTGCTGTAAATGTATAGGCTGCGGCTCGGTAAGGTGTGCGCAACGCGCGTAAATTACATGACGGTCGTTATAGTTCTTCGCAACAAAATCTTTAAAATAATTTTCTACACAACTTAATTCAAGCGGTGGCAAAAACTCTCCATCAGGAAGGTTTGGAAGGCCGTCTTTATTACCCGAAATACCCGCGAATTTCTCTACATAACTATACCAGGGTGCAATATCTTTATAACGGATAGGCCAGTCAACTGCAAAACCATCCCTTGCAGGGCCTTCAAAATCATAATCGCTCCAGCGTTGTGTTTGTCGTGCCCACATGATTGATTTGCCGCCTACCTGGTAACCGCGTATCCAGTCAAAAGGTTTATCCTGTATGTAAGGGTGCTCAGTGTCCTTTACAAAAAAATGCATCGCATCTTCCCTAAAAGCATAACAACGGCTCACAACAGGGTTCTTCTCAATAATATCTGCAGGTATCTGCCCGCGGTGTTTAAACTCCCACGGATACATGTTGGTAGTGGGATAATCTTTTAAATGCACCACATTGCGGCCCCTTTCAAGTACAAGCGTTTTCAGTCCTTGCTCGCAGAATTCTTTTGCAGCCCATCCGCCGCTCATACCCGAGCCAATTACAATGGCATCAAAAGTCTTAATTTCATTACCCATAACGAATTTAGGGAATATTGGGCCAAACAATGGGAAATGGTTGATACTGATGTAGAGCCGGTAAGTATAAACTATGATAAATGTGGTAAAGTAACAGCAAATGTTCACCAGGTTATAAGAGACTTGAAGGAAAATATTATTAAAGATGAAATTGTACTGCATATTTGCCTGGTAGAAGATAACCTTATAAAGCACATGCAGGTTGAGAAATTGGCAGAAGCGGTATAACCAGTTCCGCAATGGCGCGTTAAGGAAAGCCAGGTAAACTATTATATTGTTTAAGATCACTAACCACTTATTTAAACACCTATGATCAATACATCCTCTTTTTTTGATTCTTTTTGCAAAAATGCAAAACATAATGCTGTTATAATTATGGATACTGATGGTATAATTGTTCAAATTAACCAGGCATTTACAACGTCTTTTGGTTATGACCCTGAAGATATACTGCAAAAAAGCTTTAGTGTTTTATTTACTGAGGAAGATAAAAAAAAGAATAAACCTGAACTGGAACTGCAAATGGTTATAACGCAGGGCTCTGGCAGCGACGATAATTATATAGTGCAAAAATCCGGTAAATTTAATTGGGTAAATGGCGAATCTGTATTGGTAACGGGTGAAGATGGAACACGGAATATCATAAAGATTATTCACAATATTGAAGCTCAGAAGCAATTAGAAAGATTTTTGGTTGAATCAAACGACTTTATTGAAACCATTCTTGAGTCTATTACAGACAGGGGGCTGATGATATTGGATAAAGAGCTAAAAATAATTAAGGTAAATGGTAAGTTTGTTGAGATGTTTAATTTACCGGGTTACCCGGCAGAAGGTAGCAGGCTTAGCGGCGTTGACAATCCCTTTTGGAAAAGCAATGAGGTAAAGCAATTGCTGAGGGATGTGGTAGTAAAAGACCAGCTTTTTCAAAAGGTAAAAATAGCATACAGTTTTCACGAAGATATCAGGATGATTGAATTATCATCTAAATTCCTTCATTCGTTTACAGAAACAAGAATTTTATTGGTTACACAGCTGCTAAAAGAGTGACTATCTCTAAAAGTTTTCCCGGCGTCTTTAACCTTTTGTTGCTTAAAACAAGCTCATGCAATTTTATGGCAAAAACCCTGAATTCTTCCATTGTACAGGGCTTTACAAAAAATGCTGTTACGTTTGTTTGTATTGATCTTTCAATAGCCGGCAAAGGCGGTATTTCAGACATTAATACAAAAGCGATTTTCTTGTATTTTATATCTTTTGTTAATTCATTACAAATTTCAATACCGTTCTTGCCAGGTACATTTACGTCCAGCAATATTACATCAGGCAGATCATCCGCTTGCATTTCCAACAGATAGGTCAATTGCTTATATCCGCTTGCACAACCTGTAACTTTAAACCGGTGACCTGCTTCAAGGCCATGAAAAAATAATTCCTGGTCATCCGAATCATCATCTACTATTATCACTTTAAGCGGTTCCATAAAAAATATTTTTAATCATCACACAATACCCTCTTGCTAAAAGTTAATCTTTCAAAAGCTATTCCAATAGCTCGTTTGTATTTAAAACGTTTATTTTCAGGAGAATATTGAAACACTATGCAGGAATTTTATCTACAGTATGTTAATGTTATTAGCAATTTAATGAGGGTTTAAATGCCCAAAGGAAAAAGCACCAAAGCGAGAAAAAATTCCAAAGCCCAAATGAGAAAAGTACCAAATGTGGAAAATTCCAAACCCCAAAGTCTCAGGTAGAAAGCTGGAACTTATCGCCCTGGGATTTGGAATTTTTCTTCCTTTGGTGCTTTCTTTTTGGACTTTGGGATTTTTCTTCTTTTGGTACTTTTCTTTCTTATTTTTTTGGGCTTGGTCTCCCTCTATAAATTTCTTGGGTTTTTCCAGTTTTTTTCAAGCCTCTCCAGTGTGCCTTTTAACCTTTCATTTCTTGTTTCTTCTCTTTTGGCTGTTACTATCCATTCCACATACTCTTTTTTGTTTGTGAAAGAGAGTGTTTCAAAATAAGAAGTTGCCTTTTTACTTGTCTTTAATGCTTTAGCGAGATCATCCGGCAGGCGGATGGTTTTACTTTTTGCATCAACATAATCAAATACTGCGCGTTCAGGTTGTTTAGCTTTTTCCTTTTCATCCTTTTCTGTTTTTAAACGCATTGCGAAGGATGACCAGGTATCGTCAAAAGATATTAAGCTAAGCCATTGCAGCTCTTTATGTTTAAGCAGGCTTTCCCAGCCTTTGTCCCTTGTAAGGTCTGTTTGTATTTTAGAAGAGCCTTTGGGATAATATATCCAGCAAATAACATCGCCTTTCAAAAGGTTTAGCACTTTATACAGTTCCTTTTCCATTTCTGCTTTGTTTTTTACAAACCAGTGTATTTGCCCGTAATCTTTTATGGTGGAAGATATTTTTACGCCGGGTGGCAGATCACCAATATTGTCAATAAAATCAGCAGGGGCATTAAGCGTTAACAGCTTCATACCTTCTTTTATACGCAGCTTTTGGGCTAATGTTGATGGCATAACAGTTATTTGCTATAAAAATAATAAATGCAGGTAAACGATGGTTATTGAAAATTGCTTAGTTGGATTCGAATTGAGTGTATTTTTAGCCCCTTTAGGGGTTGGGGCTGCTTTCCCTTACCACCGGCCTCGTAAGGCACGTGGGGCCGCCACCGCCTTTTACACTGATCTCTTCCCCTTTATAGGTGATCACTTTGCAACCTGCTCTTTCCAGCGCTGCTTTGGTTTTAGGGTTGCCATCTACCATCAAACATTCACGCGGAGCCAGCGCCAGCACGTTACAACCCATTGTGTCAAATTCCTCATCCGGCACTTCAATCAATTCATATCCCTTTTGTATTAATACATTGCGGAAAGCAATTGGCATTAATGGAGAATATACTACTACCAAATTAGTATCAACCGGGCTGAGTATAGACATTAAATGAAAAACATCAGACGGCCCTTTATAATGGGGGAGGGGAACGATGATTACTTCCACACCCAATGGATCCAGGAGTGTTTTTAGTTGCCTTATACCTTCTTCATTCGTTCGGTAAGTATGCCCCACCGCAAGTGTATGCTCATCAAGCCATGCAACATCACCGCCTTCCACGGTACCAGGGGTGGTTATGCTTCCAAGTATGGCAATGCTACTCGCTTCAAATACTTTCTTTTCTGCCTGCGGTTCATTGGCTCTTGCTGCTTTGCCCATATTGCAAATGATCATCCCTTTATTGGTAGCAATGGCAGCATCACGGCAGTAAATGCTGTCCATATTAACGCTGCCATCTTCCGGTAAATTATATATTTCCGGTGCGTATTGCTTAAGCACATTTTCAAAACCATCGTACTCCTTAATGGCTTCGTTAATACCGGGCTTGCTTAAGTAATTCAACGCCTTCCAGTTTTTTTCAAGGTGTTCATCATTAATAAAAGCATCTGCCGCTTTTTTTATAAACAGCGATCTTATTTTGCCATATTCGGAATGAGATGTAAAGTCCATAATGAGTTTATTTTAATTGTCACCCTTCTTTTTTAAATCTATCCACACGTAAAATGGCACGCCGACTATAAGTAGAATAAATCCCCAGTAAACAATTTCCTGCCCTGCGCCTGCAATAGCCCACAAAGAAAATGCAAATGATATGCAGGCTGTAATAATAGTTTGTATCCATGTGGTTGTGTCAAGCCGGGTTTTCCTGGCCCTGATGATAACATATGCCGCTGCGCAGAAAAGATAGGGTACCAGTGAAGTTAATGTAGAAAGTAATATTAAGAATTGAAATTGGGCCACGAGGCCTTTTGAATAATTCATAACCATTAAAAAAGATACAAGTACGCTTCCAATGATAACGCCTAATGCCGGTACGCCCTTTTTGTTTTCTTTTTTAAATATGGGTGGAAACAATTTGTCTTTAGCAATGGCATAGGGTATTTGCCCCTGTATAAGTATCCAGCCATTCAATGCGCCGAAGGCTGCTATAGCAACGCCTGCACTCACAAGATAGCTTGCCGCTTTGCCCCCAATTATAAAACCTGCATCAGCAAGAGGGGTAACAGAGTGCTGCAGCAATTTAGCAGGTATCATACCCATTACACTTAATGTACAAAGTATATAAACCGCTGTTGTAAGCAGCGTGCCCAGCATAGTAGCACGCGGAATTGTTTTTTCGGGATTAGCAACGCTGCCTGCCGGAATAGTAGCACACTCAACACCAAGAAAAGCAAAAAATGTAATGGAAAAGGTGGCTGAAATAGCCGCGAAATTTGATTGCCCACTTATGTTAAAAGGCGTAAAGTTTTTTGTATGAACGAAAAAAAAGCCGCCTATAGCTACAAATATTAAAGGCGCTAATTTTAAAATAGTGGTTACAAGCTGCACTTTGCCCGATGTGGGAATGCCCATTGTATTAACCCATGTAAGCAGCCATATAGTGCTTAACCCGGTTGCAACGGCAACAATTGCATTTGTTGCAAGTATGGGGAAAAAAGTGCTGAGTGCACTAACGAGCGAAACGGCAATAGCAGCATTGGCAACCCATACGGAGATCCAATAACCCCATCCTATAAGAAAGCCTGCAAAGTCGCCAAAACCGTTTTGTGTAAAGGCGTAGGGGCCACCATCAATGTGAGGAAGCAGCTTACTGAGATTACTGAAAACTTTTGCAAGAAAGTATGCGCCGATAGCAGACAATATCCACCCGAGAATACTTATACTGCCAAATGCAGCAAGGGATGCCGGCATAAGAAAAACGCCGGCGCCTATCATATTGCCTGCAACAAGCGATGTGCTTGTCCACAACCCTAATTTATTTTTCAATGAGCCGTCTGCAGACATGTATAGTAGTATTGGTTGTAAATAATAAAGGAAGATACGTGATTGAATGCAAATTAGAGGATGATTGAACGGCCGCCCGTTCGACTGGTCGTCCGGGCGGCCGTTCAATCATTCCACTGCGTTCAATCAATCAAACAATATTTTTCACACCCGGAATACGTGTAGTAATCCATCCAATAAAAAATGCACTTGTTACGACGATTGGCAGCGCCACCAGCAATTTAACAGCAGGCTCAATGTTCCAGTCTTTCAGCAACAGGGCTATTGAAATAACAATCAGCGGGTGCAAAATGTAAGTGGCATAAGCGGCCCTTGACATATTTTTAAGCAAAGGGGTGGTGTTGTTCCACTTAAACCTGCAAACACCCAGCAGCGCAACCATAATAGAAACACCCGTTAATTGCTCCCACATAGCGGAAAGTAGCGATTGCCAGGTACCATTACCCTGGAAGGCATCAAGAGGGCTTTTGGTCAATTCTATAACTACATAAAATAAAGGGAATACCACTAGCACCAGTATAATAGCTGTGAAAAGCCAGCGCCTGCCCCTTTTAAGATCAATGCTGTTAAGCCATTCATTGCGGGATGCAATAATACCGAGGATGAACATGGCGATGTATTGTGTAAAATGCCCCAATTGAAAGCCCAACGGTTTTAACGTACGCCCAACTGGAAAAACAATTCTAACAACATAACTTATTACACCTAGCGCCAAAGCAAATAGTAATATGGCAGTATTGGGAGGAAACCTGTATTGTTCGCGGGCGGTGTTATTGCTTAATAACTGAACGACAATATATGCAAGTGTAAAAACAAGCAGCGCTAAAACAAACCACATTACGCCGGGGTCAAACCAGTCATCGTAGCCGCCTAAGTATTGCATGAATGTTGCCTGCCCGTTATGGCCAAAATGATAAACAAGAAAATTTAAAATAGGTGAAAAGATGAACGAGTAAAATAACAGCGGTATGCCTAACCGTTTAAGCCTGTCGGCCGTAAATTTTGCAGCTCCTTTTTTTAAATAGGAAGACTCCGTGAACAGGGCAGAAAGAAAAAAGAAAAACCCCATAAAAAATGCCTGGTTGGTGGCAACAAACATTGTCATAAATCCCAATGCGCCAATTTTGATTGTCGGGTCTTTAAAGTACCACCCGCCGGGTGCACCGTAGGTAATAAATGTATGGTGCATTACTACAAGTACTGTAAGCAACACACGCAGGTTATCAATATAATTGATCTTTATTTTGGTTTTGGCTGCTGCAACTTCCATTTTGGAAAATGATTTTAGTTTGAACGTATTGCTTAATAATAAGTTACAAGACAGGGTAAAAGGGGTAAGGTTTAAGGTATAAGGAAGAAAGGCAGGGCAGCGAAAAGCCAACTGCTTTTGTACTACCCTAAAGCTCTCACCTTCTACCGATGCGTAATTATTTTCCCCCTTCAGTATATTGCCTGTCAACAAGCACGTTATACTCCGGGTTTTTCTTTAGAAAGCCGGCCACAAAAGGGCAATAAACCATTACCCTCAGGTTGTTCTCTTTGGCATGATCCAATGCATATTTCGCAAGGGCAGTTGCTATGCCCTTACCGCCTAATTTACCCGGAACAAATGTGTGCATCAATGCAATATCGCCTTTGTAAAAACGATATTGTAAATAAGCAATTTCATCGTCCGCGTGCACTTCAAACCGTTGTTGCTTTTCATTCATTTCAACAATTATATTATCCATAATTAGAAAAGTTCATAGTTAATAGTTCATGGTATTTCAAAACAGGTCACTAATAAAATTCTTTGTATCTCTAATTTTAATAGTTAGCTTCATAACGTTAATTTACGCAACCAAACTTTTCCAAATGAACAGGCGTTCGGTTATCAAAAATTTTCTTTTTGTTTCTGCAGGTGTAAGCTTGATCCCATCCTGCATGCACGATAAAGGTAAGGCATCCTTTTTACTCAAAAACATCAGTATAAACGGCGACCAGGAAAAGATGCTGGCAAACCTTACTGAAACCATTATTCCCAAAACAGATACGCCCGGCGCAAACGACCTGTCGTCTCATCTATTTGTGATGATGATGGTTGATGATTGTTTTAAAAAGGATGACCGGCAAAAATTTCAAAACGGGCTTGTGTCTTTTGAAAACCTCGTTAAAAAGCGTTACGGCAGTTCATTTGTTGATTGCACTACCGCACAAAAAAAGGAACTGCTTACCGATATTGAGAAAAAGAATAATGTGCCTGATGATATAGTAGCTTTTTATAACATCACCAAAAGGTTAACAATACAAAGCTTTGTAAGCTCACAATATTACTTAACAAAAGTACAGGTGTACGAGCTGGTACCGGGGCGCTGGCATGGTTGTGTTCCTGTAAAAAATAGTTAACTGTTATGGGTAATGAAATTAAGACTTTTGATGCCATTGTAATTGGCTCGGGTATGAGCGGCGGATGGGCTGCAAAAGAATTCTGCGAGCAAGGACTGAAAACGCTTGTACTTGAAAGGGGCCGCAATGTGGTGCATTTAAAAGATTATCCCACTACCAACATGTATCCGTGGGAGTTTAAACACCGCGGGCAGATACCTGCAGATATTATTGAGAAGAACCCTGTTGTGAGCCGTTGTTATGCTTTTAGGGAAGATGCGATGCATTTTTTTGTAAAGGACACTGAGCACCCTTACATACAGGATAAACCTTTTGACTGGATACGCGGTTACCAGGTAGGCGGCAAATCAATCATGTGGGCACGACAAACACAACGCTGGAGCGATTATGATTTTGAAGGCCCTGCAAGGGATGGTTTTGCAGTTGACTGGCCTATCCGTTATAAAGATATTGCACCCTGGTATAGTTATGTAGAGAAATTCGCGGGTATTTCGGGTAATAAAGACGGCCTTCCAAACCTTCCTGATGGAGAGTTTTTGCCACCGCTTGAATTAAGTTGTGTAGAAAATTATTTTAAAGATTTTGTTGCGAAGAACTATAACGACCGTCATGTAATTTACGCGCGTTGCGCACACCTTACCGAGCCGCAGCCTATACATTTACAGCAGGGCAGGGGCAAATGCCAGAATAGAACGCTGTGCCAGCGGGGATGCCCCTTTGGGGGATATTATAATTCCAACTCAACAACAATTCCGTGGGCCCAGAGAACAGGTAACCTAACGCTGCGCCCTTATTCGGTGGTGCATTCTATTATATACGATGATAAACAGGGTAAGGCAACAGGCGTTCGCGTAATAGATGCACAAACAAAAGAAGCCACCGAGTTTTACGCTAAAGTTATTTTTGTAAATGCTGCTGCATTAAATACCAACCTGGTATTGCTTAATTCAACATCCGGCCGATTTCCTAATGGGCTGGGCAATGATAGCGGCGTATTGGGCAAATACGTGGCTTTCCATAATTACCGCGGCCACATCTCCGCTAAATATGACGGGTTTAAAGATACTACCACCGATGGCCGCACCCCAACAAGCGCGTACCTGCCAAGATTTAGAAATGTTTTTAAACAGGAAACAGAGTTTTTAAGAGGTTATGCAGCAGGCTTTGCATCCGGAAGAGGTTATGGCGGAGGCCGCAATACAGATGGCTTTGGGGAGGAACTTAAAGAAAACCTAATGAAAAAAGGCAAACCCGGCCCGTGGTATGTAGGCTCGCACATGATGGGTGAAACTATTCCAAAAGAAACAAACCATTTAAGCCTCGACCCCACTCAAAAAGATGAATGGGGGGTGCCTTTGTTAAAAATATCTGTAGAGTATGATGATAATGACGAAAAAATGCTGAAAGATTTTTTTGAACAAATGACAGAGATGTACACAAAAGCCGGGTTTACTGATATTAGTACAAGCGATACAAAAAATTCGCCGGGTTTGGACATTCACGAAATGGGTGGCTGCCGTATGGGTAAAGACCCCAAAACATCTATGCTGAATGAATGGAACCAAATGCATGCATGTAAAAATGTATTTGTAACCGATGGCGCCTGCATGGCATCAACATCAACACAAAATCCATCTCTCACCTATATGGCTTTAACTGCCCGTGCATGCGGCCACGCTGTTGAGCTTTTGAAGAAAAATGAGTTGTAAAATAAGGTATGACGCATAAAGCGTAAGATTGTAAGCCATAAGGAACAGCGGTTATAAAAATGATAGCCTAACTGGATTTTGCGATCCCTCATCAGGATATTTTATATACCGATAAGTTTGATGGCCTTTTGCTTTGCGAATGTGCTTGTTGTTTCGACAAAACGTAAAGCATACATAAAGCGGCGCCAAGGATGATCAATGATATGATACTTCTTCGCAAGAATGTTCTAATAGTGAATCCTTCCGGGTGTTTCATAAATTATGATGATTTAGGGAGGTAAACAGGGCAAAAATAGCCTAAACTATCTTAAAAAATATCTTCGGCTGGTATTAATATACTGTTAATATGGTTTTTTATTCACATACGAGTGGAGGTATTTTTTGCATAAATCTTTTCAATGGTGTGTAATTGTAGAATTTTTGCCACTGCGTACATTCTTTCAACGCTGATTTTTTGGGTAAAATAGATTGGTAAGCTTTTTGAGAATACTAATGAAAAAGCGGTTATGAACCTTGACGAGATAAAGAAGGAATTATTTTCTGTTGATTTCAATGATGAAACCGGTATAGTAATGTTGCGTTATATACTTTCGAACATACTTGCTAAATATGTTGAAGAATATAAAAGAATATTTAATACAGGAGAAGCTTTGCGTTTGCTGCAGGCCCACAGAAAATTAGAAGATATTTATACAAACTATAAGGAAAAATACAGAAGCAATACCTTATTACAGGGTGATTTTTCCCGGGCCAGGACGAAGGCCCTTGAAAGCCTTGGGGACCTCTCTTATTCCCATGCGCATATTTCAGCAGCTTGATACACACAACAAGAGCGTAAATTTCTGATTGCTTAATAGTTTTTTCTAAATCATGCTTTCTATAATTGTCTTGATAATACACCTTTTGTATTATCTTTCACTTGTCTTTTACAGGCAACAATTAATATGAAAAAACTAACGTATTGCTTATTCGCATTGCTGCTGAGTTTGCAGCTAATACAATCTCACGCACAGGACAGGTACCAGGCAACATGGGAATCATTAAAGAATTACCAAACACCTGATTGGTTCAGGGATGCGAAATTTGGCATCTTTATACATTGGGGGGTGTATTCCGTTCCCGCTTTTAGCAGCGAGTGGTACCCAAGACAGATGTATCTGCAGGGTAGCGACGAATTTAAACACCATGTAGCAACCTATGGCCCGCAAAATAAATTTGGGTATAAGGACTTTATACCGATGTTTAAAGCAGAAAAATTTGACCCCGATGCGTGGGCCGACCTTTTTGAAAGATCAGGTGCAAAATACGTGGTGCCGGTTGCGGAGCATCATGATGGCTTTGCTATGTATAAAACCGCGCTTAGCAAATGGAACGCCGCTGAAATGGGGCCTAAACGTGATATAATAGGAGAACTGTCAGTAGCTATAAAAAAGCACCATATGGTTTTTGGGCTATCGTCTCATCGTATTGAGCATTGGTGGTTTATGAATGGCGGCCGCAGGTTTGATTCGGATGTGAATGATCCCAAGTATGCAGATTTTTATGGCCCTGCAAGAGAAGAAAATGAAACACCATCCCCGGAATATATGAACGATTGGCTTTTGCGCTGCACAGAACTGGTGAACAAATACCAGCCGCAATTATTTTGGTTTGACTGGTGGATTGAACAACCTGCCATGGACCCTTACCGGAAGGCCTTTGCATCCTATTATTATAATAAAGGGCTTGAATGGAATAAAGGTGTTGTGATAAATTATAAGAACATCAGTTTTCCTGAACATGCTGCGGTTTTGGATATTGAAAGGGGCAAGCTAAAAGGCATAAGGGAACTACCCTGGCAAACCGATGATGCAGTCGGTTTTAAGTCGTGGGGGTATATACCCGATGATGAATATAAATCGCCCAAATATTTGATCACCAACCTGGTGGATATTGTAAGCAAGAATGGCAACCTTTTATTGAATATTGGCCCACGTTCGGACGGCACCATAGCTGAACAACAGCAGGCATTGTTATTGGCTATTGGCAAATGGTTGAAAATAAATGGGGAAGCTATTTACGGAACAAGGCCCTGGAAAATATATGGCGAAGGCCCCACCGAAGTTGCTGCCGGATCTTTTGTTGACAGGCAGTTGAAACCTTTTACCCCGCAGGACATAAGGTTTACCACAAAGGGCGATACATTATATGCTCTTATGCTTGATGTACCGGCTAAAGCGGTTAGTATTCAATCGTTATCAACTACATCAGGCGGCAGTATCGCTAAAGTTGAATTGGTGGGCAGCGATGAAAAAGTAATGTGGGAGCAGAAAGCAGATGGATTGCTAATCCAACCTTCAAAACAATACCCTTCAGAGCATGCGGTAGCGTATAGGATAGGGTTTAAGAAATAGTTAAGAGTTAAAAGTTAAAAGTGGGAAATCACAATCGTGAGACGTGAAACGACAGACGTGAAAAGTGAAAAAGCGTGAAACGACAAACGTGAAAGGTGAAAGATGAAAAGTGAAAGGGCGGTATCGTTATCCTCGTCGTCTCACATTTCACGTCTCACGATTAGATATTCCTCTCTTGCTAAATAATTTCTCATGCATTCATTGATATGTTTACAGCGTGGCCAATTAGAATACAGGGAGATGGAAATTCCTTTTGCAGAGCCAGGGCATGCCTTATTAAAGATAAAGCGAATTGGTATTTGCGGTACCGACCTGCATGCTTATGAAGGCAAACAACCTTATTTTAACTATCCCAGGATATTAGGCCACGAATTGGCAGCAGAAATTGCAGTAATAAACGATTCAAATGAATTTTCTGCAGGTGATGCCGTTACCATCATTCCATATTATAGTTGTGGTAAATGCATTGCCTGCCGAAAAGGAAAAACCAATTGTTGTGCTGTCATTAAAGTTTGCGGAGTGCATATAGATGGCGGCATGGCTGAATATTTTTCTGTACCGGTTGAATATATTATACATGGCGATGGGTTGAGCTACGATGAGCTTGCTTTGGTTGAACCTTTGTCAATTGGCGCTCATGGCATACGCCGGGCTGCCATAGAGCCAGGCGAGTTTGTATTAATCATAGGTGCAGGCCCTATTGGGCTTGGATTGATGGAATTTGCCCGCATTGCCGGCGCAGAAGTAATTGTAACGGATATTAATGAAACAAGGCTGGCATTTTGTAAGGAACATCTGAAGGTTAAGCATACCATTAATGGTGCGATGGAAAATGTGATGGAACGCCTGAGAACACTCACCCATGGTGACATGCCCACAGTAATAATTGATGCAACCGGCAACCGGAATGCCATGATAAAGGCTTTTGAATATGTGGCCCATGGCGGAAGATATATTTTGGTTGGTTTGCAAAAAGAAGAACTGCATTTTAGCCACCCCGAATTTCATAAACGCGAGGCAACATTGATGAGCAGCCGCAATGCAACCAAAGAAGATTTTGCTTATGTGATGCGCTGTATGAAGCAGGGATTGATAAAACCTTCTACTTATATTACACATAGAACAAGCTTCAATAAAATAAAAGAAGAATTTGCCGGGTGGCTTGATCCGGCTAATGGTGTTATAAAGGCGATGGTTGAAATGGAATAGGCATATCATTATTAAATTTGCTAAAATTATTTTGCATGCAACTTTCCAAACAGTACATCATAGATAAACAAGCTATCCCAAACAGCGAAGCGATATTTCAACTACCTGAAAAGGTATTGCAGTTTGGCACGGGCGTTTTGTTGCGTGGTTTGTGCGATTACTTTATAGATAAAGCCAATAAACAAAATATTTTTAATGGCAGGGTAGTGGTTGTAAAATCTACTGACAGCGGAGGAGCAAATTCATTTGATAAGCAGGATGGTTTATACACCCACCTGATACGCGGAATAGAGGATGGGCAAACAGTGGATGAAACTATCATTAATGCATCCATCAGCAGGGTATTATCAGCAAAACAGCAATGGAACGAAATATTGCAATGCGCCGCCAACCCGCAAATGCAGATCATCATTTCAAACACAACAGAAGTAGGAATAACCTTTAGTGAAGATGATGTGCATGCCGCACCACCCCAGTCATTCCCCGGCAAGCTGCTCGCATTTTTATATGAACGTTACAAAGTATTTAACGGCGGTGCAGCAGGCGGCATGGTAATAATCCCCACTGAGCTTATTGTTAATAATGCTGACAGGCTTAAGGAGATTGTTATTGCACAAGCAAGGGCTAACAATTTAAGCGAAGCGTTTATTGAATGGGTAGAATCTGAGAATTATTTCTGCAATTCACTAGTGGACAGGATCGTTCCGGGTAAGTTGCCTGTTGATGATAAAATGGCCGCCGAACACAAGCTTGGCTATACCGACGACCTAATGATCATGAGCGAAGTGTATTGTTTATGGGCCATTGAATCGGCAAAGGAAAAAGTATTGCAGGCACTTTCTTTCAGTGTGGTTGATAAAGGCGTTGTGCTGGCGCATGACATCACAAAGTTCCGCGAATTAAAGTTGCGGCTGCTGAATGGTGCACACACACTCTCCTGCGGCCTGGCTGTTTTGTGTGGCTTTGAAACAGTTAAAGAAGCCATGCAGAATGAAACCTTTTTTACCTATGTGCGCAATTTAATGCTTAAAGAAATAGCGCCTGCGTTAACAAACAGCGAACTTTCTTATGAAGAGGCCAGAGACTTTGCAGTTAAGGTGCTTGACCGTTTCTGCAACCCGTATATGGAACATAAATGGCTTAACATTACCTTGCAATACACTTCTAAAATGCTTATGCGCAATGTGCCTAATATATTAAACCATTACTCCAAAAATAACGCACCGCCAAAACTGATGGCGTTAGGTTTTGCGGCCTACCTGCGTTTTATGCGCAGTGAAAAAAATGACCAGGGCCAATACACTGGCAGCGTAAACGGTAAGGATTATGTAATAAACGACGACAAAGCAGAGTTGTTATACAGGCATTGCCGGCGCAAAGAACGGAAGGCCTTTGTTTACGAGGTACTGCAGGATGAAATGTTGTGGAA
>Ga0206915_1094_pt1 | contig 20409 bp, 17 predicted proteins | sample Alteio_BWOrgHeat_70_FD_152945 | JGI IMG/M metagenome (GOLD analysis project Ga0206915, IMG submission 152945) | Enriched cells from forest soil in Barre Woods Harvard Forest LTER site, Petersham, Massachusetts, United States -... | ecosystem: Environmental > Terrestrial > Soil > Temperate forest >...
GATTTTTTTATCTTTTGCCTGCAAAATAAGCACCTGAAAATTGAAAGAGAGGAAAATCATCAAATTATTTTTATGCCACCGGAAGGATTAGCAACCGCTGCAATGAACGCTGATATTTTATATGAATTAGCCAGGTGGAATAAGGAAAAAAATAAAGGCATTGCATTTGGCTCCTCTGCCGGCTTTTATTTGCCTGACACTTCAATGAGATCGCCTGACGCAGCCTGGATGAGCATGGAAAAATGGAATAACCTTGACAAAGAAGAGCGTTTAAAATTTGCGCATATTGCCCCGGAGTTTATAATAGAACTGATGTCGCCCTCTGATAATCAAAAAGATGCTAAAGCTAAAATGCAGCTATGGATTGAAAATGGAGTTTTGTTAGGCTGGCTTATTGACCCGCAGAAAAAGGAAGCTTACATATACCGGGCTGATGGTACCATTAGTAAAACAAAGGGCTTTAACAATAAGCTCAGCGGCGAAGATATTTTACCCGGCTTTATACTTGACCTTGCAGCGTTAAGGGGCTAAGAGATGAAAAGAGGAAAAATTTAGGCTAAGAGGTGAAAAGAGGGAAAAAAGAATGTATATGTTGCTCTTTCTCTCTTTTAATCTCTTAGCCCTTTTATTCTTTTAGCAACCTACGCGTGTATTTCCTGGTCGCGGAAAGCTTTTATTTCGTTGTGAGAGGCTTTAAGCATAACTTTTTGCTCAGATATCATGTCACGCAAATAACCGGGTAAATGCTCATTTTCCAGGGCGCTTGCATACGCTTTTTGGGCAGCATCTTCCCCAAATTCACAACTTTCTAATATGGCATGGCGGTTATGGCCCGTAAATGCAGCTTTTACGCCCATCCACGCCCTGTAAATGGGCCCGCTGGCTGTAGTACCGCTGGTTATATCGCCTTTTAACACCTCCATTTCTTCTCCAAGCTCCATTTTTGCGTTCCGGCTTTCATCAATCATGCTTACAAATAAAGGCCTAAGATCCGCATCTTCGTTTTTTAATTCTTTAAGGGCAGTTTCGTACCCTTTAATGCGGTCGTTGTTTATCTCAATAAGATCATTGAGTACTTCAACAACTTCAACATTTGATGTTTCCATATAATTATAGTTTAGTTACAGATGATAAACTAAATATTGTGCCATTTTGCCTGCAGGATATTTTTACATTTTATTTAATTATCTTTTAAAGAACTGTTTTTGGTAATTTCATACTTATAATTAAAAACTATGCGTATAGCCTTTATTGGCTCCGGCAATGTGGCAACCGTATTGGGAAGGTTGCTTAAGGAAGCCGGGCATGTTATTGCAGGCGTATATAGCACCACTTTTGCCAATGCCGAAGCGCTTGCCAGGGAATTAGAAACCCCTTATTTTGGCAACCTTGATAAAATACACAGGAACGCCGACCTGTATATAGTGGCAATATCTGATGACTCCATTTTTGACATAACTAAAAACCTGCGTTTGCCGGGCAAAATAATAGTGCATACCTCCGGCGCTACACCAAAAAATGTATTAAAAAACATCTCGAATTTTTACGGTGTATTTTACCCCTTGCAGAGCCTGCGGAAGGAGGCCACGCACCAGCCTTTGATACCCATATTAATTGATGGCAGCGACAGCATTGTAAAAGAACAAATAAGGATAATTGCAGAAAGTATTTCGTTTATGGTTGAAGAGGCCAATGATGAGCAAAGGCTAAAGCTGCATTTATCAGCGGTTATCGTATCTAACTTTACCAATTACTTGTATAGCCTTGCAGATGAATATTGCACCAAAGAACGAATACCTTTTAAAATATTAGTGCCTTTAATACAGGAGGTGGCAAACAGAACAGCCTACTATTCGCCAACCGTTATGCAAACAGGCCCCGCAATTCGTGGCGATGAGCTTACGATTGAAAGGCACCTGCAATTGCTTTCGGCACACCCCGCGCTGATGAATACCTACCGGCAGTTAACTGAAAGCATCCGGCATTTTTACAAGAAATAGGGGCAAAAAAATCCCCGCCGGAGATCAGGCAGGGAGTGGTTATGAGCAAGCAACCGATCAAATCTGAAATAAACCCAATTATCAAAACTCTGCTTAGAAATTCGTTACTAAAAGTAAAATAAATATGTGATATTTTAAAATAATTAATATGTGGTAGGCTGTTAAGGGGGTATTCTGCTTATGTTTAAGTAAAAGTAGATGTTTTATATAAAACAAACAACTGTTCGTTAATATTTTTTTATCCTTTTTTGGTTACCTGCCCACAAAATGTTCCTGTGGAAGATAAAATGCCTATTTACCTTCTGAAAATCTTTTCTGCAAATTCATGTATTGCCTCTTATTTTGCACTCTATTTATAAAAATACCCCCCCCGCGACGGGAGATCAAGCATGCAGGTATGAATGTTCTTGAACTGTTTAAAAATATCACCACTTTTGTTTTTGACATGGATGGCGTGCTTACTGATGGCACCCTTTTACTAATGCCGGGGGGTATAATGGCCCGCAAAATGAATATTAAGGATGGATATGCCCTGCAGCTTGCCATAAAAAAAGGGTATAACGTGATAGTAATTTCAGGGGGAGCGTTACCGGAGGCGGAAGAAAGGCTGCGTAAATTGGGGGTGAGGCATGTATTTATGAGCTGCCAGGATAAAAAGGCCACCCTGCAGGATTTTCTGTCAGCAAATAGCCTACGGTGGGAGGAAGTGCTGTTTATGGGAGATGATATGCCGGACTACGAAGCGATGAAATTAACAGGCTTGCCCTGCTGCCCGCTGGATGCTGTAATGGAAATAAGGCAGGTATCGCAATACATTTCCCCGTTAAAAGGCGGGGAAGGGTGCGTCAGGGATGTGATTGAAAAATTACTAAAGCTGCGCGGCGACTGGGCCGTTGATCCCTTAATTAAAGCCCAATAACCAGCTTGTTATTAAATTGTTGATTTTACTTTATAATTTGTGCAACAAAATTACCCTGTTTGAAATTAGTTTCTGCTTTCATGCGCTTAGTACGTTGGCCTAACCTTGTGTTCATAGCACTTACCCAGCTTTTATTTGTGTATTGTGTTATAATGCCGGTTTATTCAAATGCAGGAGCTATCCCGGTTATTTACGGGTGGAACTTTGTACTGCTTTGTTTATCCTCCGTATTAATTGCGGCCGCAGGATACATTATTAATGATTATTTTGACCTGGATATTGACAGGGTTAACAAGCCCGATAAACTGGTGGTAGATAAAATAATACACCGCCGGTGGACCATTATCTGGCATCTTATATTAAGCATTGCGGGTATTGCTATTGGGTTTTACTTAGACATTACTACCAAAATATTTTTGCTGGGGGTATGTAATTTTATTTGTGTTATGCTGCTTTTTATTTATTCCATTTCATTCAAAAAAAAGTTACTGATAGGTAACATAATTATATCATTACTTACCGCCTGGGTTATATTGGTGGTTGCCTGGTGCGAAAACAATAACCTTATTAATGGGCACAATAATTTAAGGGTAGATAAAATATTGCGGGAAACATTTTTATACGCGGGGTTTGCCTTTATTATTTCGCTTATACGCGAAGTGGTAAAAGATATGGAAGACATTGAGGGCGACAGGCGGTATGGTTGCAAAACAATGCCTATAGTTTGGGGTATTAATGCCACCAAAGTATTTGTAGCCGTATGGCTTATCGTTCTAATAGCGGTGCTGATAATAGTGCAATTGTATGCTGTAAGTTTAAAATGGTGGCTAAGTATTATTTATTGTTTGATACTTATAATTGCGCCCCTGTTATATATTTTTCAAAAGCTTTTTACTGCAAGAACAAGTAAAGATTTTCATTCACTTAGCTCTCTTATAAAGCTGGTGATGTTTACGGGTATTTTGTCAATGTTCTTCTTCAAGTATTATGCGCAATATGTATAACGGTGTGTCTTGTTTTTATATTTTTGGACATTTAATTTTCTATGCAAAAAATAATACTTGCCTCGCAATCGCCGCGCAGGAAACAATTGCTTGAGTGGGCGGAAATTCCGTTTGATATACTTGTAAAAGATACAGACGAGAGTTACCCTTCAGAAATATTTATTGAAGATGTGCCGGTACACATCGCGCGTAATAAGGCTTTTGCCATAAGCAGTTTAATAAAAGACGCAGGTAAAAGGCCGGTAGTACTTGCAGCAGATACAATAGTGGTACTGGATGATAAAATTATTGGCAAGCCTGCAAACAGGGACGATGCCGTTGCCATTCTGCAGGCGTTATCAGGCAAGGTACACAGGGTAATTACGGGCGTAGTAATAATACATTCAAAAGGAGAGGTTGCATTTGCTGATATTACAAAAGTTTCTTTTCATGCCCTTTCAAAAAAGCAGATTGAATTTTATGTTGATAAATACAAACCCTATGATAAGGCCGGCGCTTATGCCATACAGGAATGGATAGGGGTGGTGGGTATAAAAAGCATTAACGGCGATTTTTACAATGTAATGGGCTTGCCTGTTAGCAGGGTTGTGAAGGAATTGGAGAAAATAGAAAATAGTTTGTAATTTGTACCTTATGACCGAACGTTTGCTGCAGTTCATCTGGCAGTTTCAATACTTTAATAAACAAGCTCTTGTTGCAGCAGATGGGTCTGTTCTTCAAATACTGCACCCCGGTTCGCTTAATACCAACCAAGGGCCCGATTTTTCGCAAGCAAAAATTAAAATAGCCAATACAGTTTGGGCAGGCAATATTGAATTACATGTAAAAGCATCTGACTGGAATGTTCATCAACATTCAAGTGATAAAAATTATTCCAATATAATATTGCATGTAGTGTGGCAGAATGATGAAGCGATTAAACACACAAATGGGCAGGAAATTGTTACGCTTGAACTGCAGCCTTATGTGCCTGTTATAATGTTACAGAAATACGACCAGTTGATGCAATCGCAGGGGTTTATTCCATGTGAGAGCTATTTGCCAGTTTTATCGGGCATTGCCTGGTTTTCGTGGAAGGAGAGATTGGCCATTGAACGGCTAATGCGAAAAGCAAAAGATGTGCTGGCATTATATGATGAGTCAAATAACCATTGGGAAGAAGTTTTCTGGTGGATGCTGGCAAAAAATTTTGGCATCCCTGTAAATGCAGATGTTTTTCTTAGAGTAGCACGGAGTGTTTCTATCAATATTCTCGCGAAACATAAAAATCAACTGCACCAACTGGAAGCTTTATTGCTTGGGCAGGCAGGATTGCTTAACGGCGATTTTACCGAAGATTATCCAATAATGCTGCAAAAGGAATACCGTTTTCTTAGTAAAAAATATTCCCTGCAACCGGTAAATCAGCAGCCTGCATTTTTGCGTATGCGGCCTGCCAATTTTCCAACGGTAAGGCTTGCGCAACTGGCTATGATCATCCATCAGTCATCCCATTTATTTTCACGGATGAAAGAAGCATCAAATGTTGCCGAATTGCAATCTTTATTAAATGTTACCGCAAACGATTACTGGCATTATCATTACAAGCTTGACGAGGCTTCAGATTACAGCCCCAAAAAGCTTGGCAAACAAATGGTAAATAATATCATCATCAATACAGTCATCCCTGTTCTTTTTGCGTATGGCGTTAACCGCAATGAGCAACGCTTTAAGGACATGCCTGTTAAATGGCTGTTGCAATTGCCGCCTGAGTTAAACAATATCACACGCAAATGGAAAGAAAAAGAGGTATTAAATCAAAACGCTTTGGATTCGCAAGCTTTGATAGAGCTAAAAAAGAATTACTGTGATAAAAGGCTGTGCCTTGACTGCGCGGTTGGCAATAAGTTGATACCCGGCGCGGGAAAGAAATAGCTAAACTCTTACAAATTCCCCATGCCTTCATTGTAGCATTTTCTGCAACGTGGCTCATATACATCTTTTTCTCCCAGCAAAAATTGTTCTCTTTCCGGTGTTTTGCGGTACGACATGGCCGCTATATTACCGCATACCACACAAATGGCGTGCAGCTTGGTAATAAAATCCGCAACAGCCAGCAGGTTAGGCATGGGGCCAAAAGGGTTGCCGAGGTAATCCATATCCAGCCCGGCTATAATAACCCTTGTACCGCGCAAAGCGAGTGTTTCGCAAACACGCACAATTTCAGCGTCAAAAAAGTGGGCTTCATCAATGCCCACAACATCTACATTCTGCGCTAACAGCAGTATGGTCTCGCTATTATCTACGGGTGTGGACTGAATAATGTTTGCATCGTGGCTTACTACCTGCACATCGTCATACCGCACATCAAAAGAAGGCTTAAATATCTCAACTTTAAGGTTGGCTATTTTTGCCCTTTTAAGGCGGCGTATAAGCTCTTCGGTTTTGCCGCTGAACATTGATCCGCAGATCACTTCAATCCACCCGCGGCAGCCTCCAATTATAGCAGGTTCTATAAACATTTATGAAAAACTTAATATCATTGATAAAATCGTTCGTAATTTTAACAACCTGGTATCCAGTGAATTTTGAAATCTCTAAAATAAAAACCACTATTATTTCGTTTTTTTTCTGAGTTCAAACTTCGTGGCCAGGTATAGTTTAATCCCCAAATGTATAATATCTCATGGAAAGAACGGGTGCATTAATAGAACGCTTGCAGCAACAATACCTGCAAAGGGAAGGAGCAGATAAAATGCTTGCAACCTTGCAGTTATTGGCGGCAGAACTGCAGGAAGAAAAGTCTGCTGATCTGCAAAAAGGCAGAAAAGTGTCTGTGATCATGCCATCTTTTTACAGAAAAGAGGAAGTTGTTGAAGAGAGAATTTATGCACCAAAAATGGCTGAGATTATCGTTGAAGCAAAACCTGAAAAAATTGAACAGCCTGCTGCCGTTTCGCCAGTCCCGGAAATACCAAAAGTAAAGCAGTCATGGATGTTTGACCCCATTAAGGAAATACCAACATTATCGCACCAGCCGAAAGCGGGGGTGGAATTAAATGAGATCATTGGGGTTAACAAGGAAAGCCTGAACGAAAAACTGAAAACGGCAAGCGTTGAACTTGGAACTGTATTGCAGTCATCGCCTGTGAGAGACCTGAAAAAAGCAATAGGCATTAATGACCGCTACGTATTTGTGAACGAGCTATTTCGCGGTGATGAAGTAATGTATGAACGCAGCATTAAAACGATAAACACATTCACAATTTTGCCTGAAGCGGAGTATTGGATAAAGCGGGAATTAAAGTTAAAGCTTGCCTGGCATGAAGAGAGTGATACGGTAAAACATTTTGATCAGTTGGTTAGAAGGCGTTTTTCCTGAATATAATTCATTACCTGTTGCGTAGCGCCTGCATGCCTTTTAATATAGTCGCCCGCTTTTGCACAGGCACCTTCATACAATTGTTTTTCAGCAAATAGTTCATCAAACTGCTTCTCCAGTTCGAGTGCGTCTTCCACATTAAAAGCGCCACCTTCATAAACAAGTTCAACAGCTTCAATATATTTTTCAAATTCAGGCCCAAAAACAACCGGCTTATAATAAACGGCTGCCTCAGTAACATTGTGTACGCCATCCCCGCCAAATCCGCCGCCTACATAGCAAACAGTTGCATAAGCATATAAATATTTAAGCATCCCGATGTTATCAATAATAATAGTATTGATGGCCGTTGCAATAACTTCATTATTATCCAGCATCGTTACATATTCTGAATATCTTATAGAATGTTTGTATAAAGCGTCACACTCCTTCAGGCGTTCCTCACCAATATCATGCGGGGCTATAATAAAACGATATTCAGGATGTGTATTGGCGTAATGGTCTAATTCCTCATCATCATCCAGCCAGGTACTGCCTGCGACGATCACTTTTTTATTAGTACAAAATGTTTCTATTTTATCAAATGGCCTGGGGTTGGCAGCTACCTGAAGTACCCTGTCAAAACGGGTATCACCGCTGATGGAAACGTTATTTATGTGTATAGATGCAAGTAACTGCGCTGCTTTTTCGGTTTGCACAAATAAATAACTGAAACAACGCAGCATACTGCGGTGAAAGCCGCCATACCATTTAAAAAAAGGCTGGTCTTTTCTGAATATGCCCGAAACAAGGATAAGCGGAATATTTAATTTGCTGCCTTTTTGCAGGTAAAAATACCAGAACTCATATTTAATAAAAACAACCAGCTTTGGCTGTACCACATCATAAAAGCGCCTTGCTGTTTTTAAGGCATCCATCGGCATATAATAAATAAGGTCGGCGCCTTTATAATCTTTTTGTACCTCATAACCGGATGGCGAAAAAAAAGTAAGCAGTATTTTATATTGGGGATATGTTTTTTTAAGGGCTTCCATCAATGGCCTTCCCTGTTCAAATTCGCCGAGCGAGGCACAGTGCACCCATATTTTTTTTGCAGGGTCGCGCTGGCAATTAAATGCAATATGATCCATAATATGGTGCCGGCCTTTAACCCATAGTGCAGCCTTTTTATTGAACAGCGAAAATACCCGTGCAAAGAACGGGTATAAATTAACGAACAATAAATAAAGCAGTTTACCCATAGAGGGAGTTATTATGCAAAGAAACAGTATTAATCTTTATTGTTGCGGCAAGGTATCTGTAAAAATGAACGGTACCTATAAACCCTGCAATTTTAAAATGGTATTTAACCCTTTCTTCTTAAATATTCCCGGTGCGGTTATTTATTTCTGAAGGCGTTAAACTATAAATTTTTGGTGTATTTAAAAATGTTTACCTAAATTCATTGGCACATATTAACTTGTATGAAAATAACGACGCTTAGTTTTCCAAGTATTTTTGAAACTGCCTTTGGAAATTCAGAGAGCTCCTCCAAAGACTTGCTGAATGGTTTAAAAATTAAAAAAGATAATATATGGTATCTTGTAGGTAACCTTGCAAGAAGGGGGGGGATAAACCCGGGAAGGATCACCAATGCATCGCCTTTAGAGGAGGATTATGAGATACTTTTTAAGGCCGCATTATTAACTGCCGAAGATAAATTGCAGCCGCCTTTAACGGTAACAATGGGTTTCCCGTTCTCAACTTATAATGTTTATAAATCGGCCGCTGAGCAGTTTTTAAAAAAGCGCCATTTTATGGTGGAATACGATTCGCAAACGTTTAATTTAAAAGGCTCGGTAAGAAAGGCAATGTTTGAGATTGACCGTTACGAGATCATCCCGGAAATAGTGGGCAGCATTATAGGATTGAAAAAACATTTAAACCTTCCTGACTCTGAAAATTTTATTGCCGTAAGTTTTGGGTTTGGCACTATTGAAGGCGCGATGGCTACCGAAGAAGGCCTTGTGCACAGAACCAGCTTCAGCTCGCACGGTATAAAATATGTAATTAATAACCTTGCAAGGGAGCTGAACAGGAAATATTATTTGGAAATGAAAAATGAATACCAGCTTGATGAGGCTTTTATGAAAGGCTCTATTTTTACTAACCGCAAAAGAATAGACCTTAGGGAAATTCGCAAAGAACTTTTAACCCAGTATTACAGGGAAGTGGTAGCCCCGTTAATGAGAAATTATTTTACGGATATGGATTTTGAAAATTGCCAAAAAATATATCTTATGGGCGGAGGGGCTTATTACAAAGACCTTACAGATATGTTCACAGAAGAGTTTAAGGGTTTTATGCCTGTTGAGATTGCCCCGGATGCCGAGAAGCTGTCGAGCATTGGTTATTTGTACAATTCGCTGCGGGTTTCTGACAATTATCATAAAAGAAGCCTTGGGATTGACCTGGGGAATTCATCATCCATCATTTCCTATTTTGAGGATAAATAAAAGTTATTAAGAGAATTGCTTTTTAAAATGCAGGAGGTATTGACATTTTGAGAATTAGCGTGAATATGAAAAAGTTCCTGATATCACAGGAAACAACATTGCTCGGCCCTTTACAAGCTTCAACGGGTGGCCGGATAAACGGAACCGTGAACGGCGACGTAAAAATAACCGGGCATTTATTAATTAGTAAAACTGCACAGGTAAGGGGAGAGGTTTATGCTGATGACATTGAAATATATGGCCAGGTGTATGGTAATATTGTATGCACCAATAAAGTAGTGATACACGATAAAGCTTATATTAAAGGCAATATAACTGCTTTAATGATAGAGATAAAAGAAGGTGCTGTTATAGAAGGTTTCATTATTAAAAGCGTAAGCCCGGATGCCCATATTGAGCAAATACCTGCCGCGGCTGAATCAATTGAACCCGAAGCTGTAGTTGCAGTTGCGGTGGCAGTTGAACTTGAAAAGCCTGCAGATAACGACCACGTTTCGGTAAAATGGTTTTGAGAAAACAAATGGCAAATTATTCTCCACTCTTTTTTTCATAGTGCTCTTTCCTTATTTCATCTTCATCATCCATATCAGGCCCCTTTTCTATTTTACGCCAGTCTATGCTCCTGTTATAACGTTTCATGGCCTGTTGCGGGTCAAATACAGATGTGGAAGGAAACACAAGATCATAAGGTGTGTAATCAGGTTTGTCAGTGAAAAAATCCTGCAAAAGAGATGCTGTGGCATCGTATTGGTTCACGTAAGGCACATCAAGGATGTTGTAGATTGTTTTTAATATTGAACCAAAATTTGAGTGTACATGTGATGTATAACCATGCCTTACATAAGGGCCGGCCATCATCAATATGCTTCTGTGTGCATCAATATGGTCAACACCGCCCTGCGGATCGTCTTCAGTAATTATTACCAGCATATTTTTCCAGTAAGGCGTGCGTGAAAGAAAATGCAATATCCTGCCTACGGCAAGATCATTATCGGCAACGTAAGAATGACGGAGAGGATAACCATCCGCCGGCCTTGGGTCGGCAGTATGGTCGTTGGGTACCTGCATTGTCACCAATTGTGGCATTTTATCTTTTCCTTTCAACCACAGTTTTGTAAACTCCCTTTCAAATTGTTCCATACGGAATTGGTCAGGAATATTGGTATTAAACCCTGCATAGTCGTGGCTTGTTTTTGGCCACAAAGCTTTTTGCATTGGCACCATTACGCCATGTGCCGCACCTGTTGCAGTGTCCATCCATTCTTCGCGAACATGTGCGGTTTCATTGGCTCCCCCAAAATTGTAAAAAGAAATATTGCTGCGGTCTAAAGCTTCCCACAAGCCGCCTCTTTCGGCATAATCTTCGGGATCCATACTTCCGGTAGAACCGGGAAACCTTCTTCCAGGCGCTTTCGAAAATATCATGGCTGTTCTGTCTGCACTCGAATTAGTTTCTACCCACTCGTTTGGTATTACGCCCATCATCCAGTGGTGGCCATGTATGGAAGCATCGCTATCGCAATAAAAATTATCAGAATAAGCAAACTGTTTTGCTGCTTTTAAATGATTTGGCGCAACGTCAACATGATGCAAGGTTTTGTCTTTATAATTAATATCTACATTCACCCCAAACCTTGCAAGCGTAGAATCGCCGATACCGCTTTGCAATTGCCCAAACACTTCATCGTAGCTCCTGTTTTCTTTTGTGATATATACAATATATTTTATGGGGCTTTGCCTAACCTGTTGTAACGGGGGTAACGGATTTTTGCCATCGTCCTGTACAATGGTTTTTACAAAAGTATTGGCTATACACTGTTTTGTATAAGCCGCAAGCTGCGCTTCAGTCGGCATTGGTATCTTTTGAAAAGTGCCCAATTGAATGTCGCCTATATAAGTGCCCTGCACCGGTATTTTAAAATGATAACCCCCATTAGGCCCCGCGCCATAACCGCGGCAGGTGATCACATACATTTCTTTCTCATTTTTGCTCAGTTGAACCCTTGCAGGCCCCCAGCCGGTTGGTATAAGGCCTTTGGTTATTTTCTTCTCTGCATCAATCACTGCAACTGCATTAAAGCCAAGCAGGGTTGCATACAACGTTTTCTCATCTTTGCTTAAAGCCACACCAAAGGGCAACAAGCCGCGGTAGTGGTCAATCAGGCTGTCCGTTGTTATTGCGATATGCCCTGCAATTTTATGATTGCGGTAATCAATTATCGTGATATTATCATTGGTGGCATTGGTTACGTAGGCATAATGGCTGCCCACCGCAATAGAATTAGGGCTTGCCCCGCCAACCACTTCAGCACCTTCAACCATCTGGCCTATCTGGTGGCCGGGTTTGTATTTATCAATTACTTTATTGGTTGCAAGGTCAATGGTATAAACACTCATGGCTTCGGGGGCAAGCGGGCTTCCAACACCCGGTATTTTTCTTCCCTGCCACATATAACCGTTTATAGACTGCGGCGTATTATCACCATAAGGGTGATAGGGTATCATCAGGCTGTCATAGTTTTGCGGGGTAGCGCCGGGTAATAAGGGATAGGCATACATACCTACATTGGCAACAAAAGCAATGGTGTGATCAGGACTAATTGCAAGGCCAAAGGGTAAACGCCCGGTTGGTATGGATGCTGTTATTTTTTTTGTATTGATATCTATGCGTACCATCCTGTAATTGGCCCTGTCTAACACCAGCAGTTCGTGGCTGTCATCATTCAGCAAAAGATCGGATGTAAAGCTATCATCAAAATGTGTTGTATCATTACCCGCAACACCATTTAGGGAAATAGAATCAAGGCGCTTCATTTTTTCAATATCATAAACAATCACAGCGCCATTATCGCCCCCGCTTAAATACACTGTTTTAGAATCTGCAGAAAAAGCAACGCCCAAAAAAGAACCTTTGGAAAGGGGAGAAGGGATGCTGTTGTTATAGCTGGGCACCCTTGTATTTTCCAGCGTTGCATTTTTAATGATAGTAAACACACCATTATGCAACGTAACAGTTGTGGCCCCATCCGGTGAAACGGCCATACCGAACGGATCGTGTGTTACCTGTATAGTTGTGCCGGCAGGGGTAACAAACCTGCCGCTTGGCAATACGCTTGTATGCTCCTTATCAATACGGGTGTATGCATCCTTTGCAGGAACAGTTAATATGGTATAATTTTTTTGCGCAGTGCAATGAAGGGATAGAAATACTAAAAAGGCGATGCTGCAATATTTTAAAAGCATGTGCATGTTTGTAAAGATTATGGAGTGATAAGCTTTACCAAAAGTAAGGGAGTAACTACTTTTTTGTTATGCTTTACAATTAGTTAATGAAGAAAAAGATTTATGCCGGTGATGAGGTTTTATCACCATCAAAAATGAACACATTAAATGTTGGTGAAAATACCGATATGGGTTAAGTGAAATATTTTATTAGCCCAGACTTAAGCCCGCTGTCGTTTAAGCAAATCATGTTATATTCAGTTGCCCCGTCTATTAGGGCGGGGAATAAAGGTAACAAAATTCTCAGGGGCTTAAGCCAAAACCATGAGAGTGTATATGGGGCTAAAGCCTATGAAGAGTGTATATTATAGGCATCCCCGCCCTAAAGGCGCGGGGCACAATAACAGGTTATGTACTTAGTGCGAAGATGATGAATTGCCCCGTCCTTCAGGACGGGGATAACAAAGGCAGCACTCAGTTATGGGCTTTAGCCCAACACTGAAATGGGGCTAAAGCCCGGAAGTTCTCTTCTTAATTTATTCCCCACCCTAAAGGACGGGGCAATTCATTAGTTTTTAAATAAAAGAACCTATAAAACTCTACGGCTTTACAGGTTCTTTTACAAAAATATTTCAAACGAAAATCAGTTTATTTCTTTTTGGCCTTAACGGGTGGTTTAGGCGACGAGTCAAATGTTTTTATAATGGGGTTTTCATTAATGATAGGTTTTTTAGGGCTAAATGCCTGAATAAGGCCATTTAATTCATCCAAAAGCCTGCTGTTCTGCATTATTTCTTCCCTCATCATGATTTGCTTTTTGTCAAAATTATCATTCAAAAATTGTTCTGCATCATCATATTGGGCATTGGTGGCAGCGGTACTTGCCTTTTGATAATATTGCGCAAAAAGCGCGTTGAAGTTTGCAACACTCATTCCTCCCAGGCCCGCGTAATACCTGGTTTGCTGATCAAGGTCTCTTTTGATGGAATTTGAAACCTTTGCTGCAAGGGTTGTATCACCGGCTTCGTAACAGGCCTGCAGAAAAACCATCGAATGCTGGTTATGATCATTGCCTTTGGAAACAAGGCCATAAGGAAAATTTTCCTGCAGCATCATTTTATCTGTGCGCTCAAGAACATTACGGGCAGAATCTTTTTTATTTTTACCTGCAAGATCCGAGGCCAGTTCCGCGTCTGCTTCGCGAATAATATTCAAATGCCTGCGGTTCTCTTCATCATAATATACCCCCGGTATCTGGCAATTGCCAAACCCAAATTTATTCATCACGACATCATACATGTGGTCAGTATTCACTTTTGAACCCGCAACAGGCACAAGGCGGTAAGACAGGCCATCCCGTCTTATAAAATTATCAAAGCCAAGGTCCCTGTAATCCATGGTAAAATAGATCGGGCGCTTCCATTTATTGGCAGCAATAATATTAAGTATTGCGAGGTCATTTTTTTGCAGTACAGTTTTATTGGTTTCAAAATTAACAGCAGCAACTACACTGTCATCCTTATTAACCGTTCCGTTTTCCCTTACCAAATTAACGTCAACAGGCACTGAGAATTTTTTAACCGGGAAAGTATTTATCATATCACCACCACCCTCATCCACCTTTTTAGACGGATCTTCGCTGCCTACGTAATACCGCATGATGCTGTCAAGGCTGTAATACCTGTTCTCGGGGTAAGCAGCATTTGCATTGTATCTTATATAATTCCTCTTATTTCCTTCAATTTGGTCAGCCGTCCATATTACGTCAATGGCATCGCTTTTATTAATTTTATAGCGTAACTGGTTTATATACCAGTCAATACCCAGCAGGCTGGTATTAATTACGCGTATGTCCGGGCGAATACCTTCAACTTCCTGTGCATACCAAAGCGGGTAAGTGTCGTTATCGCCAAACGTAAAGAGAATGGCATTAGGCGCGCAACTTACCAGGTAATCTTTTGCAACGTCACGGGCGAGCTGTTTCTTGCTCCTGTCATGGTCGTCCCATTCCTGGGCTCCCATTAAAACAGGAACCAGCAACGAAATAATGCTTGCTGCATATACAACGGTTAGTTTATTACCGAGGAACTTTAGCAGGTAAGGCAGGCCAAAGGCAACAGCAGCAAATAAAACGGCAAAACCAATACCCAGGGCAACCACTCCATTTGCAAATATGCCCCCAATAAGCATTACGAAGGCTGTTCCCCCTCCGCCGATGGCAATGGCTTTAACCAGCTTTTCATCCCATTTACTTGCCAGTTCAACAAAATAAGGAACAGCAAGGCCTATCCAAATAGCAAACGCATAGAACGAGCCCACATAAGCGTAGTCACGCTCACGTGGCTGGTAACCTGCCTGGTTTAAATAAATGATGATGGCAAAACCCGTCATGAAAAACAGCAGGAAATTAATGAGGCCATCATCGCCTTTTTTGCGGAATTGATAGAACATGCCTATAAGGCCCAATATAAAGGGCAGCATCAGCATATTGTTGTGCGCTTTATTATGCTTTATGCTGTCGGGCATAAGGCTTTGGTCGCCGTACATGGCATTATCAATAATAGGTATGCCTGTTATCCAGTTACCATCGCGTACATTACCGGTAAACATGCCCTGCACATCATTTTGCTTGCCACTGAAATTCCAAAAAAAGTAACGGAGGTACATGAAATAGGTTTGATAACCTGCAAAAAAATGCATGTTATCCATAAAGTTTGGCCTTAAATAGTGCCCATTGTCATCCTTCTCTATATCCCATGTGCCGTCTTTCAGTTTTGATACACCCATAAACTGGGCATAATAGGTAGCATGCCCCTGGTCTTCGCTCATATCCCACATGCGCGGGAACACCATTTTATCTTCCGGCATATATACATAATGCCCGTCTTTGCCAATATTTACATATTTGGTTTTCCCTTTTTGATATTTTGCTTCTCCTAATTTATAATCAACCGGCTGTGCATCAAATTTTTGGCCGTAAAGAATAGGGAAATCGCCGTATTGGTCGCGCCCGAGGTAGCCAACAAGGCTTTCGGGGTTGTCAACATTGTACATATCCACTGCAGGGTCGGCATTACTGCGTATCATGGTGGTTAAATAGGTACTGTAGCCTATAAGCGTAAAAGTAATACACCACACACCCAGCCGCAGGTATGCCAATTTTCTTTTGTTTGCAAAACGCAGGATAAGCCATAAAATAGCCGCCAGTATAACAAAGAACGCTGCAAAGCCTGAGAAAAAAGGCATGTGTAATTTGTTTACAAATGCGATATCAAAATAGCCGGCAAGTTTTATTGAATATTGTATTATGCCTACCTGCACTATACCGAGGATAACAGCGCCGATAACAAAGAAAATGTAAGCTCCCCCGTAATATTCTTTCCTTTCCTTATTTACAGCTTCAACAAGGTATAGCAGCCCTATGGCGCCAATTGCCCCCACAATCATTAACCCTGCCATTGTATTGTCCATGGGTATGCTCCTTTGGTCATTAACTTCCCCGCTGGCCGCTGCAAATGCCATAATAGCCCCCAGTATGCCGCCTATTATAATAACCCAAATAAAATATTTTCGTAAGGCTTTGTAATTAATAGTAGTTCTTCTTTTGAAATAGTAAGCCAACACTATTGCGGGGATACACAACAAGCACAAAAGGTGCACACCTATTGAGAGGCCGATGAGGAAAAAGATGAAAACGATCCAGCGGTCGCCGCCAGGCTCGTCTGATTTGGTTTCCCATTTAAGTATAGCCCAGAATACGATGGCCGTAAAAAAAGAGCTCATGGCATAAACCTCGCCTTCAACAGCACTGTACCAAAACGAATCAGAAAAAGTATAAGCTAAAGCGCCAACAGCACCTGCGGCCATAATGGTAACTATTTGGCCTAATGTATATGGCTGGTCGCCGGAATCTTTCCGCACGATCCTCCGCGCAAAATACGTAGTTGACCAAAACAGGAATAATATGCAAAAGCCGCTTGCAAGGGCATTTAAAATGTTTACACTCTTGGCTGCAGTCATCGGGTTACTACCCGTTAAAATAATAGCTATCCTGCCCAGTAATATAAAAAGAGGCGCCCCCGGCGGGTGGGGTATCTGGACTTTAAAACAACTGCTTACAAATTCTCCGCAATCCCATAAGCTGCCACCAGCCTCGGTAGTCAAAATATAAACGGTGCAGGCTATTAAACACACGATCCAACCTGTAATGTTGTTGATTCGCTTAAAATTCATTGGTTTCTGGTTTTTAAAGAGCCGCAAACATACCTTAATAATTGAAAAAAGGGAAATTGTATATTAATAATAATGGGTTTTTAAGAAATGATTGAGAAAAACGGGAGGGAACCAAGTACCAAAGGGAGAAAAATATTAAAGGAAGTAAGCACCAAAGGAAGAAAAAATCCAAAGTCCAAGTGGGAGTACCAAAGTCCAAGTGGGAGATTAGGTAAGCTAAACCTTTCTGTATTATTTACTTACAGTCGCAGGGCCATTCCTGTCCAAGATCAATGACGGTTATAACTGTAACCTCGTTATTGCAGGGCGCAAATATAATGCGCAGATGCTGGTTATCGTGGCTGTAACCCTCCAGCGCATACCTTTGGCGGCAGGCTTCGGAATCAAGCTCGCTTTTGTTGTAATTGATATTTCCTTCTTCCAATATTTCTTTTACTTCGGCTTCATCAATGTGCCTGCATTCCATCCTGCATTTTGCATGGTTTGAATAACGAATGAAGGATGGGTGCCGATTAAAATCAGCACTGTTTTGGCGGCAACCTATAATGGCAAGAAAAATAAAAGCTGAATAAAGCGCTAATTTTTTGAGAAACATATTGCAAAGTTAAAGCCGAAAGCAAGTCCATAGCCCATGGCCCAATGCGGACAAGTTACAAAAGCCCCAAACACAAAACTCAAAACCCCAAAACTGCCTTATCTTTGCCGGCTTATGGAAGAGAGGCGTTCCGTTGCATTTCATACATTGGGCTGTAAGCTGAATTTTTCAGAAACATCTACGCTTTCCCGCATGCTGGAGAATGATGGGTTTGAGAAAAAAGAATTTGAAGATGCCGCGGATATATATGTCATAAACACCTGCTCCGTTACTGATAATGCAGATAAAGAATGCCGTATGCTGGTGCGCCGCATACAACGCCGCGCACCCGAAAGCCTGGTGGTTATTACCGGGTGCTATGCGCAGCTAAAACCAAAAGAAATTGCCGAAATACCCGGCGTTGACCTGGTACTTGGGGCAGAGGAGAAGTTTAATATAGGCAATCATTTAAAGGAACTTTCAAAGGGTGACTCAACAAAAATATCCAGTTGCGATATTGAAGATGTAAAAGGGTTTAATGCCTCTTATTCGCTGGGCGCCCGCACAAGGGCATTCTTAAAAGTACAGGATGGCTGCGACTATAACTGCAGCTTTTGCACCATACCCATGGCACGGGGTAAAAGCCGCAGCGACAGTATTGAAAATGTGATTAAAAATGCCAAACAGTTGGCTGCCAGCGGCATAAGGGAAATTGTTTTAACGGGGGTTAACCTTGGAGATTTTCGTGAAGCTGACATTCATGGCGATGAAGGCGGCTTTTATGAGTTGATACAGGAGCTTGATAAAGTTGATGGCATTGAGCGGTACAGAATATCTTCCATCGAACCTAACCTTCTATCTCCTGATATCATAGCCTTTGTTGCAGAAAGTAAAAAGTTCATGCCTCATTTTCATATTCCGCTGCAAAGCGGCAGTAACAGGATACTCGGGCTTATGCGCCGCAGGTATAAAAAGGAGCTTTATGCTGAAAGGGTTGCATTAATAAAAACTTTAATGCCCCACTGCGCAATAGGGGCTGATGTAATTGTTGGCTTCCCGTCAGAAAGTGAAGAAGATTTTATGGAAACTTTTGATTTTCTCCATCAACTTGATGTATCTTACCTGCATGTTTTTACGTATTCAGAAAGGGATAATACAAAAGCATTGGAAATAAAACCTATAGTACCTGTACATATAAGGCATGAAAGAAATAAGGTATTGCGTAATTTAAGCTATAAAAAAATGGAATTGTTTACGCAACAGCACCAGGGCGAAACACGTAAGGTTTTATTTGAAGCATTTGAAAAAAATGGAATGATGGAAGGCTATACGGATAATTATATAAGGGTGGTTACACCGCACAGGAAAGAATGGGCCAATAGGCAGGTTGACTGGCTTTTACAATAACACAGACACGATTGCCTGTCAAAATAAAACACAGGCGTATGAAAAAATATCAGGCTATTATCCGGTTTGAAATGGATGAACAATTCATGAACCTTGTTCCTCCGCACCGTACTTATATCAATTACCTTATCAACAAGAATATTGTTGACAGCTATGTTGTAAGCATGGAATCGCAAACGGTGTGGATTACCATTAATGCGGAAAGTAAACAAGAGGCGGACAAACTGCTTTGCAAATCGCCGTTGTACAAATACTGGACGTATGAAATTGAAGAATTGTTTGTATATGACGGCCAGTTATACCGGCTACCCACTGTACAGTTGAATTAAGCTCTCCACCCCGCTTTATAATACGGATTCTATAAAGGATTAATTGACTATCCACATATATAAACCTAAACAATTTTGCAACAGCTTTGTGCCTCTTTGTGCTCTTCCTTTGAGTGCTTTGTGGTAAAAAAGAAATTATAAACACAAAGGGCACGAAGAAAATACAACACAAAGGACACCATGATTATCTTGATTGGTATATGTCCATAGTGATAAAGATTAATTCATAATTTATTGATTATCAATACACCTACTCATCTTCACAAATAAATAATCTCCGGTATGTTTTTCGTTAGCGATAACCCTTTATTTTTGCATTCTACTATCCATCCGCACAAAAGCTGTCACCCATTATTTTCTGTTTTTATGAAAAGATTACTAACCCGGTTGTAATTCTTAAACCTTTTATGTTATTGAATTTAAACGAGGAGAAAAAGTATGTATTCGTATGCTTTATTGGAACCGGAATGTTTTTACCTGGTACAGGAAAAAGAACAGGATGAAGGCCTTACACTTTTACAGGTAAGAGTGATAAGCGACAATTGTATGTATGTGTTAAAGTACAAAGAAACGGTGGTAACGGAATGGAAACGCAAAAATGACCCAATTCACGACATTATTGAATTGCTGGGGGACGATGCTGTAAAAAAATGGAAGAACGCTTATTACAACAGCGAGGATGCCTATAATTACGAAGAGGATGAGGACTGAGTTTGATAAAAAAATTTGGTTGAAAGGTGCATGCCCTTATCTTTGCACTCCCGAAATTGAAAATAGGGAGTTTAGCTAATAAAGAAGGAAAGGGAGTTTAGCTCAGCTGGTTTAGAGCATCCCGACGTACAGTCGGGAGGGCCGGCGGTACAAA
>Ga0206915_1095_pt1 | contig 20249 bp, 17 predicted proteins | sample Alteio_BWOrgHeat_70_FD_152945 | JGI IMG/M metagenome (GOLD analysis project Ga0206915, IMG submission 152945) | Enriched cells from forest soil in Barre Woods Harvard Forest LTER site, Petersham, Massachusetts, United States -... | ecosystem: Environmental > Terrestrial > Soil > Temperate forest >...
TTCCGGACTATTTTTGTTGCGGCGTCTAGCGAGATACCCGGCTTCAGATCGAATTGGAAGGTCACCGCAGGAAACTGACCTACATGGTTCACGGTCAACGGCGCCACAGTTTGCGTCAGACTCGTGACGGCAGAAAGCGGCACGAGCCGGCCCGTAGTGGATTGTAAGTATAAATTTCCCAAAGCCGCCGGATCACGCTGATATTCGCTGGCAACTTCGAGGATCACGTCATACTGTTCAGACGCGACAGTGATTGTATTCGCGCGCCTGTTTCCATAAGCGTCGTAAAGTGTGTTGGCAATCTTCTCCGGATCTACGTTCAGAGACATGGCCAGATCCCGCCGTATATCTACATTGACGCGCGGAGCGCTCATCTGCAGGTCGCTGGACACGTTTGCCAACTCAGGCAAAGATTGCAGCTTCGCCTTCAACCTGGGTGCCCACCGGTACAACTCTTCAGCATCAGGGCTTTGCAGTGCAGCTGAATATTGAGACCGTTCTTCATTCTGACCGAGAGTCACAAAGTCTCCGTGCCGAAGATAGACGTTCAGGCCGGGAATCGCATTCAACCGTTTCTGCAAGTCAGCGATGATGACGTCGCCTTTTGGACGATGCTTTTCATCTACAAGGTTGACCCAGAACCAACCCGAATTCTGTGTCTCGACGCCGGATATATAGCTTTGGATCCAGGGAAGGGTAGCGAGAATCTTATTTACCTCCTGACCATAAGAGACCATCCGGTCGAAGGAACTGTCCTGAGAGGCTTCCAGGCTTCCCGAGAAATAGCTGACATCCACGGTGGGCATGAAACTTTTCGGCATGACAGCGAAGAGGTAGATCGTGAGCGCGGCCATTGCAATGCTGACCGACATAGCACCGCGCCGGTGTCGCAGCACTGTATCGAGCGACCGCCTGTAAAAGTTCTCCATGGTGGCATAGAAGCGTTCCGAGTGCCTCTGAAACCAGTTATCTGTCTGCTCCCTTGAGCTTAGGAAACGGCTGCACAGCATCGGAGTCAGCGTAAGTGAAGTGAAGCCCGAAAGCAGTATGGCCACCGAGATGGTGATGGCGAACTCGCGAAGCAGTCGTCCCAGTACACCGTTGAGGAACAGGATCGGCAGAAAGACGGCCACTAGCGAGATGGTCATGGAAATGATTGTGAAACCGACCTCGCGCGCGCCATCGAGCGAAGCCTGCAATCGCGTCTTGCCCATTTCACGATGACGCACAATATTCTCGATCATGACGATCGCGTCATCCACGATAAAACCGACCGAAAGCGTAATCGCCATCATGGAAAACATGTCCACGGAATAGTTAAGCAGCCGCATTGCGATAAACGCGCCAAGGATCGACACAGGAATCGTCGCACACGCAACGATGGTTGAAGACACCGTGCCAAGGAACAAGAAAATGACGAGTACAACCAGGCATATTGTCAGAATGAGTGTTCTGGTGACTTCTCCGATAGAATCACGGACGATATCGGCATCGTCCGAGACCTTTCCGAAAGAGACTCCGGGCGGCATAGAGTCTCGCAGGGAGCGGATCACGGTCTTGACGCGATCAGCGACTTCCACTGTGTTCGCGCCAGGCTGCTCCCTTATGGCAAGAATGACGCTACGCCGACCATTGATCCAGAACATGTGTCTGACGTTGCTCGAACTATGGAAGACATTCGCCACCTGGTTTAGCCGGATAGGAACGCCATCCCGGTAAGTAACAACCAGCTGCGAAAACTGCTCTGCGGTTGTGAGCTGACTATTTGCCTGGAGCGAATAGTCCCGGTTGACGCCATATAGCGTGCCTGTAGGAAGGTTGGCGCTGTTGGTACTGAGCGCTGTACGAATTTGTTCGAGATCCAGACCGTATGCGGCCAGCCTTGTAGGATCTGCCTGCACGCGGATTGCAGGCCGCTCCGGACCATAAACCTGCACCTGCGAAACTCCGCTCACCATCGAGAGCCGCTTTGCAAATATCTGGTTGGCATATTTCCCGAAGTCCTCGTATGCCATGGTCGTTGAAGACATTTCCAGCCACAGGATCGGGTCTTGCGCTGGATTCACCTTGGAGTAAGAAGGCGGCGAAGGCATGTTCGCGGGCAGAGCGCCCGCGGCCCGCGAAATTGCGGCTTGTACATCCTGCGCAGCTGCGTCCACGCTGCGGTTCAGGTCGAACTGAAGCGTAACATTCGTCTCTCCGACGGAACTGGACGATGTCATATTTTCGATGCCGGGAATCGTCGAAAACTGGCTTTCCAATGGAGTCGCGACTGTCGATGCCATAGCATCGGGATTGGCCCCGGGCAATGCTGCCGACACTCGTATTGTCGGATACTCGACTTCCGGCAGATTACTGACAGGCAGCGAAAAATAGCTCAGAAGCCCGAATCCGGCAATCGCTGAAATGAGCAGTGTCGTAGCGATGGCGCGGCGAATAAAAAAATCGGTAAAGCGCATATTCAGATCCCTTGCTTGGCATATCGTCAGGACGCGTCATTGCACAGATTTGGTTCTGTTATCGAGAGATGCAATGGTCGCCCGCGGTCTATCCAGGAGTGAAATTCTTGCGCCAGGTGTAAGTCTCAGTTGTCCTTCTGTAACGATCATGTCTCCGGGCTTGATGCCGCTGCCAATAACCGCCTGCTCGGGACCGTTCTCCGGCTGATATGTGCGCAGCACGGTCACGGGCGTGATCGTCGCGATATCGGACTTAACGAGCCACGTATATTTCCCATCCAATCCATCTTGAATCGAAGATTCCGGGATCAGTATTCTTCCCTTTTCCATTTGCAGACGCAGGCGAACATTGGCGAACTCCCCGGGCCAGAGTGCCCCATTCGTGTTGGGAAATACTGCCTTAAGCCGAATCGTGCCTGTAGTTGCATCGACTGTGTTGTCGATGAAAACGAGATGGCCCTCAGATGTCACTCCCTCACCATTGCTAACTTCAACAGACAGGCGTCCAGCCGCATTCAGTCGTTGCACTTCAGGCAGGACTTGCTCGGGAACACCAAAGGTGACATAGATGGGAGCCAATTGAAGGAGAGTGACAAGTGTTGTGTCATTCTCTCTTACCATATTGCCGGCCTTCACCATCACAGCACCGGCGCGACCCGCAATGGGAGCGACAATATTTGTGAAGCTCAATTGAAGCTGCGTCTGGCCAAGACGTGCCCGGTCGGCTTTTGTTGTGCTGACTGTCGCCTCAACCGTCGCCTGGTCTGAATGAAGCGCTGCGCGTGCCGTATCGCTTGTTGTAGCAAGCTGGTCTGCGCGCTGCTGAGAAAGGACGCCGAGTGCCGCGAGCCGCGACGCGACATCGGCTTCCGACTGGCTCTGATTATGAGAAGCAACATCTCTCGCCACAACTGCGCGTGCCTGTTGCTCCATGGCAAGGTCACGCTCTAACTCGGCCTGCTGCTCCGCTGCCTGACGCTGCAACGCCTCTCGATCGATCGTGAACAGCAACTGGCCTTTCGTCACGTTCTGTCCATCCTCAAAAGCGACGCGCTGGATTTGTCCAGCTACGCGTGATTTCACCTCCACGCTGTCCAGGGCCTCGACATTTCCAACCGCTGAAATCTCCAGCGGAACATCTTCAGAAACAGCCAGGGCCGCGCGAACGGGCACACTATCTGATGCTGCAGTTTTTGCTTTGTCTATTGGACGGGAACAAGACGCGAGCATGAGACACATCAAAATTCCTGGCAGTGCCATCACCTTGTCGTCTCGCTTCATGCCCGCAATTCCTCAGTCCCAGCATCTGTGCCTCTTTCTTACAAGACCATCTATATGCAGCCAGCGCGGCAGAAATTGCAGGGAACCTCCTGAAGTGCGCGGCCAGACCATTGAGCAGGGTTGCTGCTATTCCCATCGTCTCGGCATGACTTCGACGAAGGATGTCCCCTAGAAGGGGCAACGCTCTTATGCGCACATTGGTTCGCGGATGACGGCACAAGCCTACGGGTCGGTCAGGAGGAGGAGAATTAACCGATCGTGAGATTCACTGTGGGGATGCAAATTCAGGAAGGAGGAAGTGGCCTGTGGATGCCTAAAAAGACTACGTAAGTCCTTTATTTCTGGCGGAGAGAGGGGGACTATATGCAGCCGCTCCAGAGTGCCCATAGAATCAAAGACTTGTTGACTCTAATGCCATCATAGCGATACTTAGCTAGGCAAAGGGCGCTATGGCGAATAGAAAAGTCTCGCTGCTTTGGTACTGTCGCACGCCGAGGGGTTGGCGTCGATTCACCGTCGTTACCGGGCATCAAGGCGTGGAGGTTTCGTATCCCGAGGGTAGATATGAGTTGCTGGTGTACGAAGGGCGCAAGCCCGTCTACAAGCGCGCTGGCGACAATGCCGCCGATGCTCTGACAGCGCGCGACCGTGAAGCGCACATGCTGGTAGCTAGGGAATCTGCCACGGCTCCCTGCGGTTGCAGTTGTAGTCGTTAGAGCTTCGCTTCAGAGCTGCGCGAAGAGTGGTCTGAGCCTGTCGATGAGTGCATCGGCCTGTACGCATCCGTTCGACTTCGCACAATCGAATTAGGCAGTGGATCTCTCACTTTCGTATCCACGCTGCTTCTTGGCTGAGACCAGGAGAAACATTGGTCGGTCACGGTGCTCTGCCCATTCCGGATGAACACCGATTTGGTCGTCGCTCGGTCCCCACTCATCTACATGAGTAAGGACAAAGCGAGAACGGATGAGCGAATTCAGAGTTGTTGCAATGGTCCGATGTTGTTTGACAACACCTTTCGCCAACCAGTCCGTCACTCGGACACCTTCCTCCAGATACTGATTGACTGGCCAGATGCGCGATCCCTCATCCTCGACCAGCCATTCCGGGTGCCGTGGCGCTGTATAGATTGGATGTTCGGTCGAGAAAACAAACGATCCGCCCGGGATCAATGAATGATGAACCGACTCGAAAACGCGATCGAGGTTCTCGATATAGTGCAGAGTGAGAGAACTGAATGCCAGGTCGAAGCCTGCTTCGGGCAAGCAGATGTCCTCTAGATTCATCTGACGATAGGAGATCGCGTTATCGGAGTTGATCTCGATGGCCCGGTGAAGCATCTTTTCGGAAACATCAAAGGCCAGTACGCTTCGCGCACCCTGCTCCCGGGCCCATCGGGAAAACCATCCGAACCCGCAACCCAGGTCCAGAACCCGCGCTCCCGTCAGGTCAGGAAGCATTGATCGCAAGGACGGCCACTCAGGCGCGCCAGCCAGCCCCAGGAGGGATCGCTCCATGCGGCTGTATTCCTGGAAGAAATACGTATTGTCGTAGATATTTTGAGTCATTGCGATCGCGTGAAGATCCGCTCATTGAACGCTACTCTCAGTTTACGACGTATCGCCGACGCACTCATTGACAGCCGATCACGATAAGCGGTCGTGGCGGGTCGGGTGTATTGGGCCAGGTGGCGTAGCTGATTCATCTAGGTCGCTGGGCAAAACAGGCGATGATGTCTCAGGTCCACAGCGTAACGCATGTCCCGGTACACTCACGGCTCAACTGCTGCCAGCTTGCGACCCTGATCAAATTACCCCATCCGGGGGGTTAAGGTTCGCCTCTTTCTGGGATTGTGGTGACTGGATCGCCCTAACTAGAGTTAGAGTATGAGTGCCGCAGTAGACTCCCCTGTTTTAGTAGTTAGTTTCACGAATGACCATCTTGGAATCTGCGCGAATGTGCGCGAGATACCGAGTAAGAAGTATGAGTTCCAGGTGGTCGATGCCTTTTCTGGTGATGTTGTAATATCGCGAATCTTTTCCAGCGCGGAAGATGCGGTAGCCGCAGCGAAAGCGATCACCCAAGAGCCTTAGACGCTATGCGGCGCGGGCGAGGATTCGCTACACCTGCACGGCGCTCCACTGTCCCGCCCTATGCGGCCTTGAGCGCGGCGTAGATGGTGGGACGTGACACGCTGTATTCGCGTGCGAGTTTGGCGATTGGAACTCCCGCTGCAACTTTTGCCTTGACCTCTGCGGCCTGGGTCGGAGAGAGAGAAGCCGAGCGGCCTTTGTACTTTCCGGCTGCCTTCGCAATGGTGATTCCTTCACGCTGACGCTCTTTAATCATGGAGCGTTCAAACTCTGCGAACGTGGCAAGCATGCCGAGCATGGCTTTTGCCATCGGGGAATCTTCGCCCGTGAACGTCTGCGCCTCTTTCACGAACTCTATAGCAATCCCGCGCCCCGTGAGCTCACGGACAATGCGCAGCAAGTCTTCAGCATTACGTGCAAGCCTGTCCATGCTGTGAATGACTAGCACGTCACCCTTGCGCACGAACTTGAGCGCAGCCTGTAGCTCTGGCCTGTTCACATCCTTGCCGGACTCCTTATCTTCAAATGTCGTGTCTACGGAGACGCCTTCCAGCTGCCGCGCCGTGCTCTGATCCAGTGTGCTTACCCTGACGTACCCAACCCGTTGCCCGTTTGCCTTTGCTGCTGTCTGGTAGCGGAGACGGATTCTTCCGGATTCGATGAATCCCCAGACAACGAAACTCTGCTGCAACCCGACGGGACGGTTTTCTTTAGGAAGACTTTGAATATGGAGTCCGGATCAAGACATAGCACGGTCTTAGAGACTGTCGAGTATCGTCGAACGTCTTACGTGATGCCTTTGTTTACAGCTACAACTGTCGTTCAAGCGGTACTTAGAGTACGCTACCCGAAAGAATTGATTGATATTCAAGTGTCTACTAGCAACGGTCCGAATCTAGCGGGTGAGCCTACCCTTAGCGATACATTTTCCATTTAGCTAGGCAAAACAGGCGTAGCTAGGCAATTCTGGCGACTATGGAGACTTTAGTGCCTTCGTAAGCTGTTCATTTTGTGTAAGTTATTGATTTTACAGGAATCTGGCGGAGAGAGGGGGATTCGAACCCCCGATAGAGCTTTTGACCCTATAACGGTTTAGCAAACCGCCGCCTTCAGCCACTCGGCCATCTCTCCACGGCTTGGTTTTAGTCTAGCACGGCCCCTTAGCTGAGCTGCTGGACTGGCGACAGAAGAGCCGCGAAGAATGGATTCAACATTCGCCCACTCGGGTCCATGCTCCGAACGGCGGCGGAGAACTGAAACCAGCGCTGGCCGTAGGCTGCTTCAACATGTTTCCGCTTGACGAAGGGGCTCTGATTCAGCAAAGGAATGCCACCCTTCTGATAGGCAAAGTCGTTGAACTGCTCAAGAAAGTTGAACCAGGCTGTATTGTCGGTACTGGCGTGAATGGGATCGAGCGAGAAAACTTCCCCATCTTGCGAATAGGACAAGAGCGAACTGGAATCCTGGCGAATATGGTAGGCGCCAAGCGGCAAATTGCAGCGGAAACCCGTGGTTTTGAAGTGCTGATCGGCGAAGTCGAGGTAGGCTCGCAAAGTAACTAACCATGCAGAGCGTGGAAAAGCCCAGAAAGTGAAGGCATACTTGGCGTTGTCAGGGGTGTTGTCGTAATTGATGGTCTTATCAGGAGCGAGCAGCGTGATGCCCCCGAAAAGATGAAGGCTCGAATAGAGTAGCTTTGCAGCATCAAATGTTCCTTGCTGAGCGGCGTCGCGGAGACTCTTGTCCTTAATGAATCGGTCAATGAGTTGGCCGACATGGGCTCCCTCATAATTCCATAGCCTATGGCGAATGTCCGCCTGAAGCGACGACAGGATTCCCGGATCAGCAATACGATGACGCTGCTGAAAAACCGCAGTTCTACCTACGGTCCAGCAAATCAGGCCTTCAGAGGTATCAAGAAGATTGTCTACTTCCGCTTGTGTGAGGTCATCTACCGGGCGCGGCAGATAGGTGAGATGAAGCGCCTCAATGGGCTTGATGCGCAAGGTAACTTCATAGACGACGCCGCAGAGACCGTAGCTCGACCGCATCGTGCGCAAGAGATCAGGGTTATCCGCTTCGGAAGCCTCGGCGAGTTCGCCAGCCGGCGTGACCCATTTCATCTGGGTGACATAGGAACTGACCTGGCCAAATTCGATCCCATCAAGAGCATCTTTGCTGTGACAGCAGGCAGCTGAACCAAGCGTCATGTTGCCGATTTCAATGTTCAGCATCATCTGCAGATTTTGAGCGCGGAGAGCCTTCGAAGCATCGATGATCTGAACGCCAGCCTGGGCGGTGAAGGTCAAGTTCGTGCTATCGATCCCGACAACCTTTGCCATATGTGACATGTTGATGATGGTGCCATTCGATGAAGCGCAAGGTGTCAGAGAGTGGTAATGTCCCATAGCTCGGACGGGGCTGGGATAGGTCACAGGGTCGCGCAAGATCGCCTGGATTTCTTCAACTGTCTCCGGATATACAAGTTGCTGCGGAGAAAAGACTATACTCCCGTCGTAATTCACAACCTGGTTAGGCATCTGTAACCTCATTGGATCTTTTAATTTGTCGGCACGAGAAAAAACCGGGATCGGAACGACTGCTTGCCCAAAGGGAATTTAGCACGCACGTTCAATTACGGGCTATCTGAATTTCACATCGGAGGCAGAAGTAAATCCGGAATAGGCCGGAATCAATATGCCGGAATCCTGGAGGCCGAGCCTCTGCTGATCATCCCTGCTAAGACGCCGGCAGGTCAGCGAGACGGACGAAACGAATCGCCAGGAGCGTGATGTCATCTTCCGGTTCACGACCGGAAGCAACATCGGACCATTGCGACAACTCCGCAAGAAGCGCATCGATGAATTGCGCCGCCGTTAAATCATGATGGTCCTGAAGACACTGCTTGAAGCGATCTAGCCCAAATTGCTCGTCTGAGGGGTCAGTCATTTCCGGGATACCGTCGGTGTAAAGCACGCCCCAATCGCCCGCTGTGAAGGGTATCTCCACCGCCGAATACGTGGCTTCCGGGAAAAAACCCAGAAACAATCCGTTCTCGACAAAATCGCGAGCCTTCCCGGCCGAGTGGTCCATAAAGATGAGCGGCGGGTGTCCTGCACCCGCATAGAAAATGCTTTGCTTTTCTACATCTACGACTACATATACAGCGGTGACGAAGTGCCCCTGGAATTTCCCACACAACGCTTTATTCAGCCCCGCCAATACGCGCGCAGGGTCCGAGGCACATTCAGTTTGACCGTCGAGGGCAATTTTGAGCATGGAGGAAATAAGCGCTGCAGGCATGCCATGGCCGGATACATCCGCCACCAGAATACCGATTCGCTTCTCGTCGATCTGGATGAAGTCGTAGAAATCGCCCGCCACTGCCGTCATGGGAATATAACGGGCGGCGATGTCCAGACCCTTGATTGCTGGGATCTCGCGCGGCAAAATAGACAGTTGAATCTGTCTTGCAGTCGCCATTTCACTCTGGATGGTCTGCAATTGGCTCGCTAGCTGATTGCGTATGCCACGAAGCACAAGGTGTGTGCGCACCCTGGCTTGTACCACCGCTGGCGAGAAGGGTTTATGAATGTAGTCGACCGCCCCAACCTCGAAACCTCGCGTCTCATCGTCAATCTCAGTCTGGCCCGTCAGAAAGATCACTGGAATGTCCCTGGTGCGATCATCTGACTTGAGACGCGAGCAGACTTCATACCCGTCCATCTCCGGCATCATGACATCCAGGAGAATCAGATCGGGAGCCGGGTCTTGATTGGCAAGCTCCAAAGCCTTCGCGCCATTCGTCGCAATGCGAGTCTTGTAGGTGTCTTTGAGAATCGAGTTCACAATCTGGAGGTTCGCGGGCTCATCGTCTACAAGCAATACCGTCTTCACGTCGGCGTTCATCCCTTTACCTCTTCTCGATTCAAACCATGTTCTTGAACGATGTCGTCCAGTTTCGACAGTGCACCGGTGAAATTGAAGTCGCTTATGTTCGCACCCAGTGCATCCAATTGCGCCTTTTCAACCCGGCCGCTGAGAATACTTTGCAGAGTACGAAACGTCTCTTCCGAATCGCCGTCGCTCTCCTCGAGCTGACTCCGCAGTCGAGCGATTTTATGGAAAGCTGCATGTGGATCGAAGCTTTTGCTCGATGCACTTTCGACTGGGGTTGTCGTTGAGGTGCGCAAAGCGAGATCGATGGCTTCGATCTGAGTATGCAGAACTTCGGTTAAATCCTGAAGCATGGTTAGATATGCGGAATCGTTCTCGCGAATTGCCTTCTCCAATTTCTCCGCGGCGAGTTGAACCCGCTTGATCCCTACATTCCCAGCAACACCCTTGATTGTGTGAGCGATGCGCTGAGCCGCCTCGCGATCCCCGCTTTGAAGAGCCGTTGTCACCTGCAAACCGGCGTCACTGTACTTCGCGGCGAACTTCACAAGCAGTCCCCGATACAATTGCACATTTCCCCCAACTCGCTTGAGGCCGTCCTTGATGTCGATACCTTCAATTTCGGGGATGTCTGGAGGCTCCTGCGAGGATGCAGCCTTGGCTTTCTCAACTGGAGGCGCGACAGAGTGAGCATGCCCCGTCTTTGTCCACTTCATCACGGTTGCAAACATCGCATCGGGATCAATGGGCTTGCTCACATGGTCATTCATACCTGCTTGCAGACACATTTCGCGATCTGTATCCATCGCGTTGGCAGTCATGGCGATGATGGGCAAGTCGTGGAAACGCGGATTAGACCTGATCACCTTTGTCGCCGTGATTCCGTCCATCACCGGCATCTGCATGTCCATCAGTACGAGGTCGTAATCATGCTCGCTTACCATCTGAACCGCAACTTTGCCATTCTCTGCCAGGTCGATGGACATGTGGGCAGGCTCGAGCAGCCCCATCGCGACTTCCTGATTGAGTTCATTGTCCTCTACCAGCAACACCCGTGCACCGCGTAGCTGATCGAGATTAAGCGATGTGCTGGCCTCGGCTTCTTCTACTGGCTGTTGCGTGCTGCTCAGGGCTTGGACGGCTGAATCAAAAAGCATCGAAGGAGTTACTGGTTTGATTAATACGCTGTCGAAGGTAGCTTCATCAGCCTGCTTCAATACCTCTTCACGGCCATAGGCTGTCACCATAACCAGATGCGGTGAGACTGTCGCCCCCGGCAATGCACGAATCCGTTTGCCGGTTTCGATGCCGTCGAGGCCGGGCATCTGCCAATCGATAAAGACCATGTCGTAGGGCTCTTTACGGTCGGCGGCTTGCTTGACCATCTCGATGCCTTCTTCGCCGGATGGTGCTTCATCTACCAGGAAGGTCATTCCTGTGAGCATGGCCGACTCTATTTCTCGGGCCTGTGCGTTATCGTCGATGATCAGGGCACGTCGGCCACGAAGATCGGGCTGGGAGAAAATCTTTGTTTTAGCATTGCTCTTGGCGAGATAGGCGGTGAACCAGAATGTACTGCCCTTCCCCATCTCGCTTGTGACCCCGACATCCCCGCCCATTAGATGCGCGAGTCTTTTGGAGATTGCCAGACCCAGACCGGTGCCGCCATGCTCGCGCGTGGTGGAGGCATCCGCCTGTTCGAACGCCTGGAAGAGACGGCCCATTTGCTCGTCGGTCAGGCCGACACCGGTGTCGCTAACCGAGAAGTAAACCAGTTGGCCGAGCTCATCCTCTTGCTGGACGCAGGCCTTGACGATGATCTCGCCACGCTCGGTAAATTTGACGGCGTTGTTGCAGTAGTTGATGAGGATTTGCCCGAGGCGCAGAGGATCGCCTTTGGCGTGTATAGAGACTTTAGGGTCGATATCAAAGATCAGCTCCAGGCCTTTGGCCGTGGCTTTCTCGGAGATCAGATTACTGACATTTTCCAGCACTTTTTCAATGTCGAAGTCGATGCATTCGATGGATAATTTACCCGCCTCGATCTTCGAAAAATCCAGGATGTCGTTGATGATGCCCAGCAGTTGCTGGCCGGACTGTTGAATCTTTCGGACATAGCCCTTCTGACGAGAATTGAGCTCGGTCTTCATGGCCAATTGCGACATGCCGATGATGGCATTCATCGGTGTACGTATCTCATGGCTCATATTGGCCAGGAAATCTGATTTGATCCTTGTGGCAGCTTCTGCTACTTCTTTGGCATGTCGCAGCTCTACCTCAGATGACTCCAAAGCCCGGTTGCTGGCTTCGAGTTCTTCTTTGCGAGCGAGGATCAGGCGCTCGGAAGCAGCCAGCTCTTCAGCCTGGGCTTGAGTCTGTTCAAGAAGCCTTCGAGTCGCGATACTGGCGGACAATATTTCCGAGTTCATGGCCAGAATAGGCAACAGTGCATTGAGCAACGCCTGCTGACGTTCAGATAGCGATGAACTCGGTGCCAGTTCCAGCACTCCCACAACAACATTTTGATTGACCACCGGCATATACAGAAGAGTATGGGGCGTCACAGTCCCCATTCCGGTCGAAACACAGACGTGATCACTCTCGTTTGCAGTGAGCACCAAAGGCCGCCCTTCGATAGCAGCCTGCCCAACGAGACCTTCGCCGAAAGCAAACTCCCGGGCCTGGTCTGGATTGTCGAGCGCAAACCCTCCGACGCGAGTCAACCGTGCGCGACTCTTGTCGACGACGTACAGGGCTCCATAGAACAGCGCGATGGACTCTGTGAGGCAAGAGAACAAACGGGACGCAAACCCTGCGAAATCTTCGGCCGATTGGAGATGCTCCACGATAGCTGAGCTCTCGGCCTTTACCCAGTGCTGAAGCTCGCGCTCCTGAGCAGCACCCCGAAGCTTGGTAAGCGCACGGCTGATCTCACCGATCTCGTTTACGTGATCGTGATAAGGAATTGGCTGGTTCAGCTGTCCATCGGCAATGTCCCGGATGCTGCCACGCAGGGACAACAACTCCTGAACGACTTCAGTCTGGACGATATAGAAGGCGATCGCCCAGGATAGTGCGAGACCGAAGCCGATGACCAACCATGTGATCAAAATGGAGCGATGGGTTTTAGCAGTAAGATCATCAGATCGTCGGTCTACGGACGCTTGCAGTTCAGCCACCAGATCGATGGCATCCTGCCGGGCCTTTGCCAGATCCGCTGCCACACCTCCGCGTAACAGATTCATGGCCCGTGCGGAGTTGCCTGCCAAAGCTTCGGCGCGAACGGGTCGAGCGTCAGACAGGCCTTTCTCGAAGAGAGCCGAAAACGCCTTGATTTCCTGGGCGTGATCGGGACTCTGCGCGAGCGCTTCGGCCATTCGAGTTTCAAAATCGGAGTAGATCTTGTCTAACTCTCCATCAATCGACTGCCTCTTATCGGGGTCGGGCTCGGTGATCTCCTCGTAGAGGAAAAGACCGATTCGATTCGTATGTGCCCTTGCCACCGAGAGGCTCAGCAGCGTCCTCATGTCATGGTCGATCAAATCGCTATACCGGGTATCGATTTTCCTGGATTCGATCGATGAATACAGCGTCGCCAAAACTACCATCACCACCAGTGGAACCGTGGCGAGAAGCAGCTTGCGCCGAATTTTCAGATTCCTTAGCAGAGCCATCATTTCTCCGCGGTTAACACAGGAGCCTTACCCGTGTCAGGTGAAACAAGCCAGGCGGTCACAAGGCGGCAGACCTGCCGGGGGACGGAATCCGGCCCTAGGACTCAATTCAAAGCCCACCGGCTGCACGTTGAGCCATGCTCCAGCCTATCGCTTTTCGCGAACACGGATTCAATGAATCTCAAGACTTGCCGACAGGATGTGCCGAGAAAAACTGGTTTAGCCCATCCGCAACCTCTTTCAATCCGCGATTGAGATTGGCATCCAGCGCCGCCACTACCGATGGAATCTCCTTGCTTTGTACCGGTTCGGATTGGGAATAGTAATGCGTCCACACAACTTTGCCCGACGTTCGATCATAGAGCTCAAACTCCATGGACACGAGACCGGCAATATTCGCACCGTCGACTTCCTCAAAATTGTAGAGCCTGCCGCGGAGCACGAATCGTCCCTCCGAGTTGCTGCCAAAGGCAGCAACGGACTGGTAGTCGCCGGAAGCGCTCAGCAAGCGGATCAATTTGTTCTTGATCAATTCAACCGGCGGCTCCGCCCATTGACTGTACTGATACACCCCAATCTGATTGGGTCCCACGCGATAGATGATCGGTGTGTCCCGATAGAGTGGCCCTCCGCCAATGGTTCCGACCAATAAAGAGACGGGGTGCGTGCTGGCCGCAAGCGTGGGAGCCTCAGGGAGCTGCACCGTGTAATAGTGGATGGGCTTGCTCTTCCCGCACCCGCTTAGGCCCAAGACAAGCGGCAACAATAGAACGAGTCTGGCCATTCGATACATAGTGACCTCTTCCGTATGCCCTCGATCTTGATTCAAGGGGCTTGAACCTGATCTACTACCGTGCGCCAAAATCATCTCGCCGCTCTCCATTTGGAACGAGTTGCTCGAGTACCACCTGTCAAACTAATCCGGCAAGAAACCTGCTTCATCTCTCGCCCGGCTTCCGATCCTTAACATTGTTTCCACGAATAAGCGCGGACGGGTTGGCCTTCAACAAGTCTGTCAGTTGTCTCATGTTTTGGGTCGTCACGCGGATATTCTCCACAATTTGGTCGATGTTGTCCGTATTGAGGTCTGTCGTATTCTTTAGTTGCTCCATCAGCGCTGACGCCGTCAGCAGCGTTCCCTTCAACTCGACGACGATCGCCCGGATGTCCTGACGATTCTCAACCACAACAGAGTCAATGTGTGACAAGACGACGTTTGCCTGATCCATCGTTGTTTTGAGGTTGTCGAGCAATGGTACGAGCTTGGCACTTGCGGCCTGCACGTTGGTTAAGCTCGCGGCAACCTTCGGCCGGCTATCTGCGAGCATCGCGTTCAGGTTCCCCAGGCTTTTGCCTATATTCGCGCGGTTGTTGTCGTTCAAAAGGTCGTTAACGCGCACCAGCGTTACTTGCAGCTCTGTGAGGCGCTGGTCCAGATTCCGGAGGACCTGGTCGGCAACAGGAGTCAGGTTGCCAATCATATCGCCAATATCCGCAATTCCCAATGTCTCGACGGACTTCAGTTCGCTGCCGGGCGGTGCGAGTGGGCTGTCTCTTGTCCCGGTTCCGATTTCCACGTAATTATCGGAAAGAGCCCCGAGGGTGGCAACCTTGGCAATGCTGTTCATCTTCACCGGGATGTTATCTCCCACACTAAAATCGATCTCAATGCGGGTTGAATCATTGGGGTCCACGCGTACACGGTCGACCTTGCCGGCTTTCATGCCTCCATAGCGAACGATGGCACCCGGTACAAGACCCGCGGCGGACTTAAAGAATGTATGGTGGGCAACTCCACCCGCCCTGAAGGTGCCAGATACGGCTAAGATCGTCCCAACCAGCAGTGCCACTGCAACCAATACAAAAAGACCCACCACGGCCTGCTCGCGCTTACTGTTCATACGTTCTCATCCTCAATGGCTTCATGTTCTTAACCCTTCGTGGCCTTGCGAGCCCCAGTGAGCATCTGCAGGTAGTCGAGTTCTTGGACAACTTCAGGCTCCGGCACCCGGTCCAGAAACTGGCGCACCCGGGGATGAGTGCTTGCTTTGAACTCCTCTTTGGTTCCCAGCGCTACGATGTGGCCTCGGTCGACATAAACCATACGGTCTGCGATCAAAAAGGCACTGGCCAATTCGTGAGTCACTACAACCATCGTTATGGCATAGGCCTTCTTTAGATTCAGGATCAGTTCGTCGAGTCCCGCAGCGATGATAGGGTCCAGCCCCGCCGATGGCTCATCAAAAAAAAGGATCTCGGGATCCATAGCTAGCGCGCGCGCTACGCCGGCCCGCTTCTTCATGCCTCCGCTTAGTTCCGAAGGCATGTAATCTTCAAAATTGCCGAGGCCAACCTGTCCGAGCTTGATCCGTACCATAATGTCGATCGTGGAGTCTTCAAGATCGGTGTGCTCACGCAACGGCAACGCTACGTTCTCGCCGACCGTCAACGATCCGAACAGCGCGGAGCCTTGGAACGACATACCCATCTTCTTGCGAATCACATCCATTTCTCGCTCGGACATCTTGGTAGTATTCACGCCTTGAATCCACACTTCGCCCGAGCTCGGCTTTTCCAAACCAATCAGCGTCCGCAACAGGGTGCTTTTTCCTGAGCCCGACCCGCCCAGGATCACCATGGTTTCCCCCCGGCGGATATCAAACGTAAGGCCGTGAAGGATCTCGCGCTCACCGTAAGACACGCGGAGGTCAACGACTGAAATGGCCGCCTCACCGCCGCCGTTAGCCATCTTTGCGACCCCGCGCCACGGCTGGTTTGCGCACCAGCTCTGGATTTCTGGAAGCCTCGGACTTCGGGATCGGCAGATACTGAGAAACCATGCGCACTCCTGCGTTAGGTGGGATTAATAAGGTAGAACAAGGTTGTAAACACAAGATCGACAACGATAACAAGAGCGATCGAGGTGACTACGGCTGAGGTTGTCGATCGTCCAACCGCCTCGGCGCCAGCCCCCGTTGAAAAGCCCTCCTTGCATCCGACGGCTGTGATGACCAGGGCAAACAGAGCACTCTTGATGAGGCCGGTATAGATGTCTCGCGCCACAATCGCGTCCTGCGTCGCCCGAAAATAGGAGCCGATGGTGAACCCGGCGCCCGCGACGCAAAAGACAGCTCCTCCCAAAATCCCCATGAGGTCAGCCCAGATCGTGAGACACGGCACCATCACCACCATTGCCAGAAACTTCGGAGCGACCAGGAAAGCAACGGGATCGAACGCCATCGTTCTCAAGGCATCGACTTCCTCGGTCACCTTCTTGGTACCGATCTCCGCGGCAAAAGCCGACCCCGAACGACCGATGACGATAATAGCTGTAAGCAGCGGCCCAAGTTCGCGAAGAATCGAGATAGCAACAGCCTCAGGCACAAATTGCATCGCCCCTAACTGACGCAGCTCATAGGCGCTCTGGAGTGCCATGATCAACCCAACGAAGAAGGTAATCAGCGAGACGATGGGTATAGCTCCTATACCCACTGCCATGGCTTGATGGATGGCCCGCTGAGGGCGTAGACGCTGACCCTGAAAAGGACCTACAAAGGTGACACGGGCTGACTGGCCCGCCAGGATCGCCAGGTCTCCGATATAGGCGAAGCTGTTCATCGTCCAGAAGCCAACCAGGCCCGGTACGGCTGCGAGCTTTGCACCTACTTTCAATGCTATGCGCCTCCGATATAGAGAATTGTCTAAGCGGTATTCCGACGGACGGCCAACGATGAAAGGCCCGGTTTTTAAAGTCCCATTTTAAACATTGAGCGCCTGTCCCTCGGTTTCGCATATTTCAAAAATGCCGGTCAGACGCGTGAGTTGTAAGACTTGCAGGACAGCACCGGTCAGCCCAAAGAGGACAAACCTCTTCTCGGAGTTGCGCGCTTCTTTGAGAACTTCCAATAGCGTGGCGATCCCGGAGCTATCGATGTACTTCACCGCGCTCAGGTTTATGGCCAGACTCTTGGATTCCTTCAATGACTCCATAAGTGTCTTGCGCAGGGCTGGAGAGTTACCAAGGTCTATCTGACCTGCGACGTCCACGATCGTGATTCCTTTTTCAATCCGAGTCGAGGAACCCATCTGTTTTTCCATGTTCATCCCTTATCAGGCCAAAACCAGAGATTCTTATTGATCTTCAGTGAAGGCAACGATCGCTACTCAGTGATGCGGTGTAGCTCTTCTTATAAATAAACAACTCGGAGCCGATTCGTCATCGGCAATCCTTCAGGGCAACCGGCAGGTGTTTGATAAGTCTAACTTGGTTTCCACGAGCGACTTTCTCGTAATGCACCTCATCCATCACCGCCCTCATTAAGTGGGTTCCCCGTCCGCTCAGCGAAACCTCATCCAATGGCTGTCCGCATATCCTGGCCGGGTCTGGTGGTTCGCCCCGATCGAGGAGCGTAAACACTGCCTGATTTGGACCAACCTGACAATCCATTTCAATCTCGTGGTCATAACAGTTCTTGTATGCGTGACGGATGACGTTGGCCAAGCCCTCATCAACCGCCAAAATAACTCCCTGGCGCTCTTCCTCTGGCAAACCGCAGATCACACATACCTCGCTCACCGCAGCGCGGGCAACTGATAAGAAACGAGGATCGCTTGGGACAACAAGTTTTAGATGAAAGCTCATAGGCGCTGCTTAAAACGCCCTCCCTCGAACGCGACGACTCAGGATACCTCTTGCCCGTTGCTTGCGCTAGCTGAGAAAAAATCCCGTACTTCGAATCATGCTGCTGCATCGGGCAGCGTTCCCTCAATCCGGCTTTTCCATGCAACGGACTGCACCAACAGATGTCGCGATCAGGCGCATCATTTCTCAAGACAGCGATGGGTCAGCTTTCGGTGCAACCTCAAGAGCGGCCCGGTCCCATTTAGCGCAGTTCGCGGCTGCCTCATAGGTACTCTGCAGAAACGCAAGCAGGGCGGAATCAGGATCTGCCGACCGACGCATCTCTTCATAAGGAAATATGAACTCGCCCAGCTTCGCGTCGTAGAAGGCCTGGGCGGGCGCGATAGAGCTCGCCGCATAACCCGGAGGCTCGGGATACGCGTAGCTGTAAAAAAACGGCTCAATGCTGGGTGCCCCTGGCCAGAATCCACAACTGCTGACTTCGTGCGAATAAGCGTCGCGTGTCACGCGATCGGGTAGGCCGGCCATGCTGGGGTGCTCTGGCGCAAGACGACCGGAGAAGCGAGTGCAGGCGAGATCAAGCGCTCCCCAAAAGAGATGGATAAGACTCACCTTACCCGTAAAACGGGCGCGAAAGATGGTGAAAACCCGAGTTGTTTGCAGCAGAATTCGCCAGAAGCGCTGCGCGTATGCAGCGTCATACGCCTGGTGCGTATGGTCTGTCTCGAAGGGAATAGGCTGGGCAATCTCAACCGGCATGTGCCAGATGCGCACGGGAGCGTGAACGTCGTCGAGCGCGGTCATGACCTGCTGATAAAACGCAGCGACAGTCATGGGTTTGAGAGGAAGAACACTGCGGTCGCCTTCGCTGGTCTGCAACAGAAGTACGTGATCGATAAAATCAAAATCGATCTGCAGCATGCGGGTACCATACGGCATGGGCGAAGTAGTGAGACCGCGAACAGTAGGGTAGAGCGTTACGCTCCATGAGTGGTTGACCGCCGGCATGAGCGCAAGGCGTACCTTACCAACGATCTGCATCCAGAGCTGCAAGGTGGCGCAGGTTTCACTCCACTCTGCCTGTGGCAGAGCAGGCCAGATATCTTTGGAATCGGTCGGCACATCGCGTCCGCTTGGCTGCATGGCTTCTCTTCAATCGTTACTACACACAGATCATAGCGCGCCCGAAGATTTATGGGCTATTTCGACTGCATCAATCTATCGCTCTTGAAATTCGAGTTCCCGTCTCCACTGCCGCGCTAGACATAGTGACTGAGACATCAATCCAGCGCGGCATATCGCAACCCGCAGATGCTCAGGTCAAATTTCCGTTTAATTTTCCTGAGACGTAGCTCGCGGCAGAGTTCTTGCTATAAAATGCCATCCCAGCGGCGGGAAGGGCCCAGTCTGGCGAATCCCTCTGCCGTGGAGGGACTTGTGTCAGCTCCCGACGTCGTTTGGAAAAACGGCAAGTTCGGCCAAACCTCACGCCGCGATGCCTGGTGGCTTTCTCCCACAGCTGTCTTCCTCGGGTTTGGCGCGTTCATCGTGTACTCCACATGGGCGGCATTTCAGAACAGCCATTACACCTTCGGACCATATATATCGCCGTTCTATTCGCCAGAACTCTTCGGCAGCTCCTCGCACGCGCTCTTCGGCCCCAAGCCAGGCTGGTATCCGAGCTTTCTGCCTTTTTCTCCGGCATTCTTCATTCTCTGGATACCCGGCCTCTTCCGCCTGACCTGTTACTACTACCGTGGCGCGTATTACAAGTCGTTCTGGGCCGATCCTCCGGCATGTGCCGTGGGCGAGCCGCGTAAAAGCTATCTTGGCGAACGAAGCTTCCCGCTTATCCTGCAGAATTTTCACCGCTACTTCCTGCGGCTTTCCTACTTAGTCTGGGCCTTCCTTGTCTATGACGCAATCATGTCCTTCCGCTTTCCAAACGGCTTCGGCATCGGCGTAGGAAGCCTCGTTCTGGTAGTAAATGTCGTCCTTCTCGGTGGATATGTCTTCGGCTGTCACGCCTTCCGGCATTTGATCGGAGGCACCTTCGATCGCATCTCAGAGCACCCTGTGCGCCACAAGCTTTACGACTGCGTGAGCTGCCTGAACGGAGCACATAAGAAATGGGCGTGGGCGAGTCTCTTCTGGGTTGGATTTTCCGATATCTACGTTCGTCTCTGCTCGATGGGCATCTGGC